>Ga0182024_10009494_pt1 | contig 20104 bp, 14 predicted proteins | sample P32metaG_FD_120480 | JGI IMG/M metagenome (GOLD analysis project Ga0182024, IMG submission 120480) | Permafrost microbial communities from Stordalen Mire, Sweden - P3-2 metaG (Illumina Assembly) | ecosystem: Environmental > Terrestrial > Soil > Wetlands > Permafrost | place: Sweden: Stordalen... | reverse complement strand
TACGCCGCCCTGCTCGGCATCGCCTTCACGCCTGGAGTCTGGCATGCCGCGGCCATTGGCGATTGCTGCTTCTTCCAGGTGCGCGAAGGCAAATTGCTTCAGGCGTTTCCGCTGCGGCATTCCAGTGAGTTCGGCAATCGACCGTCCTTGCTGGGTTCGCGCCGGCAGCAAGCCGACGAGACGCCTGCCCGCATGCAAGGCGACCTGGCCTCGGGGGATTCTATCTTCCTGATGACCGACGCCCTGGGCGACTGGTTCTTGAAGAACGTTGAGGCGGGGCGGCGTCCCTGGAAGCAATTGCAAGCGATCGCCAGCGAGGAACAGTTCGCCAAATGCATGAAGAAACTGCGCGACTCCCAGGAGCTGCGCAACGACGACGTGACCCTGACGATGATTCAACCTCAGAGTTCTTGATGTGGGGACCGATTTCATGGCATGGCCTGCTTCCCAGGATTACAACGAAGCCATCCAGAGCCCCAGCAGCTCCTTTGCCGATCCGGAGCTGCGGGCCGGGCAGCCGGTCGTCAACGCCCTGGGCATGCCGCTGCCGCGCTCGGGGAACTTTGCCGACGTCTACGAGTTCATCGGCGCCAGCGGCTCCCGGTGGGCCATCAAGTGCTTCACCCGCGAAGTCCGTGGCCTGCACGAACGCTACATCGAGATCAGCAAACACCTGACCCAGGTCAGGCTGCCCTTCACCGTCGATTTCCGGTATCTGGAACAGGGAATCCGTATCCACGGGCAATGGTATCCAGTGCTGAAAATGCAGTGGGTCGAGGGCTTCTTGCTCAATGAGTTCGTCCGCCGACAGCTGGAGAGACCGGCGACGCTGGACGCCATGGGGCAAATCTGGCTGCGCATGGCCCGGCGTCTGCGCGGTGCCGGCATGGCCCATGCGGACTTGCAGCATGGCAACATCCTCCTGGTTCCCGGCAACAAGACACTCTCGGTCAAGCTGATCGACTACGACGGCATGTGGGTGCCCACCCTGGCCAATCGGAAGTCCGGCGAAGTTGGGCATCCCGCTTACCAGCATCCGCAGCGTTTGCAGCAAGGCACCTACAGCGCCGAGGTGGACCGGCTGCCGCTGCTGGCCATCGCCTGCGCCTTGCGCTGCCTGGTCGTCGGCGGCAAGCCGCTGTGGGCCCGCCACGACAACGGCGACAACCTGCTGTTCCGCGAAGCCGACCTGCGGACGCCGGGCAAGTCGGCCCTCTTCCAGGAACTGCTCGAGCTGCCCGATCCGCTGGCGAGACTGCTCGTTCAGGAACTGCACAAGGCGCTGACGCGCAAGCTGGAGGATGTGCCGGCCATCGACGAGCTTTTACCCGAACCCGAGCTGAAGCCGGCCAGCGGGCGCATCCCCGCGGCCGTCGCCGTGGACGACCTCCCTGTCGCCGTCGCCGTGGACGTGCCCGTGGCGATGCTTGTGCAGCCGCCACCCCCGGGTCCGGGCGCCCGTGAGGCTCCACCCGACACCACCGATGCTTACTGGATCCTGCGCGGCGGCAAGAGACGAGGGCCGTATTCCGAGAAGCGCTTCCACGATATGCAAAGGCGCGACGAGGTTGCCCCCACGGACCAGGTTTGGCTGCCGGCGTCGCAGGCCTGGCTGGCGGCGACCGACGTCCAGGAACTCTGGGCCGACGTGCAGGCCCTTTCCGGCGCGAACAAGTTCGGCTACACGGGCCCCGGCATGGTCGGCGCGTTTCGCAAGTGGCTCGGCACATTGCCCGGCATTGCCAGCGCCGTCGGCGTCTGCCTGGTCGGCGTGCTGGTCTTGGTCTTGTGGTTGATCTTGCGTTCGCCCACGTCTCCCACCAATGGTCAGCAAGGGAAACAGCCCGGGGCAGGCGCCAGGTTTGTCGTGGAAACGGAGAATCCGCCCACCAGGTTTCTGGGCCTCCTTTTCGACATCAGGGAAGCGAACGCCGACTCCCCGGTCATGTACGACAATTTCAATTTCGGCCTGTCACTGGCCGATCTGGCAGATCCGAAGCAACCGAAAGCGACGCCCCTGATTTTTGGCGCTCGAGGACAGACCAGCAATACCCTCGTTCGTGTCGATGGACTGGACACTACCTTTGGTAAGCCAGGGACCGGACAGTGGGCGGACGCGAGGCCCCAATTCACGAACTGGGAAAAGTCTCGGCTGCAGAAAGACGGCGTGGGCACCTGGAAGGTCAACCATGTGCTGGTTACGCAGACGGTCAAGATTGTTCCCGGCCAACCGACGGAGGTGAAGCCCGGCGTCCTGACGAGGCATTACGATACTTGTCTGGTTGTCTACAAGATCGAGAACAGGGACATCTTCGACCATCATGTCGGCATGCGCATCGTGCTGGACACCATGATCGGCGCCAATGACGGCGTTCCTTTCGCAGCTCCCGGATCGCCGGACTGGATTACCAAGAGAGAATTCATCGACATCCCCAAGTGGAAGGGCAGGGAAGGGGAAGTGCCCGATTTCCTCATGGCTTTTGAAAAGCCGGGGCTCGACGATCCCGGCACGGTGGCGCAGCTCAACCTCCGTCTGCAAAGGAATCTCGAACCACCGAGCCGAGTGCTGCTGACACGCTGGCCGGCGGCCGATGCGGCAGGCCAGGCCGAACGCCTGGCGCGCATGGAGAGATGGGAAGTTCCCCTCGCCGATATCGAAACCGACTCGTCCCTGGCGATGTACTGGAACGTGATCGAGCTGAAGACCGGGCAAACGCGCGAACTGGGCTATTCTTACGGCCTTGGGTCGCTGGCGGGCCCCCAGGGGCAACCGGCCGTGGCCATGGGCGGAGTGTTCGCTGCCGGCGGTGAACTATCGATCGTTTGCCTGGTCAACCATGCCAAACCCGGTGAAAAAGTCACGCTCGCGCTGCCCGCTGAGCTGTCCTTGCTTCCGGGATTCGACGCGACCCAGGAAGTGCCCGCGCCGGACGGCGATCGTCCGCGGTTGATCACCTGGCGCGTGCGCTCGACCCAGGCGGGGATTTTTGAGTTCGAGGTGAAGACGACGGCCGGGCTCGCGCAGAAGAAGCGCGTCATTGTTTCGAGTGAATGAGGGTTTCCCGATTCCGCTTGCGGCGTAGCGTGAGACAGACGCTACGCCGCAAGCGGAATTCAGCCAGGAGTGTTTTCCATGGCATGGCCACAGTCCCAGGATTACAACGAAGCCGTCCAGAGCCCCGCCAGCTCCTTCGCCGATCCGGAGCTGAAAGCCGGGCAGCCGGTCACCAACGCCCTGGGCATGCCCATGCCGCGCTCCGGAAACTTTGCCGACGTCTACGAATTTACCGGCGCCAGCGGCGCCCGCTGGGCCGTCAAGTGCTTCACCCGCGAGATCCGTGGTTTGCAAGAGCGCTACAGCGAAATCAGCAAACACCTGGTGCACGCCAAGCTGCCGTTCACCGTCGATTTCAAATACCTGGAACAGGGCATCCGCATTCGTGGCCAATGGTACCCCGTGCTGAAAATGCAATGGGTCGAAGGTTTTCTGCTGAACGAGTTCGTCCGCACGCAACTGGAGAAACCGGCCACGCTGGATGCCATGGGACAAATCTGGCTGCGCATGGCCCGGCGGCTGCGCGAGGCCGACCTGGCCCACGCCGACTTGCAGCATGGCAATGTCCTCCTGGTCCCCGGCAACAAGGCAAGCTCCCTGTCGGTCAAGCTAATCGATTACGACGGCATGTGGATACCCGCCCTGGCCGACAAGAAGTCCGGCGAAGTCGGCCATCCCGCTTATCAGCATCCACAACGTGTGCAGCAAGGCATCTACAGCGCCGCGGTGGACCGGCTGCCGCTCCTGGCCATCGCCTGCGCTCTGCGCAGCCTGGCGGTCGGCGGCAAGTCGCTCTGGGATCGCCATGACAACGGCGACAACTTGCTGTTTCGCGAAGCCGACCTGCGCACGCCGGGCAAGTCGGCCCTCTTCGGGGAGCTGCTCGAGCTGCCCGATCCGCAAGCCCGGCTGCTCGCCGAGGAGCTGCGCAAGTCGCTCACGAAAAAGCTGGATGACGTCCCGGCCATCGACGAGCTTGTGCCTGAGACCAAGCCGTCGAGCGTGCGCGTCGCGGCCGGGCCGCCGCGCAGCTCGCCCGGTTCGTACCCGCTGATCGGGCCGGGGGACCAACCGGCTGGCGATGGGGTTGGGACTTCGACGGCGGTCAAGGCAGGTGAGCCGCCGGCGAAGGGCAAGCCGACCTGGATCGATGATGATGACGACGACTTGCCCAGGCGGAGGCGCAGGAACCTGGAGCGGACCAGCGGCAGCGGCGTGCCCATGTGGGTGTGGTTCGCCGGCGGAGGCGTGGCGGCCGTGGTCGTTTTCTGTGTGCTGTTGATCGCTCTGCTGCGCGGCACCGATAACGATGCCAAGGTCCCGGTGATCGACCTTGCCATAAACCACGCGCCGGTCAAGGGGGCGCCGCCGCTGAAGCTTCCCGGGCCGCTGAAGCTTCCCGGGCCGCTGGACCTCCCGGTGCAGAAGGATCCGCCGCCATTCAAGCTTCCCGGACCGAACTTTGGCGCGGGTAATCCCATCGTGGTGGTGAACACCTCGATGGGCGAGTTCAAGATCGAGCTGTTCGACGACAGCGCGCCGATCACCGTCGCCAACTTTCTGCAATATGCTGATAAGCGGTTTTACGAAAACACGACCTTCCACCGCGTGATGGACAACTTCATGATCCAGGGCGGCGGCTTTGGGCCGGGCATGAAGCTGAAGAGCACAGGCCCGGGTATCCCGAATGAGGCGGGCAACGGACTGTCGAACCAACGCGGCACCGTGGCCATGGCCCGCACGAACGTGGAGAACAGTGCCACGAGCCAGTTCTTCATCAACGTTCGCGACAACCTTCAGCTGGATCGCGGTAACAAGCTGACGGGCGGCTACGCGGTCTTTGGCCGGGTCGTTCCGCCGGGAATGGACGTCGTGGACGCCATCAGCAGGGTCGCCACCGCCAAACGATTCGGCACCGAGGACGTGCCGACCTTCGATGTTTTCATTCGCTCGGTTCGGCGGGACGACAACCGCGCTCTCGGGGCGTTGGACAAGCCCGCCGATCCGGATGCCGCTCTGAAGTTATGGCCCGTGGCCGCGATCACCTTGAAGCCAGGCCAATCGAAAGAATTCTTCGTGGGCGTGACCCGCAAGGGCTACGACGGCCCCATCGTCTTGAAGTTCGCCAACTTGCCGGGTGGAGTCATGGCCGCGAATACGGTTGTCAAGCCGGGCGAGGACGGCGCCTTCATGCGCATCTGGGCCGCTTTCACCGCCTTCGACCTCACGGCGAACGTGCAAATCCTGGCCAGTGGCGGCAACCTCAAAGACGAGCACACTGTGTCCGTCACGGTGATGACCGGCGCCGCCAAAACCCCGCCGCCGCCGGACCCCGGGCCGATTGTCCGGAGATTCCTGGGGCACACCGCCCAGATCAACAGTGTCGCCCTGAGCGACGACGGCAAGTACCTGCTCACGGGGTCCACGGACAAGACCGCGATCCTGTGGGATGTGGCCAGCGGCACCAGTCTCCAGACCTTCGAAGGGCACACGGGCGCGGTTTCAAGCGTGGCCTTGAGCGGCGACGGCAAACGCGTCCTCACCGGTTCCGCCGATAATTCAGCGATCCGCTGGGACGCCGCCAGCGGCAAGAAAGTGCAAACGTTTCAGGGGCACACTAGCGTGGTCTCGGGTGTGGCCGTCAGCAGCGATGGCAAGCTCGTCCTCACCGGCTCAGCGGACAAGACTGCGATCCTGTGGGGCGCCGCCAGCGGCATGAAAGTTCAGACCTTCCAGGGGCATGAGGACATCATCTGTAACGTGGCCCTGAGCGGCGACGGCAAATATGCCCTCACCGCGTCGCATGACGGCAAAGCGATGCTGTGGGAAACGGCCAGCGGCAACAAGATCAGGGCCTACCTGGGCCACAACGGCTTCGTCAAGAGCGTGGCCCTGAGCGGCGACGGCAAGCTCGTGCTCACCGGGTCCAAAGATAATACCGCCGCCCTTTGGCAGGCGATCAGCGGCAAGAAACTGCAGACTTTCATCGGGCACACGGACAGTGTCGAGGACGTCGCTCTGAGCGCCGACGGCAACTTCGTCGTCACCGGGTCGGCAGACAACACGGCGATTCTGTGGGATGCGGCTAGCGGCGCGAGACTCCAGACCTTCCGCGGCCACACCGACCGCGTCCGCAGCGTCGCCCTGAGCAGCGACGGCAAGCACGTCCTCACCGGGTCCGTGGACAAGACCGCGATCCTCTGGCGGGTCAAAGCCGAGCCGGCCGGGGAAGCCGTCCCGCCGCCGGTGGAAAAGAAGGTGGAGGAAAAGAAAAAGGAGCCGTCGCCCTTCGCCGGACTCAACGTGGGCAACTTGGGATTGTTCCTGAACAGCCAGCTGACCAATGCCGATCCGATGGACGCGGTGCGCACCGCCGCTCGCGCCAAGCTCTTCCTCGTGCGCATGGTCAAGGGCAAGACGTACACGATCGACATGGCCAGCAACCAGTTCGATCCGTATCTCCGCCTGGAAAGTCCGATCGGCATTCGCCTGCGTGAGGATGACGACGGCGGCGGCGCACTCAATGCCCGCATTGTCTACCAGGCCACCGTGAGCGGTACTTATCGCGTCATCGCCACGTCCTTCGCCGGGGGCACGGGGACGTTTAGCCTCACCATTCGCGAGAAGTGAGCGCAGGAAACCTCTTTCTGTCTGTGGACAACGACATTGGCCGCGCCTACATCAATAACATCCTCAACGCGGTCGGCAATTCCCAAGGAGTCTTTTCATGCCTTCCCGCACGTTCCCTAACTGGGCCGCGGCCAACATGTTGGCCATGTTCGCATTGTTGTCAATCGTTGTGCCGGTTTGGGCAGACGGGCCCTTCACGGAGGCGGAGGTCAAAAAATTGGCCGTCGCTGTGACCATGGCCGCTCATCCGACAGCCAAAAATCCCGCGTTGATCAAGTATTCCGAGCCCAAAAAGGACGGCTTTTTTCTCATCAAGCTGGAAGTGGAATACAACGGGGCCGTCTTGAAGAACCGTTACACGGCCGACGCCCTGGTGGAAATCCAGCCGCCCAAGACAGCCGGCGATCCCTTGGAGATCACCCGAATCGATTTCGTGGACAGGAACAATAGCGTCGCGCCCAACCAGAAGAACCTGAAAAAGCTGATCGAGGACATGAACGCTCGATTGCGCATCGACAAAGCAAAATAGAGTTCCCATGACCGCCCAGTGGTATTACTCCCATGACGGTGCAACGCGTGGCCCTTTTTCCGAAGAGGAAATCAAGGAGCACGCCGCTCGCAAATTGCTCCTCGCCAGCGATCGGCTTTGGCAGGGAGCCGGCGGCCAAATCAACGCGCTGCCCGCCGCGGCGATCCTGGATTTTCCGCGGACGCCGGCGCCGGGGTCTCCCCTGCCGGATTGGATGACGGACGACGCCCCGGTCGAAAACAAGTCCCCCGCGCCGCCGCCCAAGTCGCCCAAGTCGGCTCCGGATTGGCTGGCGGACGTGCCCATCGCCGCGAAGGCGCCGGCGCCCGTGGAAAAGCCGCCGCCCGCGTTCGAGAAAACGGTCGCCCTGGATAGGCCGCGAGCCAAACCAGCGCCGCCAGCGCCCCCGCGCGCTGTGCCGCCCCAGCCGCCGATCGTTGCGAGCGAGGTCCCGGATTGGGTGCCGGACCTGCGAGCCGCGTCCGCCGAAACCAATGTCGCCTTCCGCGGCGACTCCATGATCATGGGCCGGGCCGCCAACTGCGACCTGAAGTTCGACTATCCCATGGTTTCCAACCAGCACGCCCGCCTGTCCCGTTTCGACGGCCAGATGTTTCTCGAAGATCTCGGCTCCACCAACGGCACCTACGTCAACCATCGGCTCATCACGGGCGTCGTGCCGGTCCAGCCGGGCGACGTGGTCGGCCTGGGCACCTTCACCCTCACCGTGCAGGACGAAGGCAATCTCAAAAGCCGCGATTTCCGCGGCGACGTCACCCTGGAGGCCGACGACCTCGCCGTCAGCGTGCCCGGCAAGAAGCTCATCGAGGGCTGCTCCTTCACCATGTTCCCCTCCGAACTCGTCGGCCTGATGGGACCGAGCGGCGCCGGCAAGACCACGCTGCTCAAGGCGCTCAACGGCTATACTCCGCCCAGCGAAGGGGACGTGCTGATCAACGGCCAGCTTCTGTACGATCACTTCGATGAGTACCGCTCGGCACTCGGCTACGTGCCGCAGGACGACATCATCCATCAAAGCCTTACCGTGCATCAGGCCCTCTTCTACAGCGCTCGCCTGCGGCTGCCGCCCGACTTCACCAACGACGATATCGGCGAGCGCATCAAAAACGTCCTCAAGCAATTGCATCTGGAAGGCACGGAAAATGTGCTGATCGGCTCGCCGGAGAAGAAAGGCATCAGCGGCGGCCAGCGCAAGCGCGTCAACCTGGCCATGGAGCTGCTCACCGATCCGCTGGTGCTGTTCCTGGATGAGCCGACGTCCGGCCTGTCGTCGGAAGATGCCTTGACCGTCATGAAAGTGCTGCGCGAATTGGCCGACCAGGGCAAGACGATCATCATCACCATTCATCAGCCGAGCCTGGAGATCTTCAAGCTGCTCGACAATCTGGTGATGATCGGCAAGGACACGAATTCGCCGCTGCCCGGCACGTTGCTGTATTACGGCCCCGCCTATCCCGACTCCATTCGCTTCTTCAATCCGTCGGCCGAGCCGGGCGCCAACACGACTCCCGACGATATTTTTCGCGGCATGTCCAAGCGTCCGGCGGCGGATTGGCTCAAGTCGTATCGGCAATCGAAGCAGTACCGCGAATTCGTCCAGGAGCGCACGGGCAAGCATCCAGCCAAGGGCAAAAAGGGCGGCCGGCAGCAGCGGCAGCAAGTGCCGTTCTTGGCCCAGCTCAAGACGCTGGTGCTACGCTGCCTGGCGACCAAGATCGGCGATCGCATGAACACGGCCATGCTGCTGGTGCAAGCGCCGATTGTAGCCATGTTCGTGGTGATGGTTTTCGGCGCCCCGGAGGCCAAGGAGCCGATCGTGTACGCGGATTGGGCTTCGGCCGGCCGCAAGATCGGCATGATCATGTTTCTGCTGAGCCTGGCTTCTCTCTGGTTCGGCGCCTCCAATGCGGTGCGCGAGATCGTCGGCGAGTGGGCCATCTATCAGCGCGAACGCATGGTCAACCTGCGCATCCCGGCCTACGTCGCCTCGAAGTTCGCGGTGCTGGGCGGTTTGAGCGTCATCCAGTGCGCCGCCCTGCTGCTGATCGACTTTATCGGCTGCGGGCTGCACGCGCCGTTTCTGTTCCTTTATCTCGTGCTGCTCCTGTCGGCTCTGGTGGGAGTCGCCGTCGGCTTGTTGCTGTCCGCTCTGGCACGCAGCTCCGAGGTCGCCATCGGGCTTTTGCCGATTGCGCTGTTGATCATGGTGCTGATCGGGGGAAGCGTACTGCCCATTCATGAAATGCCGAAGTTCACGCAGTATTTGTGCATGGGCAATCCGGCCCGCTGGGCCTTCCAGAGCATGGTGGTGGGCGAGGCCGGTCATCGGAAAGAGGCGACCAACCCCATCCCGACAGAACCCGGCAAAGCCAATGCGCCGGAGGACATGGCCGATCGGTTTTTCAAGAAGGACTCTCGGCAATCGGCCATCGTCCCCGTCCTGGCCCTGATGACGATCTTCCTGCTGCTCGGCGGGAGCATCTTGAGAGTCTTGAAGAGCCGCGACCTCGTCAAGCCGAGCGCGTAAGTCAGGCTTTCCAGCCTGACTATTCTCCGGATTTCGACCGACCAGGCGGGCGCCGGCCCCCCTCTCCCCCGTACTCGGGGGAGAGGGGTTGGGGGTGAGGGGGAAGAATCCGAATCACTCGAACACGCTTCGAGTTCTTGCACGGATGCTGTTTCTCCCCCCTCACCCCCGACCCCTCTCCCCCGAGTACGGGGGAGGGGGGAGCCCGCGCCGGCCGATGTCCATAGAAATGCGGAAGTAATTCATCTGCGATTCCCTTATTGGAAACCCCGACCTACCTTATGGCTGCCGTAAATGCTCCCAGTCCCGAATCGCTGCCGCTGTTCCCCGCGTCGTGGTATCTGTTCGGCGCTACCCATGAGCTGCGCAGCGGCCCGAAGTCGCGCGATTTGCTCGGCCAACGGCTGACCGCGTATCGAACGGCGTCCGGACCATGGGCGATTCTCGATGCCCGCTGCGTCCATCTCGGAGCGGACCTGGGCGAGGGCTGCGTCGTCGGCGACGATCTGCAATGCGCGTTTCACAACTGGAAATACGCCCCTGATGGCCGCTGCACGCTGGTGCCCGCGCTTGCCCAGCCGCCGGATTTCGCCCGGCTGCGCTCGTACCCCACGATGGAACGCCATGGTTATCTGTTCTTCTTCAACGGTCCTGTGCCCCTGTTCCCGCTGCCGTTTTTCGAGGGAGCCGATCCCGGTGAATTTGTGGCAGCCAGGCCGCTGCGGTTTGTCGCCGACTGTCCCTGGCACCTGGTCAACGCCAACAGCTTCGACGTGCAGCACTTCCGGGCCGGCCATGGCCGCGAGCTGCTCGGCGAACCGGCGATCGAGTGTCCGCATCCCTTCGCCCGCCGCATTCGGGTGACGTTCGGGGTCCAGGGCGATTCGATTTTCGATCGACTGCTCAAGTGGTTCGTGGGCCGGCAGGTCGAAGTATCGATGACCAACTGGGGCGGCTCAATCGTCGTGGTGACCGGCCAATTCCGCCGCACACTAAGCACGCTGATCACCTTCATGGAGCCGCTTGCTGAAAACCACTGCGTGCAAAACGTGCTCGTTTTCGCCCGGCGCAGCGTGCTGGGGCCGCCGCTGAATTCACTGCGATTGCGTTTGCGGCGCACGTTCACGCGCGGCTTCATGGCCGAGGAATTCGACACGCTCGCCGGCATTCGCTACAATCCGAGCGGGCTGCTCGAGTGCGATCGGCCGATGATCGACTTTTATCGTTGGCTGTCTGAGCTTCCGCATGGTTGGACGGCAGCGTCCCACGATTTAGAGATTTGATATGATACCGAAAATGGAAAGACCGATGAAGAAGTCGAAATTACCAAAATCCGATTCCATCGAGGAATTGGCTGAGTTCTGGGACACCCATGACTTGACCGATTTTGAAGATGAACTGGAAGAGGTCGCCGAGCTGGCTTTTGTGCGAAGCAATGCAATCAAGGTGCATTTGGAGTCGCACGACGCCGAGGCGGTTCAGAAAATGGCCAAGGCAAAAGGCATTTCCGAAGAAGAGATCATCCGTGCCTGGGTGCTGCAAAAGCTCCACCGTCGAAATAACGGCCGCGCAACCAATCGCTGAAGTCGGCCGGACCCCCTTGTCACGAATCCGCCGGAGATACACTTGTTGGGCTGCCGTTTCGCGTCAGCCGTTAGTTTATGCCAATACAAGAGTTGCGGAACGAGCTAATCTTCCGCGGTGCTTTTCGTCGTGAAGACACTTCGTTGCGAGAGGGTGTGTGGGGGGGGGGTGCCGTGTCACGAATCCTAGAGACCAGCATGAACGCGGACTTAGCCGAAACCGAGTTGCTTCAGCAGGCCCTGGGCTGGCTCACCCATCGCCAGCTCGATGCCGCCGGCCTGCGCGAAGCTGCCCGTGAGCGAGGCCTCGACTTTGCGACCGCCGTGCTTTTCCAATCGCTCCGGCTATCGCCGCGGCACGGCCCGCTCATCGCGCAACTCGAGGCAGCCGTTCACGCGGTGCCGAAGCTCGACGCCGACATCGTCATTGTGCCGGGAGCGTTCTACAAGGAAAATCCCGAGACAGGCGCGGACGGCCGCATGGTCATGGACAGCGTTCGCCGTCTGGGATATGAGACGGCCGCGGTGCCGCTGCACAGCTTTGGCACCGTTGCCGACAATGCCGCCCTGCTCGCCGATTGGCTGAGGCAACGGACTGGCCGTCCGCTGATTCTGGTTTCGCACAGCAAGGGCACCACAGAGATGCGCCGTCTGCTGGCCCGTCCCGATGCGCCGGACCTGTTTCGCCGGGTTGTCGCCTGGGTCGATCTGTCGGGGTTGTTCCTGGGCACGCCGATCATCGGCTGGCTGCGGCGGCATCGCGTCAATTACTGGCTCGTACGCCTGCTCTTCTGGTGGAAAGGCCTCGCGTTCTCGGCCCTGGGCGAAATCGATCGCCCCGCTTGCCCTCCCTGGCCCGGCGCTCTCGATCGGGTGCCGCACCTGCACGTCATCCACGTCATCGGCTTTCCGCTCGAGTGCCATTTGTCCACGCCGCTGACGCAGCGGGGCTATCGCCGATTGTCGCCGCTGGGACCCAATGACGGAACCATCCTGCTGGAAGACGTCTTCTTGCTGCCGGGGCTCGTCTATCCCGTCTGGGGCGCGGATCACTACTTGCGCCCCTCCGGCCGCGACATGAGCCAGCTCGTCCCGGCCATCTTGTGCTGGCTTGGCAGATGCAAGTCCGTTTAGCCGCGACGCGACGTACTCGGAGCGGAGCGCGGAAGTCGCCCCGCGCTCCGCTCCGAGTACGTCGCGTCGCGGCTAAACGGACTCCTATCCGTGAATGCTCATCGGCAGCTCCCGCAATGATTCGGGAGCAGGTTCGGTCGTCGGACGAGGCCCGACCCACATGCGCCAGTATTGTCTGACATAACCAATGCGTTCCTCTGCCTCCGTGGACATTCGCGGCAAATAGTACCACGACACTTCCGGATGGCGATGGTGATTCAGGTCCCACTCCCCGTGCAGCAGAACCCACGACATCCAGAAATAGTGCCGCAAGTTCCAGGCCCCTTCGACCACATCGCGACGCGAGAAAGCATGGCCCACATATTGCCGCGTGGACCAGTTGAACGAAAAGCATGCATACATGATGAGCACCGCTTGCCAGCGCAATGCGAGCAGCCAGAATAGCGACGCGAAAAAGGCGACGGTCACAGCCACCTCCAGCCGAATGATGCGAATTTCCTGAGCGCGAATGTCCCCCAGCAAATGGTTAGACGAGCGCGCCTGGCGAAAGATGCGCGTCCGCAGAACTCCGGGAGCCAGGGCGAACAGCACGGCTCCGATCGGCACCCATGGCCAGAACAGGCCGCACAGTACGCCATACCACTGCATGCAGCGGATGGCTCGAGAATCGGTGGGATAGTACAGATCGAACATTTCGTGATCGGTGCGATTGCGCAGATGATGCCCCTGATGCGTGACGCGAAACATGGTGAACGGCATTGGGAACAGCAGGCCCGTGAGACTGCCGAGCAGCCGATTGACGGTCGGCTGCGAGTGCAAGCTGGCGTGCGTCGCCTCATGGAACAAGGCGTAATTGGTCAGCAGCAAATACGAGAAGACGATCCCCACGAGCAGCGTCGCCCACCAGGATTCGACGTAAGAGCCCAACCAGAGCAAGGCGATCGCTCCGTTGAAAACAACGGCGACCAGGACAAGGTTGAGGCGATTGGGAATCGGCATGTCGGCGGGACGTTCGCGATATTGAATGGCCGGTGAAAATGAATTCGTGATCGAGATCATGGTCGATTCCCTCGCCGACATAGCGTCACGCAATGAGATTCTACATGAGCGTGCGCGATTCGGCTGTAGCCGCATTCGCAAGAATGCGGGTGTGGCGCGCGAAGCCCGCATTCTTGCGAATGCGGCTACTCATGAGGATTCACTCCGCGGTGAAGGCCAGAATCAAATATCGCAGCAATCCAATCCTCGTGGTAAATTCAACGCGCCGGATCACCTCCTCGGCGCCATCGGGATCGGGCGCGATGCGCCGGACCAACGGCCGCAAAACCGGATACGTCGGCATGGTACGGCGCGTGATGTCTTCGCGCAGGGCCAGCTTCAATCCCGCCGCTCTCCCGAGCCGCCGATAGTCTCGCAAAGTGCAACGCATGTCGCTGTTGCCATAGAGACGATCGACGACGGGCTTGAACCGCCGATCGAAATAATCCCAGAGAAGCGGAATCACCAGGCGCGGCACGAAATCGCACAGGGCGAGCCGGCCTCCCGGCTTGAGGACTCGCCGCGCTTCGGCAAAGAAGCGATCGCGTCCGGGAAAATGAAAGATGGCCTCCACACACAGCACCGCGTCAAAAACGCCGTCAGCGAAGGGCAACCGGCAAGCGTCCCCAGCGACGAACTGGATGCGATTGTCTCGCTTTGCCGCCGACGGATCCAGCAAGCTGCGCGCCCGCCGCAACTGACGTACGTCGATATTGAGCCCGTACAGGTCCATCCCGGTCAACCGCTGCTCGAGATCGAGCAGGGTGCCGCCGAAGCCGCAGCCCACGTCGAGAATACGCTGACCGCTGTGCACCTGGGCCGCCCGGCTGACCTGCCGGCCCAGTCTCTCGGCGGCGCGGGCGAAATCGCTGAGGGTACCGTCCGCCTGGGCCGGGTCGTCCCAGTAGCCCCAGTGGACGTTGCGTCCGAAGGCCAGCGTCACCGCGTGGTCCTCGGCGTCGAGACGTTCGATGATGCGATCGAAATAGGGTAATACGACGGAGCCGGACATACATCCTCACGCGTATCCGCAATAAAGGAGAGCGAACATGGCGGCATTGAGCAACGCATGGGCGATCCAGGCCGACAGCAGCGAGCCGGTCCAGCGATAGACGGCACAGAGCAGCAAACCCAGGCCGAAGTACGCGGGCAGATTCCACAGATCGAACCGGGCCAGGGCGAAGAGGATGGACGACAGCAGCGCCCCGCTCCAGGGCCGGTTCGCGTCGGTCCAAACTCCGAACAGGCCGGCGCGAAAGAACCGTTCGTCCCCCGCCGGGCCGAGCAGCACTCCGAATGTGAGAATCAGCGCGGCCGGAAATGGTTGCAAGTTGCGCACCTCGCCCCACGGGCCGATCGTGGGCGAACCTGCACCGAACGTCCATCGCAGCAGCACATCGTAAAGCAGGCCGAGAAGCACCGCGGCGAACATGCACAATCCGCCAGCCAGAAAGAAGAGGAGGGGCGAACGGTGAGGGACGTGGGCCAAGCCCAGGCCGTAGGGTGGGTCAAGCGTATTCGCGCAGACCCACCATTTCCACGCAGACAAACGGGCCATGGTGGGTCTGCGCGAGTACGCTTGACCCACCCTACGAGTGAGGCTCACGAGCAAGAAGCCCATTTGCAGGGCCACGACCAGCAGAAGCAGAACGAAGCGATCCGCGAAGGCTCGGCTTGCGTCCGCATGGCAGAGAAACGTCAGCAGTAGCCAAAAGGGACCGCCGATCAGCAGTGCACCCAGCACGCTCCGGGCCGACGCCGACAAAAGCGCGGGCAGGTCCTGCTGGTTGGTCGCGACCTTCGGGACTACCATAGCACTGTTTTCCTGTTTGCCGCGGGCGGCCTAGGTGCCGCGACAAGATAGCTTGATCAAGTTCCGGGGTGGCACGCCCTGAGGTACTCCGAAGGGCGTGGATACCTTGCAAGCGAGCCACGCCCTTCGGAGTACCTCAGGGCGTGCCACCCAGTAGGTGACAGGCGGCATGTCAATGATAATGATCAGGATAACTCAGCCCAAATCCAGTCCTCCAAGGGCGACGGATATGTCAACCTTACCGTTCGCCAGCGAAACCGTCGAGGCCCCTTCCGCCGAACGATTCCCGACCTATCCCATCGCGTGGTATCTTTTCGGCGACAGCCGCGAGCTGCGCAAGGACGGCGGCAAGGGCCCGTTGTCGAAGGACCTTCTCGGCCGACGGCTGACCGCGTATCGCACTGCCAACGGCAACATCGTCGTCCTGGACGCCAGTTGCAGCCATTTGCATGCGGACCTGGGCAACGGCTGCGTGGACGGCGACACGATTCAGTGCCCCTATCACCATTGGCGCTACGGCAGCGACGGCCGTTGCGTGCACATCCCGGCCATGCCCGATCAGGCGATTCCCGCGTTCGCCCGGCAGCGATCCTACCCGGCCGTGGAGCGCCATGGCCTGATCTTCTTTTTCAACGGCCCTCGCGCCCTGTATCCGCTGCCGTTCTTCGCCGATGCCGATCCGAACGATTTTATCCGCGCCCGGCCCTTCGGCATGACGCTGCAGTGTCCCTGGTGGCTGGTGGGGGCCAACGCCTGCGACGTGCAGCACTTTCTCGGCTCCCACGGCCGCCGCCTGGCCGGTCCGCCGACCGTCGAACATCCGGGGCCGTTCGTTCGCCGGGCCAGTGCGCCGTTCGCCGTGCTGGGGTCGTCCTGGCGCGATCGCGTCTCGCGCTGGTTCGGCGGGCCGCAGGTGGAACTCTCGATCACGGACTGGAGCGGCACCATGATGTTCGTGACAGCCACGTTTCGCCGGACACGCAGCCATGGGCTGCTAACGTCGATTCCGATCGGGCGCGATCGCGTTTGGGTGCGCGGCATCGTTTTCGTTCGCCGCAGCAGGAACGCTCTGGGCCGCTGGCTGATCGATCCGCTGCACTTGCGATTGCGTCGCTACTTCATCAAGGAGTTTCTTCGACCCGACGCCGAGCTGGCCAGCCGTGGATTGCTCTATCAGCCGGGCAGTCTGTTGCCGTGCGATGTGGAGCTGGCGCGCTATTTTCAATGGCTGGCGTCGGCCGCGGATGAGGCAAATGCGGCCACGCGTGCCACCGATGGAGCGACAGATCTTCCTTGATCCCTCCTTCGTTGGCAGAAGCCAGGCATAAAGTTCGGCCGCACGATCATGGGAGTTTCCAAGTGGGCCGTTTAGCCGCGACGCGACGTACTCGGAGCGGAGCGCGTCACCACCGGTTCATACGACCATCGCTGTCGTGATAACCGAGGACCATAATTGCGCCCCCTTTTGGGGTTGGAAAGCGCTCCGCTCCGAGTACGTCGCGTCGCGGCTAAACGGGATTTTCGTTACGCCAGCAGCGCACTCACCGGACTCGCCGCCTCCACGCCCGTCAGCTTCTGGTCGAGTCCCTGGAAGCGGAAGCTGAAGCGTTCGTTGTCGATGCCCAGGCAGCGCAGCACGGTCGCGTAGAGTTCCAGGACGCTGCACGGGTTGTCGGTGATGTTGTAGCTGAAGTCGTCGGTTTCGCCGTGGACGATGCCGCCCTTGATGCCGCCGCCGGCCAGCCACATGCAGAAGTTGCGCGGATGATGATCGCGGCCATAGTTCTCGCGCGTCAAAGCGCCTTGCGAATAAACCGTCCGGCCAAACTCGCCGCCCCAGACGACCAGCGTTTCATCCAGCAGGCCGCGTTGCTTCAGGTCCTGGAGAAGGGCGGCGGTGCCCTGGTCGGTATCGACGGTCTGGTTGCGCAGCTTGACGGGGATGCCGTCGTGCGTGTCCCAGCCGCGATGCAGGATCTGCACCACGCGCACGCCGCGTTCGACCAACCGGCGGGCCAGCAAGGCGCTGTGGGCGAAGGAGCCGGGCTCGCGCACGGCCGGGCCGTACATGTCGAGGGTGCGCGGCGATTCGGTGCTCAGATCGACCAGGTCCGGCACGCTCGATTGCATGCGAAAGGCCATTTCGTACTGGCTGATGCGCGTTTGAATCTCCGGATCGCCAAAGCGTTCGAAGTTGCGCTGGTTGAGCTGGCCGAGGGCGTCGAGCATGGCCCGGCGATCCTGGCCGGTGACGCCCGGTGGATTCTGCACATAAAGGACCGGATCGCCGGTGCCGCGCAGGGCGACGCCGTTGAATCGGCTCGGCAGATAGCCGGACGACCACATGCGCGTGAACAGGGCCTGGCCATTGCCCGTGGCGGGAAAGCGCGGCGTCAACACGACAAAAGCGGGCAAATCGTTGTTTTCGCTGCCCAGGCCATACGCCAGCCAGGAGCCGATGCTCGCCTTGCCGGGCACTTCGCTGCCGGTCATCACGAAGGTGCAGGCGGGGTCGTGATTGATGGCGTTGGTGTGCACCGAGCGAATCAGGGCGATGTCATCCACGTGCTTGGCCATGTAGGGCAACAGCTCGCTGACCCAGGTGCCGCATTGGCCATGGCGGGTGAATTTGAACTTCGAGGGAGCGACGGGAAAACTTCCCTGGCCGCTGGTCATGGTGGTGAGCCGTTGGCCGCGACGAATGCTCTCTGGCAGCGGTTGGTTGAAATGGCGTTCGAGCTGTGGCTTGTAATCCCAGAGGTCCATCTGGGCCGGGCCGCCGTTCATGTGCAGGTAGATGAGCGACTTGGCTTTCGGCGGAAAGTGCGGCAACCCCGGCAGCGTGGGATGGACCCGCGCCGGCTGCTGGCCTTGAGCTTTGATGGCGCGATCGCCCATGAGCATGCCGAGGGCCAGGCCGCCCAGACGCAGACCGGTTTGGCCGAAGAACTGGCGGCGTGTTTGCAGGAGTTGGTAGTCGAAGATGGGGTTCATGGCGGTGCCTCAAATCGGGGGCCGGTGGGTTTTGGAGACAGTTGGTATTTTAAGGGACCAAGAACGCGGTTGCAACAGATGGATCATTCTCCGGCCCGCATCATTTTCTATAAAATCAACAGCGTGAGGTTTGCCGTTTTCGCACCTCGCATCTTGTTCGGAGCGTCGTCATGGCCAGAAAGGCCGCCAGTTCAGTCAACGGCCCCCCTTCGCCGCCTGCGCATGGCGAGTCGAAGCCGGTCACGGTACCGGACTTCATGGCCGCCAAGGCCCGCGGCGTCCGGCTGACCATGCTCACCGCCTACGATTGCGGCATGGCCCGGTTGCTCGACGCGGCCGGCGTCGATGCCCTGCTCGTGGGCGATTCGCTCGGCATGGTCGTGCAGGGCTTCGAACACTGCCTGAGCGTCACGCTCGACGAAGTGATCTACCACACCAAAATGGTCGTGCGCGGAGCGAGCCGCAGCCTGGTCGTCGCCGACATGCCGTTCATGAGCTACCAGGTCAGCCCGCAGCAGGCCCTGACGAGCGCCGGCCGATTGATCAAGGAAGGCGGCGCTCATGCGGTCAAGCTGGAAGGCGGCGAACGAAGCGCCGCAGCCGTCGCTGCGATCTGCCAGGCCGATATCCCGGTGATGGGCCATGTCGGTCTGACGCCGCAGTCGATTCGCCGGCTCGGCGGGTTTCGCGTCCAGCGCCATGAGGAGCAGGTCATCCACGACGCCGTCGCCATCGAACAGGCCGGGGCGTTTGCCATCGTCGTCGAATGCGTTCCCACCGCGCTCGCGGAGAAGGTGACCAAAGCGGTGAAGGTGCCGACCATCGGCATTGGCGCGGGAGCCGGTTGCGATGGGCAAATTCTGGTGATCCATGACATGCTCGGCCTGAGCGATCTGCATCCGCGCTTCGTCAAGCAATACGCCGACCTGGGCAAGGCGATGATGGACGCCGTCAGGAGCTATTGCCGGGAGGTGAAGGACGGCTCATTTCCCGGGCCGGAGCATGGCTTTCATTAGGAGAGGAATGTGGCACACAGGGCCTTGATCGTCGAAGATGAACCGGAGCTGGGCCAGCTCCTGGCCGAGCATCTGCGCCACTGGGGTTTTGAGCCGATCGTCCTGCGCGAAGGCAAGGACGTGGTCAACTGGGTGCGCAGCCAGACGCCGGAGGTGATTCTGCTCGACCTGCTCTTGCCCGACGTGGACGGCTTCACCATTTGCGAGACCCTGAAGCTCGACCGCGAAACGAATCTGATTCCCGTCATCATGATGACGGCCATGTCCGGGCAGCAGGAACGTGTGCGCGGCCTGCAGGTCGGGGCCAATTGCTATCTCACCAAACCCTTCACGTCCGACCAGCTCCACCAGACCATCGACGAGGCTTTCGCCTGGCTCAAGGACCTCAAGAAACGCGGCACCAAGGGCGAGATCCGCTTCCAGCTCATCAGCGACACGCACTACCTCGACGAGCTCAATCACCTGCTCGCCTCGCTGTTTCTCTTCAGCGGCCTGAGTCAGCAGCAGGTCAAGCAGCTTACCACCGCGGTGCGCGAACTCGGCACCAACGCCATCGAATGGGGCCATCGCAAGCAGGTCGATCGCATCGTGACCGTCGATTACCAGATCGATCCGCAAAAGATCACCCTGGACATCAAGGACACCGGCCCCGGCTTCGATCCCGGCAATTTGCCGCACGCCGCCCAGCCGGAGGATCCGATCGGGCATTTGATGGTGCGCGAAACCCTGGGTATCCGCGAAGGGGGATTCGGCATTCTCATTTC
>Ga0182024_10009493_pt1 | contig 20106 bp, 16 predicted proteins | sample P32metaG_FD_120480 | JGI IMG/M metagenome (GOLD analysis project Ga0182024, IMG submission 120480) | Permafrost microbial communities from Stordalen Mire, Sweden - P3-2 metaG (Illumina Assembly) | ecosystem: Environmental > Terrestrial > Soil > Wetlands > Permafrost | place: Sweden: Stordalen... | reverse complement strand
TTCTCATTTTTCCAGATGTAAGGCGTCGACCAGCCGGTCTGCCGGTCGGAACCGGGAACATGGATACTGCGATCCGTGCGCCAGACCTGCTTCCCCGTGCTCTTATCGAAGGCGGCGATGAACTCCTGCCTCTCGTTATCATTGACGATGACCACGAGGTCGCCTAACTGGGCAGGCGACGAGGCAGTGCCGAAATCGAGAATAGTCGGAGAGCTTTCAAGCGGCGTGTTCCAGAGTTTCTTTCCGTCGAAATCGTACGCGAAGAGGCCGAGACCGGTGATGTAGACATACACGCGCTTGCCGTCGGTGATGGGAGTTTCAGAACAGAAACTGTTCTTCCGATGCCGGCCGCCGGGCGGATGGCCGGCATAGAACTCCCTCTTCCAGTCGATCTTGCCCGAATCTAGATCGAGCGAATAGAGCCAATAATGCAGTGATACTTCGTTGGGAAGCTCGCTGTCGCGCGTCTGGAGGCGCTCCAGCAACTCCTTCCCTTTTAGGCCCTGTTTCTGGAGTTCGGCAACGTAGTCGTTCGAATAATCAACGCCGGTTTGCGGCTGCTTGGCCTTGCCGTCGGTGGTGACGGTCGTGAGGAAGACGCTCTTGCCGCTGACGATCGGTGAAGACCAGCCGAGGCCGGGGATGTCCGTCTTCCATTCGACATTTTCCGACTTCGACCATTTTTCGGGGAGATTGGAGTTGGCGACAGAGGGGTTGGAGGAGGGTCCGCGGAAGGAGGGCCATTCGGGATCGGCGGCGAATGCGATCGAGAAAGCAAAGATGGTTGCGAGGGCCCGTATCATCGTTCCATTAGACGATAGATCGCAGGCGAACGTCTCGTAAAGGCGAGAAGGCGGCAGGCAGTCACCCGAACATCGGGTTTGACGCGCTGGTTGTCGAGAAGTCCGGTTGTGCGAAGTTGGCCGGCTGAATAGGCTTTCGGCCTGATGTCCGCCATTGACGTCCGCTTCGTTGACGTTGAGGATGCGAGTGCAAGGGAGGCTTGTATGTTCTGGTCCTCTCTGCGGCGAAGTTGGCCCGCAACTGGCGCGGGCGCGTGCTTTTGGCTCCAACCAACCGGTCGAGCCTTGATGCGGATGCCTAAAGAAAACCGTTAAAGGCGGAACCGAGTCATCATCGACCGATACGAATATTGCAACTTTCGAATATACTACTAGCCAATGAAGGAGAACCTTCATCGGTTCAAGGCCGATTTGTTTCATGCATTGGCGCATCCGACGCGTATCGCGATCGTCGAAGCCCTGCGAGGTGGGGAGATGCCGGCGGGTAAGTTGATTCACGAGCTCGGGCTCGAGCAGGCTAATGCTTCTCAGCATTTATCGATTCTTCGGGCCCAAATGATCGTGGTTAGCCGCAAAGAGGGGAACCATGTTTTTTATTCTCTTCGGGATCCCGTGCTGATCGAAGTTCTGGATATCCTTCGGCGATATTTCCATTCCCAGTTGACCGCAACGAAAAAAATTCTTAAAGAGATTGGAGCAGAGAGGGCGGCGGACAAGTGATCGACCGTGCGTTTTTCGGCGGACTGCTGGCGTACGGAGCAGGTGCCGTGGCAGGCCTGATCGCCCCTCGCCGTTCAGTATGGCCGCGAGTTCTGTGTTGCGGATTGGCTTTATTCGGGGGCCTGCTTGAACTCTGCGCCTCCATTCTCAGTCTAGCGAGCGGCGCCCATGCGCACTGGGAAATTCCGGCTGGGGTTCCCTTTCTTGCCTACGGTTTCCGCCTCGATGCGCTCTCCAGTTATTTCATCCTGATTCTCAGCCTGCTCGCGGTGACGATTTCGATTTATTCACTGGGTTATCTACGCGCCTTTGAAGAGAAGAAGACGGTCGGTCTACTCGGCTTCTTCTACAACGTGCTGCTGGCGAGCCTCACTGCGGTCTTCACGGCTTCGAATGCTTTCTTTTTCCTGATCGCGTGGGAAGCGATGGCGCTCTCGTCATATTGCCTGGTGAGCTTCCATCATCGGGAGGAATCCACGCGTAGCGCTGGGGTTCTTTACTTCGTCATGTCGCATGCAGGCACCGGGTGCCTGCTGGCGGGATTTCTGTTGTTAAGCGCGCGGGTGGGAAGCCTCGAGTTTTCCGACTTTGCGTCTGGGCGTGCTGAACTGACGGGACCGTGGCAGGCGGCGATCTTCCTGTTGTTTTTTGCCGGGTTCGGAGTCAAGGCGGGAATCATTCCGCTGCATATCTGGCTGCCCGAGGCGCATCCGGTCGCTCCGAGCAACATTTCAGCGCTAATGTCGGGGATCGTCATCAAGTGCGGGATCTACGGAATGGCCCGGGTGTTTTTCGAATTTCTGGGGATGCCACCTTTATGGGCCGGAATCACGGTTCTGATCGTGGGCGTCGTGTCGGCGCTACTGGGGGTGCTCTACGCGCTGATGGAGCACGATCTGAAGCGTCTGCTGGCATATCACAGTATCGAGAACATCGGAATCATCCTGATTGGCTTTGGCTCGGCGATGATGTTCATCACTCTCGGTTATCACCGGCTTGCCGCACTCGCTCTCATTGCGGGCCTGTATCACACGATGAATCACGCGATCTTCAAGTGCCTGCTGTTCCTGGGCGCCGGTTCCGTTCTTCATGGCGCGCATACGCGCAACATGGAAGAGATGGGGGGCCTGATCGGCCGGATGCCCAGGACCGCGTTCTGCTTCCTGGTGGGTGCGATTGCGATCTCCGGACTGCCGCCGCTGAACGGCTTTGTCAGCGAGTGGCTGACTTACCAGGCGCTGCTGGCGGGATTCGGCACGACGGAGAGTCTTACTCGCGTGCTATTCCCGGTCGCCGGAGCGCTGCTGGCGTTGACCGCGGCGCTGGCCGCGACGTGCTTCGTAAAGGCTTTCGGTATCACCTTTCTTGCTCTTCCTCGCAGTGAGAAAGCCGAGCGCGCGCGGGAATCCGATTCCTTCATGGTGACTGGGATGGCGATTCTGGCGGTGGCCTGCGTGGCGCTAGGTCTCGGTGCGACTCTGTTCCTGCCCGTGTTCGATGGCATTACGGCTCGGCTTGCAGGGGCGCAGGTAAGCGGCGATCTGATCGCCGCCGGCGGGCTAGCGCTGAGCGCGGGCTCCGCGCGGGGCGGAACGGTTTCCCCAGCCGGGCTGGCCGCGACATTTGTGATTCTGTCCGTCATTCCCGGTTTATTACTGGCAGTCCGGAGAAGCAAGCGGAAGCGCGTCACCGGACCCACATGGGATTGCGGGCTGCCCGGGCTCACATCGGAAAACGAATACACCGCGTTCGCGTTCTCAAAGCCATTGCGAATGATTTTCGCGGCGCTCTATCAGCCGCGCCGCGAAATCCAAGCCGAGTACGAAGTGTCGCCGTACTACCCCAAGGCCATCCGCTTCGACAGCGAGATTGAGTCTCCGTTCGAAGAACGGCTGTACGTTCCCGTGCAGAGAGTGGTTCTCGCGCTCGCCAGACGAATGCGGGCGATACAGGCTGGCAGTATCCACGCCTATCTTGCCTATATATTCGTCACTCTGATCGTGCTCCTGTTGTATGGAGTGCGCTCATGACGGCGATCAGAACCGCGCTCGCGGCGGTGATGCAATTATTGCTCTTTCTGGCAATTGCACCTCTGGTTACGGGAGCGATCCGGACCATGAAAGCCAGGCTCCAGACGCGCCGTGGCCCCGCCATCTGGCAGCCTTATCGCGATATCCATAAGCTGCTCCAAAAGGGGATGGTTATTCCGGACACCGCGTCCTGGCTGTTTTCAGTCACCCCGTGGGTCGTCTTTATTACAGCGGCAATGGTAGGGCTGCTGATTCCGATGGTGGCCACCCACGCGCCTCTCAGTCTGTTCGGCGGGGTGCTCGCCGTGGTGTATCTGCTCGCGCTGGGGCGTTTCTTTCTGGCGCTGGGAGGCCTCGATGCGGGCACTCCGTTCGGCGGCCTGGGCAGCAGCCGCGAAATGACGATTTCCGCCATCGCCGAACCGGCGATGATGCTGGCCATCTTCACCGTCGCCATCTCGGCCAACTCCACCAACCTGAGTGAAGTGGCGAAATCCGCCATAGGCCAGAGCTGGCGCTTTCTGGCGCCTTCGCAGATGCTGGCCTTCGGCGCCATGTTCATTGTCCTGATCGCGGAGACCGGGCGTATCCCGGTGGATAATCCTGCCACGCACCTCGAACTAACCATGATTCATGAAGCGATGATTCTGGAGTACTCGGGGCCTTATCTGGCGTTGATCGAATGGGGTGCCTCCTTGAAGCAACTGGTGTTGATGACGCTGCTGGTGAACACTTTTTTCCCGTTCGGGTTGAGTTCCGCTTGGACGGCGCCCGGCGTCGCGGCCGGTCTGGGATATTACCTGGTGAAACTGTTCGCGATCTGCTGCGCCGTGGTTCTGGTCGAGAATGCCAACGCCAAGATGCGGCTGTTCCGCGTTCCCGATTTACTTGCCGTCGCTTTTGTGCTGGGCACGCTGGCGCTGATCTCTACGTTCCTGTTTTGAGCAAATATGTATTTCTTTCAGGACCCGCAATTCGGAAATCGAATGATAACGCTGATGGCAGCGTTCGTTTTGGTCCTTCAGATTGCGATGGTCGGCCAGCGATGGCTGATCACCAACATCCGCGTCTTCGCCGCGCAATCGTTTTTGCTGGCCGGGATTGCGTTTACCATCGCTTACTTCAATCATGCGCCGCACCTTTACGCGGCAGCCTTCCTCACTGTCGCGTTGAAAGCGGTGCTGTTGCCGATCGTTCTGGAGCGATTGGTCAGAAAGATCGATATCGGGCAAGAGATCGCCCCGCTGATCAATGTGCCTGTGTCGCTGCTGATCGCGGGGGGATTGACGACTGTGGGTTACCTGGTCGCTCAATCCCTGCATCGTCCCGAACAAACGGCATCGCGCGCCAGTCTGGGGCACAACACGCTGGCAGTGGCGGTCTCTTTGTTTCTGATCGGGTTCTACATGATGATCAGCCGGCGCAAGGCTATCATGCAGGTGCTTGCTCTTCTCTCTCTCGAAAACGGTCTGTTCCTGGCGGCGATATCGCTGACTTACGGGGTTCCGTTGATTGTGGAACTGGGGATCCTCTTCGACCTTGTCGTCGCAGTCATGGTGCTGGAGATCCTGGTCTACCGCATCCAGGAGACGTTCGACTCGATGGATGTGAGCAAGCTTTCGAGGTTGCGGGGTTGACACCTCCATGATTCTGCTGTTCATTCTCGCGGTTCCGTTGGCGGCGGGAGCGATGTCGTTCGCGGCGAATAAGCGTCCAGCCATGGAGAAGATCAACCTGGGCGCATTCGGTCTGGTTCTGGCGCTCGCGGGCATACTCGTGGTGCAGGTCCTGCGGGATGGAAGAGTCTCCGCATGGGATGGCTTCCTCGAGGCGGACTCGCTCAGCGCGCTCGTGGTTTTGCTGACCGCGGTCGTCGCTCTGGCCTGCTCGGTGTACGCGATCGGTTACTTCCGCGATGAGCGAGATCATATCATGGTAAGCGAGCTTCGCAAGTATTACACGCTGACCCCGCTGTTTGTTTTCGCCATGCTTATGGTGGCAGTCGCCAACAATCTGGGCGTGATGTGGGTGGCAACAGAGGCCACTACGTTGACCAGCGTCTTCCTGATCGCTTTTTACGGCCGGGCAACTTCGCTGGAGGCGGCGTGGAAGTACACAATGATCGGTGGCGTCGGGCTGTCGATGGCCCTGTTCGGCACGATTCTGACTTACTACGCCGCGCGCAACGTGCCCGGAGCGGACACGCTCGCCGGTTTGAACTGGTCGGTCCTCGCCAGGAACGCGCCGCAGTTCGACGGAACAACGATGAAATTCGCGTTTATCCTGGTTCTGCTGGGCTACGGGACAAAGGCCGGCATCGCGCCGATGCATACCTGGAAGCCGGACGCCTACAGCGAAGCTCCGGTTCCGGCCGCGGCGATGCTGGCCGCGGGCGTCCTCAACTGCGCCCTCTACGGACTGATCCGGTTCCATGTTTTGGCGGCCCGTTGTGTTGGGCCACAGTTCGGATCCCAACTCCTGATTTTCTTCGGGCTCTTGTCCATTGGCGTTGCCGTTCCGTTTGTGCTCGTGCAAAAAAGTTTCCGCCGGATTCTGGCTTACTCCAGCATCGATCATGGAGGAATCATGATTCTGGGCCTGGGTTTCGGTGGAGCGTTCGGCGCGCTCGGGATGCTACTGCATATGACGTTTCATTCCGTCACTAAACCTCTTCTGTTTTTTTGCGCGGGAAACGTGCAGCAGCGATTGAAAACGGACCTTTTCCACCGGGCGAAGGGAGGTTTGATCCACGCCATGCCGGTGACCGGTTCGATTCTTATGATGGCAATGCTCGCGGTGACCGGCACGCCGCCGTTCAGCCTGTTTCAGAGCGAGTTCACGATCCTGCGCGCAGGCGTCACGGGTGGTCACCTTGTCCCCACTGCGTTTTGTGTGGGCTTCCTGGTCACGATCTTCGCCGGATTCCTGGTGCACTTCTCCCGACTCGTTCTGGGCCCGGTCCCGGCAGGACATGGAAGTGCTTCCAACACGGAGCAAGAGCCGTGCCCGTGGAAGAAGTACTCTCTGATCGGTCTGGCCTCCATCGTCGTGATTCTCGGGTTTTGGCTGCCTCGACCCTTATTCGAATTGATCCGCAATGCGGCTCGGATCGCATCGGGGGAACCATGATCGCTCCGACCTTTCCAGCCTTTGCCGAATTGCGGGAGGCCCTGGGCGAACAGGTTCACTCGATGGTCCCGGGAATCGATGGACACATCTCGATGCGCGCCAGCGGTCCTGACGTCAGAGAGATCATCCAATACCTGCGTGCAGAATCCCAGGCCAGGGTAGTCACGGTGTTCGCCGAAGACCGTCGCACCGAAGACGGCGTTTACTTCATTTACTATGTTCTCGAACAGAACGGCAACCCGCAGTATCTGATTCTGCAGGCGCCAGTACCGTCCGCCGCTCCCAGCGACGCGCCGGAATTTGCTTCGCTCTCCGCCGAGCTGCCGGCCCTGAATTGGCAGGAACGGGAGATACAAGACTTATTCGGCTTGAAGGCGTCAGGACATCCGAATCCGCGACGGGTCGCGTTGCACGATAACTGGCCGGACGTTCATCCATTGCGCAAAGACTTTCCCATCGGAACGGTGCTGCCTCGCTTTGAAGGCGAGCGCCACATTTACCGGCCGGCGCTGGGAGAAGGCGTGCTTCAAATCCCGGTGGGCCCGGTGCATGCCGGTATCATCGAACCCGGACACTTCAACTTCGCGGTGGCGGGGGAGCCTATCCTCTATCTGCAGCTCCGCATGTTCTACACGCACAAAGGGACAGAGAAGCTCTTCGAAAACATGCCGATTCACAAGGCGGTCTTTCTGGCGGAGAGTATCTCGGGGGATTCCAGCTTCTCGCATGGCGTGGCTTTCTGCCAGGCGATCGAACGGGCCGCCGAAATCGAAGTGCCGACGCAAGCTCTGGTTACGCGGACGATTTTTCTGGAATTGGAGAGGCTGTACAACCATGTGGCTGACATCGGCGCCATCGCGACCGACGTCGGTTATGTTGTCGCAAATGCCCATGCGGGCCGCGTGCGCGAGATGCTGCTGAGTTTGAATGAACAGATCACTGGGAATCGCCTGCTGCGTGGAACGGTCTGCGTCGGAGGCGTGCGCAGGGAGTGGCAGCATGGCCAACAGAATCTCGTCCGGGAAACTGTAAACGCTTTTGAACGAGAGCTTGAGGACCTGATTCAATTGATTTACGCTTCCGACTCGACCCGCGATCGCCTGGAGCGGACGGGCATTCTGCGGCCGGAGAAAGCGAAAGACCTGGGAATCGTGGGGGTGGGCGGACGCGCTTCGGGTATCGATCTGGACGTTCGGCGGGATCATCCTTACGCAGCCTACAGCAAATTCGAATTCCGCGTGCCGGTTTATCAGGCTGGAGATGTTTGGCACCGAATGCAGGTCCGGATCGACGAGGTGAAGGAATCCATCGGGATTATAAGAAAGGCCACGGAACAGAACCTGTACGGCGCGCACTGCGCCGCGCCGCGCCCAATACCGGCCGGCCGGTGCGCGCTCAGCGCCGTGGAAGGCTGGCGGGGTGAAATCATCCATTGGGTCAGAACGGGGCCGGATAACCGGCTGGAACGCTGCAAAATCAAAGATCCGTCCCTGAATAACTGGCCCGCCCTTGTCGAGGCGGTGCAAGGGAATATCATCGCGGATTTCCCGGTGATCAACAAGAGCTTCAACCTTTCCTATTCGGGCACGGACAGGTAACTTATGTTCAAAATCCTTCAGAAGACAGTTCGCACCGGGGTGGTGACGACAGACTATCCCGCAACACCGGCGCGGCCGCCATTGATGTCGCGCGGCAAGCCGGAATTTGATTTCAAAGTGTGGCGTGATGCGCGGCCTGCGGCAGAAGTCTGTCCCACGGGAGCCATCGCTGTTCGGGACACGGGCGATTCGCGCACGGTAACCGTGGATTACGGCTTGTGTATCTTCTGTGGCCTGTGCGCGGAGTCAGAACCTCACGGGGCGGTGCGGGTAACGCGGGAATTTGAACTGGCCGCACGGGGCCGGCGGCATCTCGTCATCGCAGCAGAATATCGGCTCAAACCGGACGGCACGCACGGCGAATTGCGTTCTGTCGAGAACGCCGTATCAATCGAAACCTCCGTGGAGAAGGCCGGGGACGAGTTACGCGATCGAATCGACAAAGTTCTGGGCCGATCGTTGGCGATCCGGGAAGTGGATGCGGGCTCATGCAATGGCTGTGAGCTTGAGATCAATGCGTTGAATAATCCGGTCTATGATATCGAACGCTTTGGCATTCATTTCGTCGCGTCTCCGCGGCACGCTGACATGCTTCTGGTGACTGGCCCAGTGACCCGGAATATGGAGCTTGCTCTGCTCAAGACCTATCGCGCGACGCCAGATCCCAAGGTTGTCGTTGCGGTTGGGGCCTGTGGCATCAGTGGAGGGATTTTCGGTCAGAATTACGCCTCGCTCGGGGGGGTGGACAAAGTGGTTCCGGTGGATGTCTATGTGCCCGGATGTCCACCGCGGCCGGAAGCGTTGTTGCACGGAATTCTGCTGGCGGTGGGGCGAGCTGGCTTCAGGCACGGCGGAACGCATAGTTGGCAACACCGCAACATCGACCACTACCCACCCGACAACTATCCTTAGATCGGCAATTCCTCTCAGGGATCGGTTGAAAAGAAGTGGTCTTCCGGAGAGACTACGAGTGGCTAGATAAGTGGTGATATCGGCAACTGCGCCATTGGCTTCGTTGACGATACAGGATAAAATGAAACTGGTTGTTCTATGACATTGGCTAGGGTTAATCTCGTATCGGCGTCGCTCGCCTTACTTGGCTCTGTGATTCTTGTTGGGAAGGCGTCGGTCCCTTCATCGTTCGTTTGGCTAGGCGCGTCCCTTGTTTGGTTCGCGCTATCGGTGGTTCGGCGAGCACAGGCGGCCGAGGTCCATTCTCCAGCCAAACGCATTTTTCGTCGTTTGTCGCGACTACTCCTGTTCACTTAATATCCAGCTTGTCTGGGTGCTAACAAGAGGGTAAAAACGCTGCGGTGAGCTCCTTGTTTCCCATTAACGACCTAAAAGGTTGACACCCGACCGGCTCCGGCAAGATTGGGATTTCACGAAAAGCAAAGTGCCGCCCGATCTCAATTTTCGCTTGGCCGTTCCACTTGATCGATGTTCAGGACTTCGACAACGGTTCGTGTCGCCTCCAGTTTCAATCCGAGCTGTTCTTGCACTGCCGTAAAAATACTCGGGCGAATGCCTTCGTCGGCGGGCGCTCGCGCAAAGTCGAGGCTGAACGAATACGTGCCTGTAAGTCCCGTTTTATCCACCACGGGTCGGCCGGCGAAGCTAGAAAGGTAGGTAGCGAGCTTCTCCAATGTCCATCCGCCCGGGGCTTCGTGCTCCGAAACGCTCTGTTGTACTGCGCCATTTATCTTTACTCCGCCGCCCGCGTCGCCCTTCTTCACCTCGTGAAGTTTTGAGCCCTTGGCGATCATCACCAGAGCGTAGGAAGGTTTTTCTTGTTTTTCCCAGTGCACGGCCAGCTTGAACCGATCCGCCAATAATGACTGCACCATCAGCCTGCAATCGCTCTCGCTGATCGGGCCATCGCTCTTACCCTCAATGTCGTACCCGTTCGCGAAGGAATTGAGCCAACTTGGGGCGCCGGCGACCTGCTTGCTTTGTACGTTGTAAGCAAATTCGACGACCCACATCAAGGGAGTGCCCGCAGTTACGAATCTGCCACTGCTACACTTCTCAAATTGAAGTTGGTTCAGCCGGGCAGGCGGCGTAGGCTTGACCGAGGCAACCTCGAACGCTGGCGGAGACGACTGCCCGAGCGTCCGTGATGCCACAAAGATCAGACCCACACCGCAGATCGTACGCATCATAGTTGGGGACCCTACTCCGATGATAGGACGATCGCACCGGTTCATTCGTGGAGATCTTTGTTCAGGGCCCAAAGAATTTACCAAATATGTCGGTTGTTATCAAGGATTATCGGCGACATTCCAGGAACGGCGTGTATCAGGATTCCGTCTCGCGACAATGCCCGTCGTCGAAACTTCCTCCAAACGGGCTTACGGGGAGTTTGGCCATCCGGGCTTTGACAAAGATCACTTGCCGCAGAATCTGGAGATCAAGACTTCAAACGCATACTTGAGTCCAGCATCGAAGGCGGCTTCAAAGCCGCGACGAGCGAAATCGCACGCATCGGCGCTGTGGGCCGCGCCTGCAAGCAGCGTACGAACCAAGAGAATTCGTGCCATCAGATCTCCGTGCACTGTGGGCTGCTCGCGCCAGAGCGGTTCAAGGAGCGCTTCCGCCTCCAGGCTCAACCCTTCCGCCTCTTTGATCCGTTGCGTGACACGATGCAAGTCCGCCAGGTTGTTCAGCGTCCCGGCGATGTCGGGCAGGTACGCTTGGGGTTCGGCGTTGGTCCCCTTCCGGTAGATCGATAGCGCTTCTTGGTATGCCCCCTCCGCCTCCTTCATCCGGTAGGTTTCGCTGTAGAGGCACCCCAGGTTGTTCAGAGTCCCGGCGATGTGGGGCAAATACGCTTCGGGGTTGGGGCCGGCCAGCTTCCGGTAGATCGACAGCGCTTCCTGACACGCCCCCTCCGCATCCTTCGTTCGCTGCGTCGCCAGATTCATCAACGTCCCGGCGACCTTGGGCAGGTACACGTCTGGATTGGCCTCGGCCAGCTTTCTGCGGATCGATAGCGCTTCCTGGTACGCTGCCTCCGCCTCTTTCGCCCGCTGCGTGGCGCTATACAAAATCGCCAGGTTGTTTAGCGTCGTGGCAAGGTCGGGTAGGTAGACATCTGGATTACTCTCGGCCAGCTTTCTGCGGACCGATAGCGCTTCCTGGAGCGCCGTCTCCGCCTGCTCCATCCGCCGCGTGGCATGGCACAAACGCCCCAGGTTGTTCAGCGTCACAGCGACGTCGGGCAGGTACACGTCGGGATTGGCCTCGGCCAGCCTTCTGCGGATCGATAGCGCTTCCTGGTATGCCGTCTCCGCCTCATTCATCCGCAGCGTAGTGCTGTACAAAACTGCCAGGTTGTTAAGCGCCATGGCGACGTCGGGCAGGTACACGTCGGGATTGACTTCGGCAAGTTTCCGGTAGGTCAACAGCGCCTCCTGGGATGCCGTCTCCGCCTCCGTCATCCGCTGCGTGGCGCGGCACAAAAGCGCCAAGTTGTTCAGCGCCGTGGCGACGTCGGGCAAGTAAGCGTCGGGATTGGCTTCGGCAAGCTTACGGTAGGTCAACAGTGCTTCCCGGTATGCCATCTCCGCCTCCTTTACCCGCTGCGTGGCGCTGTACAAAATCGCCAGGTTGTTTAGCGCCCCTGCTAGACCGGGCAGGTACCTCTCGGGATTGGCCTCGGCCAACTTTCGGTAGACCGACAGGGCCTCCTGAGACGCCGTGTCCGCCTCCTCAATCCGCTGCATAGTGCGGTAGAGAACAGCCAGGTCGTGCAGTGTGGAGGCTGCGAGAGGCAAATACGCACCGGGATTAGCCTCGGCCAGCTTCCGCCGGATCGACAGCGCATCCTGATACGCCGTCTCCGCCTCGTCCATCCGCCCCGTGGCGCCGTAAAGACCCGCCAGGTTGTTGAGCGTGGAGGCGGCTGGAAGCAAGTATGCATCGGGTTTGGCCTCGGCCAGCTTCCGGTAGGTCAACAGGGCCTCCTGAAATGCCGTCTCCGCCTCCGTCATCCGCTGCGTCGCGCGGCACACAAGCGCCAGGTTGTTCAGCGTCATGGCGACGGCGAGCACGTACGCTTCGGGATTTCCTTCGGCCAGCTTCCGGTAGATCGACAGCGCTTCCCGATATGCTGTCTCCGCCTCTTTCACCCGCTGCGTATCGCTGTACAAACCTGCCAGGTTGTTGAGGGTCGTAGCGATCTGTTTCGGGTCGGAGTAAATCGAGAGAAGCTCGCGGTAGGTACCGATGGCCTCGCCAAACCGGTTCTGCTCCTGGGCAAGGTAAGCGAAGCGGAAGCCGTACTCTGGCTCGCTCCGGTCGAGTTTCCATGCTTCGCGGTAGCACTCCAGCGCTTCATTCCAGGCGAAGCGCAGGTCGTGTACGCGACCGAGTTCGGACCAATCGCGTGCCAGTTTCTTGACCGACTGTTCGATCCCGCCTTGGCGCCTTTTGATCTGCTGGACCTTGAGCCGCGCGGCTACGTCAAGATCCCCGGCTTCTAGTAATCCAGCAAGCGGGGCTTCGCCCGGCTCTTGCCCGCGCGCTGCGATGTCCGTCTCCAATTTGCGGTATTTTTCCTCCCATTCTTTGGCGCGGGCGCGTTCCGCTTCGGCTTCGCTGCGAGCCAGGCGACCTTCGTTTTGCGCCTGCTTCAAAAGCTTTTCGTGGTATTCCAGAAGTCGGTCAATCTTGCGTTCCGTGTGCCCCCTGAAGCTGAGGTCGATCTCCTTCCAGGCCCGATCGTTTTCTCGGAGTGTGAGCAGTTCGCGAAAGTGCTTGTCGAACGACCTGGGCAGATGCTCCTCTAGGAGGCGAAGAAGCGCATCCGGCATTGTCCGGACTAGAATGCTGCCGCTCGCCCCCGCGCGAGCTTCGTTATCCAGGCGCTCCATCTGGTCGCGGAAGAGCTGATCGACAGTCTCCTCACCGGCGGTCTTCAAGCGCTCCGCTAGATTGGGAAGCGCGATACTGGCGGAGTTCCTCAGCTGCGATTCCCAATTTCGAAACCAATCGGGGTAGGCCTGGGCATCTTCTTGCTCGCCGATGTCCTGGAGCGCCAGACGCAAGGACTCCCGCGCCACGGTCTCCAGCTTCGGCTGCGCGCTGATTTCGAGGAACTTGTCGTAGCAGTAGTGTACACCGAATTCCTGAAAGGCTTCACCCCCGGACTTGGCGTATTCCTCAAGTACCCTCGCGGCGTGGTCTCCGAAAACGCCGCCCAGCCACCCGCCCAAAGTCGTGCCGAGCGGTCCTGCCATCACGCTGCCGACCCCTGCGCCCACCAACCGTAACGCGGCTTTGGTAAAAATCGGGGAGGCCGCAGGCATGGCATTATTCTAGCCGTTTGCACAGATTCCCATAAGCGTAACCAGCAACAGTGTTGAGGGTGAACTTGAAAATCGCGACCGAGCCGGTTGGTCCAGCAGTAAAGTCTCGCAGAAAACTGCTTCATCTGGTTAGTGCGTGCCCAAGAGTGTGAACAAAGTGATCCCGCTCAGGCTAGACTCGCGAAACGGCGTTCTGGGAGACCACACTCGTGAAGTCGCCGTCACGGCAGCTTTACTAAAACGCCCATAAAGCGGGACGTTGTGGTCGCATTATCGACGCCTTCCCGGCCCGTTCGTTGACTACTTCTCAGTGTCGCCGGCAAGCCAATCGTGGCCCACATGGTGCAACATCTCGGTTGCGAAATCTTAAGCGAAGTTGGAGAATAAACTCAGCCTCCAGAATGTCGACACAGACCATCTTGCCATTGCTACCCGTCAAACCGCCCGCATTCTGTGAATATGCCGGTGGTGCATGCGACCAGAGTTTTGAGAATTTGCGAACCACTGACGGCTTTGCGATTTACGCCTCCGACCCTCCTTTGATCGCGGAGACTATTGAGGCGGCGGTACGAAAACTTCAACAGCAGCACCCGCAACGAAGGTGGACGACCTGGAGAGACCTAAGCATTCCTGGGCAAATCGTCTTGTTCCGCCTCAGCTGGAAATGGAGAGATCGTTCAACCGTTAAGATAACGGAGAGAACGCGTGAAAAAGGCAAGGAAGCATTACACCGCAGACGAGAAAGTCGCCATCCTGAGGCGGCATTTATTGGAGCAGGTGCCGGTTTCGAAGCTGTGTGACGAGTTGGGGCTCCAGCCGACGGTTTTGTACCGTTGGCAAAAGGAGTTTTTCGAGAACGGGTCGGCCGCTTTCCAGGCGAAGGGCCGAACGCAGCATCCAGCCGAGCAAGACCGCATCGAATATCTGGAGAAGAAGATCCAGACCAAGGATGAGGTCCTAGCGGAGCTGATGGCGGAGCATATCGCCCTAAAAAAAAGTCTTGGGGAACTCTGACCGGCGTGTGGGTCGCGCACGATGTGCGGGACCAGATCGTGGACTTCGTCCGGCGCTGGTCGGAGGCGACCGGGATCGGCGCCGGGCGATCTTCGTATCCCACGTCAGTGGTGAGGAGTCGTTCTCATATATTTTAAGGCGCACGCTTATGCGCCCAAGAGAGGTGCTCCGATTTTGCCGAACGTGCATCGACGTAGCCGTCAGCCGGGGTAGAGAGAAAGTCACAGAGTCAGATGTGTACCAAGCCGAGCATCAGTGTTCCGAGGACTCTCTCGTGGACGTGTCATTTGAGCTGAAGGACGTTGCTGAGCGATTCTGCGGCCTCCCGTACGCCTTCGAGAACTCGGTTCTACCGCTCACGTCGTCAGAGGTCGCTGCGAAGCTGCTGCAGGGCGGCGCGGCTCCAGAAGAAATAGACAGAGCCAGGGACCTGCTGATTTGGTTTGGATTTCTTGGATATTGGATTCCGCCCGAAACGGAAAGATTCTCGCACGAGTATCAACATGATCTACGCAAGATGCGCGGTGGACTCGGAGGTGACCCGATGTACACGATCCACCCCTCGTTCAGGGCAGCTTTAAGTTGCACTCTCAAGTGGGACCATTCAGGCCAACGATGATGTTCTTTTGCTCCGAAGCCGGGCGCAGCACGCGACGAGGAATCGCGCGATGAAGTGCGCCCACCTCCGCACCTCGCAAAAACGGTAATCGTTTTCGCCAACGCGCAGTGCGTGCTGCCCTGTGCTGGCCTGCGGCCCGTAAGTGATAGAAAACATGGTAGCGCTAACGGGAATCGAACCCGTATTTAAGCCTTGAGAGGGCTCCGTCCTAACCGTTAGACGATAGCGCCAAGTATATTCATTATACTACCGCTTCCCCAGCGCCTTCATCTTCAATTCCACATTTTGTTCCCCGGCCTGCTGCACCTCGATGTTCATGCCCGTTGCGCCACACCTGGCCACGCCGTCTGGATCGTAATAGTCGCACGGCGGATCGTCCAGCCAGGCTACGAGAATATATTTACCTGGCGCGACTCCTTGAATCAGGAACAATCCGTTCTCGTCTGCCGCGCCCTCCCGGTATGACTGGACCCGTCCTGCTGAAGGATCCGGGATCAGCGCGACGCTCGCCCGGCTCCACAGGCCGCCATCTGGGCCCAGGACTCGTCCCGACACGCGGCCGCCCCGCGAATCCAGCACCACTTCGAATGGACGGCTCGCCGACGCTTCGTTGCCGTCGATTCCGAACGGCATCACGTCGACGCCATTCACCCGCACAGCGGACACGTAATAATCATTCGGTAGGTTCGTCACAAACAAATCGTAGCGCTCGTCTCCCATCAACGAAAACTGAAAACCCTCGCCCTCTACCGCCGCGTCCACCACCTTGCCGCGTTCACTGCGCGGCTCGAAGCGCAGGCGCACGGGCTCGGCGAGTTTGACGCCTCCGTCCACCACCAGAACGGCACTGCCTGCGCGGTCGCCCAGAATCGTCACGTCCAAGGTGTCGATATCGGATTCGGCCACGGTCAACGGCGCATGTCCCACCAGCGCCTTGCCGTTGTCGGAGCCTTCCGCCCAGATCAGGTACGCGCCGGGCGTCACGTCGCGAATCTCGAACCGCTTGTCCTGGCTGAATGTCGCCGGAACCGGCAACGCAATCGACGCCGTGTTGCGCGCGTCCACTCTTTGCAGGGAAATCGACGCTGACCCGACCGGTTCCCCGGTCACACCGCTGATCACGTGTCCGTGAATTTTCACCTTCCTCACCCGGGCCAGAAATATGTCGATCCCGCCGATCTCCTGCCCGTATTCGAGCCTCACCGGAGCCGCTTCGCTCAACTTGGTCGAGTTCACATAGAACGTCGTCGCATAGCGCAGTTCGTCGTGAACCTGTTCGTTCGGAACCGGTGTGCGCTCGCTGGCCGCGACGATATACGACCCCGGTTGCAATCCGAACATCCGGTATTCGCCGCGATCATTGGTGGCCGCACTCGCTACCAGCAGGTATCCGTGCCGAAGATGATTCCTATATTCGCGATACGCCTCGACGCGAATATTCATCGCCGGCTCGCCGTCCTCGAAGGAGATTCGCCCCGCCATCACCGCGAACGGGAGCAGGCGAAATGTCAGTCCCGCGATTGTTTCCTTCGCGCCGATGGAAAATATCTGCGGAAGTCGCACTGCGCCCATCGAGCAGACCGTAGACGTCAGAAATCCATCGCGCGATGCGCTCAACGAATACCGTCCCGCGTCGACGTCGCGAATCGCGAACGCGCCCTTGTCGTCGGTGTCGACGCCGGTCGCGCTCGCCCCCGCCTTTTCCGGCCGCAGCACCACGTGCGCGCGTTTGAGCGGGAGTCCGTTGGCCTCGTTCACCACCGTGCCCTCGATGGAGTTTTGCGCCAGCGCCGCAATTGAGACCAGACCTGCGAGCAGAAATCGGCTCATCTTAAGGAATGACGCTCCCTGCCCGTCCCCCGTGCAAGCTACTTCGCCGGACGCCTCGGCCTTTGCCTCGCGGCGACCGCACGAATCATCAGCTTTCTCTTACCGCCGAAATCAAAGGGCACCTCCGACCGCTCCAGCGCCTGCGCAATCAGATCGTCTACCGCCGGATCGTCCAGTGTTACCGCGCTCTCCAGCACAATCGAGCGTACCTGGTTACCGCTCCCCTTCAGCAGCTTTTCCGGATCGCGCAAGCTCTTCCCGTGAAGGAAAAACAGATTCACCCAACGCGGGTACAGGGCAATCGAAAAAATGGCATGCGACGGGCGGTCTCCGGGCGCAAAGCCGATGACCAGTGCGTTGTAGTTGTCGTACACCAACTCGGCGGCGCCGGGCAGCCGCTTGCGCATTTTCACGAGCGCGGCTTTCGCCAGGCCGGCGATCTCCGGCGTATACCTCGCCAGAAACTTTTCCAGTTGAGCTTCCGGACTCTCAGTACGTTTCAATCACGGTCTCCGGCTGCGCCTTGGAACGCATGCGGAAGTGATACACCAGCGCGCCGGTCGTCACAATGACCACCGCCACGAGCGAAATGTAAGGCTTCAACAGCACTCCCTGCACCGTCATCCACAAACCGACCAGGATGAACAGCACCGGGAACAGCGGATAGCAGAAGCTCACCACACGCAGTTTACGCCACCCCGGCTGCCTGCGCAGATGGATCAACGCCGCGACGCTCATCACGGCGAAGAAATTCAGCAGGAATCCGATAAAGATCACCAGTTGCGGGAACGGCGTCAGGGTCAGAATCATGGTGCAGATCCCCTGCGCGACGATCGCCAGTACCGGCGTGTGCCATTTCGGATCGACCTTCGCAGCCGACGCCAGAAACGCTCCGTTCTTCGCCATCGCGTAGTACACACGCGGCCCGATCGTCACCATCGCGTTCACCGTCGCCATCAGCGATAGCGCCATTAGCCCGCTGAACACACCCGCGATTTCCGGACCGAACAATCGCGAGGCCGCCAGCGCGCCCACCGCGATCTTCCCTTTCAGGTCATCCAGCGGCGCCGCGTAGATGAACACGACATTCAACAAGACGTAGAGCACCGCCACCAGCGCCGTCCCGATCCCCAGCGCCGCCGGCAGAGTGCGCGACGGTTGACGCAGCTCCTCCGCTACATAGGTCGCAGCGTTCCAGCCGCTATAGGCGACGTAAATCCAGAACAGGCTCAGCACGAACTGCTCCGGAATGGTCGTCGACGCCGTCCGCGTCGCATTCATCGAAAGATTGTTCCATGATCCGTGCCCGATCAAAAACGCCAGCCCGATGAAGCCGACCAGGGTCAGAACCTTCGCCGCGGTGAGGATGTTCTGGATCTGCGCCACGCGCCGCACGCCGATGCAATTCAGCAGCGTGAACACCAGCACCAGCGCGCACGCGACTATCTGCGCTCCGCCCAGGTGCAGGGTCCATTCCCCCGATCCCGCCAGAACGTGCGCATTCTCCTGCTTTACCGATGGGAAAAAATATCCCAGATAATCCGCGAAGGCCAGGGCCGCCAGGGCAATGGGACCGGAGAACCCGGCAAAAAATGAAACCCATCCGGTCATGAATCCCCACGTCGGGCCGAACGCCCGTGTCAGGTAAACATATTCGCCGCCGCTCGACGGAAGATTCACACCCAGTTCGGAATAGCAGATTGCGCCCAGGAACGCGCAGACCGCGCCCACCACCCAGATCGACAGAACCAGCTTCGGAGTGCCCAAATCGCCGGCGAGAAATCCGGTGGTCGTGAAAATCATGGTGCCGATCATGTTCGACACCACCAGCGCGGTCGCGCTGACAACTCCGAGCTGTCTGAGGAGAGAGGGCTTGCCGGCAGCTACCACCCTGTTATTCTAGCGTTTATTGCGTCTGCCCGCCCGCTAAAATCAGCGTCTGCCCCGTCGCCCAACCGGAATCTCCAGACGCGAAAAACACCGCCGCCGTGGCGATATCACGCGGCTGTCCGATGCGTCCTTCAAGCGGCGTGTGGGCCTCAATCGTCTTGCGAAAATCGCTCTCGGCGAATCCCGCCGCATGCACGCCTTCGGTCTCCACCATGCCTGGATTCAGCGAATTCACGCGGATCTTTTTCGGTCCCAGTTCCTTCGACAACGAAACAGTAATCGCGTCCACCGCGCCTTTGGTCGCGCTGTATACGGATGCTCCCGCAACCGGCATCTTGCCCACAATCGAGCTGATGTTGATGATGGAGCCGCCTTCGGGTCCAATCAGCTTCACCGCCTCCTGCGTGGTCAACAGCAAGCCCAGAACGTTCAGGTTGAACTGCCGGTGGAAGTGCTCCGGCGTCACTGTTTCCAGCGGACCAAACTCGTAGACACCCGCGTTGTTCACCAAAATGTCCAGCTTCTTGTACGCTTGTTTCGTTTCGGCGAATAACTTATCGATGTCCGCCTGTTTCGAGACATCGCCCTGTACCGCGATCGCCTTGCCGCCGTTTGCCGTGATGCGCTTCACCACTGCATCCGCGCCCGCTTTGCTGCTGGAGTAATTCACCACCACCGATGCTCCCTCCGCCGCCAGGTGCTCCGCAATCGAGGCGCCAATGCCCTTCGAGGCTCCGGTAACAACCGCAACCTTCCCTGTTAATTTGCTCATGCTATTGTGATCTCCTATCTCTATGACAGTTCGACGAACGTCTAATTGATGAGGAGAGGCCCGGGCAGGATTCAGGGATGTGGGGCAGGCGCGTTACCGTTTACCGGCACGCTCCCGGCCCTAACGGGAACCCTGGCGTCAGCCAGGGGACCCTTCCGCCAACTGCCCGGGACAGCTTACGAGTAGGGTGTCATAGTCATGTCGAAAGCGCGATGTTCCCCGCCTGTCCGCTTCCTGACGGTCGCGGTTCCTTGAACCGCCATGCGTGACAGGGTGCGGAAAAAGTGGGCGGCTTGGTAATTTTCGATTGCTGGCAAACGCCTTGACGATATGCGCGGAGAAGACACTCAGCAAGGGGCGATGTTCAGCTATTTGATGCCGGAGCAGCGGGT
>Ga0182024_10009492_pt1 | contig 20106 bp, 15 predicted proteins | sample P32metaG_FD_120480 | JGI IMG/M metagenome (GOLD analysis project Ga0182024, IMG submission 120480) | Permafrost microbial communities from Stordalen Mire, Sweden - P3-2 metaG (Illumina Assembly) | ecosystem: Environmental > Terrestrial > Soil > Wetlands > Permafrost | place: Sweden: Stordalen... | reverse complement strand
CCGCGCGGAGTCCGGAGAGGGAAGGAGACTGACTCGGATTCCTGTTTCCCGAGTGAATTGCTGCAACTCCTGCTGGCGCGCATCGCTGAACGTCTTGTTCGACCACTCCTCCAGAAGAGTCAACGTAACTGGTTCATGAACAGATGGCCCCGTACAACCTTCCAGAAGCAAAGACAGCAACACAATGCAAACAGGGCGTACCATCTTGCTAGAATTTGACCACCCAGCGTAAAGACCACTAATTCCCTGTGCGACCACTCTCTGAATTTTCATCAGCATTTCGAAAGGTGTCCTCTCATTAGAGGAACAGGGACGATCCCAGCGCTCTAGGGCGGGCCTCGCCCCGTTCCCTCCTGCGTCAGCAGACGTAGCCTTCGCCTCAACATTCGACGGCCGAGCAATGCGAATCTTGATTCGAACACCGCCCGGATGTAATACTCGCAGAAATGGCCGCACTCAGCATTTCACTTCGAGCCGCCCACGAGATAACTATCGGATAGTCGCTCGCACGGAAGTGATCTGATGCCAGTTTACCGCGATTAGCAACGGGAAGTCGGCATAGCGCCACAATTTCAGGGTTGCCACTGCTCTCGCGATTCTCGTGCAAGTCAGAGCACATTAGCGGCGGGTGAAGTAGGCTAGGTTGCCACGGCCACTCAGTAGGACCGAAGGTCCTCTCTTCGGATTGCGAGCGGGCAAGCGGGCGTCCCGAAGAAATGGAAAGGCGGTGACTTGCTATCACAGCTAGCTGGGTGCTTTTTCTCGATCCATCCCGGCGAATCTATGGGATACTGCCGCTGTGCGGTGCCCGTGCGACTCCAGAGCGAAGAGCATTTTCGTACAATAAACGTACAATGGATTGGGCAATGGCGCCTTTTTAGCCGTTGTAGCAGTTCCTGGAATCAATAACTTACGTGTTATCAATACCCTGAATAGTTCGACTCCCGTCGCCTCCACCAGTTATCTTGTTTAGTTTCAGTAGCTTACAAGCTATTTTGGTCGAGTTCCTCCCTGCCTCAGTCACAGGCGGATCAATCCAAGCTATTGAAAGCGCTCGATTCCCTCCAACGCGCAGGCCGGAGTTGATGGGATGGCGCGACGAACCCGTCACTGGCGGCAAACTCTCGTTGTGACCTGCCGCACTGCTTCTACGAAGGCGCTCATCCGGCGTTGCAAAGAACTGATCCGGCGAGCCTGGAGCAATCCGAGAAATCTAGCGGGGCTGCGAAAGAGTTCAAGAAGCTATGCGCCAAGGCCGAAGATCTTAGCGCGTGGGTTTCAGGAGAGTCCAGGGTTGGGAATCTCGGTTAAGACCTCGTCGAACCGTCGCGGATCCTGTGCTCAACTCGCTATTGCCATCTCATCCCAGCGCCCTATCGAAGCATTCCTCACGATTCTGCTTTCTCCGCGACAGCAGGTAGCGACCACACATGGTTGGAGAAGACTGTGCCCGAGCAAGCGGCGACGCATCTCTCTGAGCCGCTTTGTCGGCTCCGGGCCGCCACCGCCTTGGGAAATCATCAGGTGAACGCCGTTGGGAGCTTCGTAGAAAGACTGGCCGGCTTTATACAAAGCGTCTGCTTCGCTCTTACCTGCGTCCCCTACTCTAGCTAGAGGAGATGCGATCAGCGCACTATAGTATAGGGAACGATCGATGCGAGATGGAGACGGCTGCATGCAACCGCTGAAAGTGCTTATCGTAGAGGATAACATCGCAAGCTTGGAACTAATGACTGAGGTTTTCACGTCTCTAAAGGCCGAAGTGCGCGCCTTCAGCGATAGCGAAAAAGCGGTCGGAGTGGTGAATGAGGAGAAGTTCGATGGAATTTTCCTAGACTTGGAAATGCCGAAGCTGAATGGCTTCGACTTGGCACGCCTTATCCGCAAATCGTCATGGAACAAATCCACTCCTATCGTTATCGTGACGGGACGAGACGAGAGGCAAACTATGCAAGATGCGTTTGCGCTCGGAGCGACCTTTTTTCTTCAAAAACCTGTAGATAGACAGAAGCTCAGCGTCCTCTTCCGCACTGTGAGTGGCGGAATGCTGGAGAATCGGCGCAAATATATCCGCGTTCCAATCCAGGCCGATGTCGCGTGCACAGTGGGGGCCCGAACGCTCCGCGGGGTATGCTGGAACCTCAGTCAAGGAGGCCTGCAGGTGGAGGTGGGTGGCTTGAGACCCAAGGATGCTGTCCGATTGTCGTTCCAATTGCCAATCGCTTCTGTGACCATTGACGCGGCCGGTATCGTCGCGTGGGGCAATGAGCAGCGGCAAGGGATCCAATTCACGAATGTAAGTGCACAGAGTCAGCAGTCGATTCGCAAATTCATAGAAGAAGTCGAAAAGATGGAATCCTAGGGTCAACCCCCGACGGGATTGGCCTAGCTGCCGCTGCCGGTTGCACCTGCAGCCCCAGCTTTCTTCGCAGGTTGGCCCTCATGGGCCGGAACTGGCTTGGGAGGCTGACTACCTTTAGTTAAGAGGCGATCAAGCTCCTCGGTGAGGGAGGATGGGTTGAGCGGTTTCGATAAGTAGCCATCAAACCCTGACTTGAGGATTTTTTCGCGATCACCTCGCATAGCATACGCGGTGACTGCCACCACCGGCAGCCGTGCCAGGCGAGGACTCTCGCGGATTCTGCGTATGACCGCAAATCCGTCCAGTACCGGCATACCGATATCCAACAGTAGCAATTCTGGTTGGGCTTGTTCAATCATGTGAAGCGCCTCTTGACCGTCGCACGCTTCAAGGACTGTGTATCCGCGCGCTTCGAGCAACTCACGGAGTAGTTCACGGTTCACGGCGTTGTCTTCAGCGACAAGAATTCGGGTCATGACTGCCCCGCAGACTTGGCCAGCTTGTGGCCTCGAATTACTCGGTCGACCTCGGCAATGAGCTGCTGTTTCCAGGATCCGTCTTTTTGTAGGAGCCCCTGAGTTTCCCGCTGGAGAAGTGCAATCTCTTCCCGGCTCAGGTTCTTGGCGGTCATGACGAGAATCGGCAGATCCCTTAAGGCCGGCTCCTGCCGGACATGGCGAATGACTTGAAAGCCGTCCATACCTGGCATCAGCAGGTCGAGCAGGATTGCTCCCACAACTTTGTTAGCTAGCACCTCCAAGGCGCGGGCTCCGCTCCGCACGCTTTGAACCTCGTATCCGGCCGAGCGCAACGCCTCCTGCAGCAGTTCCAGAGCTTTGGGGTCGTCGTCCACCAGCAAAATGGACGAATCCTCGTCGGGAGGAACCGGCACATGCCTGCGAATCGTTTCCAGCAACCTGGGTTTGCGAACTGGTTTGATGAGATAGTCGGCCGCACCCAAGGCGAAACCCACCTGCTTTTGATCCACGATGGAGAGGATGATAACTGGGATGCTAGCGGTCTCAGGGTCCTTCCCCAGCGCTACCAGGGTTTCGAAGCCATTGCTGCCAGGCATCATCACATCCAGAGTGATGGCGTCGGGCCGCAATCGCTGAGCTTCTTTAATAGCTTCCACGCCTGACTCGGCCATTGCCACCCGGTATTCTGGCTCGAGGTAGCTGGCGAGAAGCTCACGGGCCGGCAATTCGTCATCCACGATCAGCACCAGCGGGGTGAGACGGCCTGAAGGCGTCACGACAGGGACTCTTGCTGGTTCCTCAACCGGGCGGAGCCCGGATGTCGGCTCAGCGACCATAAGAGTAAAGGTGAACCGGCTGCCTTTTCCCAGCTCGCTTTCCAGCGAAATCCGGCCTCCTTGTTGCTCGACCAGCCGTTTCGTAATGGCCAGCCCCAATCCTGTGCCCTGCTGAGTGTCGCCAGCATTTCCCTCGACTTGCCGGAACTCTTCGAAGACGACCTTTTGATCTTCAGGCCGGATGCCGATCCCGGTGTCTGTTACCGACACGCGGACGAAGTCCCAATCGTCGGTGCACTCGATGCTGATCTGGCCACCCTTGGGCGTGAATTTGACCGCGTTGCTGAGCAGGTTGTACAGGATCTGCTTAAAGCGCACGCGATCTGCCTTCACCAGAGATTTGCTCTCCAGCTTCTGCTCTAACCGGATGTTCTTGGCCATGGCCAGGGGATCAATAGTGGAGAGTACTTCAGGCAGGGCGTCCCTCACGAAAAACTCCTCGCTATGCAACTCCAGTTGTCCCGCCTCGATCTTGGAGAGGTCCAGAATGTCATTGATCAACTGCAGTAGATGAGCTGAGCCTTGTTTGATGTGATCCACGAATCGCTTCTGCTTGGTGTTCAATGCGCCCGAAGTTCCCTCTGCCAGGAGGTCCGAGAAACCCACGATCGCATTCAGTGGGGTTCGTAATTCGTGGCTCATGCTGGCGAGAAACTTGCTCTTCATCTGGGTAGCGCGCTCCACCTCGCGGTTGCGAAGCCCGAGCTCTTGATTGGTAGCAGCCAAGCTATCCATGAATTCGCGCTTTTCTGCTTCGTCCCTCTTTCTCTGCGTAACGTCGACCGCAACAACAACCCGCGCGGCTCGCCCCAAGAAGGTTAGGGCGTAAGAGGTGTTCTCTGTGTCGATAATGGTTCCGTCCTTTAGTCGATGCCGCCAGGCGCCGCTGCTCTCATTTGCGTCTCCGAGGACTCTCACAGTTTCGAGTAGGGCGGGAACATCCTCGGGCGGGCGAATGTCTTTGAGGGTCATGGCCAGGAATTCATCCCTGGAATAGCCATACTTGCGGACTGCGGCGTCGTTTGCCGCAAGGAAGCGCAGCGTCTCCCGGTCAAAGACCCAGGTCGGATGTGGATTGTTGTCAAACAATTTGCGGTGCCGCTCTTCGCTCTCCCGGAGCAAGGCTTCGGCCCGCTTGCGCTCGGTGATGTCGCGCGCCACGGCATAGATAGCTTCCTGCTCGGACACGGAAACCGCATTCCACAACAGCCACTTGTAAGAGCCGTCTTTGCACAAATAACGGTTTTCGAATGCAAAAGTGACTTTTCCCTCTCGCAGCTGGTCCTTTTCTACGACTGTAGCCGGGTGATCGTCCGGATGTATGAACTCTAGGTAAGGCTTCGCCATAAGTTCATTCGTGGTGAAGCCCAGTGTCTTCTCGAAAGAGGGGTTCAAGATCTTGAAGAATCCATCAAACCCAGCGACGCAAAACATGTCGACTGATAGCTCCATGAAACGATTGCCGGTTTCCAGCTTGGAATAGAGTGAGCCCATGAAACTGTTGATCGCAAGACCGACAACCAGGGCGACCAGCAGGGAGACGAACAATAAGGCAATGACGATTAGACCGTAGCTCCTGAGTCGGTCGTTCATCGCTCCTAAGTCGGAGCGGATGTACACGGTTCCCATTGGTTTGCCCTGGAAAATGATCGAGCGCGCCATTCCTAGATGCCCGTCTTTGAACCAGTGGCTCTGGGTTTGGCCGGCAGGAATAATGGGCACGGCCCTCGTCTCGCCCGCGCGATCACGCCAGTATCCAGCGAAAGGCTGGCCGTCTCTCGCGTAAATCTGTGCGTACATAAGGTTGGGGTTGGCGCGCAATGCCGATAACGTATTCTCTGCGGAGTGCGGATCATTGAACAGAAGCGCAGAGACGGTATTGTCTCCAATGATCTGGGCTTGGATGGAGACATTGCGTACAAGGGCCATGCGAAAGCTGTACAGGTCATAGGCGCAAAAGCCACCACTAGCCAGAAGCAAGGCCACAGCACTCACCAGCACGTTCATCAAGGTGAGTTTCTTGGAGATCGAATATTGCTGGTTTCTAGGCATGGTGTGTCAATCTCCAGGCTGAGGACTCCTTCTGACGACGGTCGCCACCTTGAGCAGCTCGGAACTGAGCGTCAGGCCCGCGCGCTGGGTTGCGGTCAGGTTGACCTCGAAACGGATTCGATTCTCTTCGAAGACAAACTGGATCATGCCGCGACGCTGCGAGAACTGCGGAATGTCACTGACAGTAAGGACTGCGCTTTTGTCCAATGTCCCGATGATTTTGTTGAGCCGGTTAGCCTCGGATGAGCTTATAAATAGGATCTGACAGTCGGCCGAGTCCTGCGGACTCGAGATTCGCCTTGCGGTCACTCTCTGGTTTCCTATCATTTCGCCGGCAAGCGTCGCATCCAAAGCTGGTCCGAAGGGATCTTCGCCGAGGACGCAGACGGTAAAGGAGCCAGTCTTGGCAGTTGTGACCTTTGCGGGCCATTCGACGAACCGGCCAAAGTTGTAGAGATAGGCAGCCTCGACCTGGTACTCACTGGGCTTTTGTTGCCCGAAGGCGCTTGACCCGGCGAAGAGCAGGTACACAAGAGCCGCAATTGCGCGCTGCAGCAAGACGCCCCGATCACGCGACAACCTGCGTTGCCCTTGGAACAGAACCTTGTGAGTTTCGCGCTTCATTCGGTTTTGGTTCGCTACCTCGCCCCGTATTTCCGCATGTTGAGGCCGGAAAAAGTGCTGTGTGACCAATGAAAGTCCAGTTGCCGGATCACGTGTTATCTGAACGTCAGCTCTGCAACAATGCATTCGGAGTCGAGGGAACTCTTACAGAATCACTTTTCGCCGAATCGCCAGACGAGCTTCGCGTAAGCACTCCTCTTAATTTCAACCGGCCCGCCGGGATCGCCTCCGAACTGAGCGTAGTGCGGTTGCAACAGGTTTTGACCACCGACCGACAACTCCAGTTCTGAACTGATGTGCCAGCCGAATCTCGTGTCCATTGTTTGGTAACTTGCAACCGTCTGGGCGGGCAGGGCGCTGACGTAACGATAGGTCTGGTCAAACTCCAGTTTCTTTGGCAGATTCACGAAAGACTGAATCACCACCTGGTGGCGCGGGCTCGATCCCTCATACCCGGCAACGCTGGTTGGATCATTGCTGCTTGCCTTGTTTTCCAGTTCCATATCCAAGTAGGAATAAGAGGCTCTCAGTTCCCACCAATTCACCGGCTTCCAATCCGGCGACACTTCGATTCCTTTGGTGTTGCCTTGGATTCCATTACTGGTAAGCAGTGGAATAACCGCATGCACCGGCGCGGGCGACGCCTCGAGGAATGGCGCACCCACCTGAAAGCTGTAGAGATCGTTGTAGTCGTTGTAAAACAATGCAACATCCACATAACAGTGGGGCGTCACCAGCCTTCGATAGCCGGTTTCATAGGCGATTAATTCCTCCGATTGGAACTGGGGGTTGCCGCTGACTCGCAAATAAACGGGCAGCGGCGTCACCGTTGCGAAGTCCGTGAGTTCAACATCCGTGTCGAGACGGGACGGAGTTCGAACCGCCCGGGTGACGGAGCCCCACAAGGACTCTCGCGGTGTGCGGTTCCACAGCAGACGCCCACTCGGCTGCACCTCGAAACCGGTGTAGTTGTTATGTTCGAGTTTCGTTCCCGCGGTCAGCGAGAGCCGGTGATTGAAGAAAGCAATTTCATCTTGCACAAAACCGCTATAGATCAAGTCGGTCCGGTGTTGCGGCAGGAAGTCGATCGAGGGGACGAGTTGTATGAGATTCGACGGGCTGACACGTGCCCCTAGCCCCCAGAGAAAGTTTTGCTGCCCCGGCAGGGTTAAATGGTCGAGGAAGTCGACGTCGAAGGTTTCCCGAGTCTCTCCGAATTCAGGCTCGAAATGGTTTGTGCGGTCAAAGTAAGCCTGAAGCTGGAAGTCCGACCCCGGATTCAGCACGCGCTTCCAGCGGGCCAGCAGATTCCCTCCCGTCAAGTCCGCGGTGCCGTAAGCGTTAACTTGGGAGGGAGGCGAATACAGCGCGTACGTAGTCGCTTCGCCAGCGCCCTCACGGTAGATGTCACCTTGAAACGTGAAGGTATCCCGATCGTTCTGGTCCCAGTCTGTCCGGAAACCGCCCTGGCCCATTCGCCACTCATCGAAGTTTGTGCCGACCGGATGAAACTCGGGACCACGGTTGAAGCCCATGCCGTACACGCGATAGTTGAAGCCGTGAGCGTTGCCGCTTCCGTAGCGGACGGTACCGGTGCCTTGCTCAACATTGCCGCCAACCAGAGATGCCGTCGTCCCGTGCGTATCTTTAGCGCTTTTAGTGATGATGTCGATAATCCCGTCGACGGCATTCGCGCCCCAAATGGTGCCGCCGGGCCCCCGGATCACCTCAATGCGCTCAATATCCTCGAGTGGAGTAGCTTGGGCTTGCCAATAGACGCCCGCGAACAGCGGCGTGTAAACGCTCCGCCCGTCGATCAGTACCAGCAGTTTGCTGGCTAACACCGCTCCAAATCCGCGAATGCCGACCGACCAGTGATCAGAGTCGACCTGGGCGACCTCAACCCCCGGCGCCAACCGCAAGACCTCCGGAATACTTGTGGCACCAGACCGGCGAATATCCTCTTGGGTGATAACGAAGACCGCCGCCGGCGTCCTCCAAACTTCCTCCGGTTCTTTGGACACGGTCGTCACTTCCACGTTGCCAAGCTCTGCCAGGCTCAATTGTTTGAGAGGCTCGACATTCGTTTGGCCTTCTTGCGGCGCGGCGAAACTCTGGTTAACTATTCCCAGAAGGGCGACTGAGACAATCAGAACAGCTCGCTGCACAGATGCCATCGCACACCACGGACGGGCCGCAGCTGCAGCCTTCCTGGCGTCAATAACAGGGCGGAACCGAATATTCATAACTGCTCTGATCCTTTGAAGAGATTTCCTGTGAAGAGGTTTCTGCACCTAGCTCTTTCCACCTGCCACCGCGCCGCGCGATAAGAAATTGGCTGTACCGCTCCTGACAAACTGCTCGAACAGACTGAAGATGCGCGGGTCCCACCATCCCTTGGCTACTTCCATCTTCATCGTCTGCAATGCGTCAGTGATGGAGAAGGCGGGCTTATACGGCCTTACCGTCGTAAGCGCATCGTACACATCCACGATCTGCAACACTCTGGCTGTAATCGGTATGGCTTCTCCTGCAAGTCCGTCTGGGTACCCGGAGCCGTCAAACTTTTCGTGGTGGTGGCGAATGATCGGCAGCACTGAGCGAAAGGACTTCAACGGGGCACAGATACGCTCCCCGACCACAGGATGTTCCCTCATGAGTTTCCATTCGTCTGGGGAAAGACTGGCCGGCTTCAAGATAATCGAATCGGGGATTGCGATCTTTCCGATGTCATGAACCACGCCCGCACGCCGCAGAGCAGTAACCTGGTCTTCCGAAAGTTTGAGATGTTCTCCCAAAGAAGCTGAATACTCGGCCAAACGCTCGCAATGACCGTGCGTGTAAGGATCCTTCCCTTCAATGCTTCGGGCAAGGCTGAACAGCACTGATTCCGCGCGCTCAAGCTCGTCCGTACGGAGCTTAAGTTTGAGGAGCGAACGCACGCGGGCGAGCAATTCGGTGCGGTCCACAGGACGGGTGAGGAAGTCATCAGCCCCGGCCTTGATACCTTCAATGCGATCCTGTTTGTCAGAGAGTGCCGTAATCAGAATTACGGGTATCAAGTAAGTTTCTGGATTGGCCTTGATTTTCTCGCAGGTCTCAAAGCCATTGAGATGGGGCATCATGACGTCAAGGAGCACCAGATCGATTGGAACGATGGACAACTGCTCCAATGCGGCTGTGCCGTTTGAAACACTCGCCACCTTGAATCCTTCCGCGGTGAGCAATTCCTCTAACAGCTCGCGGTTGGAAACTTGGTCGTCGGCGACTAAGATCGTGCCCGTGACAGGCTGCGGTGATTTACTGAACATCGAATACCTACTAACTGCAACAGAAGTTACCGCCAGCGTGTCACAACAGATAAGTAACTGCTAATTACGGAAGTCATTTTCCCGGCCTTGTTCGGATTTCGTAACAAGAGTGGGACTCAGTGTGCGCGCGAAAGCGTACCTCGAAATACCCAGATGTGAAGGCCCCGGAGAAGATTTTCCGGACTCCGGCCTGACCAAACGGAGCCGTGAGTGAGCCAGAGGTTTGCGGTGTCTGGCCAGCCGAACCAATCACGGAGCTTTGTTTCTCATGATAACTTTCACTTAGGCCGCTTGTTCAAGAACAGAAGCAACATCGAGGCTAAACAATGGACCCCTCTTCCCGCGATGTGAAGATCTTCGTAGCGGATCCAACCGCGAACTGCTCCGGGAGTTGCTGGAGATCCGTGGATACGCCGTCGAGGAAGCGTGCAACGGTCAGGAAGCAGTGGCTATGGTGGAGCAGTCGCCCCCTGACATCCTCCTGCTCGACATTGGCATGCCGCTGCTGGATGGATTTGCCGTGGTGCGCAAGCTTCGCGAGAATCCGCGGTTCACTTCGTTGCCGGTCGTGGCGGTTACCGCCTATGCGATGCAGGGCGACCGGGAAACAATCATGGACTCGGGCTTTGATGGCTACTTATCGAAGCCCGTTAATTCCAGTTCCCTGATCCAGGAACTCGACCGCCTGCTTGCCACGTAGTGTGCCACACGATTTTGCCAAAATGCAGATGTAAGAGTAGAGGAACGTACCTGACTTAGAGATCAAAAGGAGGTCTAGCCGTCGATTTCGTCCACTTCCGAGATGAATTGGCGAATGGATTCCTGATGCTTGGCATTTACATTCGTGAACTGGATGCCCTGCCGCTTCTGATCACCCCATACCACCGTCCCAGTCGCCTCTATCGCCACCCCGGAAATTGGGAGGCGAAAGGAAATGCGCACCGCATCTTTCGCCTGCAAACCGCCAATATCAACCTGGATCCCCCCCTGGCTGAGGTTCCAGCTCACTCCATTCATCGTGTGTGAACCTACAGTACAAGTCACCTCTGTCTGCAGTGGAACGCGCGTGGACCTCCGCCGATTCTCCAACATCCCGCCACGTACGGTGCGGAACAACTTGCTCAACTTCTGTCGATCTACTGGCTTCTGCAAAAAGAAGGTCGCCCCGACGGCAAACGCTCCTTGCATGGTCTCCCTCTCATCCTGCCCTGTCACAATAATGATGGGAGTGGATTTGTTCCAGGAAGACTTGCGGATTTCGCGCGCGAGATCGAGACCATTCAGCTTTGGCATCTGCAGATCGAGAAAGATGCCATCAAATTTCTCTTGGTTGACCCGGCGCGCCGCTTCTTCGCTGTCGCTGACTGGCCGCACATTTGCTTTGAGGGATCTGAATACTTCGGTCATCAATTCCAGGCTAGCAAGATCATCCTCTACCACAAGCAGCTTAAGCTCGATCATGCATTCGATCTCCAGCTCGGCAAATCAACGGTCGTGACCACAGACTTCTCGTTAGTCTTCGGTAATATCCTAACAGAGCTGTTTACTATTCCTATTCTTGTTACGAACTCCGGACAAGAGTATTTGGAGTTGTATTATGCGACAGACGCTCCCACTGTCTAAGTTATCTCTCCTCCTCTCTCGGTCCTAAAGTTCAGCAAAGCCTAGCAGGCTGGCCAAACACCATTATTCGAACAAACGATATCGTGTCGCTAGCCTGCACTCTGTCAGAACTGTACTTACCCATAGTTACGAATGTAACAACTAGCCTAACCAACTTGGTGCATCCGTCGGTATTTGAGTCCAAACTATTAACAACCCTGTGAATAACAATGGCCGTAAATGACATATGTAGATATCTCTGGGGCGGAATACTGATGATGGTCAGATTAGTAGTAGTGATCTGGCTATTATGCCTGTTTGCCTGGGGACAACAGTTAACTTTAGCGTGGCAGGATGACGTGCGAAGGCGCGCAGAGGCGAAGGACTGGGCTGCAGCAATGGGCATCGTGGATCGTGAGGTTGCTCGTACACCCAGAGACATGGATGTACGTGCATGGCGAGCGCGGGTTCTGACGTGGTCTGGCAGACTCGCGGAGGCTGAAGGCGAGTATCAGTACATTCTTACTGTTGTTCCGAACGATCCTGACGTCTGGTTGGGCTTAGCCGCGGTATATTCGCGCGAAGGCCGAACCAGGGAAGCGTTGCAAGCGCTGGATCGTGCCGTAGAACTCGATTCGAAGCGTGCTGACATTCGGGTGGCGCGCGCTGGCGCGTTGCGGTTAATCGGTTTGCAGGACGAAGCCAAGGTGGAATTTAACCGCGCACTGGACCTGGATCCGACGAGTGCGGAGGGACGCGCTGGCCTCGTCTCCTTGCGCGGCGAACTTAGACACGAACTCCGCGTAGGCATCAACACTGACTTGTTTAATTTTACCGATGCCAACCAGGATGAAGGGTTAACCCTAATCTCCCACTGGACACCGCATTGGACGACTGCGGTATCCGCGGACGGTTACCACTGGGGCGGCACCGACGCGGAAAAGTTCGTGGCGAGCGTGACTAGGAAATCGCCTCGATGGGGCGCGCTTACGGTCGGAGGAGCTGCGGCGCATGACAACGGCGTCGTTCCGAAGGATGAAGCGTTCTTTGACTATGACCAGGGATTCAGACTTCCTCGAACGTTGTTCCTACGCGGATTAGAAGTTGTATATGGCCAGCACTGGTATTGGTACAGCTCAGCGCGGATTCTGACTATTCATGAAACCACGTTGTTCTATTTGCCGCGAGACTGGACGTGGTCTCTGAATTTGACCGGAGCGCGAAGCCATTTTTTCGGAACAAGCTCGGAGTGGCGTCCATCTGGAATGACGCGTCTTGGTTTTCCCATTACAGGCGCGGAAAGACACCGCCTTGAAGGAAATGTTTTTTTCGCGGTTGGGACAGAGAACTTCGCACAGGTCGATCAGATTGGAGAATTTTCTTCGCAAACGTATGGGGGAGGCTTGCGTTTCCAGCTTACGGGACGGCAGGACGTGACGGGATTCGGGGCTTATCAGATGCGATCTCAGGACCGCACAGAATCAAGCTTTGGATTTACTTATGGAATCCGCTTTTAACTCATTTCGCAAGTTAGGGCCAGCGGCCTTTGTAGTGAAGGCGATCGTCTTTGTGATCGTTGCAGACGTGTTGCTGTTAGCTTTTATTCTGCTTCGCCGAACATATCGCGCCTGGTATTTCGCTAATCGCGATGCCCGCATGCTCGCGATCCGCCACCAATGGGACCGGCTGATTTCGGGAGAGATTCCCTACCCCGAATGGCGCACAAAAACATCCCAGCGGCAACTGATCGAGGCCATGGTGCTGGACGCCTTCGAAATTGCGAACCCGGAAGAATCTGCGCGCCTGCTGAAATTCATGCGCGCCAGCGGATTAATTGAGAAACGCATCATGGAGGCACGCCACCATCGCGGATGGCGGCGACATGCAGCACTAGTGGCACTTGCGCGAACGCGCGCACCAGAGGGAATTCGAGCGCTCGCTGAGGGATTGCGCGATCGTGATTCGGAGACCCAGCTGGCGGCGCTGCGCGGACTCGGTCGAATGGCTTGCCCAGAGGCCGCGAAGGAAATCCTGAACTGGGTCGATGATGCCGGACTGGTGGTACCAGCTCTACCGCTGCAAAGCGCTCTCATCCAGACTTGCGCCGAACGCCCGCAGGTTTTGTTACCGCATTTACACCATGCCGACAGAAGCGTGCGCGAAGTGCTGGGACGTGTACTAGGCGAAGTCGCCACACCTTCCCTGGGCTCCGAGTTGTTGCGGTTTGCTGACGACGAACTGCCCGAGTTGCGGGCTGCGGCGGCACGTGGGCTTTCGTTCCTGAATCCCGGCGCTGCGGTCCATGTTCTGAGCGAACTGGCGAAGGATCCTGTGTGGTTTGTGCGCCTGCGCGCGATTGTAAGCTTAGGCAGACTCTGCCACAGTACCGCCTTGCCTTTCTTGCTGCACGGATTGACGGATTCCAATCGCCTGGTGCGCCTGCGAGCGGCAGAGGGGCTCGTAGACTTCAAAGAAGAATTGGTACAAGTTTTCGAGATGGTAGTGGCGCTTCACGATCAATATGGTTTACATGCGTACCTGACGGCCCTAGAGAACGCCGGCCTGCAGGCTAGTCTTCTTGCAGGGATCAAGGAGAACAGACTTGCCACCACGGAAGCTACCGGGATTTTGCTTGAAGTATTGCGGACAGGAAAAGTATCTCCCGTATCACGCGCGCCCCAGGAAAACGTTCACGCCAGGGCGGCGTCTCAATCATGATTCACTTCTTGGACTGGACTAACCACGCGCTATTTTACTATTATCTCGCGTCGAATCTCGCATACCTGACGATGCTCGTTATCGCGCTGAGGACTAGCGCAGCGCACCTCCGGCATCTCGAAAGCATCCGTTTCGATTGGATTAAGGGCTCCCCGATGGTGCCTCCAATCACCCTCCTTGTGCCCGCGCATAACGAGGACAAATTCATTTGCACAGCGGTGAGGAACCTGCTTGACCTGGATTATCCGGAACTGGAAGTCATCGTCATCAATGATGGATCTTCGGATAACACACTGCAGATCATGCAGCAGGAATTTCGCCTGCGCCTGGTGAGAGCGGTATATATCCCGGAAGCGCCGAGCGCTCCCGTCCGCGGTTTGTACCGAAGTGATGTCGATCTGCGTCTCCTGGTCGTTGACAAGGAACCGGGCGGAAGCAAGGCAGATGCCGTAAATGCGGGGTTAAATGCGGCCACCTCACCCTATGTGTGCGTGGTCGATGGCGATTCCGTGCTCGAGCGTGACGCGCTGCTGCGGATCATGGTGCCTATACTGGCGGATCCTAGCCGTGTAGTAGCGGCTGGAGGAATTATCCGAGTGCTGAACGGTTCAGAGATCGCAGGAGGGCGGATTCGCCGCGTGCGCCTCGCGAAGAAAAGCATCGAAGTCATCCAAGTCGTCGAATATCTGCGCGCTTTTTTGATTGGCCGGGAAGCGTGGGCACGAGGCAACATGCTGATGATTGTTTCCGGAGCTTTCGGAGTATTCCGAACCGATCTGGTGCGTGCTATAGGAGGCTATAGGTCCGCCGCCATCGGCGAAGACTTCGATCTGGTGGCGCGATTACACCGGCACTTACTCGAAGAGGGAGCCGACTACCGCATCGAGTTCGTTCCCGATCCGGTCTGTTGGACGGAGGTACCATCGGATCTGCGTTCCCTCGCGAGACAGCGGGCACGATGGCACAAGGGACTACTGGACGTCTTGTGGCCGAATCGAGACATGTTATTCCGGCCGCGGTATGGACGTGTCGGAAGTCTGGCGCTTCCGTATTTGTGGCTTTTCGAGCTTCTAGCACCTATCATCGAAATCGCCGGCTTCGCAACGGTTTTACTGGCAGCGTTCTTTGGCGCCTTGAGCTGGACATTCTTCCTTCAGTTCATGCTCTTCGGTTACGGATTTGCTACCGTGATATCTCTCGGTTCGGTGCTGCAAGAAGAACTGACCTACAAAAGGTATAACGATTGGCAGGATGTGGCCCGACTGGTGAGCTACTGCTTCCTCGAACACTTTCCTTACCGGCAATTGCACATGATATGGCGCTTGCAGGGCCTTTGGCAGTACCTGCGAGGCGACATGTCTTGGAGACCCCTGAAGCGCCAAGGCCAACACTCTGTGGACGAAGACAAGACGGGCTCATCTCCAGTTCCAGCCAGTTAACAAACCGCGACAAGCCCTGAAGTCGACCCACCCGTCATGCGTTTTGTGAAACAGCCACGGTCACAACATCCCGGCCGCGTGCTTTGGATTCATAGAGGCCTTGGTCCGCAATTTTAAGCAAATCACGGGATGTTGAACCATGCTCCGGAAAAGCCGCCACGCCTACCGAGAGCGTGAGCTGCCCAAGCGTCTGCTTCTTGTACTGCAACCGAAGTCTCTTTACTTCGGAGCGCAGCGCGTCCGCACGAAGAGCCGCGTCCCGTGAAGATGATTCAGGCAGAATAATAGCGAATTCCTCGCCGCCATAACGACAGCATAGATCGGTAGTGCGAAAAAAATTGCGAAACAGATCGGCAAGGGATTGGAGCACCATGTCTCCTGCATCATGGCCAAAACTATCATTGAATCTCTTGAAGTGATCCAGATCGAGGAAGAGAACGGCGACGGAGTGTTTCTTACGACCAGCTAATTGCAGCTCTCTTTCGAGCGATTCCTCCAGGAATCGCCGGTTGAACAGGCGAGTCAGAGGATCACGAATCGCCTGTTCACGAAGGGTCTCGCGCAGCTGTAGGCTGGCCAGCGAAAGGGCGACCTGTGCGGCCGCGCTGATGGCCAGTCGCTGCTGAGAATCCCGGAAGCTTTCCGTGCCAGAATCGTACCGGGAGTCCGGTTCGCTCTTGAATTCAATGTGTAAAACTCCAACCGTGTTCCCGTGAGCGACCATCGGCACACATAGATATTCGGCAGTTGCACTCTCAGTCAGATGTTGGCAAGTGATCCCATTTTCCGGATGCCCACTCCAGTGAGGCTGGCCACGGCGGAGAGACCAGCATGCATCGGGAGGAAATGTCGGCGCTAGGGCGTCTCTCTTCCCCCACCGAACTGCTGCCTCAACGAGGTCTCGTGACGACTTGAATAGATAGAGTCCTCCGGAAGGAGCGTCGGGGAAAAGCCTCTGCACCGAGTTAGCAACGACTTCGCAGGCTTCCTTAACAGTTCCACTACACTCCAACAGAGACCCCATTTCATTCAGTGAGGTCATCTGTCTTGTCCGGAGCTCCAACTCCCTAACCAGTCGGCTCAAAGACTCCGCATATTCCCGCTGGTTCTCGTTCGCCCTGATCTGCTGCGAAATGTCCTCGTAGATCAAGTATGCGCCCCGTACCTCATCGTTTAGCAGCAGCGGGACACCATGGAGCGCAAGATCAAGAATTTTTCCGTCTTTGCGCCGCTGCCGCACTATCCTGCGCAGCGCATTTCCGGCGAAGATCTGCGGAAGCAGTTGGGCGGAGTCCGTAGCCTCATCGTCCGGGATCCCCATACCTTCGATATGAATCGAAGTCAGTTGGCTCCGGTCGTATTGAAAGAGCTCTTCGAAAGCGACATTAGCCAGTTCGACCGAGCCTTGTCGGTCAAGAACGACGATTCCTAGCGGGCTATTTTGAATCAGCGAGTCTAAAAAGGTGGTTTGTTTGTTAAGGTCAATCGCGAGGCGATGTCGCTCACTAACCTCGGATCCCACAATGAGTCCCACTGCGGACAGCACCAGCATGAGCAGGGCGACCTTGGCGAACAAGGCTGAAGTGGGAGGGAACAAATGCATCGCGACCACGATTCCAAAATTTAGCGCCAGCAATCCGGTGACAACACGCCGGACTCCCTGACGCATCGCGATCCAAATGATCGGGATGAAACACAGATAAAAATGATCGTAACGCCCATCCTCGGTTCCGAACATTACCCAGAGAACGAATAACAACGTCAACCCCTGGGCACATATCTCTGCGATCGAACCAAGGGTGAACGCTTTTCGGGGAGATTGTGCCCTGTCTGAGCGAAGCTGGGATGTCGCCGGCGAGAGCCACTTACGAACATAGGGGAATATATGGACTAAAAGAAACGGTGCAATGCCAACCAATCCGATTGCATCGCCCAAAAACCACCCTAACGCCGACGACTTATATTCTCCCCAGGTAATGCTGTGATCCGCAATCAGGCATGCCACGCCGATGATCGTTGCTCCTGCAGCGGCCGTCGCACTTACCAAAACGTAGCGGACCACATCTCGTCGTCGACGAAGCCCAAGATCTATTTGCAGAGGACCGCGTAAGACGTAAGCCGCAAAGCCATAACAAAAAGCAATTCCCACGGCATCGACTGTGTTGCCGAAGGACATGACTGGCTGGGCATAAATTACTCTTCCAGCAAGAGCAGCGGAAAAACCGGCCAGAAGCGCGTACCGCGGACTGACGCCCAACATGAGCGCCATGACCAGTCCGATGGCGGGATACCACGCAACAAATCCAACACGAGAAAAGAAAATGACCTCAGGCCGGTTCAGCAAAACATAGACCAACGTAAAGAACACGGAAATAAAAGCGTGGCGAATGATCGGGCGTCGCAAATGCATAGACATAACGTCAGAGCCCGCTGGTTCCTTGCCAGTGTCGCGGATGTTCATGTGAAGAGCGATAGCCAGTGCGCTCCCCCGATGCTCTAAGCGCACACTGCCTATAGCTGAACATGGCCAAAGTGATCCGTGTCACAATTCGAACATTTCAGCGTTACGCGAGTAATCCCCTTTAGCGAGACCCTTCATGAATCGGATCCGCCTCTGCCGGAGGGCAAACGTTGGAAACCCTGGTCTTTAACTGACCACCACGAGTGCCGGTCCGTTTATCAGTACAGTCCGCAAGACCCAATGGGTACTTCATTTCCCAAAACGCGCCGTCACCTTCTAAGTTTGCACGACGAATCGGGCACTGCACCTCTTCACATTTCTCCGACGCATTCGTGTATTACAAAACGTAGTTCGGACATCGCACTATCAAGTTCAGCATAATCAGATGTAGTTGCTTTCCGGAACCAACACCCGGTACCCAGCAACGTTCGGTTTTCGTAACAAAATTAAGGGCGGTAATTGGGCCATTGCCAACTCTGACAGAATCCCCGGGAGGTCCAGGACGAATCATGGAATCCGATCCCAAGAATAAAAAGCGATATTCTCCGCCCGTCTTGACCGAACTGACTCCAGAGCAGGCCAAAAACCTTGTGGTAGACCGCAAGAATTGCAACGCAGAAGAAGCCGCCGAGTTCTTGAAATCACTCAGACGCAAGCCGAACCAGGAAGAACAGAATAAGCAATCGCTGAACCCTCCCGAGGATCAAAAGCGAAAGCGCTCTGCCTAATTGCTGAAAAGAGGCGCAGATCGAAGAGGAGAACGACATTGCCATTATGCTTAAAAATTGGTGAAAGGAGTGCCCGTACTGCGGTGACAGCGAAGTTTACCGCTCCCGCAGGGTGTCGCTGACTTGGCTGGATCGACCGTGTGTACTGTTCCTTCTCCAACTTGTCAGGTGCCACGAGTGCGAACTCCGTCATTACCGTCCAATCTACTTTCGCGTACCCGAATATCCTCACCCGATCCGGGATTGCGATAAAAGCCCCCAGACCCAAGCTGGAAGCGAAGAACATGAGCGGTCAGCAGAATTCATACGCCTTACGGAAATTCACACCCGACAGAAGCGGTCCATAACGGTGGCCAGTCGTTCCGCGGATGCGAATCAGTCATTGAGAATGAAAGCGAATTGAGACTTTCTGTTCGGATTCCGTAACAACTTTGCTCCGGGCACGCGATAGCGTTCGCCGCAAAGCGGCTTCGTTCAAACGCCTTTGTGCGCTTGACGATTATGCGGATGCGCCGAGCAGGATGGCCGAGCTCGTGTTACGTTCTCCGGCGGGCAAAGGGATTTACCATAAGGCGTATCCTGCCTCGCCAAAGCCTCCGGGAAGGCGAGCAAAGAGGTACCTTCAGGCGCCAGTCCACGACTGCGGCAGCCTAGGAAGGGTGCTTTTTCTCTCCATCTCCACGAATCTACGGGATACTGTGGTCACTGTGCTGTGTCCGTGGGACTCCGGAGCGAAAAAGCATTTTCGTACAATAAACGTACAATGGATCGGGCAATGAGGCCTTTTTAGCCGTTGTGGCAGTTCCGAGAATCAATAAGTTACGTGTTATCAATACCCTGAATAGTTCGACTCCCGTCGCCTCCACCACTATCTCTTTTGTTATCAATAGTTTACTGGCACATTTTAATTTCGTACAATAGTATTCTGCGGAGGCGGGTTCTCCGCCGGGCTTCTCTCACGGTTTTCCTTCTCGCCGATCAAAACAAATCGAACGACCGATTATTCCTGTCAGGAATAGCTGGGAAGAAATGGCTCGGTTTTCGCACTGCCATTCTTGGGCAGGATCTATCATAAGTTCCTATTTGCCGACGATACTTCCATAACTCTGGCCAAGCCCCGTTCAGGTCGTCTTGGCTTGCCAGTTCGCTCACCGCGGCTACGCGAGCACCAGCTCATTTCTGGGCCAACAGCGAGCGTGCATCTTGAAGTTCGGGCCGCTCTCCGTCCGCATGCGCGCAGATGGACAGGAGCTTGGCATAGTATGTTTTCGCCTTTTCCTTATCGCCGGAAAGCTTGGCCGCGCGCGCGGCGCCGGATAGGGCATTAAAACGATTTGGCGCCGTGCGCAGCGTGGCTTCGAACTCAATCACCGCTTGCGCAGGCTGCTTCAGTTCCAGCAACATCTCCCCAAGCAGTTCGCGAGCTGGCAGGATGACTCCTGGGGTGACGTTGTTCTTGTCGGTCCGGTCCTCATGCTCAGCGGCAAAACGCAT
>Ga0182024_10009491_pt1 | contig 20106 bp, 19 predicted proteins | sample P32metaG_FD_120480 | JGI IMG/M metagenome (GOLD analysis project Ga0182024, IMG submission 120480) | Permafrost microbial communities from Stordalen Mire, Sweden - P3-2 metaG (Illumina Assembly) | ecosystem: Environmental > Terrestrial > Soil > Wetlands > Permafrost | place: Sweden: Stordalen... | reverse complement strand
CCACTGGCGTAGACGAAGGTGAAGTTCAACGTGTATCCCTGAGTGATGCCGGCGCCGCACTGTGTCGATCCGGTACCCGGGTTCACACAGGTCTGGACACCGTTCTTGATCTTCCAACCGTGCGAGGACAGCAACTTCTTCGCCGTAGTCAGGTTGAACTGATACGGGTTGGCGATCGGCGCGGAGTACTTGGCTGGCACCACGGCGGGCAGCGCCGTGTAGGACGGGAAGCCGTATCCCTTGTCGACGTTCTTAATAACCCCCGATTGGTCGGTCGCCTCCTGAAGGGCCTGGCGGATGTAGAGCTGATTCACGGCCGCCACCTTCGGGTCCTTCTTGTTGAAGTTGAACGGCGCGTAATTGAAGCCCCAGATGGTGCCGGTCGAGAGGTTGTACTTACTGATCAAGTTGGCCCAGTTCGGTCCCACCTGGCCGGGCGAGGGCGCCGGTGAGGTGAGGACGCCAGGGTCCACGAATCCGATGTCGACCTTGCCGGCCTGCAGGTCGTTCTCTTCGGCCTGGGTCGTGGTGTAGGCGATCTCCTTGACGAAGGCGACCTTGGCCTTCACCGGACCGGAGTACTTGGTGTTCGGCTGCATGGTCAGGTTGCCCAGATTGTCGAACGAGGTCAATCGCCACGGCCCGTCGTCGCCGCTCTGCCAGAGGGCGTCGGTGTAGCTCGCGGTCTTGCTCGAAAGTCCGTTCAAGTAGTTGTAGACGGCGGTGCAGGCCTTGTCGGTCGACTTCGCACCCCACAGGCCGGTGGCGCAACTCTGCTTTTGCGTGGGAGACGAAACGTCCCACTTGTCCGTGAACGGCGTGATCTGGTTGAGGTAGTTATTGGTGATCCACAGGGGGTTGACGACCGTCTTGAAGTTGATCGTGACGGTCATGCCTTTCCCGGTGATGCTCGAGACCTGGTCCGGGATGCCGTAGCCGGGGTTGTAGCCCCAGAAGTCAGCCGGGAGCGCCTTGTACATGTTCAAGAAGAACATGACCGACTGGGCGTTGACCGTCTGGCCGTCGGCGAACTTCCAGCCCTTGAGCTTCATGGTGACGGTCTTGTCGTGGTTCGAGTACACCGGATTGAAGGCCAGTGACAGCGACGGGACGAGCGAGACGCTGCCGCCGACGCCGAACCAGTACATGGGCCGGAACATCTCGTCTTGGAACTGGTTGATGTTGTCGACCGAGCAGTACTGGCACGACTCGTAGGGGAATATCCAGTTGGGATTCGCTCCCGCGCCTTCGGCGAAGGTGAGGGTGCCCGAGACTTTGCCGTTGTTCGGTGGGCCGGCCGCTTTCGGCTTTCCGCCTCCGGACACCGCAACGATTACCACGATGATCAGGGCGACCACAACGAGGCCGGAGATGATTTGTATGAGACGCTTTTTATTGGTCATAAGAACACTCTAAGTACACCGTGATGACATCACTCATCAGGTGGTCACTTAAAGGACACTTCTCACCGATTTATAAGGTAAGACCCACGAACGCTCCGGAAACGCATTACGGCCGCGGTCGACCGTTTGTCCCCGATTGACTGTCTCGCGGTCGTCCATCGTCACCAAATTGTCATCGAAGGCAACCACGATTTGGCGCTCGCGGCCGGGATCACGACGGAAACAATCCAACACTGATGTCCCGCTACCGACGAGTGCGCGTTGTAAATTCACTGGGTGACTCGGCGTACTCTCCATTGGTTGGGACGTGGTGCGTTCTCGTCAATTGCGCTGAGCGCGTTGGTCATCGCGACATCCGCCACTTCGACGGCGGCCCACGACAATCCGGCGTTGTCGCCCACGACCACCACCACGGTACCTAGTTCGTGTGCCTCGTCCACCCCACCGACCACGACCACCACCACCGTTTCATCCACCACGACCGTCGCTACGACCACCTCGACGACAACCTCGACGACAACGACGTCGACTACCACCACGGTGCCCACTTCCACGACCACGACCACGACCACGACCACGACGATTCCCAAGAAGACGGCGATCGCGTGGCCGGCGCATGGCAGCGCCGCTGTGGCCATTCCTCGACTCTGCGTGGCCGCCGCCTCTTCGTACCAACCACGTGTACCCATCGCGAGTCTGACCAAGATGATGACGGTCTGGGTCGTCTTGCATCAGCTACCCCTGACCTTTCAAGAGCGCGGACCCTGTCTCGTCGTCAACGCGTATGACGTCGCGCTCTATAAGTACGACGTCGAATCCGGTCAGTCGAACGCGCGCATCGTGCTGGGCGAGAGGATCTGTGAAGGGACGCTCCTGCGCGGACTACTCGTGCACTCCGCTGGCGACTATTCGCAGTTGCTCATGAGCATTATCGGCTGGAGTCCGTCCACCTTCGTCCGCGTGATGAATATTGACGCGCGGGCACTGGGGCTCACGCGAACTCACTACGTCGATCTCACCGGAATTTCCCCGACGGACCAGTCGACCGCAGCGGATCAGGCGACGCTGGCGGTCGATCTCATGACCAACCAGCCGATCGTGGATCAAATCGTCGCCTTGACGCACGTGGCACTCCCCTACAACGGCGTCGTCGTCTCCTATACACCACTCGTCGGGTTGGCCAACGTGGTCGGCATCAAGTCCGGTTTCACGAATCCCGCCGGCGGTTGTGACGTGATGGCCGTCAAGGTCACCATCGGCACCAACACGTTCTTGACCTACGCGGTGGTACTCGGTATTCGTGGAGGGAACTCGATTGGCATCGCGGGCGACGACGCGCTCGCGCTCACGAGGTCCTTGCGACCGTCAATCAAACAGGTGCGAACCCCGTCGGGCGTGGAACTGGAATGGACCGGACCGGCCGCCGACGTGAAGCGTTGAGCGCTCTAGGTCAACGCCTGGCGAAGGTCCTCGAGTAGATCGTCAGCGTCCTCGATGCCGACACTCAGTCGCACCAAGTTGTCCGGGATCTCTAACAACGATCCACTGGTGGACATGTGTGTCATGAGCGCGGGCAATTCGATCAGACTCTCCACCCCGCCGAGGGACTCGGCCAGGGTGAAGATCTTGGTCTTCTCCACGAAGGCCTTGGCGTGCGCGGCCCCGCCGGCCACTTCGACACTCACCATCCCGCCGAATCCCCTCATCTGATCGAGGGCGACCTTGTGGTTCGGATGGGTCTCCAGACCCGGGTACCAGACCCGTTCGATCATCTCGTGTTGCGCGAGCATTTGGGTCACCTGAGCGGCGTTCGCCTGATGTCGGTCCATGCGAACGCCGAGCGTTCGGATCCCGCGCAAGATCAGGTAGCAGTCCAACGGACCGGGTATCGCTCCCACCGCGTACTGAAAGAACTTCAGGCGCGCCGCGAGATCCGCATCGTTGGTGACCAGCATCCCTCCGATGGCGTCGGAGTGTCCCCCGAGGTACTTCGTCGTCGAATGCATCACGACGTCGGCGCCGAGCGTGAGCGGCGTCTGCAGGTAGGGCGTGGCGAACGTGTTGTCGACCACGAGTTGCGCGCCGTGGCGATGGGCCACGCCGGCCAGCGCCGCGATGTCGGCGATCCGCAGCCAGGGATTACTCGGCGTCTCGGCCCACACGAGCTTCGTACCGTCGGGCCACGACGACTCGACGGCCTCGTTGTCCGACAGGTCGACGACGTCGGTCTCGATCCCCCACGGGCCGAAGATCTTGGTCAGCATTCGATAGGTGCCGCCGTAGGCGTCGGACGACAGCATGACCCGGTCCCCCGGCGACAAGGTGCGCAGCATTGAATCGGTCGCGGCGAGACCCGAGGAGTAGGCGATCGCGAACTGCGCCTCTTCGAGGCTGGCCATGACCGCCTCGAGGGCCGCGCGCGTGGGATTGTCCCCCCGTCCGTAGTCGGCGAACTTGACGACCCCGACCGACTCCTGGGCGTAGGTCGACGTGAGGTAGACCGGTACGTTGACCGCGCCGGTCTCTTGATCCGGCTCCTGTCCCACGTGGATGGCCCGAGTGGAGAAGTTCACTAAAGTCCTTTCAACTACGAGTCGGGGGCGTTGTTCGAGAGGAAGCGAAGGACGTCCGAGGCGGTGATGACGCCGCGGGGTCGACCGTCGGCGAGCACCAACAACGCCGGGGTCGTGGCCAGTCGTCGCGTCACGGATTCAAGCGGTTCGCCGACGCCGATGGTCTCAAGGATCGGTCCCATGACCGCTTCGATAGGTCGATCGAGCATTGTGGGATCTTTGAATCCCAGTTCCATCAGGTCGAGTTCGATCGCCGTGCCCACCACTTCTTTCGCGGCGAGTGGCAACTCGTCGGTGACGGCGATGACCACTTGGGAGACCCCGCGCTCGCGCATGAGGTCAGTGACTTCGCGCACGCTCTTCTCGGTCGTTGCCAAGATCAGGTCCGTCGCGTGCGCCCCTTTGACGTCGAGGATGTCTCCGGCGCTGGGTCCGCTCGCCGTCGTCAAAAAGCCGTAGCCCCGCATCCAGTCGTCGTTGAATATCTTCGAGATATAGCCGCGCCCCGTATCGGGCACGAGCACGACCACGCACGAACCCGCGGGGGCCGACTCGGCGACGCCCAACGCCGCGACGACCGCCGTCCCGCCCGAACCGCCGATGAGCATCCCCTCTTCGTGGGTGACGCGTCGCGCCATGTCGAAGGCGTCCGCGTCGCTCACCGCGATCACTTCGTCCACCAGGCTCGGGTCGTAGTTGGCCGGCCAGAAGTCCTCGCCGACGCCCTCGGTCAGATACGGTCGGCCCTCGCCGCCGGAGTAGACCGATCCTTCGGGGTCGGCCGCGATGACGCGGATGTCGGGATTCTGCTCCTTGAGATATTTCGCCACGCCGCAGATGGTTCCGCCGGTCCCCGCGCCGGCCACGAAATGCGTGACCGTGCCATCGGTGTCGCGCCAGATCTCGGGGCCGGTTGTCGTGTAGTGCGCGTAAGGGTTGGCCGGATTCGAGTACTGATCGGGGCGAAACGCGCCGGGCGTCTCCCTGGTCAATCGTTCGGCGGTCGAGTAGTACGAGTCGGGGTCTTCGGGCGCCACCGCGGTCGGGCAGACGATGACCTCGGCGCCGTAGGCCTCGAGGAGTCGTACCTTTTCGGCGGCCATCTTGTCGCTCATGACGAAGATGCACCGGTAGCCGCGTTGCGCCGCGACGATGGCCAAGCCGACGCCGGTGTTCCCACTGGTGGGCTCGACGATGACGCCACCGGGCTTCAACAGGCCGTCACGTTCGGCCGCGTCGATCATCGTGAGCGCCGGTCGGTCCTTCGAACTCCCGCCGGGATTCATCGACTCCAGTTTCACCAGCACCTGAACGCCGTCGGGCGTGGCCAAGCGGTTGAATCGCACGAGAGGCGTTTCGCCGATCAGGTCCAGCAAGGAGTTCGCTACGCGCATGACACCACCCTATTTGGGACGGCGACTGCGTCGGAGCGACCACCATCGCTGGTCAGTGATCGATCGCTCCAATCACTGAGCTCTCCGGTGCGGGGCCGGCGGCTCTGCGAACTCGCCATTCGATGACGGCGATGGCGATCCCACCGACGGCGATGACCAACCAGAACGTCAAGAATCGATAGACCAGTACGACCGCCAGCGCGGGAGACCGGTGGGCCCCGTAGGCGACGAGGATGACGGCCAAACTACCTTCGACGATGCCAAGGCCCCCGGGGATGAGCGGCAGGGACGCCGCGATCTGGGCCACCCCGAAGGCGAGCAACACACCACTCCAGGGAACAGCGGCGTGCACCGCCCCGAAACAGCAGAGCAGTACCAGAAAGTCGGTGAACCAGAGCGCGGTGGCCATCGTCACGAGATTCATCACTTTCAGCGTCGACAGTGGTATCTCGCGCATCCGCGACAGCGTCGACTCGATGCGGGCCATGACGTCGCCTCGAGGGCGTCCGGTGAGGCGCTTGAAGAGTCGCGTGGCGAATCCCAGGAATCGAAGCAGTGAATCTCGACGAATGAGCAGTGCTCCGGCGATTAAGACGACGAACAGACCGACGAAGACGGTCCCGCGAGCCTCGATTCCCTCGTGGCCCGCGAGGGCAACGAGTACTCCGACGAGGAGTAGCAGCGACATGCCGATGGCTTGGGCGATCAAGATCGTCAGAATCGTCCAACCGGCGCTGGCGCCACTGGCACCGTGGCGTCGAAAGAATCGATACCGATAGGCGCTGGAAACGGCGGGCTCCCCGGGAACGGTGTAGGCGATGGCGTTATTGGCGAGCGAGACCAGCGTGAGCGAGGCCAAGGAAATCTCGCTAGCGCTCCACCGCAGAACCCTCTGTTGGAGGAATCCGTAGCCCACGATCGACAGCACCTCGGCCATTACCGCCCCGGAGGCCCAGAGTGCGTCGAGGTGGTCCAGGTGATGGAGCGCGGCGACGAACTCACCGCGCTTACCGACGAGCAACAACAGAATCAAAACACCTACACCAAGACCGATCACGTAGCGAATGATCAGCCACGAGGTTCGACGAGCACGCGACGGTGTTGGTTCGTCGGTCACGAATTCACATTATCGACGACGTGATGACGTCTAGGAACGCTTGCGCGACGTACGGTCCTCCATGACGCGCTGATGCGAACGCTCGACCACTACGATTTGCCATGGCCGAGAGCGATTCCGTCGTATTCACTCCCATCGACCGTCCGGTGCGTACGGCGATCATTGGGCTAGGGCGCGTCTTCGACCTCAACGTTCGCGCCTACGTCGACAATCCCGAAGCGGAAATCGTGGCGATCGTCGATACCAGTGAACCGCGCCGAACGCAGCGCCAGATCGAATGGCCGGCGGTGACGGCCCTGGCTTCGGTGGAGGAGTTGATATCGAGTGACCTCGAGATCGATGCCGTGGAGGTACTCCTCCCGACCACCCAAAACGAAGCGGCGGTGATGGCCTGCCTGGACCGCGGATGGCACGTCAATCTGCAAAAACCCTTCGCCAACGATGTGGCGAGCGCGTCGAGGATGTCACAGGGGGCGATTGGCCGTGGCCTCCAGCTGCGAGTGATGGAGAACTATCTCTTCTATGAACCGCTACTCAAATTGAAAGAGACCGTCGACTCCGGCGAACTCGGACCCATCAGCGGGTACCACATGAAGATGGTCGCCAGCGGACGAGGTGGTTGGGACGTGCCCGGCGATTCGTACGAGTGGCGTTTCCAGCAAGCTCGCGACGGTCGCGGTCCCCTCTTCTTCGACGACGGGTGGCACAAGCTCTCGACCGCCCTTTGGCTGTTCGGCCCGATCAAGGAAGTGCGCGCGTGGATCGGCGTGACCGAAGTCATTCCCGGTATCGAATTGGACGCGCCGACCACGGTGATTTGGGAACATGAATGCGGGGTGCGCGGTGTGTGGGACGTCACGTTGGCCATCGACATGTACCTACGGAGCGATTACTACACCAACGACGAGCGCTGGGAGGTCACCGGTCAACGCGGGTTCGCCCGGGTAAATCGCTGCACCGGTCGTGGAATCCAAGAACCGAGTTTCGAGAAGTACCTCGACGGAGAGATGCGCTCCTTCCACGCTCTCGACGACGACTGGGCGAGCAGCTTTCGCGACTCGGGCCGCCACTGGATCGACTCGTTGCGAAAGGGACGCGGTCCCCTCCTCTGGGGCGCCGACGAGGCCCTCGACGTCCTTCGATTGGCCCTCGCCGCGTACGAGAGCAGCGCCCACGGCGGAATCGGCGTGAATCCCAAATCACTCGACCTCCAGCGGGAACCAGATGCCACTGAGACGTAACCGCCGCAGCCCAGAAGTGTTCGAGTTCGTGTGCGAGTGGTAAAGGAACTCGACGACGTCACGACGCGATTGGCCGACGCCGGGTTCATCGCCGCTCGCGAAGAGGCCGAGGAACTCCTGGAGTGTTCCGGAGGTGATGACCTCATTCTGGCGTCCATGATCGAACGACGACTCCGAGGCGAACCGCTCGCGTGGATCACCGGCTTCGCCATGTTCTGCGGAACGAGAATTCGAATCGATCGTGGCGTGTACGTACCACGCTGGCAGAGCGAACCATTGGCCCGTCGCGCCGCCGCGCGACTGCCGGCACAGGGAAAAGCCATCGATCTTTGCACCGGATCCGGAGCGATCGCGAAGACTCTTCACGTCGCGCGACCGCTTGCGCGGGTAGTGGCATCAGACATTGACGTTCGCGCGGTGCACTGCGCTTCATCCAACGGCGTCGAAGTCTACGGCGGAGACCTCTTCGCGCCATTTCCTGGTGATCTCGAGGGAACGGTCGACGTCGTCGTCGGGGTCGTGCCGTACGTTCCCACGCAAAGTTTGGCACAACTGCCGCGCGACACGCTGGTTTTCGAGTCAACGTTGTCCTATGACGGAGGTGAAGATGGAGCCCAGATCCTTCGCCGCGTGGTGAGGGAATGCGGCCGGTTTCTTCGACCCGGAGGCGCTCTGCTCATTGAACTGGGTGGCGACGAAGTCGAACTGCTCCAAGATGATCTGGCCGGCCAACATTTTACCGACGTCGAGACTCTGTTCGATGAGGACGGTGACGTCCGCGGCCTAGAGGCCACGTTCAATAAGTAACTGGTCGTTGAAACTATGAAGCGAATTCGACCATGAAATGGGAGAATCTCATTATGCCTTTCGACGATGTCACAAATCTCCTTTCGAATGACTGAGGTGCACGGCGACTCCGATCACTCTCACGCGGTCTCTTCGACGAGTGACATTCGCTACGTGCTCGTCACGCTGGTATTAATCAGCGGCTTTCTCGTCGGTGAGGTGGTCGCCGCGGTGCTGGGACATTCATTGGTCCTGTTCGCCGACGCGGGCCATATGACGACTGATGTCGCGGCACTCGCTCTCAGTGCGTGGGCCATTCGCCTCGCGAGACGTCCGGCCGAGGGCCGATGGACTTTCGGCCTCCAGAGGGCGGAGATCCTTTCGGCGGCCGTCAATGGAGTTGCGCTAGTGGCGATCTCCCTGCTTATTGCCGTCGAGGCCATCGAGCGACTCATCAACCCTCATCGAGTGCACGGCGGTCTTGTTCTGGTGGTCGCTGGAGTGGGCGCACTCGTCAACGTCGTCGCCGCGTGGGTGCTGTCCAAAGCCAATCGTCGAAGTCTCAATATCCGAGGCGCCTACGTGCATATCGTGACGGACCTCTACGCCTTCGTCGGAACGGCGATCGCCGGGCTCGTCATCGTGCTCACCGGGTGGAACCGCGCGGACTCGATCGCGTCACTCGTGGTCGTGGTACTCATGATCTACGCAGCGTGGGGACTTCTTCGCGACGCTGGACGAATCTTGCTCCAAGCAGCGCCGGACACTCTGGTCCTCGCCGACATCCGATCGCATCTCTGCGGCGTGCCCCATGTTCTCGACGTGCACGATCTTCACGTGTGGACGCTGACCTCGGGATCGCATACCGTATCGGCCCACGTCATTGTGGAGGATCGCTGCTTCGATACCGGTCACGCCCCGCGGATACTTGACGAACTACAAAGTTGCCTCATTAAGCATTTCGACGTTGAGCACGCGACGTTCCAACTAGAGCCCGCTTCCCACGTGAATCATGAAGGACACGTGCACCCTTGAGTCGGTGAATTCGCGTACGCCCCAGTGCGTGCTCGAGGTCGCCACCGATTGATGAGTCCTCGCCAACGAGTCGTGGCCCACCGGGGGGCGATTTTCGACCCGGAGATCAATATCGACAATTGTGCCCTCGCCGAGAGATCCCTAGAGGGGTCTGCCCCGTAGAACTGACGTGATGTCCAGCCATGGTGGTCTCTCATTGATTCGCCCCCGGGCGACCGGGAGCATTTCCCGACCGACTCGCCATCAGCTGCCGACCGACCAATGGTGGCGTCTCCTGCGAATCGCCGGAAGCGTCTTATTGATCTCGACCGGGGCCATCCATCTCGATCTCTACCTCACCGGATACCGGACCATTCCTACGATTGGATGGCTGTTCCTGTTGCAGGTCATCACCGATTTTGTGATCAGTGCCGCGCTGATCGCGTCGGACAGCCGACTGGTGTCGGCGGCTGGAGCCGGACTGGTGATGTCAACGCTGTTGGGGTATCTCCTGGCCTTGCGAATCAGCCTCTTTGGCTTTCGCGAGGTGCGCACCACCGCGGGCATCGTCGCCGCTGTCATCGAGATCGCCGGTTTCGCGCTGCTCGCCGCGCTGACGTTACGACCGCTCCGTCACGACGAAATGCCCAAGTCACGGTACGCGCTGCAAATTGGGATCGTCAATCGACGAAGGGCGCTGCGCGTGAGCCGCTGGGCCGTGGTGCTGCTCACGGTGCAGGCCGCCATCTCATTGGGTCTGTTGTTACCCAATCCGGGTGCGGCGTCGCCGAGGACCGGTGGCTCGGCGGTCCTGATCAAAGTCACTCAACTTCACGGGGTCTCAGTACTCACCGACGCTCACGGCTACACGCTGTACTGGTTCGCGCCGGATTCACCAACCGCGTCACGCTGTTACGGGACTTGCGCGGCGTACTGGCCGCCCCTGCTCGGCGTACCCGCGGCCACGGGCGTGGCGGGGTCTTTCACCACGCTGAGGCGATCCGGTGGAGCCTCGCAGGTCACCTACAACGGTCATCCTCTCTACACCTACGTCGGGGACTCCGCACCGGGACAGGCGACCGGCAACCGCATCAATTTGAACGGTGGCTGGTGGTACGAGATGAAGGTGTCGAGTTAGTCGTACGATCCAAAGTCACGTTTCGTGGCTACCACAGGCCCGGGAGCAACCTCCAAGGAACCTTCGCTCGATACTCCCGGTAGCCACCACTGGAAACGAGCAGTCGCTCTTCGACGAGCGCACGTCCGACGTTGCAGCTGCAAATGAACGTCACCACGAGGGCGTTCTGCACCGAAAGGCTTTGCAGGAGATAGCCGATTTGGAGAAAGAAGTAGGAGGCGTAAATCGGATGGCGCACGACGCGGTACGGTCCGCGTTGTTTCAAGCCCCGATCGGCGGCGGCGAAACCGAAGGAGCGACCCAGGGCCACGAACGACGCCACACAGATGACGAGGCCAATGATCTGGACGTCGAATCCGGCCACGACGCCCCAGTGCGGATGAGCACCGTTGGGTCGCAACAACACGCCGCCGAAGGTGCCCCCGAAGGCGAGCAGCCAATCGAGTGGTCGCTGACTCACCACGCGAGCCCGACGGCGCACCAAGTAGGCGACGACGACCCACATCTCTTCGGCGAAGAAGACCGCGCCGATCAGCGAGTGTGTGCGGGAGTAGTACTCGAAGCCCGCCCGGGCGAACAGCGCCGCACCGAACGCCGCAACGAGATTCGCCGCGATGCGTACGCTCAAGATCGTTCGCGAGGAGTGACGAGGCGTCTCACGCGCTTCGCCCTTCGAATGGTGTTGCTCGAGCTCGTGGAGCGCGGGCCCGCGTCCCTCGGAGCGCAACCGCGCGCGTTCGCCCTCGCCGTACGGGTTCGGCGTCATCAACCGGTCGACAGCATCGAACGACTGAACCGGCGTTCGATGAGCGCGTCGAGACTCACTCGGCCGGGCCCGAGCAACACGATCACCAGGGCCATGACGGCGAGCGCCATGTTGAACTCGTAACCCGGCGTCAAGGACTCCGAGTTGATCCCGTTCACCCAGGTGACGGTGATCATGGCCATCACCTGGTCTCCGAACAGGGCGAGTCCAGCCAACCGCGAGCCCAGGCCGAAGACGAGGGCGATAGCGCCACCGAATTCGATTATCCCACCGAGCACGGCGAAGAATCCGCCGGGGTGCAGGTGCGCGGAGTTCGAGAAATAGAGGGACGTTTGGTGGATCCCCGGACCGTTGAATGCGCCGAACAGCTTGCCGGCGCCGTAGTAGATGAAGATCCACGCCAGAGCGATGCGCACGGCGATGAGAGCGGCGTCGCTGGCGCGCGACGTGGGACGGGTCGACAAGACCATCCCCACTAGAGCGCGAGCGCGTTTATTCTGCTCGCGCCATGCCGCCGACATTAACGAGTTCCGCCCAGAGCGGTCCCGTGAAGCGAGTCCAGAGATCCCACTTCCACGGGAGCGCTCGCGGCGGTGTCGTTGAGCTGTCCGAACGCCGAGCGATCAGCGACGATATCCTCGCGGACCTCGAGCGGTCGAAAAGGGCCGAGGAGTTGCGCGACGAAGACCGAGAGATGGCGCGCGCGCGGCGCGCTTTGCTCCACGGCGAGGGGCCGACCCGGGAGACCGGTGTCGATGCGGATCGTCTCTTTCGTCGGGAACACCGCCCGGCCGGAGAGTTGGTCCCAAACGGTAAGAGCGAATCCGAGGTTGACGTCCTGGCGTCCCTCGACCCGGTGGTGGATTCGGTGATAGTTCGGACTGCAAAAGATCCGATTCAAGGGACCGAAACTTAGATTCGTATTGGAATGCTCGAAGGCGACGACGGCGGCGTAGACGACCAAGAGAGTGGTGGTCACTTCACCGTTGGCGACGAGCACGATGCCCGGGATCAACGCGATGAGGTAGGACACGTGAATCAAGGGATGGGTGCGAAAGACGGTAAGCACGCTCATGTCTTCTTGCGAGTGGTGCAACTCGTGGAATCGCCACAGCATTCGGACCCGATGATTGGCCAGGTGCGCGGTCCAGTTGCACGCGTCCATGGCTACGAAGATGAGCGCAATGACGAGCCAACGGGGCAAAAACTCGAAACGCGGTACCACGATCCAGGGCAATGAATGCCGGGCGACCTCGGCGAAGGAAAGCGAGAGCGCCACCACGAGGGGAACCACGAGGGTCGCGTTCAACACCGTGTACAAGACGTCCTGTCGATACCCACGGGCGAAGAACGCCCGACGTTGCGCCGGCCGCAGTCGCTCCACCACCATGAACAGCAAGAGGATCCCAATCGTCACCGGTCCCACGACGACCACGCGTTGATCCGTCATCGACCCGGCGAAGCCGGAACCACCCCAGCGACTCGACAGTCCGATGGCCACCAGAACGATCGCCACCGCGACAATCGAAAGAGCGGGCAGGTAGACACGCGACGAAATCGTGCGCCGGTGACTCACCGCCGGGACGACGGACTGAGATCGAATCGCAGTATCGGAGGGACGGTTCGACGAGATGATCACGGACATAGGGGCCTCCTCGTTCACAACCTAGGTATTAAAACCCGACGCCGCCACCACCGCCGGCGACGGTCGTCGTGGTCGTTGGCTTGCCCTTGGGCTTCACCGTCACGACGTCGGACCACTTGCCCCAGGTGTCGGTGACGTTACCTTTCACTTGGCCGGGAGCTTTGTCCAGGAAGAAGAAGTAGAGAGCTTTACCGCCGTAGGTCACCTGCAGCTTCCCGTCCGATTCCTTCACGGTTCCGAGTTTCGCGGCGCTCACGCCCGAGCCAGCGGTTGCTTTGGTGGCGCCCTTGGGCAAGACAACGGCGGCCCAGATCTTTAGGCACTTCGTCGTGCACTTAACCGAGTTGGGCTTAAGGGTGTAGACGGTCCTACCGCTTACCAAGATGGTGCCGTACTTGGCGGTCTTGAGAGTCGAAATGACGACACCCTGCGCGTGACTGTGCACCCCGCCCGACGCGCTGGTTGCGCCAACCGTGAGGCCGAGGCCTCCGACGACCAGGAATGCCGCCGCAATGCGTCCCTTCAAGTTCGTTCTCGATACAAGGTCATTTGATGTCTGGGCCATGTCGTGTGTCTCCTGAAGTTTGGTTCCGATTGAGGGGCCGGTCTGTGAGTCCACTACTACTTCATTGCTATCCAGTACTACGGGTGGTGGGTTCGAAGGGATCACTTCGATCACGTAAGGACGGTGAGGTCGCAAAGGTTGCTTGCGCGAGCACGGTACCGCGCGCGTTCACAAGACGGGCGGAGCGAACGTTACTACCGGACGCTTTGATGGGAGCGATCCACGAGCCGTAACCGTTTGAGAGAGTGAACTTCCCGACGGTCGCTACTCGGCCATTGGCGAACGTGACTTCACACCAGACGACGCCTGACAGCCTTCCCGCGTCCACGTCCATGATCATCCAGGAAGGGCTCCCGGATGAAATGGTCACGTGACCCACCACTATTCCGTCCGCCGTCAGGCGCCCCGACGTCGGCCGCGCCGTCACCGAAGGGTTGGTCGAGTTGCCGTGAGTCGTGAGTACGGCGTCAACACCGATACCGAGAAGCGCGATGAGTACCGCGGCGACGGCCAACACGCTGGCCCGTCGTCGTCGAACGGTCAGACGACGCGTGTCGCTCTCCCGATACCTTTCGATGAGACGCGACTCGAAACCTAAGGAGGGTTCGGCCTCGGGAGCGAGCCACAACATCGTGTCGACGACACCGGCCAATGACTCCAACTCCGCATCGCAGTGTGCACAGGAATCGAGGTGGTCGAGGACCCGTGACCGGCTTCGACCGGCAAGGGTACCGAGCGCGAATTCGATCAGGTCGTCGCTGAGGGCGTCACACTTCATGGACTCCTCCGGTTGGCGACTCATGACGCCTCCGTGATCGCAGCGGCCTCGCGAAGCTTGGCCAAACCCAATCGAATTCGACTCTTGGCGGTACCCAGGGGAATCGCTTCCAGTGAGGCGACCTCGGACGCCGTCCGTCCGTACATCACGGCGAGCACGATCGCTCGCCGTTGGTCGTTGGGCAGTGCGGCGAGCGCGACGCGCGCCTGGGTCACCGATTCCGACATCGACGCGGCGTCGTCGGGAGAACGATCATTGCTGACCAGTGAGAGAAACGTGCGATCTTCGGGAGAGGTCGGTATGGGACGTCGAACTCGCACTGCGTCAATGGCGAGATTGCGGGTGATGGTCAGCGTCCAGGTGGCGACCGAACCCCGACGCGCGTCGAAGACCGCCGCGTGGCGCAGTATGCGGATGAAGGCCTCCTGGGCCACGTCTTCGGCCATACCGGGATCGCCGACGATGCCGAGGGCCAATCCGAACAACCGTCGTTGATAGCGCCGGACGAACGCCAGGACCGCCCGATCGTCACCGATCGCCACGCCCGATAGAAGGGCTTCGTCGGAAGCCTCCTCGTCGTAACTGCCGTGCGCTCTCATCTTTAGATAGTACGGCTGAGGTGCCAAATGAGATCAATCGGGCCAGGGGCCAAAGATGATTAACGTTTTCCCAGGTTCGCAACGCTTGAACGAGTGAGATCTGAGACCCAATTCGATGAAGGTGACGTGGCACATCCGATCAGGAGTCCGTCGACGTCGCGACGGCACCGTCGTGCGCGCCAGATTCGCCCTCGCGGCGACACTCGCGGCGAGCTTCGTACTGGCCCCGCCCGTCGGTGCCGTCACCGGCCATTCCCAATCGTCCACCCCCGCTCCTCGTTACGGGGTGGGAATCGCGCGCTGCACGTTCGTCGATCACTCGCGCGGCGTGCTCAACTATTCGTCCACGCCGTATCGAGTCTCGTCCACCAGTCGGACACTGGTGACCGAAATCCGATACCCCGCGCAGTATTACGCCGGGGGTCCGACTGAAACGGTGGGAGCAGCCCCGGTCGCTCGCAGTGGCGGCTATCCGACGGTCGTCTTCGCCCACGGCTACGACGTCACGCCCGATACGTACGCGGCTCTGTTGGACGCGTGGGTCAGGGCCGGATTCGTCGTCGTCGCGCCCACCTTTCCCGACGAGAGTGCGTCCGCTGTCGCCGCGCAGCACGGCACAAACACGGAGAGGGATATTGTCAACGAACCCGGTGATCTCGCCTTCGTCACCAGTGCAGTCCTCGGGGCGTCGGCCAACGAAACGTCGATCTGTCCCGTCGCCTTCGGTCTCGTCGATCCCACGGCGATCGCTCTGGCCGGACACTCCGACGGCGCCGACGCCGTCGGGATGCTGGCCTACGATCACGGCGACGACCCCCAGGGCGTGAACTATGCCAGCCTGCGAACAGGTATTGCCTATCGGGCGGTGATCGTCCTATCGGGCGCCGAGGACACGTACCAGTCCTACGCCACCGAGGCCAGTCGCCCGAACCTGCTCGTCGTGCAAAGTCGCGAGGACCAGTGCAATCCCTGGCGCGATGCCGTACAGCTGTACCGGGGCATCCACCAGTCCAACAAATGGTTTCTCGAACTTCTCACGGCACACCACCTCCCCCCGTTCGACGACCGCGACGCGGCGGCCTTTGACGTGGTGAGGACCACCACCGTGCGCTTCCTTCAGATGTCACTCCAGGGCATCACGTCGTCGATCAGCCTTGGGGCGTTGGGAAATCAACGTCCGGCGGTTGCTCGGATGTACTTCAGTGCCAACGGACCTTCAATGATAAATGTGGCGCCGGTATCGGAGATGTGCGGTCCCAACTAGAGCGCGTGCAACCTTCGTGAATCGCTGCATCGCCGAGACCTTGGAAACGTGGCCGTGAGGATCATCCGAGGGCCACGATGAAACAACAGACGGCGAGGACCAGTCCGACGGGGGCCATTGCGAAGCGTTCCCAACGGCTCCGCGAAGCGATGTTCGCGAGAGTACTGACGCCAAAAATTGCGACCAGTACCCAAATCCCAAAACGTGCCATCTGCGACGCTTGTTTGGCGCTTCCAAAGAGTCCACCGCGAGCGAGGATGATGTAAAAGGCGGCTACGAATATCACCACCGATATCGCGCTGGCCAGTCGCAGCTTCCTGGGCAACACTCGGTTCTCTCCACCAAAGGCAGCGTGACCAAGTGGCATACCCACCGCGAGCAAGATCTGAAAGATCGACATTCCGGCAATGCCAATCGCGCCAACTACTGCGATCGATTGCGTTAGTGAATGAGTCATACAGCATCAATTGTCACACGCTTCGACCGATTACATAAGTCCTAATCTGTGGCCTCCGAGTCATAGGAGGGGGCTTTGACGAAAAGTAGTCGACCCACACGATTCGGGAACCACCAATTTCGTTTCCCGAACAACGTGACCAACGACGGAACAAAGAGCGCCCGAACGACAGTGGCGTCGAGCAGGATTCCGATTCCCAGACCGGTCGCCAAGATCTTCACGTCGGTGAGCGGAGCCGACGCGAGGCTGATGAACGCCAAGAACAAGATCAGAGCTGCGCTCGTCACTAATCGGCCGGTTCGGCCGAGACCCTCGACGAGGGCTTCGTTCGTCGAGTGACCGGCGTCGTACTCCTCGCGCACTCGAGTGAGAATGAAGACCTCGTAGTCCATGGAGAGTCCGAAAAGGAACGCGAAGACCGTAATGGGAACCCAGATTGTCACTGCGCCGGTGGCCGGGATACCAAAAATCGGCGACGACCCGTGGCCGTCCTGCCAAAACCAGGTCAGAATCCCGAAGGTGGCCGCGAGCGACACGACGTTGAGGATCACGGCCTTTAAAGCGAGGATGAGGGAACGTAACGCTCGTGCCAACAAAAGAAACGTCAGAATCGCCAGGACTAGAAGCATCAACGGGACGTTGCCATAGACGGCCGAGGTGAACGCCTGTTGCCCCGGGCCTTCGCCGGTCACGCCAATGACGCCGCGCATAGGGAGCAACGCCCTTTCGACCGAGCGAGTGGGACCGAGCGTCGCGCTGTTCAGTGTCTCAATGGTGGGAACGACGACCACGTCGGCAAATCCGGCCCTCGTGCCCGCGGTGCCCGAGGCCAAGGCCACGGTCTGAACCCCGTTCACCGTGCGCAACGTTTGCATCGTCGCATCCGCTTGTGAGGCGTTGACCAAGACTTCCATAGGCGTAATGACGCCGGCGGGCACGTGGCCAGAAAGGAGAACCTGGTACTGCCGGTGAGCCGTGCCACTCTGTGCTTCCGCCTGGGCGGAAGTCTGACCGACGCGCAGATGGAAGACCGGTGAGATCGCGATACCGAGGATGAGAACCGCGGTGAGGAGGCCCAGCCACGGGTGTTTCGTGATTCCGGTGGCCCACCTCTTCCACCCCCGACTCGCCGAACTCTCGTTGCGAAGTCGCGGCCAGTCCCAGCGCGGACCGACACTGGCGAGAATGGCCGGCAACAGAGTGAGCACCACCGCGACCGAAACGAGCGGAATCAACATCCCGCCCACGCCGGTACTGCGCAAAAATGGTACCGGCAGCACAATGAGTGACATCAGGCCGATCGCGACCGTCAAACCCGACAACAATACGGCGCGACCGGCCGTTTCCATCGCCTTCACCAAGGCGTCCTCGTTGGACTCTCCACGGGCGCGTTCTTCGCGCCAACGAGTGACCAGAAGCAACGAGTAGTCGATCGCGACCCCGAGGCCCACCAGTGAAACGAGAAACTGGACGATGAACGAGACCGACGTGAGATAAGACAGTCCGAGCAACAGTAGGAACGTCGTGAGAATCGACACCGACGCGATCACGAGCGGCAGCACCGCGAGGAATGAAGCGAAGACGAATGCTAAGACCGCTAACGCGGCGACCCCCGCCAAGAGCGTTTCGATCAGGACACTCGGGCCCTTGGACGATCCCCCGCTACTCAGGGCAGCGATCCCGGTGAGCCCGACGTCGTCGCCCGGCAGAGCTTTGGCGACGCTCGACTCCGTGGCGGCGATGCGCTGATCGGCTCCGAGGCCGTTGTCGGGCGGTGCGAACAGGTACGCGTACGTCGTGCGCCCATTGGACGTGACGAATTTCGAGTCGCCGGTGTTGACGTTGTCGACCATGCGCACTTCGGGGTTCGCCCGTTGCGCGCTCTCGTACGCGCTGGCGATCGTCGAACGATCGTTCACCACGCTTTGACCGTGGGGAACCGTGATTACCAGTACCGCAGGAGTTACGTTCCCCCCATTGCCGTACAGGGCGAGGATCTTCACGCCCGTTTGGTAGGCCGGCTGACCGGGAAGGGAGAAATCGTAACTGAGTCGATGAGTGAGTTGCGACGCCGCATAACCACCGGCGGCGAAGCACACCAACCACGCGAGTATGACTCGCCGGTGGTGACGGATCACCCAACGACCAAGCCGACCCAATCCAGACGATTCCTTTGCCGCTTCTGACGAGGGCATACTCATTTCTTCGTATTCGAATTAGTTTTCATCGAATAGTTCTAGCATGAATCATTCTCGGTGTACAATGGTTTGTGGACCAAATTACGGCTGACGAAGCGTCCCCACCTAACGACGCCGGCGTGTCGATGCCGGGGAACTCCGTGGGATTCGCCCTGTCCCAAATTGGTCTCGAGACCTCGCGCCAGTTCGGTGAGGTAGTCGGCAAATTGGGTCTCGAACCACGCCATTTCGCGGTACTGCACGCCGTCCATCGTGACTTGGGTCAGGCGCAACAAACGATCGGCGACCTCTTGGCGATTCCCGCGAGCACGATGGTGGCGATCGTTGACCATCTCGAATCTGAGGGACTACTCGAACGACGACCGCACAGAACGGATCGGCGAGCTCGGATACTGCATCTCACCGAGCGCGGCGAATCGCTGCTGTCCAAGGCTCAGGCCGAAGCGATGGTCCAAGAAGCTCGTATCTGCGCGGGACTTGAGCCCCGCGAACGCACGGAGTTGCTCACCTTGCTGCACCGAATCTCTCTGAATCTCGGTGTGTCATCATCGGCGTTGCCCGACCGCGGCAGCGGCGAACGTCCGCAGAAGATCTGAATCACTACCCACATCGCTGACTCGTTATGCGAAGCCTCTTCGAGCGCTCGGGCGCGTAACGACGCCAAGGTACGAATCAAAACGTGGCGATCACGTCCGCCTAGGCGTCCCTCTTCACCATTCGCCAGGCGCCGAGCGCGGTCCAACCGACGAGCCACGCGATCACGACGCAAATCGCTACTGTCAGACTCTCCGGGACCAAGGTCGGCCCACCACCCGGACCACCCCCGCCGCCACCCAGGTTGTGCGGGAGCGCCGACGGTTCCAAGTGCGACATCGCGAGACCGACGAGACCCCGCTGAGCGTTGATGAGGTGAGGAATCGCTACGCGCGAGAACAACGGCGTAAGGATGACTTCGAGGACGATCATCAGGACGACCGGGACGGTTCTTTGACCCATCAGCGAGGCCAATCCGAGCCCGACGATGAAGCCGATGATCGCCTCGAGTTCTATCCACAATCCGGTCCGTATCATGAGCGCGTCCGACGGGTACAGGAACAGTTTCGAGTACGCCTTGTAGTTCTGCTCGGCGATCTTCACGGCGTCGGACTTGAGCGTCGCCATTGTGATG
>Ga0182024_10009490_pt1 | contig 20107 bp, 21 predicted proteins | sample P32metaG_FD_120480 | JGI IMG/M metagenome (GOLD analysis project Ga0182024, IMG submission 120480) | Permafrost microbial communities from Stordalen Mire, Sweden - P3-2 metaG (Illumina Assembly) | ecosystem: Environmental > Terrestrial > Soil > Wetlands > Permafrost | place: Sweden: Stordalen... | reverse complement strand
GTTCTGTGGCCACCCCCCGCCGCCAGGATCACGGCAGCGCCAGTGTTCAGGCCGCCATCCACCGTGTGCACTTCGATCGAGGGATTGTGAATGTTGACGATGTTGTTCACTCGCCCCGGAGCGGCCTGATTCAGGTCGTACTGCTCGGGCTCGCGAACCCTCTTCATGTTGAGGAAGGGCGAGCCGGCCGGATAGAGCGTCACCACAACGCCGCCCGGCAAAATGGGCAACGGAGCATAGGGAGCATCGGTCGCCGGCCCCGGCTTCGGCACTCCGAGAGGGGCGGGAAGCGGAGACAGAGTGGCGCGTGGAGTTGCCGTTGGCGATTGTGGGACGTTTTGAGCGCAGCAGGCTGCAACCGCCAGCGCCAGTACAAGCAGCGCAGAAACGTCCGGACAGGTTCGCTTTCTTTTCATAATAGTTACAGTGCTCATGCGAATTATTGGGGCTTGTCCGCCCCGGGCTCCCATCATAACCTGAAGCCCAGCACTGCTGGGTATCCGCCATCCGGTCTATGCGTGTGCCTTGCCAAAATAGCGATCTGCCGTCGAATCACGCAGATGGATTTGTTGCCTTTCAACGCGCGCAATTTTCTCATCCCGGCTCAATGTTTCGTCCAGATTTGCACGTCGGCAGCTCTGGTAGAGCGGGCTTCATGCTCCGAACGCTGAGTCTTCTCTTTGGGTTGCTCCCCACTATTTTTCGTTCTCGCCGGTCGCTGCTCCTGGAAGTCCTCGCTTCTGCCGGCAACAGCTCGCGGTCTTGAAGGCAAGGCGCCCGCAGCCAAGGTTTGCTCTGCCTGATCGCCTCTTCTGGGTCGTTCTCCGGCGACTCTGGCCGGGCTGGAGGCGGGCGCTCGTCATTGTGCATCCCGAGACGGTCACTCCCTGGCGCCGTGCCGGGTTCAAGCTCTATTGGACGTGGCTTTCTAGGAGAAAGCGGAGATCCGGAAGACGAGCGACTCCAAGAAAGGTCCGGGATCTGATCTTCCGTATGGTGACGGAGAATCGGACGTGGGGTGCGCCTCGGATTCATGGCGAGCTAAGGATGCTTGGCTTCGATATCTCGGAGCGGTCTGTGCTGTGCTGGATGCGGAAGCCACCGAGAGATCCAGAGCCGATCAGACGATGGACGGCGTTCCTGAGCAACCACCGCGAGGCAATCGCCGAAATGGACTTCTTCACCGTGCCGACGCTGACCTTTGGGATGATCTAATGCTTCTTCGTGATCTCGCACGACCGCCGCCGCATTCTACACATCAGCGTCACTCGGCATCCCACCAGCACGTGGTTCTCACAGCAACTACGCGAGGCGTTCCCTTATGACGCCGCTTCAAAGCATCTCATCTTTGATCGCGTGACCAATTTCAATACCGAGGTCGTCAGCACCATCAAGAGCTTCGGGATCGAGCCCAAGCGCACCAGCTTCCGTAGCCCATGGCAGAACGGCGTCGCCGAGCGCTTCGTCGGCAACTGCTGTAGAGATCTGCTGGATCACATCATCGTACTCAACGAACGGCATCTCAAGCGGCTCATGATCGAATACGTCCGCTACTACCATGATGACCGAACGCATCTAGGCCTGTCGAAGCAAACTCCGGCAGGCCGCAAGGCCGTTCTAGTTGCGGACCTATGTAGCGGGGTGGTTGCGATGCCGAGGCTTGGCGGTCTGCACCACCGCTACAACCTCGCAGCGTAGAAGCGCTCCACCTTGATGAGAAACACTGTGGAAGGCGCCGCCGGTGGTGTGTCTATTTTGTTGCCCGACGAGTTCTGGCGTTAGTTCTATGCGGTCAGGAGGCTCCGGATCGCCTGCCCCGAGCCAAAGTCGAGGTCCAAAAACTGACCCCCTCTGTGTCAAACCCCAGCTTTTAAGCACGGACGGAATTTTGGCGAGGGACAGCGTCTGCATCTACTTGGATTTGAAAGAGTCGAAATGGTGCGCCCGGAGCGATTCGAGCGCCCGACCTACTGGTTCGTAGCCAGTTCGAGCGAAATCCCTCAAGTTGCGCTGCTTCAGCAACTTGCAACTCGTTCAGAACCAGCAGCCTTGTTGATCCCGGTTGAAACCGCCTACATCTGCGAGGCTCTGGCAGGTGCAATTTCGACTACACGCGATCGCTGTTCCACCCTACCCATTTTGCCTCGGATCGAGTTTTGGCGAGGGGGACAGCCGAATACTTGATACACAAATGACCCATTCCCATTCGGATCGGATGCCCCGCAAAGTGAGACACCCACTCAACGGGAGGTATATTCACAATGTAATCTATCCGACATAGGCTTGGAGGAATTAGTTGGATCATCCGGATCAATCCCGATGCCTCTGTCCGCGACGAGCTCATCGTAGAGATATCAATAACCCTATTGCTGCTGCGCTCATGATGGTGGCGCAGGACCACCCCAATAGCTGCATGCCGCGTGAATTTGTGCGATTTCCCATTACTTTCTGATCGCTTGTCAACAGAACGACAATTATCACAAGCGGAGGGGCCAACAGACCATTGAGGATCGCCGACCAAAATAGCATCTTCACTGCGTTGAGTCCGGCAAAATCGAATGCAAGTCCCACAACTATGGAGATAGCAATGACCGCGTAAAATTTGCGAGCCAGACCCGGCTTCATGTTGAGAGAAGCGTCATTCCACCTCGCACCTTCCGCGATTGCATACGCGCAGGAACCTGCCAGAACAGGGACTGCGAGCATGCCGGTCCCAATCAGTCCCAGGGTGAAAAGCCAGTATGCCCCTCGGCCTGCCAGCGGACGCAGAGCCTCAGCCGCTTGCTTTGCTGTCTCAATATCCTTCATGCCGTGGACGTTCAGAGTTGCGGCCGTTGTCAGGATCAGGAAGTACATCACGAGGTTTGAAAGCAACATGCCCGTGACGACATCTCTCCTTGCAATTCGGAGTTCTTCGTTCGTCGATCCTTTCCTTTTGGCCACAGTCGTCTTGCCATGGTCACGGTCCTCCTCGACCTCCTGCGCAGCTTGCCAGAAGAACAGATAGGGCGAGATCGTGGTTCCCAGGATTCCCACCAGGACTGAGAGATATCCCTTGGTCCACTCGACGTGGGGAATGAAGGTTGCCCGGAGAATTGACGTCCAGTTGGGATGAACCAGGAAGGCTGTGATGACATAAGCAAAGAGAACCAGGGTCAGCCATTTAAATATCCGCGCCATGGTGCGGTAGGAAGTCCAGAATAGTAGCCCCATTATGAAAGCTGCGAAAAATAGCGTCCAGATGTATGCATGGACCCCGGTGATCATTTGCATCCCATCTGCCATGCCGCCGAGATCGGCTCCGATGTTGAACACGTTCGCAATAACCACCAACGCGCAAGCAAGCCATAAGACCCAACGCGAGTAGCGGGTGCGGATGACACTGGCAAGGCCACGGCCTGTTACCATGCCCAGGCGGGCGCACATCAACTGGATGGCAGCCATCAACGGAAAAGACAGGAGAGCGGTCCAAAGGGTTGCATACCCGTAGGCCGCGCCAGCTACCGAGTAGGTCGAAATGCCAGACGGGTCATCGTCTGCGGCCCCTGTAATCAGGCCCGGACCGAGTTCTGCAAGAAACTCACGCACGCCATGAGGCGATTTGGACGCCGGCGCCGCGCGTAACGGAGTTATAGGTTTAGACACAAGCCCATCGTACGCGACAGATTGCGTGGGTTACGAATCGGGATTCACGCGATTCCAGGATGCGAAATGCTTTGCAGTAAACCTTGCATTAGAGAGCACCCTAAGCCGTGACTAAGGTCTGGATTGGCCTTGGCCGTTTCGGAAACTGAATGTCGTGAGGTTCTTGAATCGACTACAACAATCACGACTTGACCGACCTTTTCATTCGTCGAATCTGGTGTCTTCCCAAGAGACGTCGAGCTCGTACCCGTCGCTGACGTATTCGGAAAGCCTGTTGACCAACCACACAAAGTATCAATGAGTGACAACCCCTGTTATCGCTAATCGAGATTCCATAAGCGCTGGCGTTGAGTAAACACAAGCCGACCTTCGAGGATCTATCCGTCCTCGCTGAGTGCATTGGCGATTGCTTTGTCGACCCGATTTCCACGAAGCCAGCTTTGGCTTCATACTCCGAACACTGAGTCTTCTCTTCGGCTGGTCCCCTGCATTCTCCGTTCTCGCCGGTTGGCGAGGTGCAGCCTTCGCTCTATTGGTGGCTCCAGCCGCACGTAGGTGATGTCGGCCAACCAGAGCTAATTGATGTCGGTCAGCTCTAGATGTTGCGCCAGATTTGGGCAGACGCTGAAGTCGTGTTCCGCGTCCGTTGTCTGATTGCCCTTGCTGCTTACTAGGAGAACAGTCCGTTCAGCCCGGTGGGGAAGAACACGCCCGTCGCCTTGGTGCCCGCTGTCGCCGCTCCGCCGCCGGTCACGATGTTCAGCACCTGCGTCGTGGTCCGCGAGAACGCGATCACGTTGGTCGGGTCAGCATCCACCAGCGTCGACGCGCTCACACTGCTTCCCTCCAGCGACACCGTCTGCGTGCCCACCCCGATATCATCCGTCGCGGTAGCGGCGGCGCTCCCGGTGCCCGAACTTGGAGCCACAGCCTTGGACAGCGCATAACGCGTCGCCGAAATCTTCTGCGTCAGCGTCTGTAATGCCGTATTGCCGTTGGCCGCATCAATCGCGTTGATCGTCGTGCGCACCAGCCCTGCGTGATAAGCCTCCACCGCAAGGATCCCGGCCGCCGCCGCCAGGTACGTCTTGCCCGTCGTCGTGGTCGAGATCAGCGGCGCCGCCCCGTGATATGCCGTCACGCCCACGTCTTCGAAGATGTACACGCCGATCAGGAAGTTTGCGTCGCTGGCGAACGGATCGAACGCCGGCCCAATCCCCGCCGCCATCGCCAGCGTGTTGAACGACGTCATCAGGTCGATCTGCGGCTGCGCCACCGCCGCAGAGCCCAGCGCCGTCCGCAGAAAATTGACGTGCTTGCCCTCCTCGATCGCCGTCTCCACCGCGTACGATGCCACCGCCAGCGTGGTGAACGGCACCTTCGGGCTGGCCTTCACCGTCACCGTTCCCTGCGTGCCCGTGCCCGTAATGCCCTGCAGCATCGCGCCCGTCGGATACAGCGAGTTCGTCGTGCTGATGTTGGTGCCGAACGCCGCCAGATAATAGAAGTTCGCTTCCAGATACTCCAGGTTCAGCGCAAAGTTCAGAATGTCTGTGTCGCCGAAGGTGGTCACAGTGCTCGCCGCTCTCGCCGCTGCCGGCAGCGCCAACGCCGCCAGCGCCGCTCCGCCGCCCACCAGTAGCGCCCGCCTGCTCGCAATGATCTCGTCCAAAACTCGTGTCTCTTGGGATGCCATGTCGTTGTGTCCTCTCTCGTCTGCCGATAGCTGTGCGTCAGCGGTGGGTTAGCTTTGCGTGACAGTGATGTTGCCGTTCAGGCCGTTGGGAAAAAACGTGCCCTTGGCCACGCCTGCCGCCGAAGTCGTCGCTCCCGACGTATTCGACAGGCTTCCGTAAACGATGTGCAGCACCTGGTCGGTTGTGCGCGCATACGCAATTGCATTCGCGCTGGTCGCCGCGACAATCGCGCTCGGAGTCACAACGCTCGTCGCGGAAGGTGTCCCGCTCGGCACCGTCAGCGTCGTCTCGTTGCCGCCGCCCAGCGTCGCCCGCAGCGCGGAGACCTTGTTGGCATACCCCAGGTACAAATAGCCCGAACTGGCAATCGCCTGCGCCGTCAGATACGTCCGCACGTACGCCGCGTGATACGCCTCCACGGCCATAATGCCCGCCGCCGCCGCCAGGTAGCCGGCCGTAATTCCCGCCGTTGAGATCAGCGGAGCTGCGCCTGCATAGGCTGTCACGCCCACATCCTCGAAGATGAATGCGCCCACGATGAATGCATCGAAGCTGCCGAACGGGTTGAAGGTTGAGCCGATCCCCGCCGCCGATGCCAGCGCGTTGAATGAGTTCGTCAGATCGATCGCAGGCCGCGCCACCGCAGCCGAGCCCAGCGCCGATCGCAGAAACCGCACATGCTCCTGCTCGTCGTACGCAATCTCGTTCAGGATGTTCTGCTGAGTCGTGGTCAGCCCCGTCACCTTGGTGCCGCCCGTCACTGTGCCCGGGTTGCTTCCCACATCCGCCGTCGCCAGGCCGCTCCCCGTCGCCGCATGCAGGTAGAACTCCGCCTCCAGATACTCCAGGTTCAGCGCAAAGTTCAGAATGTCCGTATCGGTGTATGTCGTCGTCATCGTTCCGCCCGATGACGATGAACTCGATCCGCAGCCGGCCAGCGCAGCCGCTGCCCCTGCTGCGCCCACGCCCGCCATAAACGTACGCCGGTTGAAGTGCTTCTTTTGAAGTTGATCCACGGTGGCTCCTTTTCTTCGCCATTCCTTTTGAAGTCGACTTTCACTGTTCACTTTAAGAACGCTGCGCCTGGGCCGCTGGATTGGGGACCAGTGAATCATTCTCCAGCGCAACCGAAAACGCCATTTGACGACATCAATACAAAGCCGTTGACTCAGAGCCGCCAGATGATCGACTGAGGACCAAGGTCCGGACCGGATGCGGCTGATCTGCTGTTCGGCGCTATGCAACGTTACTTCTACCTCGGCTTTCCCATCTGTTGACATCATGTTTAGGTCACTTCGCTTGGCAAGGTGTTGGCAAGTCGATCTGCTCATCCCGGTTCGATGCGCCACCCGGTTCACAAAAGCGAACGGTCGGCAAAACTTAAGTTTCGATGCGACAGGCCTGGGACAAACCCGCGCGGCTGATGTGGCGGCAACATGGTACATCCCTTGCACACTCGACGCGCATCGTACGATAGCAGGTCCACTAAACCGGGGAGCGTTGCCTACATGAACCGGAAGTTATCGTCGACGGCTATGCCGTCACACGATGCGCTATCTCTGTCGGGACGGTACAAGCAGGTCGCTGAATTGGTAGCGTTGGGCTGCTCGAATCGGGATATTGCAACTGAACTCAACCTGCCCGAGCAAATCGTGAAGAACGTGATTCACTCGTTGTTCGACAGGCTCGGCGTCTGGAACCGAGTGGAACTCGCCAATCGGCTGATGGTCGCCAGTTCCGCTGAAGTCAAGCGGCAGAAGCAAGAGCGGATCGAGCAGCAGCGCCTCACTGAGCTGCGGCGCTTGATCATTTTAGACAGAAAGGCCGAATGTATCTTCGATGAATTAACCGCTCTCGCAGCAAAGATCTTCGATGTTCCCATCGCCCTGATTATGCTGGTGCATTCTGGTCGCTTGCTGTTCAAGTCTAATTTTGGCCTGGATGTTTCTGGGTGTTCGAGGGGAAGCTCAATCTGCCATCACACCATTCAGCAATCAAAGGTGCTCGTGGCGAGCAACGCCGTCGAAGATGAGCGCTTCAACTACAGCTCCCTTATTACAGAGAATCCAAGAGTGTGGTTTTATGCCGCCGCGCCCAGGCAGTTCACCGAAGCACAGCTCCTGGTTCTGGAATCGCTCGCCCGTCTGGCATTGCAACAGATGGATCGGCGGCAAGACTTTCTAGAGGCGCAAATGGTAAATCACAGTGGAGAGTCTCGTGTAGAACGGCCCTCTGATTCCACGGCCTCGTCGGCTTTTTTGTGACTTAAGAAAGGGTGGGAAGCCCCATCTTCCCAGGTTCAACGTCTTTTTCACGATCCTAGAAGGGAAACCGAGTGCATATCTCCCAATACCCACACAAGTTGCTCCGTAAGAAGCTGCTTGTTGCTGGCATTCCGGAGTCGGAGCACAGCATGGAATCGCTTGCCGCCAGAATGCCCGCGGATTTTAGCGCCCAGTCATTTCAAGGTATGTCCGCCGACATGATGGCGGAACTGGTCTTGTATTTGATCGCCAAAGGTATCATCAGCTTTCCCGTAGCCGTCGACAAGGCCCTGCTCGATATGCCCTGGGGCTCGCATATCTGCCAGTTTTACAATCGCAAAGAAGAACTGGCGAAAATGCTCGTGCCGTATTTCAAGCAGGGGCTGGAAAAAAATGACGCCTGCGTGTGGTTGGTTGGCGATCTGACGATCGAAGAAGCCTGGAGCGCTCTTGCGGCGGTGGTGCCCGATCTCGAACACTACAAGTCCAAAGGACAGATGCAAATCCGGCACTACACGGAGTTTTATACAAACCCGAACGGAACGGTGAAGCCGGCAGATACGCTCCGCGACCAGTTCGCAGAAATGGGATCAACGGTGAGGGCCAAAGGCTTTCGAGGGCTTCGCGCTTCCGGGAGTGTCAGCTGGATCGATAATGAGGAGAGCATGTCCCGGTTCATGGATTACGAAACCAAGGTGCATTGCGCGATCCAAGGTTCCCGCATAATGGCCGTCTGCACCTATCCCGCCCGAGCCGCTGCCTTGCACGGCAGCAGAGAGCTCATTCACAATCACGGCCAAATTTACGTCAAGCGGGGCGAGTGGGTTCATGACAAGTCCAAGGACGCGGAAAAGATCGAAGCTGTCTTCGCCTCGCTGGCCAGGTCGTAATTGCCCTTTTGGCGATGGAAAAGGTGTGCCTCGCTACAATTATGATCTGGCGCGCAATCAGACAGATAGAAGTCTAGCCGGTTTCCCCGGATCTTCCGTGTCAAACTGGGATAGAAAGTCCTTATCGGCCAGAAGCCGCCTGATTGCATGTCTTTCGTGCCTCGGCTGGAAAGCTATGGAAATACTGGCGGATGACATTTTGGCGAGGGACAACCATGTCGCTCATAGCCGGAGTCGGCCTGGTCGTCGGTGTTCGTAACAAGCGAGCAACGTCTCGTTCTAAGGTTTGGCAGGCAGAAAGATCGAAAAGCAGGTTCCGTGCCTGTCTGGATCCACGTTGCTTCGTGTCAGAATTGAGCCGCCAAAACGGTCTACAATCCCGCTAGCCACCCAGAGACCCAGCCCACGTCGTATCGAAAGCCGGCGGTCCAGCATGACGACGGGAATTCGCGTACTGTTCAGAAAATTCACGATATCGTTGCTCAGTTCATGGAGTTCGTTGTTCTTGTTGCGCAACTCGGCATTCAGCGTGTTCAATTCCTCATTGGCCGATTGCAGCTCTTCCTTCGAGGTTTCCAGTTCTTCGTTCGTGCTCTGCAACTCCTCATTCGCGGAAAGTATCTCCTCGTTGGCCGACTGAAATTCTTCTTTGAGCGAGTCTTCCGATTCGATAGCGGAACGCAGGGCATCCCGCGTGCCGGCAAGTTCCTGCTCCAGCCGCGTGGCTTTCTGATCGTTCTGATTGCGGCTTTTGGGTTTTCGTTCCGAAGCAGCTTCAACAGAGGCAAACGGCGGCGTGACATCAACAAACAGGATCAGATAAAAATGTCTATCCGGCGCACCTTTCTCTGGGGACCGCTTATCTCCCAGCGGCGTCACTGACAAGTTCAGCATCCGCTTGTACCCGTTCTCGTCGAACGGGATACCGTCTTTGCTGGCGACCCCGCCCTTTTTCATCGCTGCGCTAATCAGCGCCCGCAGTTCGATAGACAGGCCATTTCGAGCCAATTTCAGCACATTCACGCTGGGTTTGCCCGGCGGGGGCGCAAGATACGGAGTTGTCTGCCCCCGGAATTGGACCACTTCCATCTCGCGGTTGATCACTACTCCGACCGGAGCGTGTCCCCTTAGCACTACCCGGTCTGCTTCGGCCTGCAGATCCAGGTCATCCTTGTCCACGGACTGAGATTTCAACGCGTTGCCTGAGACGATGCGCGTGCTCCGCAAGGGGTAATAGCTTTGCGCAAAGTCGTAGTGCAGGCGTGATGTGATGGCTTTCTTGCCATAAATCTTGTGCTTCTTGTCCACCGTTGAGTTCAGGAAACGCGGAGACGCTTTCTGAGCCACCCAGAACCAGAAACCCGGAGGACTTCAACGCATAATGCAGGATGGGAATGATCCTCTTTTGCAGGACGGGCTGGATGTAGATAAGCAGGTTTCGGCAGGCGACGACATTCATCTGCGAAAAAGGCGGATCGTTCGCTAGGTTCTGCCGTGCAAAAACGCACATGTCGCGTACCGCCGTGTTAACGCGGTAGCCCTCATCCACCTTGACGAAGAAGCGCGCCATGCGCTCCGGCGAGATCTCCTCCGCGATGCTTTCCCGGTATATTCCGGCACGCGCCTTTTGAATGCCCTTCTCGTTCAGGTCGGTTCCAAAGATCTGCACCTGGAAACTGGAGGCTCGGTCGCCCAGGAACTCCAAGAGAGTCATGGCCAGCGAGTAGGTTTCCTCGCCCGTCGAGCAGCCCGGCGCCCACATTCTGATGTGGCCTCTGTTGCCCTTATCCTTCACGATGGCGGGATAGACCTGGGCTTTCAGGGCCTCGAAAGCCTCGAAGTCGCGGAAGAAGCTGGTCACAGGAATGAGGACATCATCAAATAATTTCTCACATTCCTCGGGATGCTCCTTCAGGTAGCTCGCATATTCACGCAACGTATCGACTTTTAGGAGCAGCATACGGCGCAATGACCGGCGGTGAATCGTGTTCGGTTTGTACTGGCTGAAATCGACCCCGCTCGACTTGCGAAGTTGAGCAAGGACCGCGCTAAAATCTCACGCATGGGAGGCGGGAGAGTCAGCGCTGGCCAGTCCTATGTCTTGTGGCTCCGCACCGGACTCTTTGGCACCCGGCTTCTCCGCGCTCGAATCCTCTTCAGTTGCTTTTTCCAAGCGGACATAGGGATGATGCTGGATGCGCCGCAGCTCCTTTGCCATGTCCTTTGGCGCAAGAATGAAGTCCGCGCACCCCGAATCGATAACGCTGCGCGGCATTCCGTCGTATTTGGCCGTGGCGGGGTCCTGAGCGAAGGTGATGCCCCCTTCCGCCTTAACGTCCTCCATGCCGGCCGTGCCATCCGCTCCCGTGCCGGAGAGGACGATGGCAATAGCGCCGCTCTTGCGTTCCTGGGCAACGGAGTGCATGAAGAAATTCACCGCCAGGTGCCGGTCCGGCGCTTTGCCGCGCGGTGACAATTGAAAAACGCTGCCGGCCAGGGCCATCAGCGCGTTGGGAGGAATCACATAGACGCGGTTGGGCCGGATGGTGACACCGGACTTAACCTCTTCGACGGGCATCGTGGTGGTCTTGGCGATAATTCCCGTCAACATGCTTTCGTGGCTCGGGTCCAGATGCTGAATCAGCACGAACGCCATCCCAGTGTCCAACGGCAGCGCAAGAAAGAATTCCTTATAGGCTTCGAGGCCACCAGCCGAAGCTCCAATGGCGACTATAGGAAAAGAACCGTTCACCATAGCGGCACGTTTCCGCTTGGGATGCTCATTTAAGGAGGCTCCGGATTTGGACGGACGGGATTTCATCCTCGCTTTGCTCCTGGCCCATTCGATGCGACTTGCAGCGCGCGAAGTTGTGAATCCCCATCGCGGGAGAAACCGGCGGGAGCTAAGTATCGTACAGAACGGCTAAAAACAGCAAATCAGGGGGACTCTCCCAACCTGAACGAATTATTTACCCTCTGAGCTTCACTACCATCTGCGCTCCAAACAGAGCTGCCGGCATTTTGGCGAGGGACATCCCTAGAGGTCTCGAATCGCGGTAAGCAGATCGACTGGATGGATGGGCTTGGACAGGAGGTGGAAGTGATGGCCTTCTTCCCGTGCGATCCTGAGCAAATCGGAGGTGGCTGATTGCCCTGAGAAAAGAAGAATCTTGCACGCCGGACAATGCGATTGAATCGCGATCGCGAAGTCAATTCCCGACATCTCTGGCATCATCACATCCGAGATCACCAAATCCGGAGCCTCAGTCCGCGCCGCCTCCAATGCTTTCAACGGATTGGTGAAGGCGATGGCGTCAAATCCACTTCGGCCCAAAACGACCGCAAGTGTTTGTGCAATCACCTGCTCATCATCAACGACGAGAACTCTCTGTTGGCGTTTTGTTGTCACAATACTCCTCGTTTTATCGCATTCTTTAGCACCTACGCGTCTCCGAAACAATCATTCGACGGCACGACAATCTATGAGAACTTTGAGGCATGCCTGCAACAACGCTCCATACGTCGGCCTCATCCGTGTTCAAATGGCGGCGCCTTCCCCTTGTTGCGTGCGTTTTGTGGAGCTGCTACGAGGAGGTGTCACAAGTGCCTTCTCCGACGGAAAATCTGCCCTCTTTCCTGCTGAACTCTTCTAAGCGTCGCTGCCGCAAGCACAAGAACTGACCGAAGAGGACGAGGAAGAGCCCGGTGACTAAATCATCTGCATAGTGATAGCGTGATGCGGCACTTTCGTTATTTGCAATATAGGCGAGCATACAGACGCTTTGTGATCCCATAGCAGTCGCAGGAAGCCCTCTCCAGGCCACCATGATCGATGATGTGGACAATTCCCCGGCTGTAGCTGATAAATCCTCGCTCTTGAAGGTCTCTGGCAATCGCCGTTACGGTTGTTCGTTGCGATGCGATCATATCCGCGAGGTATTGATGGGTGAACTTGAGATCGGCGCTTCGTGTGCGGTCCTGTGCGGTAAGGAGCCAACGGATTAGCCTCTGCTCTGCACTATGGAGACGATTACAGCCAGCGATCTGGCCGACTACGATCGCCTGTAGCTGGACGAACTCCAGCATTCGAGAGTGGATTTCGGAGGAGGAGTCGAACGCATCTTGCAGGTCGGGATACGAAATTCTGAGGGCCGTACCGGAGAGTTGCATCATGCACCGCGTTGATAGTGACGCAGGACCTAGCAGGTGCAATCCGCCAACGACGCCTTCGTGTCCAATGAAGCCAACTTCGACTGATTCACCGTTGGACATTGGGGTGATGATGGAAGCCAATCCACATGTCAGGAAGTACGCGTAACGGGGTGTCACCTCTTCTTCGTAGAGTACAGTGTGAAGCGCAAGATCGACGGGGGTCGAACGAGAGACAAGTAAATCGTGATTTGCCCGCGAAAGCGACGAGAGGAAGAGATTCGAGCCCTGGCTTGCCATCCTTGCAGACTTTCTTGGTCGCTGATCATGCCGACACCCGCAGCTATGTTGCTTCTGTGTGCCATCGTACCCTCAACGCGGCTTGCGCCTGTGTCGAAAAATCGACATAAGCCATTGATTGTCAAGTGCTTTCGAGCAAGTGCCCTTGCAGCGCGCTCCGACACGTCGGTGGGGCTAGTAGTCCTCTTGCAACTGAAAAGAGGCAGTGTCCATAAGGCACCACAATCTCCGGCTCGTTGAAATCTGACGCCCAATAGAATAGTACCTGTCCGGGTTTTGGATAAGTGACGGACTCTCGACGCAGGGGTGCGCGGATCAGTCTCAGCAGAGCAGGCGCTAGATCGCGCGCCGAAAGTCAAGCGAAGGAACTCGCTATACCGAGTCGGACCTGACTCAGGACGAGGCCAAACACGGATGAGGCTTTTCTTCTTGCTGGTTGCCCGATCCCTCTCAACACGCCGCGAGCTGCTCATGGAGAACCTGGCGCTTCGGCAGCAGCTTGCAGTTCTGAGGCGGCGACGACCGCTGCCGCGCTTTGCTGCTTCTGACCGATTGTTCTGGTTAACATTGCGGCGGCTGTGGCCGCGCAGGCGGCGGGCAATGATCCTGGTCGAGCCGGAGACCATTCTGCGATGGCACTGGGCTGGGTTCAAGGCATATTGGACTTGGCTCTCACGGCATCGGGCCTCCGCTGGCAGGAAGCGCGTCAACATCCTGCGTGATCTGATTTATCGCATGGTTGCGGAGAACCCGACCTGGGAGCGCCGCGGATCCACGGAGAACTGCGAATTTTCGGCTTTGATCTCTCCGAGCGGATCGTACTGCGCGTTGGATGCTCAAGGCACCAAGAGCCGGCCAAGCGCTGGGCGGCATTCCTGAGCAACCATCGCGAGGTCATTGCCGCGATGGACTTCTTCACCGTGCCGGCTCTCACCTTCGGGATGATCCACTGCCTCTTCGTCATCTCGCATGATCGCCGTCGCCTTTTGCACTTCGGCATCACACGGCATCCGACCAGCGCATGGGTCTCGCATCAGTTGCGCGAGACCTTCCCTTACGACTCCGCCTCGAAGTATCTGATATTCGATCGCGGGAGCAACTTCAACGTTGAGGTCGTCAGCACCATCAAGAGCTTTGGGATCGAGCCAAAACGGACCAGCTTCCGCAGCCCGTGGCAGAACGGAGTAGCAGAACGCTTCGTCGGCAACTGTCGGAGAGACCTGCTGGATCACGTGATTGTCCTCAACGAGCGGCATCTCAAGCGTCTCATGGACGAGTACGTTCGCTACTACCATGATGACCGAACGCATCTCGGGTTGGAGAAACAGACACCGGCTGGACGCGAGGCCGTTCGAGATGCGAGCCCAGATAGCCGGGTGATTTCGATGCCAAGGCTCGGCGGTCTGCACCATCGCTACGACCTCGCAGCGTAAAGAAGCTCACTTGACCAGTGCCGCTGTGGAAAGCACCGGCGGCGCTGTGTCTGCTTGCTACCGACAGACGCCTGAAAACCGGCTGTACGCAGCGGGAAGCTCCGGGTCGCCCCTCTGGGCGAAAATCGGCAGGCTAGAGACTGACGCACATTGTGTCAAACCTCGCACTTTTCGACCCGGATGGAATTTTGGCGAGGCACACCATGCTTTTCGACTCGGATTGAATTTTGGCGAGGCACAGCCTTGTGACAAACCCCGCGCTTTTGGCCCGGATCGAATTTTGGCGAGGGACAGCGAGGTAAAGTAGCCACGAAACGATTCATCGCTTCGTGGATCAGGCATCTGCTCGCCTTTGATCAGATGATCCTTGTACTGAAAGGCCAGCGATAAATTCGCTAGCATATTGGCCTTATCGCCCTCACCAGCATTGGCGCAAGCAAGGTTGTAGTAGTTCATTGGGTACTCAGGATCTTTATGAATCGCCTCGCTGAGTAGCGTGTGAACCTTCTGTAGATTGCCACTGATTCCGTAGGCGATCACGAGTTCGTCCGTGACAATCCGGTGCTGGTCAGGGTTTAGTTTCATGCCCTTAGCTTCTAATTCCCGGGCTCTTTCGAACGGTGTAATGGACTCAGAATACTTCTTCTGCATGTACAACGATTGGCCGAGGTAGATCTGAGCAAGGATATTAGATGGATTTTCACTCACCAGCTTTCGACAATCTTGTTCGGCCGCTGGGTATTGGCCAGACCGATACTCCTTCAGTGCGCGGATTGCAATTTGGTCTTGATCTTTTTCTGGCTGCGCCAAACAACTCAACGACGCGAAAAGAATACATATTGCGACAACAGCGACTGAAACGAACTTCACTATTCACCTCCGACTACTTTTATGGTCCGTGGTGCTTCGCCCACTTCGACAGGACAATGTTGGCAACGCAAAAATAAACGATGAAGTTGCCTATTATCCCCATCCAAACGCTAATAAGATGGACGTTCGTACTAGCAAGCAAACTAAGAAACATTCCGGGGATAAGTAAAAACGAGAGGATTGCAAATATGAAATTTAACGAAGGACCAATTGAAATAGGATTCGCGTGGCCACCGAAGATCAGCCAGGTTAGAAACGCTGAGACGATCCCGACCTGAAAAGATATTTCCCTTCGGACCCAAATATTCACTTGATATCACCTCGCAGTTTGGTGCGATGTTCAACCCGGTTCTAGCTCCAACTCGGTTTAGGCTCGCTCATTGTTGACACGGCTTTCCATTCATATCTTTGCAATCCAACAATCGTGACCGTCGCAGACGTTTGCGTTTGCGTTTGCTGCATCTCATTTTCTATTTGGTCCAGCTGGAACTCTACCCATAGGCCCCTCGCCGCTTGCACTGAGGCGTTGTAAGCATTTGAATATACATTACCATTTACTTCGTGCAACCAATGGAGGCGGGTGGCCCACATCTTACTTTCTCTCCACAGAACTGGGTGCCCCACATCTCGTTTCTGAGATGTGGGATTGGTGAATCACCTCTGAGACGTGGCTCTGCTCAATATCCGGCCTGTATATATGTCTCGCAGGCAGACCACCTCTCCCGCGCGCCGTCCACGTCGACTCGATCTCGACCGTGCCGATCTCTCCCGTCGCCCAGTGCAGCAAGCTCGACCAGGCCCAGTCCTCCGGCCGGCGCACCAGTCCTCGCATCACCGGGTTGCGATGCATGTAGCGTAGCTTCTCCACCCGCTTGGCCTCCGTGTACACATTGAAGTCATAATAGCGGCGCTGCCAGAACGGGCGTTCACGATGCTGCACGGCGACGGAGAGCTTGAGGGCCTGCAGCGCCTTCGCGAGCATGACCCGGCGAGGCTCGCTGACCAGCAGATGCACATGCTCCGGCATCACAACGTAGCCTGCGACGAAGAACTCATAGCGTTTGCGCATGACCTCCAGAGATCGCTCGAAGAGGTTGCGGGAGGCGCGAGTCCCGAGGTGCGAACGTCGGCGATAGCAGGAGAAGGTAACGAAATGAAAGTCGCCGGCCCGCTGATACCGGATGAGGCCTCTTGGCATAGAGAAATCTTACACTGCAATTCCCGCATCTCTCCCGAGATGTGGGGCACCCAAATCCAGGAAGGACGCGGTACCACAGCCGAGGGCAGCCCATCGCTTTGAACCTGAAGGAGTTGAAATGGTGCGCCCGGAGCGATTCGAACGCCCGACCTACTGGTTCGTAGCCAGTTGCTCTATCCAGCTGAGCTACGGGCGCATGAGGAGCCGAGCGAAGGAATCGCTTCGACTGCAACCTCTTAAGAATAGAGCATTCCCGAGCGGGGAGCAACCCGGGAAGGCGTGTCCTTGAGCGGTGCACATCGGCCTGCGCGCTGGCATTTCTGCGTGCAGTATAAGAATGGTGGGCGAGGCGGGAATCGAACCCACAACCACCGGCTTAGAAGGCCGGTGCTCTATCCAGTTGAGCTACTCGCCCTGATTCACACCGCCGCGCACTCGAGGCGCACGCCGGCACTTCGTCGATTGTACTGGGTGGCCTGCGCGGTTCCGAACCGCGTCAGGCTCTCGAGAACCAGCAGGCCAACTGCCCCGCCGCGTGCAGCTACACCAGCACGCGCCGGCTGATCGGCAGCGACCCGCCGCCTCTGGCGAACAGGTAGTGATCGATCGCCTCGGCTGCCTTGCGGCCTTCCGAAATCGCCCACACCACCAGCGACTGCCCGCGCCGCATGTCGCCCGCAGCGAAGACTCCCTCCACCGAGGTCATATACTCCGCGTTGGCCTGCACGTTGCCGCGCGCATCCAGCGCCAGCCCAAGCTGCTCAATCATCCCCGAGCGCACCGGCCCCAGGAAGCCCAGCGCCAGCAGCACCAGATCCGCATCCAACGTGAACTCGCTGCCCTCCGCCTGCGTGAACGTCGGCGGCGGACCCACGCGCACCGCATGCAACTGCTGCACACGCCCCTGCTCATCGCCGCTAAAGCGCACGGTGTTGAGACTCCAGTCGCGGATGCCGCCCTCTTCATGGCTGCTCTCCGTGCGCAACTGCATCGGCCACATCGGCCACGGTGTCGAGCCAGCGCGCGTATCCGGCGGCTTGGGCATGATCTCGAACTGGTGCACGCTCTTAGCGCCCTGTCGCAGGCTGGTGCCCAGGCAATCCGCACCGGTATCGCCTCCGCCCAGGATCACAACGCGCTTGCCCACGGCGGAAATCGTCGTTGCCGGATCCAGCACATCGCCCTCGCAGCGCTTGTTCTGCTGCGGCAGAAATTCCATCGCAAAATGGATGCCCTTCAGCTCGCGCCCCGCAACCGGCAGGTCGCGCGGACGCTCCGCGCCGCCAGTCAGCAGCACGGCATCGTACTCGTCGGTCAGCGTCTCGACCGGCACATTCACGCCCACATGCGCGTTGGTCACAAACGTCACGCCCTCGGCGCGCATCTGCTCCAGCCGCCGGTCGACCACCTGCTTCTCCAGCTTGAAGTTTGGAATCCCGTAGCGAAGCAGGCCGCCGATGCGATCGTTCTTCTCATACACCGTGACGGAATGCCCCGAGCGGCGCAGCTGCTGCGCGGCCGCCAAGCCTGCCGGCCCGCTGCCCACTACCGCAACGCGCTTGCCCGTCTTCTCCTGCGGAGGCTCGGGCTTGATCCAGCCCTCTTCCCACGCGCGCTCCACAATCGATTTCTCAATCAGTTTAATCGACACCGGCGGCTGGTTGATGCCCAGCACGCACGCCGCCTCGCACGGCGCCGGGCAGATGCGCCCGGTGAACTCCGGAAAATTGTTGGTCGCATGCAGCCGCCGGATCGCGCTCTCCCAGCGGCTGTTGTAGACCAGGTCGTTCCAGTCCGGAATCAGGTTGTTCACCGGGCAGCCGGTATGGCAGAACGGCACGCCGCAGTCCATGCAGCGCGCTCCCTGCTCCTTCTGCTTCTCCTCCGGGAACGGCTCGTAGATCTCCTGCCAGTCCTTCAGGCGATCGTCCACCTTGCGGCGCGTGGCCTGTTCGCGTTCGATCTCGAGAAATCCGCTGACCTTACCCATGCTGCACCTGCCTCGCGGCCAGCAGCGGCTCCGAAGTCCTCAGCGGAGATACATACACCGAACTTGCGCGCGCAACGCCCAGCACCCGCTTGTACTCATGCGGAAACACCTTGATGAATCCCGGCCGCGTCTGCTCCCAGTGCTCCAGGATCCATGCCGCGTGCGGGCTTCCCGTGAAGTCAATATGCCGTTGCATCAGGCCTCGCACCGTCTCGATGTCCGCGTCCTGCGTTAGCGGCTCCAGGTCCACGCCCGCAAGGTTGCAGCGCCTTGTAGAGAAGTCGCCCTGGTCGTCGTAGACATACGCCACGCCGCCGCTCATGCCTGCGGCAAAGTTGCGTCCCGTAGCGCCCAGCACCAGCACCGTGCCCTTGGTCATGTACTCGCAGCCGTGATCGCCCACACCTTCCACAACCGCCGTCGCGCCGGAGTTGCGCACCGCAAAACGCTCGCCCGCAATCCCGTTCAGGAAGACCTCGCCTGTGGTCGCGCCGTAGAGCACGACGTTCCCCACCAGAATGCTGTCCTCCGGCAGGAAGCTCGAGGTCTTCGGCGGATACGCGATGATGCGCCCGCCCGAAAGCCCCTTGCCCAGGTAGTCGTTCGAATCGCCCTCCAGCTCAAGCGTCACCCCGTTGGGCACAAACGCGCCGAAGCTCTGCCCCGCCGATCCGCGGAACTTGAAGTGAATCGTCTCGTCCGGCAGCCCAGCTGTGCCGTATTTCCGCGCGATCGCGCCGCCCAGCATCGCTCCCACCGTGCGATGCACATTGCGGATGGCGAACTCGCCCTTCACTGGCTGCCTGGACTCGAGCGCCGGCATCGCCCGCTCCATCAGCACGTGGTCCAGCGCCTGGTCCAGGCCGTGATCCTGCGCCTTCAGCCGCCGCCGCCCCACATGCGACGGAAGCTCCGGCGAGAAAAGCACCGTCGACAAGTCGATGCCCTTCGCCTTCCAATGGTGCGCCGCTACCACACTGTCCAACTTGTCCACGCGGCCCACCATCTCGTCCACGGTGCGGAAGCCGAGCTTCGCCATGTGCTGGCGCATCTGTTCCGCGATGAAGAAGAAGAAGTTGATCACGTTCTCCGGCTGACCCTCGAAGCGCGCGCGCAACACCGGGTCCTGGGTGGCGATGCCCACTGCGCAGGTATTCAGGTGGCACTTGCGCATCATGATGCAACCCATGGTAATCAGAGGAGTTGTTGCAAAACCGTATTCCTCCGCTCCCAGCAACGCCGCGATCACCACATCCCGCCCTGTCTGCAGCTTGCCATCGGTCTGCACCCGGATGCGGCTGCGCAGATCGTTCATCAGCAGCACTTGCTGCGTCTCCGCCAGCCCCAGCTCCCACGGCAGTCCCGCATGCTTGATGGAACTCAGCGGCGACGCGCCCGTCCCGCCGGTGTCGCCGGAGATCAGCACCACATCGGCGTGCGCCTTGGCCACGCCCGCCGCCACTGTACCCACGCCCATCTCCGCCACCAGCTTCACCGCGATGCGCGCCTGCGGGTTCACGTTCTTCAGATCGTAGATCAGTTGCGCCAGATCCTCGATCGAGTAAATGTCGTGGTGCGGCGGCGGCGAGATCAGCCCCACACCCGGGATCGAGTAGCGCAGCTTCGCGATAAAGTCATCGACCTTGTACCCGGGAAGCTGTCCTCCCTCGC
>Ga0182024_10009489_pt1 | contig 20107 bp, 15 predicted proteins | sample P32metaG_FD_120480 | JGI IMG/M metagenome (GOLD analysis project Ga0182024, IMG submission 120480) | Permafrost microbial communities from Stordalen Mire, Sweden - P3-2 metaG (Illumina Assembly) | ecosystem: Environmental > Terrestrial > Soil > Wetlands > Permafrost | place: Sweden: Stordalen... | reverse complement strand
GACCACATGCAGCCCCTTCTCCATTCGCCAGGCTTCATCGATGATCTGCTGTGCTAGCTGATCGTCGATGATGTCTATCGGATAACCGAGGACTTTCTGACGTAAACGAGATGCGATTGACAAGGTTGACATTATATTTGGTGGCATGGGGCAATATGCTAGCGATTTATTGAGCGCCCACTTATTGCGGCTCAGGATGATCCCTTTGCATGTCTAGAATTCTATCTAGGATATTAAAGTTCTGTCTAGCCAAATTTCTTGCAGCTTCCGACTTCTCGCGAGCGTTCTTTGCCAGGCGCGGTCCGTCTTCTACTGCCAATCTCAGCGCTGCGACCCAGTTGGCGATGCCGCCTTCGGGCTCACCCTCCTTTGTCAGATTTAACGTTGGCAGCTCGAATTGGCGCGCTATGTGAGAAACCTTGGGGTCGTATGCGATCGCCACGGTAGGCAGACCGGCCCGCAGCGCCATGATGGCGCCGTGAAGTCTCATAGTAACGACCAGATCGAGCTTCGACAAAAGCTCAATCCACTGGCTTGGCCTTTGAATTGATGTCGTATCGAGAAAGATGATCTCGCGTCCCAGAGCCTGCCACTGTTGCTCGAACTGCTCCAGGATCTCGAAGTCCTGCGCCAGTTGAAGCACAAGCGGAACAATGCGAGCATTGCCCGGCAATGCTTGCGACATCGCCTCCACCAGCGAAGCAACGTTCTTGCGCGAAAAATTACTGCTCACTCTCAATGACAGTCCGACTACCGGTCCGTCGCTTTTCTTCTGCTGGGACGTGCGTTTGAGCTGCTCTTGCAACTCCTCTGGCAGTGGCTTTTGCTCCAGACACCAGACAGGGTCGGCGGTTAGCTCAGCTTGTATGCGCCATTTCTGCAGAATCTCGAACGACTGCTGATCGCGGACAGTGATCTGGTCGCACATGGAAAAGGCCTGTCGAGCAAAAAATTTTCCGGCGGCACTTTCCAGCGGACCGATGCCTTGAGCGTAGATCAACGGCTTGGCGCCAAACATACGCGCTAGCCCAATCTGGGTGCCGTAAAATACTGGCGACCGCACGCTCACGGCGTCTTGAAACAATCCACCGCCGCCGCTGATAAAAAGCTTTGCTTTCGGCAAGAGCTTGATCAATTCCGCCGTTTTCCAGCGGTTGATTGATCGCACACCAAAGACCCTTGCCGTTTCTGCCGGAGTGTTGGAGAGCACGACTATTTTGTCGGTGGGAACTAATTTTTTCAGCTCATCGGTGATCTCTTCGAGAATCGCCTCATCGCCGAGATTGCCAAAACCATAGTAACCGGAGACCAGCACCAGATCCCGCTTGTCTGTGCTCGCATTCGGCTGCTTGTTGGCCAGGGAGTTGGACATCTGTCAATTGCTCCGACTACTGCGTCCCGCCCTGCGGCGGCTCTCGCCTGCACTGTGGAACGACCAAAAAATGAGCATGCGCCAGTCGAGTATTTCAATTGCTCGAAGCATATCGTTGCTGAGCCGGCCTATGAGTTGACCACAGATATGATGTGCAAAACCGGCGTCAGTGAAAAAGTTTAATTGCCCGTGCACCATTGCAGTACAGGATTTTCCGGCGTTTCGGCAACGAGCTCTTCGTGCTGCTGGCAACATCATATGTGATGTATTGTCATAGGTGAACTGCAAGGCAACACCGACATTACGGAGTCCCGGACAAAAAGTGGGCTGACGAAACTGGCTGTAGAGCCTCCAGTTAGATAGTCGATTCTGGACATTATCGGCGATTCCATTTTGCCTAGAGGAGCTAAATAATTCTGCACAGGCATACATGAACTTCCGCAAGTAATTTCCTCTATGGTCATTAGTTCAATGCATCATCTTAAATGAACCCGAATGCTGGCGCTAGTACAATACAAAGACTGACGATGCTGAAAACAGCGGGTGAACGGTGACTCAATCGACATTCTTTCGGCAACTGCAAACTCCGCACACTTTGCTGGGCGTAGGTAAACAAGACTCGCGTTCGTGGGCGGCTCTGCGCATTGAGAGCAGCGCAGCTCTGGCTCAGCTTTTGCAGGAATGTTGTCAATCCGGTATCAAAGTGCTGACCGGCCCGCAGCGCGAGCTGCCGCCAGGCGATGCCGGTGGCGACGAGAGTTATGTTTTTGTTGATCTGCGCCAGATTAATCGCGTCGTCGAGCATCGCCGCCGCGATCAGGTGATTTCGGTGGAAACCGGCATAACTCTTGAGGAGCTGGATTCTCTGCTCAAACAGAACGGGCAGTGGTGGCCTGTCAGTGCCGTCAGGGGGCGCACCGTATATGATGTCATCCATTCAGGAGATGGTGGCAGTCTCGAACACGGATACGGCGGTCCTCGCAATCTTGTTCTCGGGTTGGAAGCGATTTTACCTTCGGGAAAGGCGATCAAATCCGGCGGCAAGGTAGTGAAAAACGTCACCGGTTACGACATGACCAAATTATTCATCGGTGCCAGAGGAACGCTCGCTTTGCCGTACCTGGCTCATCTGCGTCTGTTCTCACGCCCGCAGTCCAGCGCCTGCCTGCTGATCGCCTCGAGCAGCCAGGACCTGTCGCTGTTGCGTCATGCCAACACGTTGATGTCGTCCGGATTGCCGATTGCCGTGCTGGAAATCATTCAACGGCGCATGCTGCCGCAAAGTGCCGAAGCGAAGTCCTTCATAGATCGGCTTGCTAGCTGGCCTTCTCGATTGGTGATGGTAGTTCGGATTTTCGAGAACGAGAAAGTGATTGCAGAAATTATGCCGCAGTTGCAATCGATGGCCGCACCGGATCTGGTGCAGATGGAGGTGAGCGACGATATGGCGCAGGATCTTCTGCCGACTATATCGCGCATTCCGGAGCGATACTACGAGATCTCGTCAGCTCCCAGTGTGATGGCACGATTGCTCTGTGAAGATCAAGCTTTGATGGTTGAGGATGGGTTGCAAATTCGTCCCGGTGCCGGGCGTTTGCGCATTGCCAATGTCTCATGCACACCGTTGGTCGCGCGTTTGCGTGCGTGGGCGAAACGCAGAGTCTGTGCTTTTTCCGGTGCAGAGGTGGATGGAGATCGCTATACTGTGCACAGATATCCGCAGGAGGATGCTGCAGCAGACGAGATCACGCAGTCGCTCAAGAAACAGTTCGATCCTGATGCCTGCCTCAATCCATTTGTTCGGTTTTCCACTTGAGGTGCACGATCAACACAGGCTTCGCAGAGCCACTGCCGGTTTCATGGAGGTAGGTAATGACAGATGATTCGACGAGCAAATTGACCAGATCGGCTCAATATCGGGAGTATTCCCGAGCGGTCAATCCTCTTGGTCAAGGGACAATCCCGCCGGTGCAGACTGGAGAGTTCTCGCGACAGTTGCATGAAAAAGGCGCGACGCGCGTCGTCGCCCTCGACCTTTCTGACAAGCTCGAATGCCCATACCCGGCTACTGGACCGTCCTTGCTGGCCAATTTCATCAGAATTAATCCAGGCGACAGCATCGATACCAAAGCCAATGCTACGTCTGAGTTGTATTACGTGATCCGCGGCAGCGGTACAAGCAAAATTGGCAGCGATTGTATCGAGTGGGGACAGGGTGATTTCTTCGTCGTTCCCGGCGGCCGCGCCAGCGTGCATCAGGCCGAATCTGATTCTGCCTTCTATTGGGTGCACGATGAGCCGCTTTTGCGTTACCTCGGAGCGACCGTGAGCGAGGCGAAATTCGAGCCGACATTGTATAAAGCGGAGGTCTGCCGCCGCGAATTGGAGAAGGTGGCGAAAGATCCGGCTTCTTCGCAGCGCAACCGCATCTCGGTCTTGCTCGGCAACACAGCCTTTCCCCAGACTATGACGGTGACGCACACGTTATGGGCGATGTTTGGCATGCTGCCTGAGCATAGTGTGCAACTGCCGCACCGTCACAATTCGATCGCCCTCGATCTGATTCTCGACTGCGAGCCCGGTTGTTATTCGTTGATGTCCCAACAGATCGACGAAAACGGCGCCTTGATCAATCCCACGCGAGCCGACTGGAAGCCGTTCTCGTCCTTTGTTACGCCGCCTTTTATGTGGCATTCGCACCACAACGAATCCGGCAAGCCCGCGCATTTAATTCCCATTCAAGATGCAGGATTGCACAACAATTTGCGCACGCTCGATATCGAATTCTCTCATAAGAGGTCTAGCCAATCCGCATCGCCACAGCACGCAATGGCCGCCTCAAATGACCTCCTCTGAAGTGATTCAGCCAATTGACAAAAGTCTGCTCGACGCTTGCATACACTGCGGGTTATGTTTGCCGGCGTGTCCAACCTATCTTGCCACCGGGCGCGAGATGGAGTCGCCGCGCGGGCGAATTTATCTGCTCTCCCAATGGAACTCAGGTGAACAAGAACTTTCTCCTCGGTTGGGCGAACACATCGAAAGCTGTCTTGGCTGTCTCGGCTGCGTCACCGCCTGCCCCTCTGGTGTGGAGTACGGCAGCATACTGAATTTCGCTCGCCCCTACATCGCCCAGCAGCGCCCGGCCGCCGAACGAGCAATCATGCGGTTCTCATTCAAGCATGTGCTTCCGAACTACAGTCTTTTGCAAATCGGTGGATGGTTTCTCCGGTGGTGGCAGTTCTTTCGCCTGGGCGCGGTCTTAAAGTGGCTGGCTGTGCCGTCCCCGGCCTACGAAGAAGCGGCGCGTCAGGGGGGGTTGATCAATCCTGCGCGCAAGCTGCTTTATCGTTTGCATGAATGGGAAGCGTTCCTGCCAAAAATTCCCAGGCATAGTCCTTTGCCCCGCAGATCGCCAACAAATTCGATATCAGAGAGTACGCCGGTGCAACTTTTTTCCGGCTGCATCATGGATGTCTTCTACAACCACGTCAATCACGCCTGTTTTCGCTTGCTGCAGGCGCAGGGCAGGAGTGTTCAAGTTCCCGCTCAAAACTGCTGCGGTGCCCTGGCGATGCATGCTGGTGAAACCGACATTGCTCGGCAACTGGCGAAGCAAAACATAACACTGTTGGAAAAAACTGAAGGACCGATTGCGGTAACTGCGGCCGGTTGCGGCGCCATGCTCAAAGAATATGGCGAGCTGCTTGATCACGATCCTGTTTGGCGAGAGCGCGCTATAGGTCTAGCGAAGAGATTCGTTGACATTACAGAGATTCTCGCCGCCGGAAAGTTTCAAACTGCACCGCAACCTGGTGTCAAAGAATCCGCTGGGTCAGATGAGCAAACCCCGCTGGCGGTCGCCTATCACGCTGCCTGCCATCTGGCGCATGCCCAGGGCGTGCGTGAAGCGCCCGAGTCATTGTTACGGCAGGCTGCGCAGGATGTCGGTGCCGCGTCGATGCATTTGATCCCGTTGCGAGAAGCAGAGCACTGCTGCGGCAGCGCCGGCATCTACAATCTGCTCAATACGCAATTGAGCATGAAAATACTGGAGCGAAAAATGGATTTCATTGAGCAAACGGGCGCCAGTGTCGTAGTGACAACTAACCCCGGATGCATGCTGCAGTTAGAGGTAGGCGCCAGAGACCGAGGGCTCAAAATCACAGTCAGTCATTTGTGCGAACTGCTGGATTCAATTTATTGCACCAGGTCATAACGTGGCAGCAATTTTATAATCGCTGTGTCGGCTCTATAATGTGGACGACAAGTACAAGGAGATAGCAAGTGACTGCAGAGGCGCTGGTGAAACAAAGAAAGCCTGAGGTGTTCGATTACGATCTGACGCCCAGCCGGCTGGAGCACTATTTAACGAAGCCATATATAGCAGTCGACACGGAAACGCGCGGATTGCAGATCCGCCGCGACCGCCTTTGTCTGATTCAAATATGTGATGAAGAAGGCATAGTCAGCTTTGTGCGGTATCCAGATAGACACAAAATTTCAACTGCAGATCACTCTAACGTTAAGAAACTGTTCGAAGCGCCCAACGTGCTTAAACTCTTTCACTTTGGACGCTTTGATCTCGCTGTCATGAAACATTACCTGGGCATTGATGTTCAGCCGATCTACTGCACCAAGATTGCTTCAAAACTGGTGCGTACCTATACAGACAAGCATGGTCTTAAAGATCTCGTTAAGGAATTGCTCGGAATCGAAATCGACAAGACCGAGCAGACAAGCGATTGGGCCCGGACCGATCTATCCGATACGCAACTGGATTACGCAGCCAACGATGTCAGGGTTCTCATTCCCATTTACAAGAAATTACAACTAATGCTCGAACGCGAAGGGCGCCAGGACCTGGCCGAACGCCTGTTTAAGGCACTGCCTGCAGTTTGTGAGCTTGATCTGGGCGGCTGGAAGGACATCTTTGAGCATTAGTTTACTTGCGCTGGGTCGGCCATTCGACTCCGCTTGCGCTTCGCTCAGGGCAGGCTTTGCCTTTTGCTGGCTTGCAAGACCTTGTATAAAACCCCTTACAAATGCATTAAGTACATCAGGGGGCTTGGGCTGCTATGTTATAACCTGAGCACAGCCTGATTGCGTGCTGATTTCGCTTACGGAGCCGGAATAGAAATGGAAAAACTGATTTACGAGAAGTCGCGCCCGGGAAGAACCGCCGCGGTGCTGCCACAGGTGGGAGTGCCCGAGAAGGCCATCGAGCAGCTGATTCCCCGTGAATTTATTCGTGAGAAGCAGGCGGCTTTGCCGGAGGTAAGCGAGCTCGATGCGGTTCGCCATTTCGTCAGACTGTCGTATCTCAATCACAACATCGACAAGGGTTTCTACCCGCTGGGCTCGTGCACGATGAAGTACAACCCCAAAGTCAACGATGCTATGGCGGCGCTGGAAGGGTTTCGTGAGTTGCATCCGTTTCAACCGGAAGATCAAATCCAGGGTGCATTGGAACTGATTTGGAACTTGCAGGAAGCGATCGCGGCGATTATCGGATTGCCGGCAGTGACATTGCAACCAGCTGCTGGAGCGCATGGCGAGATGACTGGGTTGCTGTTGATCAAAGCTTACTTCGAGGCGAAGGGCGACTCAAAACGCCGCAAAGTGATCGTTCCTGATACCGCACATGGTACCAACCCCGCGACAGCCGCGATGGCCGGTTTCGACGTCGTCGAGATCAAGTCGAACGATCGCGGGCTCGTCGATGCCGATGCCCTTAAGGCTGTGCTCGGTCCAGACGTTGCGGCCATCATGCTCACCAATCCGAATACTCTTGGATTATTTGAGGAAGAGATCCAGACGATTCAAAAGCTGGTTCACGAAGCGGGCGGTTTACTCTACTATGACGGCGCCAATTTGAACGCGATTATGGGTTTGGTGAGACCAGGCGACATGGGCTTTGACGTCGTCCACCTCAACTTGCACAAAACATTCTCAACCCCGCACGGTGGTGGCGGCCCCGGTGGCTGCGCCGTGGCGACGCGAGCGAAACTCGAGCCGTTCTTGCCGAAACCGGTGGTGGCAAAAGATGGCGATCGATTCTCCTTGAATTGGGACCGCGAGCAATCAATAGGCAAAGTCAAAGGATTTTTCGGCAACTTCGGTATATTGGTCCGCGCCTACAGCTACATTCTCGCCCATGGACGCGAAGGGCTGTGTCAGGTTTCACGAGACGCAATCTTGAGCGCCAATTATCTGAAGAACCGCTTGAAAGACCAGTATACAGTCGCCTATCCCCAGCCGTGCATGCATGAATTTGTCTTGTCTGGAAACAGGCAGAAAGAGCGTGGCGTCTCCACGGCGCACATTGCTAAGCGAATGCTGGACTTCGGTGTGCACGCTCCAACCGTCTACTTCCCGCTGATCGTACCGGAAGCAATGATGATTGAACCGACCGAAACCGAGTCCAAGGAAACACTCGACGAGTTCGTCGAGATCATGCAGGCGATAGACGAAGAAACTAAATCGGATCCGGACAAGGTGCGCAACGCGCCGCATACCACTCCGGTCGGAAAACTTGACGAAGCGATGGCCGCACGCAAGCCCAACTTGCGTTGGGAGCCATCCAGCAACTAGTCGAATCACCTGGCGTTTGAATAAGTCGATTCTTTTTGCGTCTTGCGGGCCCATTCGCCTTGCCACGTTGCTATTTCATGTTGCCGTGGCAAGTGAAGTATGGGAGGAAGAAAGCAGAGTGGTCGATCCGGTTTATAAGCACCAAGAAAAAATCAGGCTGGTGGCATGGCCGTCGCCGCAGGATTATAACGAGGCGATCCAGAATCCGCAATTATGCTTCGAGGACAGGGAGCTTGCCAATCTTGCGCCGCAGTTGAACGCTCTGGGTTTGCCCAAACCTGCCACAGGAAATTTCGCAACCGTGTACCACTTGAGTGGCAACGATTCGGAGTTTGCCGTACGCTGCTTTCTCAATCCGCTGAAAGACGAGCAACACAGATATGCCGCGTTGGCCAGTTGCTTGAAGAAATTGAATTTGCCATTTTGCGTGCGATTCGAATTTATCGACATCGGTATTCGAGTTCACGGTGACTGGCGGCCACTAGTGAAGATGGAATGGGCGAACGGGACAAGTCTTGCTGAGCACGTTCGCAGTATTCGAACGAAACCAGAAGAGCTGAATAAGCTGGCGGAAAATTTTAAGCAAATGGTGCTGCGTTTATCTGAGAGTGGCATTGCTCATGGTGATTTACAGCACGGCAACATTATCGTCGACGGCGATCGGATCAAGCTGGTCGACTACGATGGCGTGTTCGTGCCCGAGCTGGAGGGCTTCGGCAGCAACGAGCTGGGCCATCCAAATTATCAGCATCCGCAGCGCACGGCTGATTTTTTCAACGGCAAACTTGACCACTTTTCCGCCTGGGTGATTTATGCATCGTTGCGCATTCTGGCAATTGATCCGACATTATGGCAAATGTTGAACGGCGGCGACGAATGTCTTTTGTTCAGACATGCGGATTATATTGATCCGGCCGGCTCGCAAGCCTTTTATATTCTGGAGACTCACCCTGATCCTCAGGTGCGCCTCTGGTCGCGACAGATTCGCTGGCTCCTCTCGCAGCCGATAGAAGACTTGCCTGCACTCGACGCGCCGCCAATGGCGTCGGTGAATTTGCCACCAGTTCGAGAGCCGGTGGTTTCTTTCGATCAGCAGAAGGATCTGTTCACAGGAGTGCCGCCGCCAGAGCCGGCCGTTGTCTCTGTCGAAGAGCCCGTCCCCGTGCGTGGTGTCACTACCGGTGCACCAGTGCAAACGCGCCAATTCGTCACTCTCTCGATTGCAGCGGCTTTGGTTTTGTTGCCCGTCTTAATTGCCATTCTGTCCAGTATTCCAAAATTAATGGCTGATCATGCTAATGTACTTGAGCAGCAACAACATGTAGCCCCGTCGACAATTAATCGTGCGGCTGAGGATGCGGCTGGGGATGCGGCTCTAGTATCAACGGCCAACCCAACCCGGGCACAGTCGGCGTACCTGAAAGCACTCAAGGCGAGTGACGAAGATCTTGACGCACTGGCGGCTGATTATTACAAGGCGGCGTTGACTGCAAACGAAATCGACCATTCTTTGACAGAAAGGCAGTTCGGTAACTGCTGGCACATGATCGGGCATTGGCAATATCGCCATGATGAGGGTGACTCCGGTCTTTCAGCTTTTCGCAAAGCATATGCTGCTTATGATAAAAGCGGCATCAAATACACTAACATGCTTGATGATATTGCCAGAGTCTTGAACAACAAGCGTTCCTATTTCGAGTCCACTGATACTTCCTTTGCAGCCCTCAAAGCAGGGCTTTCAGGAGCAGGACGTGATGGCGACGTCGGTTATTTTAGTAGCTATCACGAATTAGAGTCGATCGGATCACAGATGCCCGAGTTGCTGAAGCAGGATCCAAAACGCGCCTGTCTAGCTTTCGGAAAAATCGTTGATTACCTGCTTCCATCTGCGACTGATAACGCCGAAGTGCGCTCCCATAAGACAGATGCTTTGAACATGTTCACCAAGAGCATCGCAGATGAGGCATGGAATCAACTTCATATGGGAAATCTCGACACGGCGAAGAAGCTGACGGATTTGTTGGGACGATGCATTGGCAATGCACACAATGGCTATGAGCAGATATATAAGGACCTGATGCGGCAAATTAGTGACCGGATAAAAACTCCGCCGACCTCTGCCGACTAGCAGCTGAGATGCTCGTTCAGTCCATCGAATCCAAATCAATTCACTCTCAGGCAAAAAACGTCGACCGATGACAGGATAGATGGGTGACTCCAAGGCGCCACTGGACACGCTTTAGGCTATGCCCCATAGATATCCACCAGATGAATTCTTGTCAATAGAACCGGATCAGCGCCTTGGCTGTGAGAAGCTTAATGCGATCATTTGAACTCTTGGCATGATTTGAGCGTCGGTTATCTTGATATGCTCCATTTAGCTCAATTCGAGGAATTACTATGCGCAAAATCACACTGGCAGTTATGTCGCTGGCGGCAACTCTTAGCTACGCAGTTCCACAAATAGGTTTGGCGCAAAACTTGCAAGGCTGGCAATCTGAGCAACAAAACGCGATCAATCAAGCCCAGGCAGGCGGCGGCATCTCGCAGAATCAGGCCAGTCGCCTCGATTCGCAGGAAGCGGCGATTCGAACACAGGAACAACAATATTTGAATCAAAACGGCGGACACTTGACCAATGCCGAGAGGGCACAGGTCGGCAATGAAATGAATCAGGTGAACGGACGTCTTCAAGGAGACGAACACAGAGACGCCAACGGACAAAACGGTCGTTACCATGGCGGACACCATGGGCAGTGGCGCAACAATGGCATGCTCGGGCAACAAACACAGCAAAACTATAATGGTGCATACGGGCAGCCGGGCTATCAACCGACGAATTTCGCAGGATTTCACCCGAATGCCAACGGCTATGTTCCGAACGCCTTTGGCTATCCCAGTGCAAATCCCAATGCCTATGGACCGAATCCCAACGGCTATGGACCGAACCCCAACGGTTACGGACCAAACCCCAACGGTTATGCTCAGAACAACGGGAATGTTCAACAACGCGGCGGAATGCTTAACACGCTGGAGCATCTAATCGGCGGTCAAAACAACGGCGGTCATACTTTCTAGCCGACTTTCACTTTTGCTTCACGAATCCCACACCAAGTCGCCACACTTGGTTGGTATGGTCTGCCAATTACTAGTAATCGGATATCCTCCCAAAGGAGATTGCTATGAGCAGCACCACGCCCAGCGTTGCGCGTCCTGAAGCGCTCACCGTTCTGGACAGCATAGCTACAGGCAGTAGTGATAGCGTAACGCCGCATGTGCGCGCTGCGGCTGCGGTCAACACCCCTGATGCTAATTTGTCCATTGAGAAGATGACTGCCGACAACGGGACTACGATGAATCAGTTCGTCGGAAAAGAAGATTGTTCAATCGGCGGCACATCCGCAACAGCCAATGCAGCCGACCAGACGGCTCCCGATCCAATGTCACACCAAGTCATCGGCGACTTGCATCCAGTGTCGACCCTTGCCAATGATACACAATATCGCGCTTCTGCCCAAAGCGACAGCTCAGAGGTTGCCCAACAACTCGCTAACAATCAGGCTAGCAGTATCGAACAAGCCGCATAGTGCACTCTGACTCGACCTTCAAGAAAACCTCTGCGAGAAATGTGATCTCAAGGCCGATGCTATGGGCTGAAATCGCTGGAAGATCCTAAATCGCCGATATAATCTCTGCTCCAGTCCGCCAAAGTTGCCGCATCGATCAGTCCTTTGTTGATCGCTTCAAAGATCAGTCTGGTTCTCGGGTTGAATCTGTCTTTCTTATCTTGGCGATTCGGGTCATATTTATCATTGCTCAAAACCTTGGCGAACAAGGATGAGATGCGACTCTGGATTCCGCGTGCGCTGATATTATGGCGCTCTGCCATGGCGCAGTCGGTCAATCCGATAGCAATATCTTTCAAGGTTCTGAGCTCGGCGTCGGAAAGCTCACGGCACTGCTGACGCTGCTTATAGTCAGCTTCTCTCAGCTTGGGGTCTACATAGGTATTGCCATGCACAAGCACCCGGTGTATTGCGAACGCCAGTTGTTCGTCGGACGCGCTCTTCATAATGCAGCCGTACACTGCTTGCGCCGGCAGCAAACGCTCGAGTCTTGGCACAGAAATCTGCCTGCTTGAACCGCACCAGAACAAGAATTTGATCTTTGTGTGCTCGTGCCACACATCTTCGGCAAGCCTGGAGCTGTTGCTGAAGTTGCACGTCAGATCCATTACGATCATGTCTGGATTGTATGACAGGGCCTCGCGCACGGAAACGGAGTTAGTGATGCCTACTGTTGAGATATCCGATACTAAGTGCATGGACGAACGCAATATGTTGATCATGTGCTCACGAAGCGCAGCTATCTCTTCAATAACAAGCACCCTGGCTTGCTTGGGTTTCTCGACTGCAGTTGTGTTATGGCTGGTGGCATCCAATGCGTGGCGCACGTCACTGACTCTGGACCGCTGCATCATAATTTAGTCCGCCTCAAGCTACGATTCGTCAGTTCAAAGTTACCTCGGAAATCTGTCCAAGTCTTGACTGCATTCGCGATCGGGCTAATGATTCTCTTTGGCGCCTAAGACGACACAGAAGAGCGGAAGGCTCAACTCTGCGCCCTTTAGAAATCCGGCGGTCAGGGCTCCAGTTTATAACCGGCACCATAAACAGTGACTAAAATCGGCGCTTCGTCGGGCGATTCAAGCTTCTTACGCAGTCGTTTCATACAGGCGTAAATTGCATCGTGAGAAACTTCAGCATCTGAGTCCCAGATGCGGCGCAATAAAATCTCAGGGCTGAAAACCTGCTGCGGATGTTTCATCAGAAATTCAAGCACCCTGAATTCTAGTGGTTGCAGCGCCAGCTCTTTTCCATTCTTCGAAACTTTGCGGGCGATCGGGTCAAGTTCAATGTCGCGAATCGTCAGATTACCGAGGTTAAGCTGTGCCGGACGCCTTAAGAGTGCGCGCATGCGCGCAGTCAGCTCCTTGAAATGAAACGGTTTGGTGAGGTAATCATCGGCGCCCCCGTCCAATCCCTGCATTTTCTCTTCCACCGCTCCTCTACCGGTAAGCATTATCAGCGGCGCATTGCCACCCGCCGCTCGGTATTGTTGGCATACTTCCAGCCCGGTCATTTCTGGCATCGCCCAGTCAAGAATGATTAGATCGTATTCAAAGGCTTTTAGATGTTCGAGCGCCGCCACCCCGTTGTTGACGGCATCGACTACGTGTTTCTCTAACTTGAGCCACTCAATCAGCGTTCCAGCCAAAGCCTCATCATCGTCAGCAATCAAAATCTTCGCCATTTGACAAACACCGAAAGCCAAGCCACCGCCTTGATAATGTACCAGGCTTTTCACGCGAACCGCTATTGGGAGCCTAACTAATTTACGTCAAAGCGCTGAGGCGATTCGATTGCGGCGCCATCACGTGGCTGGCAAAAAATGCGAAATGCGAAAGTGGTCGTGGCGCCATTTACGGTGGGATGGCTCTCGACAGTCATGGTGCCATCATGTGCCTCAATAATTGCCTTGCAGATCGCTAGACCGAGCCCAGAGTTCGTGCTGCTGGCAGCGGCGGAAGATGATACCGTCTTGAACTTATCGAAAATCTCTTGCGCCTGAGCCGGCGATATAATCGGTCCGTTGTCAGAGACTTTCAATTCGACCATGGCACCATCGATTCTAGCTGATATCGTCACCTGGCTCTGAGGAGTGGAACGTCTGACGGCATTAGCCAGGAGATTGACTAACACTTGTACAATTTTCGAGCTGTCCCCGAAGCATTTGCCACTATCTGTGTCGATCGAGATCTCAACGCCCTGTTGCTGCGCCAATGATCCGACCGAACTGACTGAACGCGAAATGACGCTGCCTATATCCACAAATTGATTCTGCAAGCGCATTTCACCAGACTCGAGCTTCTCGATGTCGAGCAGACCGTTGATCAGCTCGATCAACTGCCCGGATGCGCTCTCCGACGCGCTCAAGCACGCCTGCGACCTGTCGTCGAGGGCAATGAACTGTCCCGACAAAAGTAAGCTGAACGTGCCCTGAATCGACATCAATGGTGATCTCAAATCATGACTAACCATGGAGACGAACTCTTTTTTCAATCTTTCGACTTCTTTGCGTTTGGATATGTCAAAGACAACGGCAAGAATTTTCCTCTCGCCATGAAAAGAAAGGTCAGCGAATGAAATCTCTGCTGTGAAGGTTTCTCCATCCTTTTTAATTGCCGTCAGCTCAGCTGGTTTGATATCAGTTTGTTTGCCGCTGACAAAAGTGCTCAGCTTTGGTTCCAGACTGGCGTCGAATAGTAGCGAGAGCGGCTTTGTTATCATATCCTCGTGCTCGTAACCGAACATCAGTGCTGAGCGCATATTGGTAATCTCGATCATGCCTCGATCGTTGCTGACTAACAGGCCGATCGGCATTCCTTCGAGAATCAAGCGTATACTCGCTTCGCTTTCCTTGAGCAAGGCTTCGGCGAGCTTGCGCTCGGTGATGTCGTGCGCGACGCAAAAATAGGATTGCTCCGGCGCTGACCAACGCACCGACCAGAGTATGTGTGTGATTTGTTCGTTCTGGTTGTGACATCTGGCCTCGAAAAGCGACATCGATTCCTGTTTTGCGGCCAGCTCCAGTGACGATCGCGTTGCCTGCTTATCCTCATCGATAACGATGTCTGCGATGTTGCGACTGAGGAGATCTGCTGGTTGATAGCCGAGCACCTTGGCTGACGCGAGATTGACGGCTGTGAATTGCCCGTTTTGATCGAGAGAACAAATGACATCGACAGCATTATCGACAATTGCTCTTTCTCTGAGGGAAGCGGCTTGCAGTTCGTCGGCCATTTTGTGAAAAACGTTGTCCACCCTGGCAATTTCGTCTGTCCCGCCAAGCCTTGGCTTGATCGGCAGACCCGTGCCGAGCCTGATGCTGTTATCCACCAGCGCGTTTAACCGAACTACGATATTGCCGCTGAGAATTCTTGCCAGCAACACGCTGGCGATAACATTGGCGATCAAACCGAACACAAGCAAAAGCTCGATCATCTCTGTCCAACGACGAGCACTGATGCCCGTGGAAGGCTTCTCGCTCGCGGCAGCGGAGGCGAAGAGTTCACCCGCCTCTAATTGCTCATGGATCACAGATTTGATTTTCTTGGCTGCATCTCTGACGTCTAGCATGCCGAAGCCGCTCGCTGGTTTTTCGCTGTTGTAAGCAAGATCTTTTTGCAGCGCCGCCATAGACGCACTGTCGCGAGTGACCGTTTCTCTGAATTTCTGTTCTTGACGCAGCATGGCCGGATCTGGCTTGCAGAGCTGCTCGAGCAGATTGAATTGTTCCTGCAGCTGTTTGGACACCGCCGCATATTGACTGGCGTAACTGGGGTCATGCGTGAGCGAGAACATAGTCAAGCAGGACAGCGAAAATGAACCGAGGATGCCGATCTTCTCGATACCGGATTTGATCTGGTTCGTGTAAGCTTCGCGTCGCGTCTGCTGTTCTGCCTCGAAAAGCATAAAGCCCAGAATCAGCAGAAGTGCAGTCCCGATTGTTAACGGAAAAGCAACCAGGATGAGGATCTTGCGCGAGATTGTCATTTGTCGCAGCAGCTTGCCTTAATTGAAAGCGAAGGCAAGGCGGCGAGGAGCCGTCGAAGCCGAAGCGGGGACAGAGCGGAGGAGGCGAGGGACGAAGCCGACGGAGCGATTTTAAAATTGACCGACTGGTCCATTGAAGTCACGAGCGCGTTGCCTGATTGGGGATCGTTAGCCAGAATGTGCTGCCTCGACCGGGTCTGCTCTCCAGTCCGATGTTGCCGCCGTGCGCTTCGACAATCGCTTTGCAGATCGACAACCCGAGACCGCTGCCGCCCTTTATTGTCTGATCGGACGTTTCCACCTGTTTGAATCTTTCAAAAATCGTCGCGGCGTGAGCTTCAGGAATACCGCGACCCTGGTCGATCACACTGAACTTGATCGCTGCTGCTTCCTGTTTGGCTGAGATCAAAATGGGGCTGCCTTTGGGGGAAAACTTTATCGCATTAGCAAGAAGATTTACAAGTACTTGAATAAGCTTCGGCCCGTCAGCGAGCACCTTGCTTGAATCATGTTGGGTATGTATTTGAATGCCGTTCTTTTCTGCCAGATAGCCGACTGAGCTTACAGCAGCCGATACAATCGAAATTACGTCGACCAGCTCCCGCTGCGTGTCGATCTGCCCTGTCTCCAACTTGTCCATATCGAGCAGGGTGTTGATCAGCTCGATCAAACGCTCCGTTTCGCGACTCGATCTGCTTATTAAAGATTGGCTGCGCTCATTTAAATCACCGAAATCTCCAGAAAGCAATAATGCGAACGCTTGCTGGATGTTGACCAGAGGCGCACGCAAGTCGCGGCTGACCATGGCCACGAACTGCTTCTTCAATAGCTCGATCTCTTTGCGCTCGGTGATGTCGGCAACCACCGCGAGAATTTTTCTTTCACCGCGCAGATAAAAATCAGTGAGAGAGAGTTCGACTTGAAACCTTTCGCCAGTGCTGTTGCATGCTTCAAGCTCTTTCGATTTGCTCTGGGTGACCTCATTGATGGTTGTGTTGGATGCCAGTGCGCCGTCGCGCAGACCTGGGGCAAACAGAAATTGCAGCGGACGGCTGAGCATATCGGCATTGGCGTAGCCGAACATTTGTGCCGATCGCATATTAGCCACTTCGATTATGTTTTGTTCGTCGGTGATCAACAATCCCACCGGCATGCTTTCCAATATCAGACGCACTCGAGACTCGCTTTCCTTGAGCGTCTCCTCATCCAATTTACGCTCGGTTATGTCATGCGCAATGAAAAAATACGCTTGTTGCGGTTGAGACCACAAGATCGACCAGAGTATTTGGGCAATGCGTCCATCGTTGCATTTAACTCCACTCTCCAGCGATGATTGTGGCTCGATTGTCGCTTGGGGAGCCGAGACCGAGATGCGTTGCAGAGCCGTGCCCAGGTTCTGCTTGTCCTCGTCGACGACGATGTCTGACAGATGTCGGCCTAATAGATCAGAGGGTTGATAGGCCAGCACTTTAACGCAGGCTGGATTTACAGCCGTAAAGCGTCCTTTTTTATCGAGCGAGCCGATCACGTCGACGGCGTTGTCGACGATGCCTTTTTCCTTTTTGTTGGCGATTTCAATTCTCTGGGCCATGAGGTGGAACATTTCGTCGACCTTTGCAATTTCGTCGGCGCCCTTCATTCGAGAACCGAGCGCTTCGCCGGATGCCAGTTTGATGCTGTTGTCTACCAGTCTGTGCAAGCGTGAATTGATCCGAGTGCTGATCAGTCTCGCCAGGGCGAGGCTAAGTAAGACATTGGCGATCACGCCGACTGCCAGCAGTATTTTGATCAGCAGTTTCCACGTGCTGCTGCTAATTTTCGGCTGTCCTTCTTTTTCGACCAGCAACCTGAAGTCATCTGCTTCTTTGATTTGTCCTTGCAGCGCCAGGGGCAAAAGTCTTCGGTCGGTCCTGAATTCAGGCATGCTCTTGAAAGTATGGTGCGATCTGCCGAATGAACCCTCCTGCTCCATCACCTTAGCGTGCGCGTCTTCGAATAAGTAATAGATTTGATCGGAGTTCCTTTTCAGAAGCTTTGCCTTTTCCCGCAGCACGGGATTTGACTGGCAATATTGCTCCAGGATTGCGTATTGCTGTTCGTGCGTACTTTTTGTCTGCCGGTACAGTTGCAGGTAATGATCTGAATGAGTGAACGTATACATCGCCAGTTGCGAGATCGCATATGTGGCCAAATGGCTGACCGCATCGCAGGCATCGATGATCCTCTCGGTCGTCGCCTCTCGCTGAACTTGCTGTTGCTCCTCGAACAGCAGAAAACCGAGAATGACCAGAATGAAAGTTTCCAGCAACAGTGGAACCGCAACAAGCATGCCAACTTTGCGAGCAATAGTCAGCTTGTCGGAATCAGGTAGCATGAACCCTGGCAGGTGCTGCTGTGCCTCAGAACATGTTGTGGTATTCAACCTGGAATCGCACGTAGCTGAGGCGCTCTCTCAATCGAGCGATCTCGCGCTTGGTTCCTTTTATAGGGGCCAGGCATGCCAGGGCGATTGTGTTGATGAACATCAAAGGTGTCATGGCGATCACCGATTTGGTCAGCTCGTCGCCGTTGTAGCCGTTGTAGGCGGTGAGGGAAAGATAGAGTCCCAGAAGGTTCATGCTCAAGAAGATGCCCCAGTGAATGAAGAGAAACAGCCGTTCGCGCAACAGCAGGCAAACCAGATTGTTGATCTCGTCTTTCAATTCGTAGGGAACTTCTGTGGTAACTTTCGGGCTGACCTGAGCAAAACTGGGAGGGCGCTGCGGCTGAGGTCTGCTGCTGGGATTGGCTTGAGGCTGGCTGGTCGTGGGCGCCGCAGTCGGGGGTGGGGGTGGAGCGACCGGGTGCGCCGGTGCATGCCCGTGTGCTTCGTGTTGGTGCATCACCGTCGGTGTTTGCTGGAACGATGAGACGAAGCTGGTCTCGTAATGGTTCGTTGAAATTGTCGCCGCGTGAGCTGCCGGTGTCGGAGGCGTCGGTTTCCTGGACTTGCTGCTAGGCGCTCCACACTCCCCGCAGAAACGACCGCTGTGGTCCCACGGGTTGTAGCAGTGTACGCAACGGTCGGTGGATGTTACTTGGTTGTTGGCAATGGCTGAAGCTGTCATTCTTTGTTAGTTCCGCCGCTAAACCGATATTTGAATCTATTGAGATACCATCTGCGACTGGTTCTTAGAGAGGAGCGCGTTCAACAAGTCCTATATTAAGGGCAAACTGTGTGAATCGCGCCAATATTTCAGTTTCCGCGTCGGATCTGAGTGGGGACCTTCCCCCCATCTACAGATCATTGTTGGCTCAGGTTACATCACAGAATCCCTTGAATGCAACTAGATGCAAAGGGAGTATGCGCACATTCAGGCTAAATTGGCAGTGGTAATTTTAAAATGTGCATAATTTCCCCACCCGAGTATTTTCGACGCGAGCGAAAATAAACCTCGAAACCCACTGTTTCCAAGGAAATACGGATGCTGCTCTCAAACAAATCGGAGGCAAAAAGTTTCAGCAACGTAACAAAATGCAAAGGCGCTAACCTCACGGCAAGGGGGCGAGGAGCGAGCGCAGAGGAGGCGAGCGGCGAAAGTCTCAAAAATATCGCGCTTATATTGATGCCAGTCGTGCGGCCGCTTTGAATAAGCTGATCGCGGCATGCGGGTTGAAACGCCCGTCAGTAAAGACTTCTTTGAGAATGGCGTTGCCGATCACAGCATTGTTCTTGAGCAACAGACGCTGGGCGAAAGGCATCGCCGCATCGATGAAGTTGAAATCAGGGCTGATCTGGAGCGCCACGCCTTCGAGCGTCAGCAGCGCGCGCATAACGTAGGTGAACTCGCTCGGCAGCTTGAATGGATAGCGCCAGCAGACGTCGGAGAAGTCGAAGAGCATCTTGCGGAATCTCACCTTAGTCATGCCTTCGGCGAACCGCGACTCGATAATAGGCATCAATTCGGCGAGCAACGAGGTGCGGTCGACTTCGGGGCTAAGGAAGCCCATGCCGACGAAATCATCAATCAGTGAGCGATAGTCGTGCTGGATCAAGTGTACGAATGCATTGACGAGATGCTGTTTCAACTCTGGCGACAAGCGTCCGACCATACCGAAATCGAAGATACCGATGCGTCCATCCGGCATGATGCGCATGTTGCCCGGATGCGGATCGGCGTGAAAGAAGCCGTCTTCGAGCAGTTGTTTGAGGTAGAAGTGGGCACCAATTTTGGTGATCTGCTGCGGCTCCAAACCCTGGGCGGCGATTGCATCGAGATCAGTGACTCGGGCGCCCGGAATATACTCGATTGTCAGCACGCGGCGCCCGGTCAAACGCCAGACGATGCGGGGAATGCGAATCTCATCGAAGTTGCGGAAGTTGTGGCGGAATTTATCGGCGTTGCGGCCTTCGCGAATGTAATCGATCTCTTCGAAAATTGTGCGGGCGAATTCATCGACCACGCCGGGCCAATCGGTGTGGCGGCAGAGGCTGGGATAGCGCATCACTTCGTCGGCTACGGCAGCGATAATCTGCACGTCTGCG
>Ga0182024_10009488_pt1 | contig 20109 bp, 16 predicted proteins | sample P32metaG_FD_120480 | JGI IMG/M metagenome (GOLD analysis project Ga0182024, IMG submission 120480) | Permafrost microbial communities from Stordalen Mire, Sweden - P3-2 metaG (Illumina Assembly) | ecosystem: Environmental > Terrestrial > Soil > Wetlands > Permafrost | place: Sweden: Stordalen... | reverse complement strand
GAGCTCTGCGCCCGTCCCGTTGATCTGCTGATCGTCGGCGGCGGGATCAACGGTGTCGGAGCCGCCCGTGAAGCCGCCGACCGTGGCTTGAAAGTGCTCTTGGTGGAGCAAAACGATTTCGCCTTCGGGGCATCCAGCCGCTCAACCAAACTGGTCCATGGCGGGCTGCGCTACCTGGAGCAGGCATCCTTCGGGCTGGTCGCGGAGGCCCTCAAGGAGCGCCGGGTCTTGTGCCAGATCCTGGCCCCGCACCTGACCCGCCCCCTGCCTTTTTTGGTGCCGGTCTACGCCGGGGACGCGCGGCCGGCCTGGCTGATCAGGGCCGGTTTGTGGCTTTATGACGCCCTGGCCTTGGCGGGCCGGGGCTTCATCCACGGGCACCGCTGGCACGGCCCCACGGGCGCGCGGGCCTTGGCCCCTGATCTGGCCCCGGCGGGCCTCCGCGGAGCGGCCGAATACTGGGACTGCCAGATGGACGACTCCCGCCTGGCCCTGGAAAACTTGTGGGACGCCCGGAGCATGGGGGCCCAGGCCCTTAATTATTGCTCGTTGCAAGGCGCCTCGCTGCTCAAGGACGGCGAAATACGGGTGCGCTTGCGGGATGAGGAAGGCGGCCAGGACTGCGAAGCCCGCGCCCGCCTCCTGGTCCTGGCCGCGGGGGCCTGGACCGACGAGGCCTTCCAGCGCCTGGGCTCGTCCGCGAGCGCCCCCCGGGTGCATCCCACCAAGGGCATACATCTGGTCACGCGGCGGCTGATCGCCGACCACGCCCTGCTGGTGCCCGCCCGCAGCGACCGGCGCATCTTCTTCGTCATTCCTTGGGAGCTCGAAGGGCGGCCAGCCAGCCTCATCGGGACCACGGATTCGGATTACTCAGGGGACAAGGACCACCTCAGCGCCGACGAGGCGGAGATCTCCTACCTCTTGTCCGAAACGGCGCGCGTCCTGCCCCGGGCGTCCTTAAGCCGCGCCGATGTGTGGGCCACCTACTCGGGCCTGAGGCCCTTGACCGCGCCGCGGACAAGGGTCCCGGGCCATGCCAACGCCTCGGTTTCCCGCGAGCACACGTTTTGGGAGGAACCCGGCGTGCTGGCGGTCACCGGCGGCAAGTACACGACCTACCGCAGCCTTTGCCAGGAACTGGTGGAGCGCGCCGCGCGCCGCCTGGGAGCCGACCTCCCCAAGTCCACCAGCGCCGTCAGCCCGCTTCCCGGGGCGCCCAAGCCGGGGGAAGCCTCCGGTGGGGAACTGGCGCGGGCGCTGGGGCTGGGCACGGGCCTGGACCAAGCCGCAACGGACCTGCTGGTGCGGCATTACGGCCGTCTCGCCTGGGACGTCTGCGCCCTGGCTGACAAGGATCCGGACCTCGGAAAACCTTTGGCCCCGGACAGCGGCTGCCCGGCCATCCTGGCCATGGCGGCATGGGCCGCCCTGCACGAACAGGCCGTCCATCTGGATGATTTCTACCTGCGCAGGACCAAGCTGGGCTTGCTCCTGCCGCCCACCCACCCCGGGGTGGAGCGCGTGGCCGCGGTCATGGGAGCCGTGCTGGGCTGGGGCAAAGACCGGGAAGAGGCGGAATTGGAGCGCTTGAAGCGGGTTTTGACCGGCGAGTACCGTTAGACTCTGGCCTTCTTCTTGTTCCTCTTGTCCTGTTCCAAGGCCTGCTGGTACTCGGCATAGGGCCCCTTGAAATCCCACCAAGAACCGTCCGGCCTAAGCTCCAGAATTCTCGTGGCCACCTTGCCGATCAGGTCCTGGTCATGGCTGGTGAACAGCACCGAACCCGGGAATTCCTCAAGGGTCTTGCTCAAGGACTCGATGCTTTCCAGGTCCATATGGTTCGAGGGCTCGTCCAGGATGAGCGTGTTCCCGGCCAGCAGCATCATCCTCGCCAGGAAAATGCGCTGGCATTCCCCGCCCGAAAGGACCTTCACGCTCTTTTCCTGCTGTTCCCCGGAAAAGAGCATGCGGCCCAGGTAGCCGCGTATCGTCTGTATCTCGTCATTGGGGCCCCAGGCCTTCAGCCAGGTGACCATGTCCAGGTCCTCGGTGAGCTCTTCCTTGGTGTCCTGCGGCATATAGTTCAAAAAGACGCTCTTACCCCAGCTGATCTTCCCGCTGTCAGCGCTTAAGCCCCGGCCCGCAAGGTCGCCCTTGTCCTCGCCCGTGTAGGCCCCCAGAAGGCAGCGCAGGAAAGTGGTCTTGCCGACGCCGTTGGGCCCGATGACCGCCAGCTTCTCGCCGCCGGAGAGGGCCAGGGTGACGTCCTTGAGCACCGCTTTGCCGTTGAAGCCCTTGTTCAGGCCTTCCACCTCGACCAGATCCTTGCCCGCTTCCTTTTTGGGCTTGAACAGGATGCGGGGGTACTGGCGGCTGGTGGGGAGTATCTCCTCCATCTCGTTGGCCAGATTGTCGAGCATCTTGAAGCGGCTGGTGGCCTGCTTGCTTTTGCTGGCGTTGGCCGAGAAGCGGGCGATGAAGGTCTTCAGCTCCGCGGCGCGCTGTTCGCGGCGCTTGTTTTCGTTCTGTTTGGCGTCCATGACGCCCGCCGAGGCCGTCACAAAGAAATCATAGTTGCCGGTGTAGATGGTGATCTTCTGGCGGTCTATGTCCACCATGTGGGTGCAGATGTTGTTGAGAAAATGGCGGTCATGGCTCACCAGGATGATGGTGCCGTCGTGCTCCACCAGGTACTGCTCCAGCCAGTTGATGGCGGCGATGTCCAGGTGGTTGGTGGGTTCGTCCAGAAGCAGCAGGTCGGGCTTGGCGAAGAGGATCTGGGCCAGCAGCACGCGCAGTTTCCAGCCGCCGGTGAGCTGCTTCATCAGCAGGCTATGCTGGTCGCTTTGCAGGCCCAGGCCCTCCAGCAGCTCCCCGGCCTCGGCTTCGGCCGAGTAGCCGTCCATCTCGCCGAAGCGTATCTCCAGCTCGGCCGCGCGCTCGCCGTCCTTCTCGGTCATTTCGGGCTTGGCGTAGAGGGCGTCTTTCTCCTTCAGCACGTCATAGAGCTCGCGTTTGCCCATGAGCACCGTGTCGATGACGCTGAGATCATCGAAAGCGTAATGGTCCTGGCGCAGCCAGCCCATCTTGACGCCGCTGTCCAGGCTCACGGTCCCGGCGGTCGGCTTGATCTCCTGGGTCAGTATCTTCAGGAAGGTGGTCTTGCCCGCCCCGTTGGCGCCGATGATGCCGTAGATATAGCCGGGCTTGAATTTGAGGGACACGTCCTCAAACAGTATTTTCTTGCCGAAACGAAGGGTCAAATTACTGCACGCGATCACATTTGCTCCGGTGGGTCGTGGGGTCAGCTAAATTTAGGGGCTCGCCTTTCGGAGGCGGAGGGTTACGTCTTACCCAAGACCATCCGACGAACCCGGGTTCTTTGGATTGGTCTTGGGTAAGACGTAACCCTCCGCCTCCAACGAGCCCCTTTAAATTATAGGAAGAAACCCACTGATGCCAGGGGCTTCAAGCTTCTGTTTCGGCTTGGGCATGCGGACCCTGGGGATCCCAGCCGTCACCCCACTTCAACTGGCGGGCGGCGTGGCGCACTCCGAAGCTTGTTTCGCGGCGTTTGTAGAAGAGTGTGCGCTTTTTTCCGTCGGCATCGCAGACGTCGAGGTTAATGTTGCGGTTCACGCGGCGCGGATCGGAGTGCAGGCGGAAGGGCGCGGCCGGAGCCGAGGAGGCGTCCTTGCTGACGAAGACCCAGGAAAATTTCTCGTCTTCGTAACCCAGGTCGCCTCCCTTCACATGCTTGTGCAGGCCGCGGCGCTCCAAGCGGACCGCGAAGTGGCACCACTCGGGTTTGGCCGGGGGCTTGGCCATCGCCGATGCATTGCGGGTCGGGTCCATGGGGCAGGGCCCGGACTGGGGGCAGGGGGCGATCAGTCGTCCCCCCAGGCCCGCCCATTGGGTCCGCGCGGACAGCACCCGGCGGGAAGTCTCAGGCGTGCCGGGTTCCAAAAGAAAGAGCCCCCGACGGGCCTTTTCCCACGCCGCCTTGAGCAAGGCCGCTTGCGCCGCTTCGTCCAGCTCGCTGAGGACATAGGCCAGCACGACCAAGTCGGCCGGCGCCGACAAGCGAAGCTGTTGGGCCAGGTCACCGGAGTGGAACGACACCTTCAGGTCCGGAAACACGGCGGCAAGGGCCTGGGCGTGACCCAGCATTTCGGCGTTGGATTCGAGCAGGCGGGCCGTTTTGAGTCCGGGCAGGCGTTCCTGCAGGGCCCAGGTGGCCGTGCCCGGTCCGGCGCCCAAATCCAGGACGCTCTCGCAGCCGGCCAGCGCGACGTCCGGCACCTGTTTCAGGGCGGCGGCCACCGCCGCATAGGTGGCGGGAAAGCGCGCCGCCAGGTAGCCCATGGCGCGCGCCTCGGCCCGGGTAAAGCCACCGCTCAGGCGCCCGCCTTGCTCAAGCGGAATTTCGGCCAGGTCGTCGCGTTGTTCCTCGCTCACGGTGCGGACGCGGTAGTCGCGGCTCAGGGCTTTATAACCGGCCTTGAGGGTGGCCAACGGGACAAGGTGCAGGCGCGCTTCCAGGGCCGTGAACAGCGAATTCGGCAGGCGTATGGACATGGGTGAGGATGTTAACGCGGCACGCTTGGCGGGGATAGAGGACTCAAGCGGGATCCACGCGCATCGGCCGCAAAAGGCCTCAGCAGGGCGTGGCCATCCGGTGCGGGCCTTGTTATCATGCCTGCCACACTGGATAAGGGGAAGTCCGGCACATGGGCGTCTACGGAAAGAAATTCGACATCGTGGTGGTTGGAGCGGGCCACGCGGGCTGCGAGGCCGCGCATGCCTGCGCGCGCCTCGGGCTGGAGACCCTGCTGCTGGGCATGAACCTCGACACCGTCGCGGCCATGAGCTGCAACCCCGCCATCGGCGGTTTGGCCAAGGGCCACCTGGTCCGGGAGATCGATGCGCTGGGCGGCCTCATGGCGCGCGCGGCCGACGCCAACGGCATCCAATTCAAAATGTTGAACACCAGCAAGGGGCCGGCCGTGCAGGCTCCCCGCGCGCAGTGCGATAAAGCGTCCTACCGCGCCTGGATGAAGTCTTTCTTGGAAACGGTCCCCAAGCTCTCGCTCAAACAGGCCCAGGTGGACCGCCTAGTCGTGGATCAGGAGGGCCGCCGGGTCTTGGGCGTGCTCACCAAGACCGGCTTGGAATACCATGCGCAGGCCGTCATCCTGACCACGGGCACTTTTTTGCAGGGCTTGATCCATATCGGGGACCATCGCATTCCCAGTGGCCGGGCCGGTGAGGGCGCCTCGGTAGGGCTTTCAGCGAGTTTGATGGATTTGGGTCTTGAGTTGGGACGCTTGAAAACGGGCACCAATCCCCGCGTGGACCGCCATAGCCTGGACTTCAGCCGTTTCACGGAATTTCCAGGGGACACGAAAATCCAGCCGTTCAGCTATGCGACCGATGCGTCCACCTTGTCCAACAAGACCCTTTGCTGGACTGTGAAGACCCATGCCGGAGTGCATCAGGTTATTCGTGATGCCTTGGTGCGGTCACCGCTCTATAATGGAACAATTCAAGGTGTGGGTCCCAGGTATTGTCCGTCGATCGAAGATAAGGTCGTTCGTTTTCCTGAAAAAGAATGGCATCAGATCATCATTGAACCCGAAGGCCTGAGCACCAGCGAACTCTACCTCAACGGCCTGAGCACCAGCCTGCCTGAAGAAGATCAGTTGCATTTTCTACAGAAACTACCGGGTTTCGAACGGGTTGAAATCATGCGCCCAGGCTACGCTGTGGAATACGACTTTGTGCTTCCGACCCAATTGACCCATGCTTTGGCCACACGGTGCTGGGCTGGCTTGTATTTGGCCGGCCAAGTCAACGGTACCAGCGGTTATGAGGAAGCCGCCGCTCAGGGGCTTTTGGCCGGCATCAACGCTTCCCGCTGGGTGAAGGGCCTCAGCCCCGTTGTATTGGGGCGTGAACAGGCTTACATGGGTGTCTTGATCGACGATCTGGTCAGCAAGGGCACGGCCGAACCTTATCGCCTCTTCACCTCCTTGGCCGAATTTCGTCTCTTATTGCGCCAGGACAATGCTGATCTGCGTCTCATGGATTTGGGCGCTGAGATCGGTTTGCTGGACAAACAAAACTACGATGCCTTCTGCGTCAGGCGCGGACAAGTGGAGCGAGAACTTGAACGGCTGAATAAGACCCGTTTAAACCCTAGTCCCGAATTAAACGCGGCCCTAGCCCAGTTGGAAAGCCCGGCACTGGAAGAAGCTAGCACTCTGGCCACGCTCCTGAAACGCCCTGAAATACGCTGGAATAACTTGGCTTTTCTTCAGTCTTGTGCGGCTTCCTCGAAGTCCGAACAAGATCAGGCTGAGGCGGATCTGCCTGAGACCGTGTGGGGACAGACAGAAATTCAGCTCAAATACGAAGGCTACATACGACGCCAGTTAGTCCAAGTGGAACAGTTCAAGCACCTGGAAGATAAACACCTGCCGGAGGATTTGGACTACCAGTCCATCCACGGCCTCAGTCGCGAAGCGCGTCAAAAGCTTGCTAAAATGCGGCCCGCTTCACTAGGACAAGCTGGACGCATCAGCGGCGTGAGTCCAGCTGACGTGAACGTGCTTCTAGTCAGCTTAGAAGCCCGTCGACGGGCTTTAGCTTGATAGTAAGGAGGAATGTTCCACGTGGAACAAACTGAACTTCTAGCCCTGCTCAATGCAGACCTGAGCTCCCTGGACCTTAGTTTGGCACTGGGTGTCGATGCACAGTTGCTGGCATTCCTCGATAAGGTCTTGGTCGCCAATGAAACCATGAATTTGACGTCTATTACTGATAAGGCTGAGGCCGTCCATAAACACCTTGTCGACAGTCTGTCAGTGCTTATGTTGAAAACCCTCATGAGCCAGGTCCATCAAAGCCCCCATTGGGTGGACGTAGGGTCTGGAGCCGGCTTTCCAGGGATGGCGCTTGCCTTGGCCGTGCCCACCGCCACAGTACACCTCGTGGAAAGTACGGGAAAAAAGGCCCATTTCCTGAATACCGCGTCCGCGGAACTGGGCCTCCTCAAACGAGTCAAAGTCCATATGCAGCGGGCCGAAGTCATGGTTCAAACCCAAAGCAGCGGCGCACGGGCTGGAAAGAATGTTCCACGTGGAACACGAGACAAGCCCGTTGCACCCGTCGATGAATCTGTTCCACGTGGAACAGCGCAAAACCTCAGGGATTCCGCGGACGGAGTGTTCTTCAGAGGCGTCGCCCGCATAGCCAGCCTGCTTGAGCTCGGTGCGCCTTTCCTCAAGGTAGGCGGCCTTTTGATCGCCTATAAAGGCCCCAAGGCCGCCGAAGAACTGACTGAGGCAGCCAAAGCCATGAAGGAACTCAAAGTGGAACTGGCCGAACGAAAAGACTTTATCCTGCCGGGGGTTCTCGAAGCCAGAAGCTTGGTCTGCTTTCGGAAAACCGCAGAAACTCCAAAGAGATTTCCGCGGCTGATAGGCTTGGCCCAGAAAGAACCCTTGGTTTAGGCTCTCCGCTTCTGTTCCACGTGGAACACAGGTAGGCGCTAAGCATTCGAAGGCGGGGGTATATGTCTTATTCAAGACCGATCCAAAGTCGCAGGGGTCGTCGGATGGCCTTGAATAAGACATATACCCCCGCCTTCCAGCTTAGCGACACCTAAGGTCGAGAACGCTAGCGCGAAACACCAAGGGGTAATTCCTGTTCCACGTGGAACAGACGCCATGAGGCTGCTTTGATTTTGTCGTCTTTACTCGTTTACCAATTTCGCAATATCCATAGAATTGAATGGAATCCTCACCCTAAAGCGAACCTTATCCTGGGTTCCAATGCCCAAGGAAAGACCAATTTACTGGAAGCTCTCTTCTTTTTAGGGACCACCAAAACCCTGCGCCCGGCCACCACGAGTGACCACCTCATCCAACACGACCAAGACGAATCACTCTTGCGGGCCCAGGTCAGCCATAAGGACGGGGTCCTGGTTCGTGAACTCGAAGCCCAGGTCCGGCGAGGACAGCCCAAGCACTTTCTATTGAACTCCAAGAAACTCAGCCCCCTTTCCAAAATCTTCGGCCAGCTCGCGGTCGTCCTCTTCACGCCGGAGGACCTGGACCTCGTGAAAGCGGGCCCCCAATCCAGGCGCCTTTATTTGGACCTCGAAATCAGCCAGGCCAGCCAAGCCTACCTGCAGGATCTGACGCGCTACCATCGCGCCCTGAAACAACGCAACTCGGCCCTGCGCCTCTACTCCCAAGGGAATAGCGGGCTGGACAGTGTCCACGCTTTTGACGAAGAGTTGATCAAGGCCGGAATCGCGGTGCTCCGTTTCAGGGTCCAGGCTGTGGCGGAACTTGAACCGCTCGCGGCCGAGGTTCAAACGCGCCTGGCCGGCGGATCCGAACGCTTGGGCCTGCGCTACCTCAGTTCCTTGGGCGCCGGCAAAGAAGCGGGGCCGCTGGAAGGGCCTTTTGACGACGAGGCCATGGCCCATCGTTTCCGTCTGCTGCTGAGGGAACGGGCCCGCGAAGAACAAACCCGCGGAAGCACCTTGAGCGGCCCCCACCGCGACGACCTGGAATTGCTCCTCGACGGGCGGCCGGCGCGTCTCTTCGCCAGCCAGGGCCAGCAGCGCAGCATCGCCCTCAGCCTGAAGCTGGCCGAAGTGCAATTCCTCACCCGCAAACTGGAGGAGAGCCCGGTGCTGCTTCTCGACGACGTGCTCAGCGAGCTGGACCTGGACCGCCAGGCCCATCTGCTCGCCCTCCTCGACGAGCGCGTGCAGACCTTCGTCACCAGCACCCACGCCCGGGGCCTGGTTTACCAGCCCGGCCAGGTCATGCGCATGGCCAACGGCGATCTTGTCCCGGACCAAGGATGAGCATGGACCTGGCCGGCCTCGGATTCGACAGCCATTTCGCGGACCAGATACAGCCCGATGAAAAGCGGCTCCTGGTCGGCCGGGCCTCGTTTGGAAGCCGCGGCCACTACCAGGTGATGCTCGACCATGGCCGGTGCGTCAACGCGGAGCTCAAGGGCATACTGAGAAAAGGGGCCCGGGGCGACCAGGGCGACTACCCGGTGGTGGGGGACTGGCTGCTGCTCGAACCCAGGGACGAAAACCGCGCCATCATCGTCAGGGCCCTGGAGCGCCGCAACGCATTGGTGCGGCGGGAACAGTCCCGACGTGAAGCCGGACGCCGCGCCAGCAGTTTGCAAGTGCTCGCCGCGAACATAGACTGGGGCCTCATCACCACCAGCCTCAACGAGGAATGGAACGCCCGGCGCCTGGAACGCTATATAGCCCTGGTGCGGGAATCCCACGCCCGGGCCGCCGTGCTCCTGACCAAGGCCGATCTGGCCCCGGACGGCGGAGAAGAGGCGCTGCTGGCCACCCAGGCCCTTTCCAAGGACCTGCCGGTCCTGCTCATGAGCGCGCCCGCCGGGCAAGGGCTCGACGAATTGCGTGCGCTGCTGCAAGGCAAGGGCACCGCCGTGATGATCGGCAGTTCCGGCGTGGGCAAAAGCACCCTGGCCAACGCGTTGCTGGGCGAGGACCTCATGCCCACGGCCGCGATACGGGAAAAAGACAGCCACGGTCGCCACACCACCGCGGGACGCCATCTGCTGCCCCTCCCCGGGGGCGGTTGCCTGATCGACAGCCCGGGCTTGAGGGACCTCGGCCTCGTCGAGGAGGAATCCGCCGCCGCCAGCTATGAGGACATCGCCGTGCTGGCCCAAGCATGCCGCTTCAGCGATTGCCGGCATTCCAACGAACCCGGCTGCGCCGTGCGCGCGGCCCTTGAAAACGGCGCACTCGATGAGGCCCGCTGGCTTTCCTACTTGAAGCTGAGGAATGAAACAGCGGCGGCGAGCGGAAAAATCAAGGGACGCAAAAGCGCCCCGGACCGGGCCAAGGGGAAGCCATGAAGTCATTCACCGAGTACCTGGTCTTCAAGACCAGGCAGCGCCAGGAAATCATCAATATCACCGCGCAGATCGAAGCCCTGCTGGCAAAAAGCGGCATCCAGGAGGGGCTGATGCTGGTGAATCCCATGCACATCACGGCCAGCGTCTATGTCAACGACGCCGAACCCGGGCTTTACCTGGACATCCTGGAAAAACTGGAGGAACTGGCCCCCCACGGCAAGCCCTACAAACACCACCACACCGGGGAGGACAACGGCGACGCGCATCTGAAGCGCCAGCTCCTGGGACAGCAGGTGGTCCTTGCCGTGACCAAGGGCAGGCTCGATTTCGGGCCCTGGGAGCAGGTGCACTACGCCGAGTTCGACGGCCAACGCCCGAAACGGGTCATCGTGAAAATCATCGGGGAATAGGGATGGGCCCGGAGGAAAAAATCAAGCGGCTCGCCTATGAAGCCGGCTTCGACCTTTGCGGCATCGCCAGCCTGGACTCCCCTCCCGAATCCCTGAAAGAGCTGAAGTCCTGGCTGGCCTTGGGACGCCAGGCCGACATGGCCTGGATGGAACAACAGGCCGAAAAACGAATGGATCCTGGACTGGTTTTATCCGGCGCGCGCAGCCTCATTTGCGTCGGCTTGGTCTACAATACCGCGCAGCCTTACAGCACCGACGTCTTTCCCATGGAAGGCCGCGCCCAGACCCGGCCCGAAGGAAGCGAAAACAAGGGCTGGATATCCCGCTACGCCTGGGGGGAGGATTACCATTCCGTGGTGGCGCGCAAGCTCGCCGTCCTTGAACATAGCCTGCGCACGGAGATCGACGGCGGCGCCGGCTATCGCTCCTACTGCGACACCGGACCCGTCAGCGAAAAAGTGTGGGCCGCGGCCGCCGGCCTGGGCTGGCAGGGCAAGAACACCAACGTCATCAACCGAAACGTCGGAAGCTGGTTCTTCCTGGCCGAAATACTCAGCACCCTGGACCTGGCGCCCGACCCTCCGGCCCTGGACCATTGCGGAAGCTGCACACGCTGCCTCGACGCCTGTCCGACCCAGGCCTTTCCAAAGGCCTATGAATTGGACGCCGGACGCTGCCTGAGCTACCTCACCATTGAAAAAAGGGGGGAGCTGCCGCGGGAGCTCCTTGAATCCGTGGGAGCCAACGTCTATGGCTGCGACATCTGCCAGGACGTCTGCCCTTGGAACCACACCCGCGTTCTGGGTCGGGAAGCGGCTTTTGATGCCCGCCCGGGCCTGATGGCGCCCGACTTGGCCGGGCTGGAAGCCATGGATGACGACGCCTTCGCGGCCCGCTTCAAGCACTCGGCCATGAAACGGACCAAAGCCGCGGGCTTGCGCAGGAATGCGGCCGCTGCCCGGACCGGCCCAGCGGCACAAAAACCCTCCACCCCAAAGGTTTGATGGAAATCGTCTACGATCACGGCATTTATCTGCCGGAAATCAGCCTTTGGCTGGACCCCCACGAGGCCATGCCGGACGCATGCGGCTTTGTGAGCCATGCCCATGGCGACCACGCCCACTGGCATGGGACGACCATAGCGTCCAGCCCCACCTTGCGCCTGATGCGCGCCAGGGAGAGCCCGCCCAAGGACGTCCAGACCAAGCCCCAGGCCTTTTTGCAGCGTTTCAAGCATGCGGGCGCCACGCTGACCCTTTTGCCCGCGGGACACGTGGCGGGCAGCTCCCAATTGCTGGTCGAATATAAAAAGGAGACCTTGCTCTACAGCGGGGACTTCAAATTACGGCCGGACCCGGCTTGCGAACCCATCCAGGTCCACGAGGCCGACCAGCTCATCATGGAGACCACCTTTGGCCAGGCCCAGTATCTCTTTCCGCCGGCCAGCCAGACCGTCGAACGCATCGCCAACTTCGTGCAAAAGGCCCATAAGGACAAGAAAGTGCCCGTCCTGCTGGCCTACAGCCTGGGCAAGGCCCAGGAACTGATGCTGAGCCTCAAGCCCTGGAAATGGGAGTTCGTGCTGCACCCTTCCATCGCGGCGGTCTGCGAAGCCTACAAAGGGCTGGGCTACGCCCTTCCCCCCAGCCACACCCCCGGCAACACCGGCCTGGACAATAAAGTGCTGCTGTGGCCTCCCCAAGGGCGCAAACACAGCTGGTACGCCGGAATCAGCTCCCGTTGCCGGACCGCCTTCTGCAGCGGCTGGGCCATGGATACCGGCATACGGGCCCGCATGGGCGTGGACGAGGCCTTCCCCCTTTCCGACCACGCCGATTTCAGCGAACTGCTGGCCTATGTCTGGCAGGTGCACCCGAAGAAGATCCATACCCACCACGGCTTCGCCGTGGAGTTCGCCTCACACCTGCGCCTGACCGGGCACGACGCGAACGCCCTGGGCGTGGAAGAACAGCTCCAGCTTCTCTGAGATTCCATGCGCCCCTTGCGCCTAGGACTGCTCGGCACCGGCATCGCCGCCCGCAAACTCTATTGGCCCGCCTTGGCCGGAATGCGGGACAAGGTCCAACTCGTCGCCTGCGCCAACCGAACCCGTTCCAAGGCCGAGGCCTTCGCCGCCCTGAGCAAGACCCCAAAAGTCGTGGCAAACGCCGACGCCCTCTTCGCCCTGCCCGAGGTCGAGGCGGTCCTGATCAGCCTGCCCATCGACCGGCAGCCCCGCACCATCCTCAAAGCCCTGAAGGCCGGTAAGGCCGTGCTCAGCGAAAAACCCCTGGCCCCCAGCGTCGCGGCGGGCAGGCGCCTGCTGGAACGCGCCCGGCCCTTTGCGAAGCGCGGGCCTATCTGGATGGTCGCCGAGAACTTCTTTTTCATGCCCGCCGCCGCTTGGACCGAGGACCTACTGGCCCGCGGGGCTTTGGGGGACCTGCGCCTGGTGGAAATCCGCCAAAGCGGCTGGACCGACGCATCCGTCCCCTACTTCCACACCGCCTGGCGCAGGCAACCGCGCTTTTTGGGCGGCTTTGTGCTGGACGCGGGAGTGCACCTGGCCCACCTGCTGCGGCGCTTTTTCGGCATGCCCGTGGAATTGCGCGGGCTCACGGCCGGCTTCAACCCTGGCCTGCCCCCGATCGACACGGCCCTGGCGGTCATGCGTTTCTCCAGCGGGGCCGTGGGAACCTGGCTGAGTTCCTTTTCAAACGCGGCCGGAGGCGCCCCGCTTGCCTTGAGGGGCAGCCGCGCCTCCCTGGAACTGCATTGGGACCACGCGGTCCTGAAACCCCGCCATGGCCTTGAACGGGTGTTCCGTTCTTCAGCCGACACCCACGCCCTGCAATTCAAGTATTTTGCCGATGCCGTCCTTCGGAACAAAAAGCCGGCCTATACGCCCCTGGACGCCTTGGCTGATCTGGCTTTCATGGAAAGCGTGGTGCGTGGGCGGGTGCTGAAACCCTGATCGCGCCGGGGATGACTATGGGAAAAATTTGACCGGAGCCTTTTCCGGATCCAACTATTTCTGAACACCGAATTGCCGGCCAAGCCATGCGTAATCATGAGGTTCTTGGGCCTAAAGGTTCGCGCGCTTAGCTGACGCTAACAAAAAGAAAAGCCCACCAAAAGGCGGGCTTTTCTGAATGGCGGAGAGGAAGGGTTTCGAACCCTTGATACCCTTTCGAGTATACACACTTTCCAGGCGTGCGCCTTCAACCGCTCGGCCACCTCTCCATACCGCTATCCGCGCAATATCGGCGGAAAAGGAGTATGCCAAGGCCCGCCGATAGGGTCAATCCATGCTTAAAAGGACCGTATGAATTGACCCTTATACCCATAACTGCTAAAGTGTCCCAGGACCAATCCCAAATGCCGGACCGCGGTTTTATCTTCCGCTGGAGCCACCTCCCCATGCGTACGCAAGCCCTCGTTCTTGGCCTGATCCTCTTGCCTGTACTGCCCGGCGCGGCCGCCGTTGTCTATGACCGGCCCATCAATATCATCACCAGTAACTACGACTTGGTGGACACCACCTATATTGATCGGGGCCGTTTGGACGGCGTCAAAATCGGGGATAAGTTCAAAGTCAATTTCCGCGACGGCAAGTTGGCCACTGAAGTGGTGGTAACCGGAGTCTTTGAACGCATGGCGTCCGTGAAGATCGTGGACAGCTGGCTGCTCAAAGACGGGCAACTGGCCAACTACGAACAACGCCCCATGGTCGTCGCCCTGGAGCCGAACTCCCGCGGCACCGTGTCGGGTCGCCCGTTTCTTAGTGGCGCACCCGCGGCGGCCCCTAGCGCTCCTGGCGTGCCTTCAAGCCCAGCCGCTTCCGGACTTCCGCCCGCGCCCGCCGTCGGCATGCCCCCGGCCCCAGGTGTCGCTCCTGAAGCCGGCATGCCTCCAGCCCCAGGCATGGCTCCTGACGCAGGCATGCCTCCGGCCCCGGGCGTGGCTCCTGACGCAGGCATGCCCCCCGCTCCGGGCGTGGCCCCTGACGCAGGCATGCCCCCCGCTCCTGGGGTGAACCCCGCTCTTTCAGGCGGCATGCCCGCTGGTCCCGGCGCCGCTCCTGACGCCGGCTTGCCCCCGGCCCCGGGCGCCGATGCAGGCCTGCCTCCAGCCCCAGGCGGCGCGCCTGATGCGGGCATGCCCCCGGCCCCAGGCCTTGCACCCGATGCCGGCTTGCCTCCCGCTCCAGGCGCTCCTGACGCCGGCTTGCCCCCCGCTCCGGGCGGCGCTCCTGACGCGGGCTTGCCTCCCGCTCCGGGCGGCGCTCCTGACGCCGGCATGCCTCCCGCTCCAAGCGTCGCTCCGGCGGACTCAAGTCTGCCGCCTCCGCCGCCTGAATGAATTACGCGGGGCCCGTCCCAGGACGGGCCCTGAATTTTTCAGCGTCTTATGCCAGCCCTTGCCCCAAAACCATGGTTCACCCGCGATTTCTTCCAGTTCCTGGTGGAATTGAAATTCAACAATGAGCGCGCCTGGTTCAACGCGAACAAGGCCCGCTTTGAGAACCAAGTCAAGGAGCCGTTCCAGCGCTTTATGGCGGAACTGGCCCCCAAAGTGGCCAAGCTCAATAAAGACTACACTTATCCCAAGGCCTTCCGCATTTACCGTGACACCCGTTTCGCCAAGGACAAAACACCCTATAAAACCCATGCCGCGGGCCAGTTCCGCCATCGTGCGGCCGCCGAGGACGTGCACGCTCCGGGCTTTTACTTGCACCTGGAAGCCGGAGAAAGCTTCGCCGGCGGCGGACTATGGAGGCCGGAATCCGGGCCCTTGAAAGCGGTGCGGGACCGCATCGCCCGCAAGGACCCCGCCTGGATGGCCATCAAACGCTCGAAGATGCCGCTCTGGGACGGCGATGAATTGCGGCGCGTCCCCAAGGGCTTCAATCCGGAGCATCCCATGGCCGCGGACCTCAAACGCAGGAACTTCATCACCTGGGTGGACTTCACGGACAAACAAGTCTGCGCCCCGGATTTTCTTTCCCGCGTCATGGACGCCTTCCGCAAAACAAACCCCCTCATGCTTTTTTTGAACAAATCCATGGGGCTTTGAGGCTCCGGCAAACCGACCCGTGCGGCACCGAAATCCCCCTAATAAACCTTAGATTTGGACCCGTTTGGCGCGTTAAGTTTGGACGCCTGGGCCACGTACAAATGCTCCACCTCTTTCCGGGCCCACGGCGTCCGCCGCAAGAAAACCAAACTGGATTTGACGCTGGGGTCGTTCTTGAAACAACGGATATCCACGGTTTTGGCCATGCGTTCCCAGCCTAAGCGCTCCACCAAAGTGTTCAGCATCATTTCCAACGTGACGCCATGCAGGGGACCCTTGGAAGTTCCCGCCGTCATAACAATAGACTCCCCAAAACCAGGCTGACACAGCTCGAAAGGTTCAAACTGCGCGCCCGCTCATCCATGGGAACGCGGCGCGACGTGTTCCTCCAGCGCCCATGCACCTCCTCGGGCAGGCCGTGGCCCTCGTTGCCGAAGACCAAGGTGGCCCCTGACGGAATTTCAAGGCGATTGAAATCGCGCCCGGCCTTGGTGCTCAAAAGGAACACGGGAGCCGAGTCCGGTACCGAGGCCATCCAATCCCCCAGGCTGGCGTGCTCCTGTTTCTCCAAGAGGGGCCAATAATCCATGCCGGCCCGGCGCAGGTTCGCGTCGCTGATGGTGTAGCCCAAGGGGTGGACCAGATGCAGGCGGCAGCCGAGTGCCATGCAAGTCCGGCCTATGTTTCCGGTGTTGCCGGCGATCTCAGGCCGGACCAAGACGATCTCGAAGCGGGGCTTAGTCATCGGCCCATAGCCTCAGGGCAGGCCGTACTGCTTGCGTTTGCGCCACAGCGTCACCGTGGTGATGCCCAGGATCTGGGCCGCGCGCTCCTGGTTGGGCTCCTGAAGCAGCACGGCCGCGATCTGTTCGCGCTCCACCTCCTCCAGGGAACGCGGAGCGAGCGCGCCTCCCCCGATGGGTGGGGTCCGCGGGGCGGCCAACAGGGATTCGGGCAGGTCCTCCGGTGCCACGGCGTCCTTGTCGCAGAGGAGCACCAGGCGCTCGCACACATTGCGCAGCTCCCTCAGGTTGCCCGGCCAGGCGTAGGCCTCGATGAGCCGCGCCGCCTCCGGCCCCAACTTCAAGGGGCGGGCCCGGCCGCGGCCGAGCGAAGCCTCCTCCAGAAAGCGCTGGGCCAGCACGGGGATGTCCTCACGGCGGTGGCGCAGGGCCACCAGGCTGCATTCAAGGATGTTCAGCCGGTAGTAAAGGTCCTCCCTGAAGCGCCCCTCGGCCACGGCCTCGGTCAGGTTGCGGTTGGTGGCGGCGATGATGCGGGTGTCCACGGGCACGGCCTGGTTGCTCCCCACGCGCTCCACCACCTTGTCCTGCAGAAAGCGCAGCAAGCGCGCCTGGGCCGAGGAGCTCAACTCGCCGATCTCGTCCAGGAAGAGGGTGCCTCCCTGGGCGGTCTCGAACTTGCCGGCGCGCTCGGACACCGCCCCGGTGAAGGCCCCCCGGGCGTGGCCGAAGAGCTCGCTTTCAAGCACGCCCTCGGCCAGCGTGGAACAGAAGACCGTCACAAAGGGGCCTTGGGCGCGGGGGGAGCGCGTGTGGATCACCCGGGCCAGTTCGGTCTTGCCGGTGCCGCTCTCCCCCACCAGCAGCAAGGTCTCGTCCACCGGGGAGACCTTGCGCACGAAGTCCTCCAGGCGGCGCACCGCGGGCGAGAGCATGCCGGCGAAAAAATCCGCCCGGCCTCCGCGTTCCCTTAAGCGCCGGTTCTCCCGCTTGAGTTCGACCACCGTACGGACCTTGGCCAGCAGGTGCTCCAGCTGGGCGTTGCTGAACGGCTTTGCCAGGTAGTCGAAGGCGCCGGCTTTGACGGCTTCGACCGCGTTATCGAAGCTGGCGTAGGCCGTCATCACCACGAAGAGGGGCGCTTCGCCGTGGCTGGGGGCGGCTTCGAGCAGCTCCAGGCCGCTACGGGAGCCCAGCCTTATGTCCGTCAGCACCAGGTCCAGGCCCCCGGCCTGGACCTGCTTCAAGGCCGCGGCCACGTTGTCCACGGGCTCCACGTCACAGCCCATTTCCGCGAGCCCCAAGGCCAGCAGTTTGCGGATGTTATGGTCGTCATCCACCAGCAGCACCCGCAGGGGCGACGCGCTCATGAGCTCAGCTCCGCGATCGGCCGGGGGGCCACGGGCAGGAGGATACGGAACACGGAGCCCCCGGGCTCCCCGCGGTAGTACTCGATGGCCCCTTCATGGGCCTCGACCACCTCTTTGGCGATGGTCAGCCCCAGGCCCAGCAGGCCGGCCGCCTGGTTCTCGGGCGGACCCTGGAAGTAGGGCTCGAACATGCGCCGCTCGACCTCCGGGGGTATGCCCGGGCCCTCGTCCTCCACCCGCATCTCCACGAAAAGGGTCTGGTCCTCGACCTTCACCCGCACGGTGTGCCCCGGCGAGGAGACCCGCAAGGCGTTGGACAGCAGGTTGGAGGCGACCCACGAGAATTTGACCGGGTCCAGGCGGCAGAGGCCGGTGCCCGCACCCTGTTCCAGGGTCAGGCGCACCCCCTTTTCCGCGGCCAAGAGATCGAAGGGGCGCAGCCATTCGCGCAATTTGTCGGCCAGGGGCACGGTCTCAAGGTTCAGGCGTATGCTGCGCACGTTCAGCTGGCTCACCTGCACGAAGTCGTTGGCGACCGACCGGATGCGCCGCAGGTCGTCGAGTATGGTGTCGAGGAAGACGTGCAGGGAGGGGTCCAGGCGGTCGCGCCGTTTCTCCATCAATTCGGCGGCCATGCCCAGGCTTTGCAAGGGGGTCTTCAGTTCGTGGGACAGCACCCCGATGAATTCGTCCTCGAGCCGTTCGCGCTGGCGGCGTTCCGTCACGTCCTGGAGCAGCAGGAGTCGGGAGGCGGCCCCGCCCTCGGGCGCCTCGATGCTGCGTTCGCGCACCGCGAAGAGGCGGGGCCGCCCCTCATAGTCCATCTCCAAGGCCGTCCCTTCGCCGCGCGGCCCCTTCAGCCAGCGCAAAAGGGCCCGGCCGTTCTCCGTCTCCCCGGCCATGGCGACGAAAGGGCGGGCCGGAGCGGTCTCGGGGCTGACGCCGAGCAAGGTGCAGCCCCGGCGGTTGAGCTGGGACACCCGGCCGGCGCCGTCCAGGAGCAGCACGGCGTCCTCCACAGAGGCGAAGACGGCTTCCAGCTTGTTGCGCTGGGCCAGGACCTCGTCCACGTTCACCTGCTGCAGCCGCCGCACCTGGTCCCACCACTCCTCCAGGCGCCGCCGCAGGACCTCCAGCTCCCGGCTTCCGCTTTCAGGGAGCACCAAGGGCTCCTCAAAACCCCGCGGCCGGCTCAGCTCGCTGGAGATCTGGATCAGGGGCCGTGAAAGACCCAGGGCCAGGCGCCGGGCGATGAGCAGGGTCAGCAGCAGGGTCGCCGCGGCGAACGTGAGCAGCGCGACCAGTTCCCGGCTCCCCTGGTGCTTGGCCCGGTCGGCCAGGTGGTGCATGCCCAGCTCATTGACCCGCACCAATTCGCCCAAGCCCGCGTCAAAGTCCCGGTCCAGCGCCGCGGAATCGCCCCCCGCCTCGCGCCTGGCCCAGGTCCGTTCGAGCGCCACGACCGCCTCGGATTCGCCCGGCTCCGTGATGTTGGCCCGGGCGAAGCGCAGCTCATGCCGCAGGTCCGCCTGCGCGGCGGAGCCGAAGGGTTTCGCCCGCCAGTCCTCGCGCAAGGCCGCGGCCGCTTTGATGGAATCGTAGTTGCGGGTGATGATCTTGTGGAAAATACCGGCGTCGGCGGCCGCCGTGCTGAAGACAAAGGCGGCCAAGGCGGCCGCGTAGACCGCCACAATGAGGATATAAGCCAGAAAAATGCGCCGCCTTATGGGCGGCAGATTGGTTTTTAAAGTGGGCACGCCCCATTCTAGCAGGCTTAGCGCGTCCTAAAAGCCCCCAACAAAACATTCGCCGTCCCTGTCCCGCCCAAGTTCCGGGGGGCCTAAGCTATTCGAAGACCCTCACCGGCAGGACGGTCATGGGGATGCCCTCCCATTGCAGGCGGCCTTGCAAGAGGTACACGGTCTGGTTGTGCATCCAGCGCTGGTACCAGCGCTCCCTTTGGAAGACGAACTTGCTGCCGAAGACCACGGAGACCGGGAATTCCTTGACGATCTGGCTGCATAGGCGGGCCGCCGGCGCGACCACCTCGGTGCCCATGTCCATCTGGTAGCTGGCCGGTATGCCCATGCGCCGCGCGAACTGGACGTATCGTTCCAGGTCCTCGCGCACCTTGGCGTGCAGGTGTTCCAGGGCGTCGGCGCCCTTGAAATTGCCGCTGTCCACCAGACCCACGCTGATGAAGACGGCGTTCTTGAAGTGGCCGGGAAAGAAGATCTGGAAGATGGAGAAGAGGGAATGCAGGCCCACGCCGTTGTACCCGTCCACCAAAATGATGGCGGTGGGTTTGCTTGGATCCATGGGCGCTTCGGTCGGGGGCTCGTCCACGTGCAATTCCATCAGCTGGCCGTCCAGATGTTCAAGACGCTTCGCCACGCCGAGGTAGTAGCGCCGGCATAGGAGGCACAGCCCGATGAGCAATAGCGTCGCCACCGCGGTGATCCAGCCTCCGGCCATGAATTTCTGTATCAGCATGACCACCAGGATGCTGAAGCAAAGGCAGAAGCCGATCACGTGGATGTAGATCTTGCCCTTCCAGCCGGGGTTCTCGTGGCG
>Ga0182024_10009487_pt1 | contig 20109 bp, 15 predicted proteins | sample P32metaG_FD_120480 | JGI IMG/M metagenome (GOLD analysis project Ga0182024, IMG submission 120480) | Permafrost microbial communities from Stordalen Mire, Sweden - P3-2 metaG (Illumina Assembly) | ecosystem: Environmental > Terrestrial > Soil > Wetlands > Permafrost | place: Sweden: Stordalen... | reverse complement strand
TCCAGGCCTCCCCGGTGGGCATCCGGTCTAATTATCAAAATTGCCCGCCAACCAAGACCCGCCCATACTCAATCTCCGTTGTCAAGACGGTTTCCACCGAGTTCTGCAAGTGGGTCCTGCCAAAATGCAAACTCTATTTGCCCCATTTTCAGCCACATACAAAAATCCACCCCAAAAACCCTTGACCACGTATGCTCTACTCACGGACGAGAGACGCGTACGGCTCAACCCGGGTCGAACGAATCTCCGGGGAACGCCTGCCAAAGGCCTCTTCCCGATTGATCTTTCACAACTGAATATCCACCAGGGCCTATCGGACCTCGATCTTTCTCGCGTCCAGCGTGCGGGCTGTCGCGCGGTCCAGATTCGCCGAGGCCTCGCCTAAATCCGCGCGGGCCCGGGCTTCGCGCGTGCGCGCGGCAATCAGGTCGGTCTGCCTTTGCAGCACCAAAAAAACCGTCGATGTCCCGGCCTGAAACTGACGCTGCTCGCTCGCATACTGCTCCTCCGCATAGTGCCTCGCATTGGCCGAGGCGTCGAGGCGCGCGGCGGCGGTACTCACGCCCTGCAACGCATTACGAACGTCCTGCTCAATCGCCAGTTCCACCTGCTTCCGCGTGGCATCGAGACGTTTGGCTTCCGACATCGCGACAGCCTGCTGCGCTTCCGCCGTCCGGTTGCGGATCGGCAGCGACATCGTGACGCCCACCGTCGCTGTCGTGAAGTGTCCGCTGGTCAGGTCGCTGAGCGACTGGCCATAACCGCCGATCAGCGCGGGTGAAATCGTCGTACCCGGTGGGAGGAAGGCCGAAAGCGCACTCGACGAAGCGGCCGGCGTCTGCAAACCGGCCAATCCGACGCTGCTCAAGGTCGCCGTCGCGTCGAACTGCGGTTTTGTCTGTTCGTGAGCGCGTTTCATATCCAGTTGGTTGATGGCCAGCGCGATCATACTCTGCTTCAGTTCCGGCCGCGCGTCGAGCGCCAGCTTCATCGCTTCATCGAGCGCCGGCGAAGTGCGGTCGTCGGGCAGTTCTTCGGGAGTAATCGCCATGTTCCACAGCGGGTCGTTTCGATCCCCCAGCATCAGAACTTTGAGCGCATTCTCCGCAGCCGTGACGGACTGCTGCGCCGTCAGCATGTTCTGCTCGAACGTCGCGATCTGCGTTTGCGTCTGGATCACGTCCGCCGGCGCAAGCAAACCCTGTTCCACCTGACGGCGGTTACTCGAATCCTGCTGTTCCGCCAGACGGACAGCCTGCGTCTGCACGTCAAGATTGCGCCACGCGAACTCCAGCTCCCAATAAGCCTGCACTGTCTGCGTCACGGTTTCGATCAGGTGCTGGCGCAGTTGTTCCACGCTGAGATCGATATTCCGGCGCGCCACTTCGACGCGATAACGGTTGTCGTCATAGTGCAGACCCCGCCACAAGGGTTGCGTCAGGTTGAGATTGATCGCCGTATTGTATTGCGGATTCAGAAAGGCAAACTCGCTGTCGGTCGATTGCCGCGACGAAGCGAAATCCACCTTATAACTGCCTCCCAGCGCGGGGAAAAGTCCGCTCACCTGGGGATCGGCCTGGTACGTTTCAGTCGTGACTTTGCCATCGGCGGAACCGCCGAACAGCGAACCGACCGGCGTGACGGCGCGCGTGCGGCCCGCCGTGAATCCGGCGCGCGGATCGTAGGCGCCCTTCGCCCCGGTCAGGTTCATCCCCGATTCGCCCCGATCGATTCGAGCGATCACCAGAGTCTGGTCGTTGGCCAGAACTTTTTCGATCGCTTCCTTCAGCGTGATGTTCGCTGTCCCGGTGATACCGACGCGAGCGGGCGTCGTGACTGGAGCGGGAGGCGGAGTGGTTTGCCCGAACAAAGAAGGCAGGCAGCTTGCGATCGCGAGAACTTTCGCGCGCCGAAACCGTCCGGCGAGACGCTTCAGGAAGGTGCTTTCCTGAAGATCTTCAAAATACGAATAGAACACCGGAACGGCGAGTAGCGTCAGCAGCAGACACAGCGATTGTCCGCCAACCACCAGCACACCGATCGACCGATTTGTCGCCGCGCCCGTGCCGTTCGAAATCACCAGCGGCAACATACCGGCTACGAGCGCGATAGTCGTCATCAGAATCGGGCGAAGACGATCGCGATTCGCCTGCATGATCGCTTCATATCGCGGCATGCCCTCTCGCCGCAGACCGTTCATGTGATCGATCTGCAGAATAGCGTTCTTCTTGACGATCCCGAAGAGAAGCAACAGCCCCAGCCCGGAAAATATATTGACGGTCTGGCCGGTGATCAGAAGCGACAGGATGCCAAAGGGGATGGCGAGCGGCAGGGTCAGCAGGATCGTAATCGGGTGGATAAACGATTCGAACTGCGCCGCCAGCACGATGTACATAAAGATGAACGTCAGCGAAAACGCCACCATGAAGTAATAGCCGGTTCGCGCCAGTTCCTTCGACGCGCCCGCGAGACCCGAACTATAACCGGGTTCCATGTGAAGGTCGGACGCAGCCTTGTCCATCAGCGCCAGCACCGCTGCCTGCGATGCGCCCGGCAGGATGTTACAACTCAGCGTCACCTGCCGCTGCCGGTTAATGCGGTTGACCGAGGATGGCCCCGCCGCCGGGTGCATGGAAACCACTTCGTCCAGTCCGACACTCCCCCGCTTCGTCGAGGGCACAGTCAGATGACTGAGACCTTCCGCGCTGCTCCGGAAACTCTCCGGCGCGCGCACGCGCACATCGAACTGGTCGTCGCCCGCATTGAACGTGGATGCGACCTGCCCCGCAACCAGCGTGTTCAGCGCGTCTTCAATGTCGATGACGGAAACGCCCAGGTCGGCCGCGCGCGCCCGGTCGATGTCGATGCGGACTTCTGGCTTGCCGGAGCGGAGAGTCGTATCGGGATCGGCCACGCCGGGCATCGTTTTCATTTTTTCGTAGAGAGCACCGGAGTAGTCGGCCAGTTTGTTGAGATCGGGACCCTGTATGTAGAACTGCACTTCGGCATTGCTCTGATTGCCGCCGACCGTCGAAATCAGCTCCACACCAGCGTGAATCTCCTTCGGATACTTTTTCAGGAGCTCGCGGGTCTGCTGCATCAGGTCGGTCTGGCTCGCGGCGCGGTCTTCGGAATCGCTCAGCTTGACATAGATCGCGGCGGAGTTTACGGAAGCGTCAGCGCTGCTGCCATCGGTCAGCAGGGTATGGGTGACGCCGGGCAGACGTCGAACGTCGGCAGCGATCTGTTCGGCGATAGTCGTGGTCGCGGCCAGCGAAGTACCTTCCGGAGCGCGGACCAGAACGTTGAACTGAGACTGATCGTCAGCAGGAAGAAAGTTCTTGCCGACGAACATGAACAGCGGCACCGTACTGAGCACTACCAGCACGCACATGGCGAGAATCGTCTTACGATGCGCCATGGCCCATGCGAGCATGCGCGTGTATTGAACATCGAGCCAGTGGAAAACGGGAGAGTTTTTCGAGGAATGCTGGTCTTTGCCATGCTTCTCGGGCGGCTTCACGAAACGCGCGCACAACATCGGCGTAAGTGTGAAGGAAACGAGCAGCGAAACGGCAATAGCGAACGCGGCGGTGAAACCGAACGAGCTCATGAAGCGGCCGACAATGCCTCCCATGAAGCCAACCGGAAGAAACACGGCGAGCAGCGAGAGTGTTGTCGCCATGACGGCAAAGCCGATATCGCGCGTGCCCTCGATGGCCGCTTCGAACGGCCCCATTCCCTTCTCTTCCATGAAACGGAAGATATTTTCAATCACGATGATGGCGTCGTCGATCACAATCCCGACAATCAGAGTCAGCGCCAGCATGGTGATCGAGTTCATCGACAGGCCCATCGCTGACATCAGCGTGAACGTGGAAATAATCGATGCGGGAATAGCGAGAGACGCGATCAGCGTGGTGCGCCAGTTGGTCAGAAACATCAGGATGATCACCGACGCGAGAATACTGCCGACGATCATGTGATGCTGAATATTTTTGATCGATGACTTGGTGAAAACGGACTGATCGGAGATGACTTCGGTTGAGACATCTTTGGGCAGCGTAGCCACAATAGCGGCGAGCCGTTCCTTCACGTCGTCCGAGGTAGCGACGGAATTTGCGCCCGATTGCTTCGAGACAACGAGCGTCACCGCAGGTCTGCCGTCGAGGCGCGCCGACGTCAGGGGTTCTTCGTAGCTGTCCTCGGCAGTACCGATATCGCCGACCTTCACGGTGTAACCATCGCGGTTCACAATGGCGATCTGACTGAACTGAGAGGCATCCGTGATGCGCCCGCTGGTGCGGACGGTGAGTTCGCGGCTTCCGGCCTGCAGGCTGCCGCCCGGCAGTTCCAGATTCTGCGCACGCATCGCGTTGAAGACGTCGGTGATGGTGAGGTTATAGGCCCGGAGCTTATCGGGATCCGTCAGGATGTGGATTTCGCGGCGTGCGCCACCGACAATCTGGACCTGGCCGACACCTTTGGCGTTTTCCAGCTTCTGTTTGATCAGTTTATCGGCGATCATCGTGAGATCGCGGAGCGGCCGGGGCGCGGAAACGGCAATTTGCAGAATCGGCGCGGCGTCCGGGTCGAATTTGATGACGACGGGGGTCTTCGCGGTGCGCGGTAGATCGTTCGTCACCAGGCTCAGGTGATTCTGCACCTCCTCGGCCGCGATGTCGCCGTTTTTCGACAGCTCAAACTGAATCAGAACGAGCGACTGGCCTTCCGACGAAGTGGACCGTAGTTCGTCGATCTGGCTGATCGTGTTAACCGAGTCTTCGATCTTCTTCGTGATCTCGGTCTCAACGGCCTCGGGCGACGCGCCGGGGTCCGACGTAATGATTTCAACGGACGGGATGTCGATGCTCGGGAAGAGATCCACTCCCAGATTGAAATAAGAAAAAATGCCGGTCACGACGAGCGACATGATGAGCATCGTCGCGAAGACGGGCCGGCGGACGCAGAGTTTGGCGAGTGCGTGCATGCTTACTTTGCTCCTTCGGTCACGGGTGCGCCGTCGAACAACTCGGTCAGATTGCTGGTGGCGAGGGTTTCGTTGCCGGAAATGCCGGAGGCAAGGCGAATGTCCTCGCCCGTTGCATCCTGAATCGCCACGACGCGAAGATGCGCTTTGCCGTCGGCGATAGTGAAAACCTGATTGGAGTCCGTCGTCTTATCGCGCAAAACCGCCTGTCTCGGCACAAAGACGGCGCTGGCGGTGCCCGGCAACTGAATGCGCGCAGTGGCGAACATACCCGGTTTCAGAGAGGAGTCTTTGTTTTCAAAGGCCGCTTCGAGAATAAACGCGCGCGAGTTGGGGTCCACCGATGCGTTGACGGCGATCACGTGTCCCTGAAATTCACGGTTCGGAAACGCGGCGATTCGCGCTACGACCTTATCGCCCACATGCGCCTGAGACGCACGCTGTTCCGGCGTCTGTAGATCGAGTTTGACTGTGCCGATGCGAACCACGGTCGCAATCTTGTCGGCCAGCGCGACGTATTCGCCGGCGGCAACCGGCCGCGCGGTAATGAAACCATCGAACGGCGCGCGGATTTTGGTATCGGCCAGCGATTTCTCGGCCTGCGCAACCTGCGCTTTCACACCATCCAGCGTGGCGACCGACGTCGAAATCATTTCCGAGCTTTGGCGCGCGGCGTTCGCGGCGGCTTCATATTGTTGTTTGGCGGCATTGACCTGCGCCTCGGCGGTTTCCTGTTGGGTGCGGGCGCGCTGCAGGGCGCTTTGCGAAACGTCGCCGGTGCCCGCGAGATTCACGTAGCGTTGCGCGTCGGCGGTCGCCATGCGCGCATTGGCCTGGGCGGATTCGTAATTGGCGCGAGCGGCCGCTACTTCCGGTACTCTCTCGGGATCGAAAGCCGCGGTGGAAGTCGATGACAGCCCGATGCGCGATTGCATCTGGCGCACGCTCGCGGTCGCTTCCTGCAACTGGGCGCGGGTTTGATCGAGGCGAAGCTGGGCGTCGCGCGGATCGAGTTCGCAGATGACATCGCCCTTGTGGACGTACGCGCCAACATCGACAGGGGTGGAGAGCACGCGTCCCGGCGCTACGGGAGCGATCTGGGAGCTTTCTTCAGCGATGAACGTGCCGGTTTCTTCAAAGTCGGCCGGAACCTGGCGGATGGCCGCGGTGGCAGTGGTGACAGCGATCGGCGCGACGGCGGTTTTCACTTCGACGGTTGGTTTGGAACCACAGGCGGCAAGAACAAGAGCGAGCGGCAACAGATGCACACGGATGAACACGGATTTCATTACTTGAGACCTTTCATTAAAATGCTGAGAAATGCATCGATGACGGCTTCGTCTGACATTGGTATGTCGGCGCACTGATACAAATATTTCTGGGACGAGTAGAATTGCGCGATACCCGCGACCGCAAAGATCACCGTCTTGGGATCCACCTGGCGCATGGCGCCTTCCTGCTGGCGTCTGGCGATATATTCCATGAGTTGAGTGCCTATCGGCATCGCGAACTGGTTGTGATGCATGAGGGCAAGCTCGTGACCTTCGAGCGCGGCATGCAGCATGAGACGCTCAAAGCGCGGATCTTCACGCTTGCCGTTAATGATGGCTGAAATGAGGGCGCGGAAGAGTCCCTCGTCGTCGTTGTTCTCCATGAACTGGCGGGTTTCGGAAAACCAGGCCTGCGCGTCCGGCGTGGCGCAACGGGTATCGAGGATCGCTTTATAAAGTTCCTGCTTGGTGGCGAAGTGGCGGAAAATGATGGCTTCCGTGACACCCGCGGCAGCGGCGATTTCCCTCGTGGTGGTCCCGCCAAATCCCTTGCGGGAGAAGAGGTCGATGGCGACATCGATCAGCTGGTTGCGCCGATCGGTTGCGGCCATCCGGGTGGAAGTCACGGTCATTGTTCTATTGTAAGTAAGTGCTTACTTGTTTGCAAGAAGAAAATAGCTCCGCCATAACGGGCAGCTTCTTTAGTTAATTCTTACGCGGCTTGGGCCACCGACAGGCCGGAATTTGGCCGGTTGGGGTCGAAACTCTCGTAAGCGCCATCGAATTGTATCTTGCAGGAAGGCAATCCGACCTTCGCTCTCGCGGCATAGAGGATGGAATCGCGGTTCGCTGCCGAGAGGATTTCCGCAGTTGAAAAAACGAAGCCATTTGGACCCGGCCGGGATGGCGCTTTATACGATAACCCATTGATATCGTTGGCTCTGGCAATGACGATTTCCTCATTGCGATCACGCTCACAATGCTGCTTTCGCTCGGCCTGGAGCTCGCGGAGCGTGGCCAGATTCTTGTGCAGGCTCCGATTCAGCCGCTGTTCGTAGGTGCTCATCAGGGCGAACTTCCCCGATTCCTTCGCGAACGTCACCGCGGAGGTCATCGTGGTGTGGAGTTGGGAGTCGTCGCATTCGACATCGTTATCCGGATCGCTGTTGCCGAGCGCGTACATGTTCATTTCGACGGCGCGCAGGCGGTCGAGACGCCACGTGTCCCAGGCGATCCCGCTGGCCAGACGCAGCTCGAGGATGGTTTTCGGAGCGAGATCGGCAATGAGCTCGGCCTTCAGTTTTTCGAAGACAGGCCGGTCTTCTTCGGATAAAGTGATGACCTGGCCGGTGATGCCGTCACGCATCGCGTTGAGGCGGGTTTTGGCCTTCGATTCCATACTTCGCGGACCGCTCGACTTCTGTGCATTCGCGCGGTTCGCGTCAATCTGCTTTTGTGATGCCATTTTTGTTCTCTCCGTAGGTATGCCTACGACTACGGAAATAGCATGGGTGGGAATGGGCTGGATGGTTAAGTTGTTGAAAAGGCGTAGTGAAATAGTTGTCACTGAAGTTTGGACTAAAGCGATAACTTCCGAAAACGAAAGTACGGCGACGCACGTCCATCGAAGCATGAAACTGGGATTGCACTTGATCCTGCTTGCGGGCATTGCGGTGACGTGCGGCGCGCAATGGCAACATTTCGGGGAGGGCAAAGCAGCGGAGGGCCCGTCGTCGCTCGCGCGTGAGATGGTCGCCGCCCATAATTCGGTGCGAGCGCGGGTGGGAACGGCTCCGCTCGTGTGGTCCGACCACCTGGCGGCCGTCGCGCAGGAGTGGGCGAACAAGCTGATGGCCAACGGGCAATTTGCCCACAGCCACAATCCGAACTACGGCGAGAACCTGTTCGAAATCGTGGGGGCGGCTGCCACGCCGGCAGAGGTGATCGAGGCCTGGGCCGGAGAGGTTAAGGATTACCACTACGGTTCGAATAGCTGCCGCGCAGGCGCCATGTGCGGGCACTACACGCAGGTGGTCTGGAACGATACGAAGGAAACAGGGTGCGCGGTGGCCCGTCGCGGTGGACGTGAGGTTTGGGTGTGCGAGTACAGCCCGCCGGGCAATTGGGTGGGGCGGAAGCCGTATTAGCGGCTGGATTGTTTGATTTCCTGCCGGCTTCTGCGCAGAACGGTGACACCAGCCGCGCCCAGCGCAAGCAGCATCATGCCTGCCGTGCCTGGTTCCGGAGTGCTTCCGCCGCCGGGAGCGCTGGTCTCGCCGGTGAGGATCGACGCGCCCGTGCTGTCGTAGGCGAGGCCGTATAGCGTGACGGAATCCGAAAATCCGTTCCCGTCAACGCCGAACGAGAGTTCCGCCCATCCGTAGTCTGTCTGTCCTTTGTTGGTAGTGAATTCAAACCCCTCGAAGCCCTTCGAACTGGCGTTCCACAATCCACTATGCCCCGAAAAACCGAACGGACCGGCAGCTTTAAACGCGCCCTTGAGGAGCCCCCCGCTCGTTTTCCTCTCAAAAAAGCCCGCCGCGGGACCTACCGATACCCCTGAACCCAGATCCCGCGGAAACCCGTTCCCGACGACGCCCGTGTCCAGCAACCTCAAATGCTGGTACGTAACGCCGCGCCCATTGCCGCCGGATACGCGCCCTTCAGACGTATGAGACCCAAATGGCCCGCTAAGATCCTCATGTATCACCGACAGGCGAAAGGGCGGTGCGTTCGGAATCGCAATACTCTTCCCCGCACTCCCATTACCCGCCTGCGATACCGTTACAGGACTTGCAGGGAGATATGTGATGATGCTGGCCGACGCGCTGGTTGCAGTCGCCAGCGCGGAACTGGTCACCGCCGCGTAACAGGGCCACCTGCCGGCTCGTTCGCGCAATGTTTTCTTCAGGATGCCTGTCCGCAGCGGGGAATAGCTCTCCAGTCTCTCTTGTAACTTTGCAGTCTTCGATGTTTTCAAAATAAACACCTCCTGCAGGGGCACTACCCAAAGCGCCGCGCAATGAGACAAAGTTTTTTTCGGAGGTCGGGCGAGCCTGCCGCGCGGCTTACTTCGCCTGCAGGCTGAACGCGTAAATCGTATCGAGCGCGCCGAAGACCAGATACTGCTTGCCGTCGAGCTCCCACGTTGTCGGCGGAGTGCTGAGACCGGCGAGCATGCGCGCATGCCAGAGCGGCTCGCCTGTCGTCGCATTCAGCGCGGCGACGGCGTTACCTGGCGCGCCGGTGAAGATCAGATTCCCGGCCGTGGAAAGCAGGCCGGAACTGTTGCCCAACTCCCACTTGTGACTCCACTTGATCTTGCCGGTTTTGTAGTCGAGGGCTTCGAGCATGCTTTCCGACCAGCCGCCGCGATCGTTGCCGCCCCAGCCCTGCGGATTATCGGTGTTGTCGTAGAGATAGTAGACGCTGAAGGCGCGATTCGCGCTCACATAGAATAAGCCGGTCTGCGGATCGAAAGTCGGCGGATACCAGTTGGTTGCGCCACCCTGATTCGGACTGACCAGCGTGCCCGCAACGGACGGACTCTTTTCCGGATTGGGAATCGGCTGGCCTTTGGCGTCCACGCCGAGCGACCAGTTCGTCTTCACGAATTCGGTGGAGACGATGGACTTGCCCGTCCCGCGATCGAGCACGACGAACTTTCCGTTGCGCGCGGCCAGCGCCAGCAGTTTGCGAGGCTGGCCGGCGATTGTGCCATCGAAAAGCACAGGCGCTTCGGTGGCGTCCCAATCGTGCGTGTCGTGCGGCGAAACCTGAAATGCCCACGCCATCTTGCCGGTATCGACATGCACGGCGACGATGGATGCGGTGTAGAGATCGTCACCCGGCCGGTTCGCATAAGCGATGACGGGCTGCGGATTGCCGGTGCTGAGGTAGATGAGCTTGAGATCGGGATCGTAGGTGATCGGCTGCCAGGTCATGCCGCCGCCGTGCGAGGCCATGTCCTGGTTGGGCCAGCTGTCCATGCCGGGATCGCCCTTTTTCATCGGCACGGTGTAAAAGCGCCACTGCAGCTCGCCGGTTTCGGGATCGCGCGAATCGATGAAGCCGGGAATATCCATGTCGTCACCGCTGACGCCGACGATGACGTGATTGCCGATCACGACAGGCGCGGTGGAGCAGTAGTAGAACTGGTCGATGTCGGCGAAGGATTTCGACCAGCGCAGCTTGCCATCCTCCTTGTTGAGGGCGACCAGGTTGCAGTCCGGCGTTTCGAAGAAAACCTGGTTGCCATCCATGCCCATGCCGCGATTGGAGAAATGGCGCGCGCCTTTGGAAAGCCAGGTATAGTGCCAGACTTCGCGGCCAGTGCGGGCGTCGATTGCGAAAGCATTGTCGGTACTGGAAATGTAGACCACGCCATCCGACATGAGCGGTGTGCCGCGCGGATTGTTATTCGAACCGCCGCCGGCATTGATGCGATACATCCAGGCGAGGCTGAGCTCGTTGACATTGGTTGTGTTGATCTTCGTCAGCGGGCTGAAGCGGCGGCCGGAAAAATCGCCGTTGTAGGTCGGCCAGGAGTCCGTCGGCATCGGCGGCTGGGCTTGCAGGGACGCCGCCGCGATCGCGATGGCGAGGGTGAGCCAATAGGAGCGGCTCACTTTACCGTCTCCAGATAGACGACGAGATCGTGAACGTTTTTGTCGGTGATGCGATCGAGCAGCTCATGATGAGCGACGAGCGGATCGGTCTTGGCAACCTTCAGGGTCGGCGTTCGGGTCCAGGTGTGCAGCTTGCCGGCTGAGTCGCGCAGTTGAGCGTCGAAGTCGTCGAGAAAAACAAGTTCGCCGGTCACTGGCTGGCCGCCCGCCGGAGTCACGGTGAGCATGACGGGCGCTGTGGCCGGTGCGGCCGCGCCACCTCTGCCACCACGGCCGCCGCCGCGTCCACGGCCGGTTGGGAAGAGCATGGCCTGCTGGAGATCCACGGGATCGGCAAAGCGCGCGCCGATGCCGGTCAGGTTCCCTGACGCAGTGCCGGACAGCGTGTGACAAGTGGCGCATTTGCCATCGCCTTCAAAGTAGGCTTTGCCTGCGGCGGCGTCGCCGGTGATGATGTTGATGTGGTCGCCCATGGGCTGGCGCTTCAGGGCGTCGTCAACACGCTGTTTGAGGAAGTGCGAGAGGTCGGCAATCTGGGCTTCGGTGAGGTCGGCGCTGTTGGCTTTGCTCTGCAGCGGATGGCCTTTTTTCATGAAGGGGCCGAGTTCGGAGCCAACGCGATCATGCAGGACGATTTGGGAGCGGATCAGATTGGGACCCTTATTATCGGCGCCGCGCGCAGTGGGGCCGTGGCAATCGACGCATTCGGCGGCATAGAGATGGCGGCCGCGGTCGGCAGCGACGGGGTCGACGATCTGCTTGTTGTAGGGGCCGACGGAATCGCCTGTGGTGCGTTGCGCGCCGGTTTGCTGCGTGGGAGGGCGGGGACCTTCCTGCGCGACGGCGCTGTCGATTGCGAGCAGAGTGCCCAGCAGGGTGGCGAGCAGGGCAACACCTGTAGTTCGATTCATCTTCATTCTTCCTTCCGCGCTGCGTGGCAACCGCTGGAAACAATTGTATAACCTGCACGTTTTGTGGGGCTGGCGCGTCTGGTTAGTGGCGGGAGGCTGGAACGATGAAGCGCGTGTTCCTGAAAGTTCTTGTGGCCGGATACGTCTGGGGGCTGTGCGCGGGGGCGGACTTGCCGCAATTCGATGCGGCCTCGGTGAAGATAACAAACTTACGGCCGACTTTCCCGATGCGTGGGAATCAGCCGGATGTGAGCCGGCCATCTTCGCACTTCGATCCGGGTCGAGTGGATTTCCACATTGTCGGGCTCAGGGGTCTCGTTTCTGAGGCCTGGCCGCTGGCCGATTACCAGATCGTCTGGCCGTCAGGTATTCCCGACGGGCGTTTCGACGTTTCGGCGACGATGCCTCCCGACACAACGCGAGCGCAATTCCAGTTGATGCTTCGGCGCCTGTTGGCGGAACGCTTCAAGCTTGCGACTCACATGGAAACGCGGGATACGAAGGTGTATGCGCTCCAGGTTTCACCGCGTGGGCTGAAGATTGTTAAAGCGGCGAATCCACCACTCATGGAGGGAGGACACGTCTGGTTTGGAGGTAGACATCTTCAGCCGGGCTCGACGAACCCAGAGTGGTTTCTCAGCAGTACGACGCTGGACGCGCCTGAGTCGGCACCGTCCGGGATGACGATTTCCGAACTGGCGAAAGGCATTACTCAGCAGCAATTGCTCGACCACCCTCTGGTGGACGCAACCGGGCTCGACGGATATTACGAGATCGAACTGACTATTCCGCGGCTGGATGTGGATAGCTCGCCAGGGGACCCTGGTGTCAGACGGTCGAATCGACCCAACGGGCCGGAGCTTCTGGACGCTATCGAAAAGCAACTGGGGCTGAAGGCGGTCGTGAAGACGATGCCGGTGGAGACGCTGGTGATCGATCATGTGGAGGCGATGCCGTCGGAGAATTGATTGACTCCGGTCCCGATTATTGGTACACCATGTACCATGCTCAGATCTCTGGTGGGACCGCTGGTTTTGACTTGTGCAGCGGCGTTTGCTCAGACTGCGACCGCGCCTTCGTTCGACGTCGTGTCCGTCAAGATGGTGAATCCCGGGCAGGGGGAACGGCCTGCGACGCACTCCGATGCGGGCAGAATCGATTATCACCTGGTTCGGATGAAGACGCTGGTGCTTCGTGCGTGGAATGTTGAGGATTATCAGGTCGTTTGGCCGGCGTGGGTGGAGGGGCGGAACGCGTATGATGTGTCTGCCACGATGCCTGCGGACACGACGAAAGAGCAGTTGCAGCTCATGCTTCGGGATCTGCTGACGAGGCGTTTCGGGATATCCGTCCACCGGGAGACGCGCGACACCAAGGTGTATGCGCTGGAAGTTTCGCCGCGCGGATTGAAAATCCTTCCGGCAAAAAATCCTCCTGCCAACGAAGAGTCTATGGGGGTTTACAATGACGTGTCTCCGGGGCGTTCGTGGAAGGTGAGCAGCAAGAATAGTCGCGGGCCTGAGATGCCGTCGGGGGTGACTATTGCCCGATTCATCAGGGCTCTGCCGAAATTGGACCGCGTGGTCATGGATAGAACGGAGCTCAAGGGGTTCTACGATGTCACGCTGAATATTCCGCTGGACGCTGCGCCTGAGGTTCCCACGACAGGCCGGGGTGGAGAAATAATCAGCGTTAGTACCGGTCCCACTCAGTCTCAGTTGATGGATGCGCTCGAAAAGCAACTCGGGCTCAGGGTGGAAGCGAAGACACTGCCGATTGAGATGCTGGTGATCGACCGGCTCGAACGGATCCCGACGGAGAACTAAGCACATGCGTAATTTGAAAACTCTGGCGATTGGGGGTGCTCTTTTGTCGGCGTGCTGCTGCTGCTTGCTTGCGCAGGAGCCGACGGCTCTGACTTTCGAGGTCGCTTCCGTGAGACCATCCGCACCAGCTGTGCCTGGGCAGCGCGGAGGGATTCACGGTGGGCCGGGGACCTCGGATCCGGGTCGTATCAGGGCGCTCCGGGTTTCACTCCAGGATCTCGTCATGCGCGCCTGGGACATACATAAGTACCAGGTCATCGGTCCCGATTGGATCAGTCCTCTGCCGCGCGACGGTGACGCGGGAAGATATGACGTCACTGCGAATGTCCCGCCGGGCGCGACCGCAGAACAAGTGCGGATGATGTGGCGCAGTCTTCTGGCTGATCGGTTCGGGGTCGTTCTGCACCATGCATCGAAGGAGTTTGCGGCCAAAGACCTGGTGGTGGTGAAGGGCGGAACGAAGATGGTTCGCTCGGCACAGGACCCGGGAATACCTGCTCTGGAGATATCGGAGCTGACGAAAGACGAAGTGGTGGTCGATAAGGACGGTTGTGTGCAATTGAGTGCTCCCGCCATCGTGACCTACGTGACAAGCAGCCCCGGCGGCGCGACCCTGTGCATGGCGATGAGGGGACAGACAACTGCACAACTCGCAAGTAACCTCAGCGAACGGGATCGTCGCCCGGTGATAGATAAAACGGGATTGACAGGAACGTACGACTTTTGCGGTACGGTTCAGCCCAAGGCTGCAATTAGAGGATGCCATGGAACAGCAGCTGGGTCTCAAGTTGGTGGACAGAAGGCGACCGTCGACGTGATTGTAATCGACAAAGCCAACAAGATGCCTTCGGAAAATTGATCCTGCGCTATGACGACTCGGGAAGAACTGCACTGGCTTGTCGAATACATTCCGGACAGCGACGTGCCAACCCCGCAGAAATCTTTGCGCGCGCTGGTGGGCCTTGTCGAGACGGCCATTCTTCCGGCGCCCGAAGACGACGAACCTGAAAGCATTGAGGAGCGTGCCGCCGTGTGGAAGCAGCTCTGGCCGACCCGCTGACGACGTTAAGATAAGCGGATCGAAGGCGAATTGATTTGGCTGCGCGCCCGTCCAGGACGCGGCGAAACACCACGAGGCCGAGCGGCGCTCGACCGTACAAGCTGTGAAGCTCGTACCCACCATTGTCTCTAATTCGGCGAAGGTCGGTCGGCGTGTTCGATGACCACTACGTCGGCGGGGGCGTGGTTCGTTTCGAGCTTCAAGCCCAGTTGTTCCTGTACCGCCGTGAAGAGCGACGGCGCCGTGCCCGCGTTTTCCTGATCCGTCCATTCGAGGTTGATATCGAACTGGCCCGCCATGCCCGTTTGATTGACCACGGGGCGCTCCACCCGATTTGCCAGGAGAGAGGCCAGCATATCCATGGTGAGATTCTTGCCGGTCAACTGCCCTTCCCCACCACGCATCGTCGGACCACCTGGCGGCGTGGTTGCGTGAATTTTCGCGCCACCTTTCGCAATCGTTAAATCGAGAACCGACATCTCCCTGGTTTCGTGGTGAACCTTCAGATTCATCCGCGCGGCCAGGAGCGACTGCACCATCGAGCGAATCTGCTGCTCGGGCTGTTCTCCTTCGATCTTCGCGAGAACGTCGTAGCGGTCCGTGGCAAGCCAGCCAGAAGCACCATCGAGCTGAAATTCGCGCACATCGTAAGCGTAGGCGATCAGACCTTTCATGGTGATGCCAGTTACCCGAAACCAGTCCCGCTGCGGATAGTAGAAGGTCTGGCCGCGCTCGCCCGGGTCACCTGGCTTGATGGATGCCACTTCAAATTGCGGGCCCTGAGCGGGAAGCATCTGCGCGATCCCCAGAAGAACCAGCGTCAGCCAGGCTGAATTATTTCGCCAGCATCTTGAAAGCATAGAGCGTGTCGCCGCCGCCTACGACCAGGTATTGAACGCCATCGAGCTCCCATGTTGTCGGCGGATTGCTTACGCCGTTCGCCAGCTTTGAGTGCCAGAGCGGATCGCCCGTGGTCGCGTTGAGCGCTTCGATGGAACCGCCGGGCGCGCCGGAGAAAATCAGATTGCCCGCCGTAGTCAGCAAGCCGGAGTTCGAGCCGCCTTCCCATTTGTGGCTCCACTTCACTTTGCCGGTCTTATAGTCAATCCCTTCGAGCATGCTCTCCGACCAGCCCGTGCGCTGATTGCCGCCCCACCCCTGCGGGTTATCGGTGCCGTCGTAAAGATAGAAGACCGAATACGAGTGGTCAGCATTCACGTAGAACAGGCCAGTCTGCGGACTGAACGACGGAGGAAACCAGTTGGTCCCGCCGCTCGCATCCGGAGTGACGAGCGTTCCTGCGAGCGATGGCTCCTTCGCCGGATTCGGGATTGGCACGCCCTTCGCGTCGTGGCCGAGCGACCAGTTGGTTTTGACAAATTCCGTAGAGACGATCGCTTTTCCGGTCACGCGGTCCAGCACGAAGAACTTGCCATTGCGTGCGGCCTGAGCTACAAGCTTGCGCGGCTGGCCGTCGATGGTCGCGTCGAAAAGGACGGCGGTTTCGGTGCCATCGTAATCGTGCGTGTCGTGCGGAGACGACTGGAAATACCACGCCATCTTGCCGGTGTCGGCGTTGACGGCGACCACCGAACACGTGTAGAGATTGTCGCCGGGGCGATTCGCGGAGGCCATGACCGGCTGCGGATTGCCGGTCGGCAGGTAGATCATTTTCAGGTCGGGATCGTAGGTGATAGGCACCCAGGTCATGCCGCCGCCGTGCGAGGCCATGTCTGCGTTGGGCCACGAGTCCATGCCGGGATCGCCCTTTTTCTGCGGCACGGTGTAGAAGCGCCATTGCAGTTCGCCGGTTTCGGGATCGTGCGATTCGATGTAGCCGCTGACATCGTCATCGTCGCCACTCACGCCTGCGATGACGTGGTTGCCTACGACGACGGGCGCGACGGAGGCGAAGTAGAACTGGTCGAGATCGCAAATCGGTTTCGACCAGCGGAGTTTGCCGTCGTCTTTGTTGAGCGATAACAGATGGCAGTCGCCGGTTTCGAGGTAAAGGAAATTGCCGGAGTGTCCGAGGCCTTTGTTGCCATTGTGGCGGCCGCCGCTGCTGGGCCAGATGTAGTGCCAGATTTCGCGGCCTGTGCGCGCGTCGATAGCGAAGGCGTTGTCTTCAGTGGAGAGGTAAATCACGCCGTCGATCATGAGGGGCGTGCTGCGGAGATTGCTGCTGGAGCCGCCGCTGGCTGCAAGTTTCCAGGTCCACGCGAGCGTGAGCGACTGGATGTTGGTGGCGTTGATTTTTGCGAGCGGGCTGAAGCGGCGGCCGGAAAGATCGCCGTTGTAGGTCGGCCAGGAATCGGTTGGCATCGGCGGCTGGGCGTAGAGGACGGATGCGGCCAGGAGGAGGAGAGCCGAATATCGGTTCATGACGCTTCCATTGTATATGCGCAGTGGGGCGACTTGGTTATGCCGTAGTGATACGGTGTATGGCACGACCTTTGTTTGAGAATCCCAAAGAGAAACCCGAACTGCCCGGAGTAGTTGTGGGAGTGCTGACTATCTGGTGTATCCTCCTAGTACTCGGAGCCCCATGGGCTTTGATGGGCACGGGAATGGCATTTGAAGGCGGCCCGACTTTCAGTTTCTATCTATTCATATCGACCGTCTGGAGTTATCCTGTTCTCCTCGGCGTCTCGTTTCTCTTCCGGAGGAGGAAACCCATATTGATCTGGCTACCAGCGATACCAGTGCTCGTTTCAGTGGCGTCGATCCTCTTTAACTGGTAGTTCGTGGCTTCGACCCGGTTGTTATCGTGAAGACACTCCTCACTTGTGATTGGTACTCCTCCATCGCTGGCCGCATTCTTCTCGATCTGGAGCCAGAGCTCCGGCGAATTCCTGCGCTATGAGGGCGATGTCGGCCCCGTCCGGTTGAGTTATGCCGACGCGGCATCGGCTGCTTCCGGATTCGCGGAGCGATTGCGAACCGCCGGAATCGGACGCGGCGAACGGATTTTATTTTGGTGCGAAAATCGACCCGAGTGGATTGTGGCGCTGTGGGGCTGCCTGCTCGAAGGCGTCGTCGCGGTGCCGATCGATTTTCGGTCGTCGGCCAGCGTGGTGCAGCGCATTGCGGCGATTGTGGACGCGCGGGCGTTGCTGATCGGCGAGGGGCTGACGCCACCTGATGCGCTTCCCTGCCCTGTCTGGCCGATGCGCGGCGTCATCGGCGATGCGGCCGGGCGGCCGGCGAACTTTGACGCCGCAGCACTCGACGATACCGCCGAGATCCTGTTTACTTCCGGCGCGACGGGAGAACCGAAGGGCGTGACGCTCACGCATCGCAACATTCTGGCGAATCTGAAACCGATCGACCACGGAATTGAAAAATATCGCCGGTATATGGGGCCGTTCCAGCCGATTCGATTCCTGAACCTGCTGCCACTGAGCCACATGTTCGGGCAGTCAATGGCCGCGTTTATTCCCGCGATCATCGAAGGCCAGGTTTTCTTCATGCCGGGGTCGAGTCCGCGCGAGGCGGCGCATCTGATTCACCGGCGGCGGATCTCGGTGCTGGTTTGCGTGCCGCAGATGCTGGAACTGCTGCGTGATTACGTCCTGCAAACGGTGCCGTCGGCTTCGCAGCCAGCGCGTTCCGGCAAGTGGTATGCGCGGTGGTGGCAGTATCGGCGGGTGCATCGCCTGCTCGGATGGAAGTTCTGGAGTTTTGTGGTGGGTGCAGCACCGCTCGATCCCGAGCTGGAAGAATTCTGGCGGAAGCTTGGGTATGTGGTGATTCAGGGGTACGGCCTCACGGAAACTGCGCCGGTGGCGACGCTCAACCATCCGTTCGAGACGCGGAAAGGCTCAGTGGGGAAACCGATTGCGGGCATGGAGATTCGCATCGCTCCCGATGGCGAAGTGCTGCTGCGCGGCGACAACATTACGCCGGGATATTTCGGCGAGCCCGCCGCGAATCTGCGCGACGCGGAAGGTTTTCTGCACACCGGCGATATCGGCGCGCTCGATGCCGACGGGCGTCTGAGCATTCTGGGACGCAAAAAAGAAATGATCGTTTCGCCGGACGGGCTGAATGTTTATCCGGAAGACGTGGAGCGCGTGCTGAATGCGATATCGGGCGTGCGCGAATCGGCGGTGGTAGCGGATAAACAGGGGTCGCGCGAACTGGTGCATGCGGTGCTGGTGCTGGCGGAGAATACGGACGGCGAGGCCGTCGTCGGGGAGGCTAACGTCAGCCTGGAAGGGCATCAGCGGGTGCGAGGATGGTCGCGATGGCCGGGGGATGCGTTGCCGCGAACGTCCGGGACAGGCAAGTTGAAGCGTGTGGAAGTGGCGGCGTGGGTTGCTACCGGCAACGCGGCGGCCTCGCCGGCAGTCGGCGGAGATTCCATCGAAGATGTGATCCGAAAATATGCGGGCGGACGCACGGTTACGGGAGCCAGTTCGCTCGACGACCTGGGGCTGAGTTCGCTCGATCGGATTCAGTTGCTGATGGAACTGGAGAAACGTACGGGCACTCCCATCGACGAAACGAGTTTTGCCAATGCGCGAACGGTGGCAGATCTGGCGCATGCGAAACCGGCCCCGAGTGGAGTTCAGGAAGATACGTTCGAGTTTCCGGAGTGGAGCCGATCGTCAGCGGCGCGCGCCGTGCGTCGTGTAGCGCTGCCCGGATTGATTCTTCCTTTGACGCGCGCCTTCGCGTGGCTGCATGTTTCGGGTCTTGAAAATCTGCGTGGTCTGACGGGACCGGTTATCTTTGCCGCCAATCATCAGAGCCATTTCGACGGACCCGCGATTCTGGCGGCGTTGCCTGCAAAGTGGCGTTATCGTGTGGCTCCGGCTGTCGCGAAGGAATTCTTCGATGCGCATTTTCACGCGGAGCGGCATCGCTGGGCAGAACGGTTCACGAACGGGCTGAACTACTTTCTGGGGTCGCTGATCTTCAATATTTTTCCGTTGCCGCAGCGCGAGACAGGCGCGCGGGAAGCGCTTCGTTACGCGGGTGGGCTCGTGGCGGATGGGTATTCGATTTTGATTTTCCCGGAAGGCAAGCGGACGGAAGCAGGAGAGATTGCGCGGTTTCAGCCGGGCGTGGGAATGCTGGCGGCGCGGCTGGGGGTGCCTGTTGTGCCTGTGCGGCTCACTGGCCTGGATCGCGTACTGCACAAAGACGCCCGATTTGCCACGCCGGGACGCGCGCGTGTCCGGTTTGGCGCGCCGCTGCGAAGTACCGGGAATGACGCAGCGGCGATTGCGAAACAGATTGAAGATGCCGTGCGCGGACTGGACTGATCCGCAGAAACTCGAGCTTCGCTCGACGGAACGCAGGCGGTTCCGCCCAATGCCACTTAGATAAGGAATCTATCTCTTGTTTGCAATCAGTTACAGTCATTCGGTGTGGGGCAGGCCGTTTGGCCTGCCTGGATTTGGTCACACTGGGCT
>Ga0182024_10009486_pt1 | contig 20110 bp, 15 predicted proteins | sample P32metaG_FD_120480 | JGI IMG/M metagenome (GOLD analysis project Ga0182024, IMG submission 120480) | Permafrost microbial communities from Stordalen Mire, Sweden - P3-2 metaG (Illumina Assembly) | ecosystem: Environmental > Terrestrial > Soil > Wetlands > Permafrost | place: Sweden: Stordalen... | reverse complement strand
GTCACCGCCGCCAGCACGCGCTCGGCGCGCAGGACGTCCGGCCGGCGCCGCAACAATTCCGAGGGCATCCCCACCGGGACTTTTGGGGGCACCGGCGGAATCGGCGCGCCGGCGGAAAGCTCGTCCGACAGGGCCAGCGGCGGCTCGCCCAACAGCACGGAGATCCCGTGCACCGTTTGCTGAATGCCCGCCTCCAACGGGGGAAGGGCCGATTCGGTCGCGGCCACCTGGGCGTTGGCGCGCACCAGGTCGAAGGTGGTGGTCAGGCCGTTCTTGAGCCGCCGCCGTACGATATCCAGCGTCTTTCGCTGGTCGTCGAGGTTTGCCCGGGCGACGGAAAGCCGGCGCTGCAGCGCCCGTAGGCTTATGTAATTGCGGGCGACCTCGCCCAGCAGCGTCACTTGAACCGCGCGGCGTTCGTCTTCCGACGCTTCGGCCACGGCGCCCGCTGCTTCGACGGAGCGCCGCACGCCGCCGAAGAGATCTACCTCATAGGTAGCATCGAAGCCGATTTGATAGAGATTGGTGTCCATGCCCGGCAGCCCGTAAGGGAAGCCGAACCCGGCGGAACTGCCTCGGCTCTTGAAGAACCCCGCGCCGATGTCGACCGTGGGATAGAGCCGGGAGTCGGCGATCCGCTGCTCGGCTCGCGCTTCCTGGACCCGCGCCGCCGCAATCTTCAGCTCGTGGTTGGCGGCAACCGCCCGGCCCACCAGCGAGTCGAGCTCGGCGTCGCCGAACTTCGTCCACCAGTCGATCCACGGCGGTTGGTTCTGATCGATGACAGAGGCCCGCGTCGTTGCTGCCTGAGTTGCGGGCGGGCCGCCGTCACCGCCGTATGCCGACGGTGTCTTTGTATTCGGCGCTTTGTAGTTTGGGCCAACGACGCACCCGCCCGTCAGCACCCCTGCCGCTACCGCAATCGACGCTGCCCGGATGTGCATGGCGATCCGCATCACTTGGCCTCCGAGCCGCGGGTGTCCACGCTCACTTCAACCGACATCCCTTGTGCCAGTCGCGCCAAGTCCGCCTGACCGGGGTCGAATACGATCTTGACGGGAAGCCGCTGCACCACCTTGACCCAGTTCCCGGTGGCGTTTTCCGGCGGGAGGAGTTGGAAGCGCGAGCCGGTGCCGGATTGCAGGCTCTGCACGTGTGCCCGCAGGCTTATATCGGGGAATGAGTCCACGCGAACCGTCACGGGTTGGCCGACGCGGATGCGCTCCAACTGGACTTCCTTGAAGTTGGCAATGACCCATTTGTCTTCCGGGACGACCGCCAGAAGCGGCTGGCCGGTTGCGACGAACGCGCCTTGTTCGACGTTCTTGTTCGTCACGTTCCCGGGTTCCGGAGCGATGACTTTAGTGTACTGCAATTGGAGCTGAGCAAATCGAAGTTGGGCCTTGGCCGCCGCGACCCGGGCCTGGGTGGTGCCGACATTGGTCCGGGCGACGTTGAGTTCCGCAGCGGCCGCTTCCTGCTTTTTGACCGCTGCTTCCCGCTGGTCGTCGGCAGAATCAACGGCATCTTTGGCGGTCTCCAGTTGCTGCTCGGAAATGCCGTCGGTCCCCATTGCCGCATAGCGGCGATAGTCCGATGCGCGCCGCTTGGCGTCGGTTTCCGCCGCATGCTCTGCCGCGTTCGCTTCGCCGACCGCTGCCTGGGCCTGAAGAACGGCCGCATTCGCTTGTTCGACGGCGCTTTCGGCCTCCGTCACGGCGGCTTCCGCCTGATCGACCTTGGCCCGATAATCCACCGGGTCGATCTCCAACAGCACTTCGTCCGCCTTCACGGCAACATTGTCATCAACGTGCAGGGAAATGACCTGCCCGGAAACCTTCGGGCTGATCCGCACGACCCGGCCCTCGACATACGCGTCGTTCGTGGACTGCAAGTCCCGGCCGCTGGCGAAGAACGAGACCGCCGCCGCCGCGATGAGGACGAGCAGAACGATCGCCACGAGCACGATCCAAGGCCGCCGACCCTTCGGCGCGGTAACCAATTCCTGGACCTCTGGCTCAGCCACAGGCGCCGCGTTTCGAGTAGGCGGCGCCGACGACGCTGCTTTCATGGCGGCTCCTTTCTGCCGGGTTCGCATTCCAATCTGTCCGTCTGCAGCCCTGGTCTGGAATCCGGGTAAAGCGTATCAGCCCTTGCGTTCGGGGGGTATTGCCCGCGCGGCCTATTCCTGGCGGTTCGAGCGAACAACCTGCCACTCGTTCTTTTGGACGAGCCGGTCAACAACTGCGATGTGCTTGTCCAGGTTGCTCAACAGTCGCGCCAGTGGGCAGAACGTCACCATGCCCGGGCCGTGCCGCCGGTCCACGCTGCTAAGCGGAACAGGGTGGACATTTGGACCGATTCCAAACAAGAACCGCCGGTGTGCCTCGCATGTCGATGAGGCATCTCTCGACCTTCCCCTAAAGTTGCACCAGCCCGCGCCGGCTGGCGACGCTGATCGCTTCCGTGCGGCTGAGAACATTCAGCTTGGTGAAAATGCTCCGCAAGTGGGCCTTCACGGTGGTTTCGCTGATGTACAGGTCCGTGCCGATCTCCTTGTTGCTCCTGCCGCGGGCCAGCATGGCGAGCACCCCCAACTCGCGCGCGCTCAGAGCCTCGTTGCTGATGCCCGCGGCCAGCTTCGCCATCAGGACTGGCGGAATGACGGTTGCGCCGGCACTCACCCTGCGGATGCAGTCCAGCAATTCCTCGCGAGGCGCGTCTTTCAGGAGATAGCCTTGCGCCCCCGCCTTGATCGCCCGGTAGATATCGTTGTCGGTGTCGTAGGTCGTCAGCACGATGATCCGGGCCGACGCGTCCTGCCGGCGGATCTCCGTTATCGCACCGATGCCGTCCACAACCGGCATGCGCAGGTCAAGCATCGTGACCGCTGGGCGATGTTCCTGCCAAAGACTGACCGCCTCGCGGCCATCGGCTGCCTGGGCCACCACCATCATGTCCGGCTGTCGGCCGATGATGGCGGCCAGCCCCTCCAGGACCGTCACATGGTCGTCGGCGATGAGCACCCGAATTTTACCTGATTCGGCGGGCTGCTGAAGGGTTTCGGATCGAGCCGGCCGGCTCCTACGAGGCTTGTTCCGCGCTTTTGATTTCATGCTGAGGACCCGGTCAATTCCGCAGCCGGAGGCAGCGGAAGAACGATGAGTGTCGAAGTGCCTTTCCCCTTCCGGCTCTGGACGGTCAGTTGCCCGCCCATGGCTTGGGCGCGTTCTCTGATGCCCAGCAGCCCGAAACCGTCGCCTCGGGCCGCCGGGTCGAACCCGCGGCCATTGTCCGCCAGTTCCAGGCGAACCCCCTGGGGGTCGAATGCCAGTTCCGTCTTCAATTCGCAGGCCTGAGCGTGCCGAAGCGCATTGGTCACGACTTCCTGGCAGATTCGAAGCAGGTTCTCGTCCCACTCCGCCGGCAACGGCCGCGGCCGGCCCAGCAGCGTGAACGTCGCGGTCAGCTTTGTGCCCAATGTCATGTTCTGGACCATCTCCCGCATGGCCCGGGCCAGATCTCTTTCTTCCAGCGCTATGGGCCGCATTGCCCGCACGGACCGCCGGGCCTCGTTCAAGCTCTCGCGGGCGAGGCGGCTGGCGCGATCGACATGCTTGCGCCCTTCGCGAGCCAGCCCCTTGGATGCCGCGTCCGCGGCGGCCTCCAACTGCACGATGACGCCGGTAAATCCCTGGGCCAGCGTGTCGTGAATGTCGCGGGCCATGCGATTGCGCTCCGCCATGACCGCCGATTCCCGGCTTTGCCGCGCCAGCCGGGTCAGTTGGATCGCCAGCATCGCCTGGTGCGCCAGCGCCAGGTTCAACTCGATTTCTTCAGTCCGGAAGTTCCGCGCTTCGGCGAAGCGGACCCCGACGGCGCCGACCACTCGGCCAGCGATGACCATCGGCACGAAGAGCACCGCGCGGACGCCCAAGGACCGCAAGTGCTGTTTCAAAACCCGCATCGCCGGATCGGGGTCGGCGTCTTCCAGGACCGGGTGCCAGGCTGGGCCCGCGCCCACGCGCATGCGCGCCGACTCCTTGTCAATGTCCTCCAGTACCGCGTGCAACCCGGTGCGGAACAATTCACTCCATACCGGATGGCCCTCGGCCACGCTCGGCAGCCTGGCTTCGGGGTGGACTGAACTGTCCAGCGCCTGGAGCCTCCCGTCCTTGATGACGGTCATGAGCTCCAGCCCGCCATCACTTTCTCTGCGCAGCCACACGCTGACGCCCAGTGCGCCTGACTGATCGACGATGGTGCGCAGCACATGCTCCAGCAACCTGTCGGGATCGGACTCCCGGGCAATGGCGTCCAGCGTCCGGGTCAGCGCGTCAAGCTGGCCGCGGGCAAGATGCTCGGAGCGATGCAACTGCTCTTCGGCGCGCTTGCGGTCGTCTATGTCGGTAGACTGCCCATACCACCTCATCAGACGCCCGGCGGGATCAAAGAGCGGCACGACGCGAAGCAGGAACCAGCGGTATACGCCGTCAGCTCCGCGCACCCGGGCTTCGAACTCGCCGGGCTGGCCGGACGAGAGCAGCGACGCCCAGTACGGGTCAAGGCCCGCCAGGTCGTCCGGATGGATGGAAGTGCGCCAGCCCCAGCCCCTGGCCTGATCGAGCGTAAGGCCGGTGTAGTCCCGCCAGCGCTGGTTCAGGAAATCGATGTAGCCATCCGGCCGGGTGGTCCAGACCAGTCCGGGAATGGTGTCGATAACCAGCCGAAGCTCCTGCCCCGGAATCGCCTCGTTATGCGGCCCCGTGACATCCATAAGCGTGCCCTCAATCTCATGCCGGACCGTCCGGGCCTGGCGACGGCACGGCTCGGATAATCAACGAACGATGATCTTACCGGCGCCACCCGACCGGATGAAGCGACGCCCGGACAACATAGCCTACGGTCGAGCACCTATCGGACGTTGTGACGGGCATGCCCAGGCAGCGACCAATAACGCGCGCGATCGAGACAGTTCCTTGGCAAGCTCATCGGATTCCAACGATGGGACCGATCAAGTCCGGCGAAGTACCCCGGACGCCGGTTGAGCTAAAGTCACAAAGGAACGCATGGTTGAAGCAGACCAGGATGTTTTGGTCATCGGCGCGGGCCCGGCGGGGCTGACAGCAGCTTACGAACTGAGCCGGTACGGCATCCGCGGCGCCGTTCTCGAAGCCGACTCCGTCGTCGGGGGCATCGCCCGCACCGTCGAGCGCGACGGATACCGCTTCGACATCGGCGGGCACCGCTTCTTCACCAAGGTCAAAGAAATCGAGCGGCTCTGGGACGAGATGCTGGGCGAGCCGATGCTCACCCGGCCGCGTCTTTCGCGCATCTTCTACGATGGCAAGTTTTATGACTACCCGCTGCGCGCCGGCAACGCCCTGAAGAACATGGGGCTGTTCACGGCCGCGCGCTGCATGGCCAGCTACGCCGCCGCCCAGCTCCGTCCCATCCGCGAGCCGGCCAACTTCGAGCAATGGGTCACCAACCAGTTCGGCTCCCGGCTCTACCGGATGTTCTTCAAGAGTTATACGGAGAAGGTGTGGGGCGTCCCCTGCACGCAGATCGGCGCCGACTGGGCCGCCCAGCGGATCAAGGGGTTGAGCCTCGGCGAAGCCGTCCGAAACGCAGTATTCGGGGCGAAACGGGGCCATGTCGTCAAGACGCTGATCGACGAGTTCCGCTACCCGCGCCTCGGGCCGGGCCAGCTCTGGGAAGCATGTGCCAGGACAGTGCGGGAAGCTAATTGGGAAGTCCGCCTGAACACGCCGGTCACGGGACTGGAGGTGCACGGCGGGAGGGTGACGGCCGTTTCAGCGCGGTCGCCGGACGGGCAAACGCAGCGTTTTCGCGCCGGGCAGGTTTTTTCTTCGATGCCGTTGCGGCAGTTGCTGCGGGCAATGGACCCGCCGCCACCGCCGGACGTGCTGGCTGCCGCCGATAGCCTTACCTATCGTGACTTCCTGACGGTGGCCCTGGTGCTCGACGCACCAAAACTCTTTCCCGACAACTGGATCTACATCCATTCGCCCCAAGTGCGCGTGGGGCGGATCCAGAACTTCGGCAACTGGAGCGAGCACCTCCTGGCCGACCCGGCCACGAGCTGCGTGGGCATGGAATACTTCGTCAACGACACCGAGGCGTTCTGGTCGCTGTCGGACGACGAGCTGGTGCGATTCGCCTACGGCGAACTGCGTCACATCGGCCTGGCGGACGCCGGCCTGCTGAAAGGGTTCGTCGTGCGGATCCCCAAGGCCTATCCGGTGTACGACCCGGGCTACCAGGACCGCCTGGCGGTGATCCGAAGCTGGTTGAGAGGGATAGAAAACCTGCAATGCATCGGCCGTAACGGGCAGCACCGCTACAACAACCAGGACCACTCGATGGCCACCGCGCTGATCGCGGCGCGCAACGTGGCATTGGCCGAGGCGCGTGACCCCTGGGCGGTGAACGAAGACGCCGAATACCACGAAATCGCCCGCACGGAGCGGCAAGCGCCGCTGACGCCGGCAGCCGTCATCCGGCTCGCGCCGGCCGGGGAGAAACGCGGTCGCGCGGCGTAGGAGGGCGAGGGCGTCAGTCTCAGTCGAGGGGAAAGCCTCTTTTGGGAGCTTTGGACCTGGAGGCGACGAACCAGAAGACGATGCCGGCACACGGCAGCAGCACGCTGAGCAACTGCCCCATGGTCAGCCATCCGAAAGCGATGAAGCCCAGTTGCGAGTCGGGTTCGCGGGTGAACTCCACGGCAAAGCGGAACACGCCGTAGAGGATCAGGAACAGCGCCGCGATCCGACCTTCGGTGGGCCGCTTCCATTTCCAGACGGCCCACAGGATCGCTAGCAGCAACGGTCCTTCAAGAAACGCTTCGTAGAGTTGCGACGGGTGTCGCGCGAAGGTGTCGCCGGGAAAGATCATACCCCACTGCACATCCGTCCTGCGGCCGACGAGTTCTCCATTGATGAAGTTGGCGATGCGGCCGAAGAACAGCCCGAAGGGGGTGACCAAAGCGAGGCAGTCGGCGAGATTCAGGAATGGGGCGCGGTTCCGCCAGCTCCAGATCAGCAGGGCGAGGCAGACGCCGATCAACCCGCCGTGAAAGCTCATGCCGCCATGCCAGATGGCGACCGGTTCCCACCAGGGTTCGAACGCGCCGGAGGCGCGGTGATAGAAGAGCCACCACCCGCCGCGCCCGCCGAGGATCACGCCCGCGGCCATCCAGGTGACCAGATCGCCCAGCGCGTCGGCGGAAAGCCGGAGCACCCCGCGGCGGATGAGTTGCCGCAGGACGACATACCCCAGCACGAAGCCGGTCACGTATGCCAGCCCATACCAGCGGACCGCAAACGGGCCGAGCCGAAAGATTACCGGATCGATCCGCGGATAAGTAATCAATGCCAGGGTCATTGGTTCAATGATTGTCATGGCAGGGCCAAGAGTCCATTTACAAATGACGTTCGATGCGTTGGGGGCCTAGAATGTTCCGTCAAACCCGGTTGTGCTTCCGCCGGATTGGCAACAGATTTGCCTGGTTCGAATCGGATCCGCCCATAGAGGACTTGCAGATGACCGTTCCAGCATTATTGATCCGTCGCCCCTTTTTTACCGCGGCGGCGGCACTGGTTCTGGGGGCCGTGCTCACCGCGCCGCTTTGGTGCCGCGGAGAGGGCAAGGACCACGACGATGGCAAAGGCGGGGTCGAGACGCCCGCACTGGTTGGCAAACCCGCACCGGACTTCACGTTGCAGACACCCGACGGGAAGACGATCAAGTTGTCTGACCTGAAAGGTAATGTCGTTCTGGTCGATTTCTGGGCGACCTGGTGCATCCCTTGCCGGATTTCCCTTCCTCACATCCAGCACCTGAGCCAGGATAAGGACCTGGCCGACAAGGGGCTGAAAGTGCTGGCGGTGAACTTTGAGGACGAAAAGGATAAGATCCTCACCTACGCCGAAAAGAACCAATTCACCTTCACCGTTCCCATGGATAGCGAGGGGAAGGTGTCGGAAAGCTTCAAAGTGACCGGCTACCCGTCGACGTTCATCGTCGGCCGGGACGGCACGATTAAGAATGGTTGGCTCGGTTTCGAACCCGACAAGACCCCCAAAGAGATCGACGACGCGGTTGCCGCGGCGCTCAAGGAACCGGCCCCTTCGACCGGCTCAGGACAGGCGCCAAAGAAGTAGATGGGGCGGGAGTCAAGGAGAGGCGATGTTCGGCCGCAAGCGTAGCCGGCATGGTTGTGATTCTTCTGGCTTCATGCGATCACCGCGTCCGCCTTGCCGGCTGACCTGGATGGTTGGGTTGTCTGCACTGCTGCCCGCCCTGGTGTCTGCCGCCCCGCATGAAACGCGCATCCCCCTGAAAAACGGGAAAGTTCCGTTCAGCGAAGTATCAGCCACGCTGTGCCGGGAACTGAACGTCAGCTCGTCGCGGGCCGTCCGCCTGCCGCTCGGTGAGATTGACCTGAACGGCGCGAAAGGCGCCACTTTTGTGTCGGCCATCGACGGCTCGCTGGGTGACGGACTGCGCGTCACGCTCGCGCCCGACGCCCTGGTCCTGCATGTCGATCCCGACAAACTGCCCCACGACGCCGACTCGGCCCGATGCGCGCTGCGGCTGTTCACGGCCATCGAAGCGCCGCAGTCCACCGCCGCACTGCAGAAGCATTACGGCCTGCATTTGCAGGCATTCGATCCCCGGCGTCCGCTGGTGTTGCTGATCCACGGCGTAGACTCCGACAGCGACATGTGGGGCTCCTTGACCGGCCTGCTCGCCGGGGACGGCCGGCAGGTTGCTACTTTCAATTACCCCTCCGACGGCCCGATCGATGAAGATTCCGCCCGGCTTGCCGCGGCACTGATCGATCTGCGTCATTCTTACCCGGGTCTGCGCCTCGATATCATCGCCCATAGCATGGGCGGCCTGGTCGCCCGCGACTACATCGAAGGCCCCGACTACCACGGCGGCGTCGATCGGTTGATCATGCTCGGGACGCCCAACGCCGGTTCGACGTGGGCACGCTGGCGGTGTGTGCTGGGAATGCTGCAACAATACCACCTGTGGCGCACCAACCCGGATTGGGCACCGTCCTGGATCATCACCGAGGGCCTCGGCGAAGCCGGCCGTGACCTGACGCCCGGCTCAAAATTCCTCAACGATCTCAACGCCCGCCCCCGCCGGGCCGGGGTCCGCTACACGATCGTGGCCGGCAACCAATGCCCGGTGAGCCAGATCGAGGCCGAGTGGGTGGAACGAACTTCGGGGTGTGTTCCGCGAAGAGCCAGCCAGTGGTGGGGAGTCCGCCAGTGCAAGGCGCACCTGGACCATGAGGCCGATGAGCTTCGCGAGCGCACCGGCGATTCCGACGGCCCGGTCACGCTCAAGAGCGCTCAGCTCCAGGGGGTCAGCGATTTTGTGATTGTTCCCGCCGATCACATCGCCCTCGCCTGCGCCGATCCGCCCGCGGCTTGGGGCGTGATTCGGGAGCGGCTGGCGCGATAGGGATCCCATTTCACCCCGTCGAAACCCCCGGCATGTTGTCGAAGTCGATCCCGATGTCGAGTGGATCGACGAAGTCCCTTGCCCGTTCTGCGGCGAGGGTTTGTTGCCCGGCGGCCTCATCGGCAGCCAGGGATGCCACGGCCAGTGCCGCCAAGTCCTTGGATCTGGCCCCCAGGGCGGCGCCGTCGATGTCGCAGGCGTCGAAAGCCGCTGACAAGGCCTCTTCCCGGGCGCAACGGCGCACCTCATCCACGTACATCTTGCCCAGGTGCAGTGCCAGGCCACCCAGGCTGATCCGCTGCGGGTTGAGCAGGTCGATCAATATCGCGCAAGTGCGGCCCAGGTAGCAGGCGGACTCTTTCACCACGCTGATGGCAAAATGGTCGCCCGCCAGAGCGGCTTCGGCGACCGCCCACCCGTCGATAGAGTGCAACGGGGACTTGTCCAGTATGCTGGCCAGATGGTTCTCCTGGAGGCGGAGCTTGGCCAGTTCGCCCAGGCCGCGGGTACTGGTGAGGCCTTCGACGCTGCCGGACTTGTGGTAGCCCACGGGGCCCAGCGGCAGCAGGCGGACGTGCCCAATCTCGCCGGCAAGGTCCTGCCGGCCCCGGTGCAGCCGGCCGTCCAGCACGATCCCCGCTCCCTGGCCGGTGCCGCAGGTGAGGAACACCAGGTCGTCGATGCGCTGGCCAAGTCCCCAGCGCCACTCGGCCAGGGCGCCGGCATTGGCGTCGTTCTCCAGCCGGGCAGCAATCTTCAAATCTTCGCTCACGTGCTTGACGATCGACACGAAGTCCCAGCCAGGCAGGTTCGGGGGAGAAAGGATCATTCCGTCGACGGAACTCAGCGGGCCGCCGCAGGCAATCCCGCAGGCAACCGGCATGTCATGCGCCGCCGGATGATGCGATGCCAGGGAGTGTCGCGTGTCGGGGTCGAAGTTGTTGGGTTCGGGAATGGCCGGTGGGGCGGCTGGCGCGCTGTCGCCGAGGGCCGTTGGCAATCCCAAGGACATGGTTTTGGCGGCGCGGAGCATCCGGTCGATGGTCTGTTCGGGGCCGGCGGTGGCGAACTCCTGGCGCGCCAGCACGTTGCCGAAGCGGTCGCCCAGCACCACGGTGGACTTCAGTCCTCCCACGTCCAAACCCAGGAGCAATACATCACGCATAGGCACGACCGCCTGATCGTAAATTCAATTTGCGACGGCTCTTCCCGAACTGACCAGCCTTGCCCCCGAATCCGCAGGCTCCATGGAAAGGAGATTTGAGCGGCCATTTCTTACCCGCTTTGCTCCAAAGATGCGATGTAAAAATCGTCCGGAAGTGAAATTGACCGGAAAGAAGATGCCGAAACGAGCGTGAAATGTCACGATCCGGAGCCGCCCGGCCCGGTGCGCGCCCAATCGCGGAGCTGCGCTCCTGCGGGGAAACGGGGAATACCGCAATGTGTACTCGGTGCTGCCCCCACCACTACGCCACCACTGCACTACTTCTCTTGCCGCCGGTCGCCGCTCTTGTACAGATCGAGATAGAAATACATCAATTCCCGTCCGGCGTACGTGCGGCTGCAGTCATGGCGGAAGCCGAACTTCTCGAAGAGCCGCACGGCCGGCTCGCGCTCCAGGAAGGTGTCCAGGGTGATTTTCAGGTAGTGCTTTTCCTGGCAAAAGCGCAGCGCCTGCTCGACCAGCAGGCTGCCGATGCCCCGGCGGCGGTGACTCAAGGCCACGCGCAGGCGGCGGATTTCCCCCGCGCCCTCATCGTGGTGCTGCACCCCGATCATGCCCACCACTTCACCCGCGAAGGTGGCGACCCAGAAATGGCTGCCGGGCATTTTCATGTAGACCGATTCGATGTCCCCGATATCCAAGGCGGTGTCGTTCTCGGCCAGCTTGCCGCCGATCAGGCCTTCGGAATACAAAGTTCGGCAAACCGGCAAGTCGGCCGGGCGGAAGTCTCGGATCGCGACACTTTCATCGGCGCCTTCCATAGGCTCGATTGTACCCTCACACCGTCACAGTCAATAGAGTCAGCCGATCTGTCGCCAGGTCGAGCGCGGCGACGGTCTTTTGGCGTGCCCGGTACAAGGCCCCGGGGTTGACCCAGCGCGTCCGCCCCGACCGGTGGTCGTGCGGATGATGCGTGTGGCCGGTGAAGAGGTAATCCAGGGACTGGCTTTCCAGCGCCTTGCGGACCGTCTGGCCGTCGTCGCCATGGGTGACGGCGATCTCCTTGCCGTCGAGGGTCAGTTGGTACATGTCCCCGCCGCAGGTGAGCCCCAGTCCCTGGGCATATCGCGCCAAAGGCAGCCGGTCCCAATCGGTGTTCCCCCAGACAAAGACGGCCGGCAGGCCGGCGAGTTGGTCCAGCACCGATTCCGAGCCGACATCGCCGGTGTGGATGAAGAACTCGGCCCCGCGATCGCGCAGCGCCCGCACTCCCGCCGCGGTGGCGTCGGCCCGGTCGTGCGTGTCGCCCAGGATGCCGATGATCACGCAAGAAGGCTACCGGGAGGGGCGAGGGGTGACAAGCGCCCGCCGGGGACGCCCGCCGGGGACGCCGCCGGGAAAGCACAAATAGGAAATCCGAAGCACGAAATAAATTCAAAAGCAAGAAAATAAGAAATGACAGAAACAAGGCCGAAATGTCCCTGTGTCACCGGTCGCTGGGTCTCATCTATCGGGCCTTACCACCAACGGCGTCGTCCGGCCTCGCCACTGTCGCGGTGGCGGGGGCACGCCGTAGTAGGTCCTGGAGAATCGCTCCAACTCGGCGCCGTCGATCACCACCCATTCGCCCGGCGGCGGCTTCGACCTCGGCACTCGGCCCGCCCACGCCCCGATGAGGTCGTCGGCGGTCGGCGCTGCCGGCAGGGCGCTCGTATCCAGGTCGAAGACCGTACGGCAGCGAAGCCGGCTCATGGGGATCTGGTACCAAAACGCCCGGCTATCGCCGACCAGGAGCACGTGGGCATTGGGGTCGTCGCGCAGCGCCTCCGGCGTCCGGGGGAACGCGTCGAGCTCGGCGGCGTTCAGCCATTGAAGGTCGTTGCGGCCCAGACCATCGACCAGGCTGGTACGCATGTCCGGCGCGGGCTTCCAGACGATGTCGATGAACCGTTTGTTGATTCCCCACCAGCCGATCAACGCCGCCACGAGGATTAACCCCGCGACAGGGCGCAGCCACCGGCCCCAATCGGCTTGGGCGATCAGCATCACCGCCAGCGGGCCGGCCAGGAGGAAGAACCGGCTCTGCAGGTGCGTAAAACCGACCCAGAAAATCGCCAGGAACAGGAGCATGACCGCCGGCAACATCGCCGGCCATCCCTCTTGTTCCCGCCCCCGGTACTCCGGGGGAGGGTTAGGGAGGGGGTCTTGACGCGGGGTGTCTGTGGTAGCTGTAGGATCCGCAGTGAGCTTGGGAATCTTTAGTGCCGCCGGTGCCCCCACCGGCGGTTTTGCCGCGCCAGGCGGGTTTGCGACCAAACGGATGACCGACAGGACACCCAGCGGGAGCAGGAGGTAGCCGAACTGCCAATCCGCCAGCAACTGGTCCCACACGGCACGGGCATGTCCGATCGCGCCGCGCTCGGCAAGCCCGGGTTCGTGGTTGGCGCGCTTCCAACGCTCGACCTGGACTTCAGTCAGACGGGCCTTCCCCAAGAGATTCACGGCCTCGGGAAAAACCGGGTTTCCAGTCCATGCCGCATTCCGGGCGAGCCAGGGGGCGAACGTCAGCAGGCCGGCTATGCCGAAGACCACCGATACTGTCATTCCGCATTGCATCGATTTCAGAATGGGACGATCGCCGAAACTTCCTGATTGGGTGCCATGGGCAAGCGTACTCGCTTGCCCGTGCTTCGCGGATTGTGCAACACCCTCCACGGGCAAGCGAGTACGCTTGCCCATGGCACCCGCCAACCCCATGGCACCCAGTAGCCCCCTAAACAAAAGTATGGCGATGCAGGCGGCCGGCACACCGAGCAGAAGCTCGGGGACGGCGGTCAGTTTGGTCCCGCAGGCGAAGCCGGCCATGGCGCCGGCCAGGGCGAAGCGGCGCAGCCGCGATCGGGGTCCCGCGGAGGCGGCCAGGCCCTGCATGGCCCAGCCGATCGCGAGCGTTCCGTAGAGGAGCAGCCCCCCCTCGTTGTAGGCAATGGCGCCAAGTTGCGCCATCCAGGGCATCGTCGCCAGAGCGACTGCCGCGACCGCGGCCGACGGGCGATTGGACGCGAACTGCATCGCGACGCCCCAGGCGGCCAGGACCGTCAGCACAATCAGCGACAGATGCATGAGTTGTGTCAGGTACATCCCCTCCCACGGCCCGCCGTCGATCTCCATGGCCAGCAGGTAATGCACTTCGACGCCCATGGGGAAGTACGAGAAAACATTGTGCTTCAGCGGCACGATCCGGCCGGCCTCGTACCATTCGCGCGGCACTTGCAGGTGGTACTCGACGACGTCGTAGCCGTGCGGTTCCTCGGGGTTCCAGAGCAGGCCGGGCGGGACCATCGTGCCGATGAGCGATACCGCCAGGAACGGCGCGGCGGCGAGCCAGAGCCAGTGCCAATAGGAGGGACGGGTCGTGGATGCATACGGGGACGGCGTGCGATTTCTCGCTCTGGCGCGAAGGGCAAGCCAGCCCAGCGGCAGCCCCGGCAGCAGGAGTGCGATGGCGGTGATCTGATTGAGCAAGCCCGCAAGACCGAGGCCAAGTGTCGCCAATCCGATCATGCCCACACCAAGAGCTGCCGAGGTGACGAAATAGAGCAGGCCGTTGGTCCGGCGATGAACGGTCACTTCCGATGCGACGCGGTGGTTCGGCACGGTCCCGGTCTTCTTACCGTCTGGCGCGACGTCCTCGCCCAGCAGCCAATGCAGGAAGAACGCCCCCGTTCCCGCGGCCGAGGCGACCCACGCCAGTGCGATCGATCCGTCAGTCAGCAGGCGATACACTACGACCTGGGCAGAGCCACGGGCATACTCCAGTGCCCCGACGATCGCGATGATCGCCACCATCGCGGCAGCGAGCCATGACTGAGCGATGCCACCCGGTGGACGGACGGATCGAGAAGCGTAGGGAATCGTGGGCATGTGGCGATAAACTCAGCAACGGCCGGCTCATTCGCAGGGTTCATTCTGAACTGGCGCCGCTCTGTTCCGGGGGTTGATCAGCGACGGCTGGCATCGTTTCCGGTGCATGGGGTTCAAACCCGTGGCCCGTGTCGTGGGCCTGCTCCGCCGGCTCCAGGTCGAACAGCTTTTCCAGCGCGTGCAGGTAAGCCAGGTGCCCCGGCGCGCCGGCCTGGCCGTCCGGGCCGCGCAGCGCCTGCACGGGGCGGTGCAGCAGCTTGTTGACAATCCGCCGGGCCATGTCCTCCAGGGCCGTCTTGTCGCCGGCCGACAGGGCGGGAAGCTTGTTGAAGGTGCGGTCCAGCTCCTCGCGGGCCAGACGGTGATAGCGCTTGTAGAGGCGGTCGATGGTCGGGCCGATCTCGCGCTGGCGGTGCCAGGTTGAGAACTCCTCCACCTGCTTGGCGACGATCTGCCGGGCGGCGTCGATCGCTGCCTTGCGCTGCGACATGGTCGCCGAGACCGCCTGCTGCAGGTCGTCCAGGTTGTAGAGGTAGACGTTGTCGATCTCGCCGACGGACGGCTCGATGTCGCGCGGGACCGCGATGTCGATCAGGAAGACTGGTCGGCCGCGCCGCTGGCGTCGCAGGGCGTCGAACTGCTGCCGCGTGATGATCGGCCGGGTCGCCCCGGTTGAGGAGACGACGATGTCGGCTGACACCAGCCACTCGCCGAGCCGCTCGAACGCCAGCGCCTCGCCGCCGAATCGCTCGGCCAGCGTTTGCGCCTTGGCCGGATCGCGGTTGCAGACCAGCAATCGCCCCGGCGACAGAGCGGTGAAATGCTGCAGAACCAACGTGGTGGTCTTCCCGGCGCCGATGCACAGGACGGTCTTGTCCCCGAAATGCTCGAAAATCTGCCGGGCGTAATCCACCGCGACGCTGGCAACGCTGAGCCGGCCTTCGGCAAGGGCCGTCTCGTGCATCACCTGCTTGCCGACCGCGATCGCCCGCTGGAACAGCGGGTGCAGCAGCGGCCCCGCCGCCCGGCTGGCGCGGGCGGCGTCGTAGGCGTCGCGCACCTGCCCGAGGATCTGCGTCTCGCCCAGCACCATCGAATCCAGCGAGCTGGCCACCGTGAACAAGTGCTCCACGACCTCGCGGCCGGTCTTGTGGTAGGTGTGGGCATCGAACTCTCTGGCCGCCACCGATCGGAACGTGGCCAGGAACTCCACCAGGTCCCCCACGCCGGGCCGGCCCGCATGCGGGCCGATGCCGTCGCGGGCGGCATACAACTCCACGCGGTTACAGGTCGAGATCAGCACCGCTTCGCACTGGGGGAAACGCTCGCGCATGGCCGCCACCGCCGCATCGCGCTGGTCGGCGTTGAACGCCAGCCGCTCGCGCACCTCCAGCGGCGCGGTCGTGTGGTTCAGTCCCAGGAGGAGCAGACGCTGCATTTTTGGTCACTGTCGGGTTCGGGACGACTCTTTGCGCCAAAAAACTCGAAATCCGAAACTCGAAATCCGAAATAAACTTGAAATACCAAAAGAAAAAATGACAAAAAAAGCCGTCTCGCTTTGAACTTCTTGTTTTGGCCTTTTCGCCTTTCTCCTTCTCATTTATTTCGGATTTCGAGTTTCGGATTTCGAATTTCCCGCGCTGCGGGCCGGATTTCGAATTTCGAGTTTCCCGCACAGCGGGCGTCAGGGCGGCATAAACTGTACCGCCACCAGGATACCGATCATCAGGACAAAACCGATCACGCTCAGCAGTGCGGCCCTGCGGCCGCGGACCGTCGGGTTCATTGGCGAGTGCAGGACCACCGCGTAGACCACCCAGGCGCCCGCCGTCAGCAGCAGCTTGGGATTGAGGAACCAGTGCGCTCCCAGGCGCGTGCCCCCCGCGCCGCCAAGCTCGGCGATCTTCACCAGCCCGGTCACCGCGCCGATGGTCAGCAGGGCGAACCCGACCGTGACCGACACCAGCATGAGGTGCTCCAGCCGCTCCAGGCTGCCGAAGGTCGGCGGCCTCGGGCCCGCCGGGCGGGCGGACTTGCTGCGCAGGCGGTTACTGACGATCAGGAACATGATCCCTCCGGCGCACCCGACGGCAAACGCCGCGGCCCCGCCGTAGGCGGTCAGGCGATGAACCAGCGACCAGGTGGTTGTGACATATTCGTGCGGCGTGGCCCGTCCGAAGACCGCCGCCGCCACGAACAGCAACACGACGATCGGCATGACGAACCAGTCCAGCCCGCGCAGCGGGTGCCTCCGCTGGGTGAAGAGCACGAACAGGGCTAGAAGCAGGCCAAGCCAGACCAGTGCATCGAAATTGTCCTCCAGCGGGAACCAACTCCCGCGCCGCAACGAGTGCCACATCAAGGCGCCAATCGCGACGAGCAGTCCGAAGTAGTAGCACGCCTTGGCCGCGAGGGGCGGCAGCGAACCCCGTGCATCGCTGGGCTTCCGCTCCCACCAGTTCCGCGACAATGACAGTCCCACCCCCGCGGCGAACAGCGCCACGGCGAGCAGCAGCAGAACGATCTGCGGGGTAGTCACGTCATGCATGGTCAGGCCTGTCCTGAGCCGGTCGAATGGGCCCCGCGTCGCCGCCGTGTGTTTCCGGGTTCGCGTTCCATTCCTTCAACTCCGCATGACGCCGCGCAAGCCACTGAAAAAGGGCGGCTTCGCCGCCGCCGGCGAGAATGGAAAGTGCTTCCTCGGTGGCCAGGTCGCGCAGCACGGCAGCGCGCCTGCCGGCGTCCAGCAGCCCGGCCCGGACCAACGCCGGCCGCAGCCCGCGCATGGCATCGGCCATCTTCGACCAACGATCGTCCCACCGTGCCGCCAGTCCGTCGCGGACCAGTGCCGACAGCGCCGGGCTGGCCGCGGAGACGGTGACTGTGACGGTTGACCGCCGCAAGACCGCCGGCGTGGAAAAATCGCCGGCCGCCCCTTCGCCGCCATCCGCCCGGCTGACCAGCACGCCCAACGCGCGGGCGTCGCGCACGACCGCATCATTGACCTGGGCCGAGTCCGTCGCGGCAAACACCAGGCCGGCGCCCTCCAGGTGCCGGGCATCGTACCGCTCGACCACTTTTTCCACGCACTGCGGGAATTCGGCCTTGAACAGCGGCGCTACGCAGCGGACCCGAGTCGCCCCGGCCTCGACGACCCCCGCCGCCTTGCGGGCCGCGACCGCACCGCCGCCGACGATCACCACCAGGCGGTTGGCGAGGTCGAGCATGAGCGGATACCGGTACGACGCGACCGGCGTTGGGGCGGCGGCGACGGAACCGCCCGGTGCGGCAACGCCGCCGGGCGGCGGGGCTGCCGCCTGTTTCACGCAAGTCGTTGGGTCGGAAGGAGTCACGGGACGGGGGATTCTAACGCCGGTGGGAGGCGGGGTCTAATTTGCGCCCTCATTGCCTTTTCCCGTTTTCCCCTTACCTTTTGCGGCCATGGGTGAGAGCAATACCAGCGGCAAGGGGATCAAGATCGGGTTGATCGGCGGGTCGGGCCTGGCCGATGCGATGCGGGCACAGACCGAAGGCGTCCGCCATGAGGTCGAGACGCCATTTGGGCGGCCCAGCGATGCGATTATCGAGACGGCGTGGGACGGGCTGCCGGTGTATTTCCTGTCGCGGCATGGCGCGGGGCATTTGCTGGGGCCGTCGCAGATACCGTTTCGGGCCAATATCTTTGCCTTGAAGCAGTTAGGCGTGACCCACATCATCGCCTCAGGGGCGGTGGGGAGCCTGCGGGAAGAATTCAAGCCGCGCGATTTGGTCATCCCGGACCAGGTGATTGACAAGACCTACCGGCGCGCGGGGACTTTCTTTGAAAAGGCGGCCGTGCATGTCGAATTCGCCGAGCCATTCTGCCCGGTGCTGCGCCGCATTTTGATTGAGGAGGGTGCTTCAAATGTGTCCGGGGAACCGTCGGCTAACTCCGTAAAGGTCCACGGCCGCGGCTGCTACGTCTGCATGGAGGGCCCCGCCTTTTCGACTCGCGCCGAGAGCCTGATGCACCGGTTGTGGGGCGGCGACCTGATCGGCATGACCGCCATGCCCGAGGCGAAACTGGCGCGCGAGGCGGAGATGTCCTATGCTTTAGTGGCCCTGGTGACCGATTTTGATTGCTGGCGTCGAGCCGCGGGGCCAAAGCCGGGAGCGCCGGCCGCGGTGCCCGAACAACACGAACCGGCCGCGCTCTTGAAGGAAATCATTGCCAACCTGCAGGCGGCAACGGACAATGGCATCCGCCTGATTCGCCAAGCCGTGGCGCGGATTGCCGCAAGCGGTGAATTGCAGGCCCAATTGGCCGCGTCGCCCGCGCAGCGGGCGCTGCAACTGGCGATCTGGTCAGACAAAAGCCGAATCCCGGCTGACGACGTACAACTTCTGGCGCCTTTGTGGATGAAGTATTTCGAGAAAGCCGCCGAATTGCCTGCGGTGGTGCAAGGCGACGCCGCGCCGGCGCGTCAAGCGCATCCCACGTAGGGATGACCCTTGCCGTGCTTAGAGAAATGTTGCGCCTCTTCTCCCTCCCCCGGTACTCCGGGGGAGGGCAGGGGAGGGGGTTTCATGGTTGGCGCCGCGCAAGAACCCCCTCCCTAACCCTCCCCCGGAGTACCGGGGGAGGGAAAGAGTGGCACAGGCAAAGGCGCCCCGTAACCCGATCGTCCCAAACTCCCGGGGAGTCGTTTATGCCGACCTGTCCTTCGCATCGATTTCAGGCCCCGCGCGTCGAACGGAACCAATCCGGTCGCGCGAGACTAACCGCGGCCCTGCTGGCGCTTGCGCTGTCAGCCATGCCTGCCGCGGGGCAGCTCGCCCCGATCAATGTGCCCGTCAATGTGCCCCCACCCGGACAGGGCGACCCCGTTACCGGCTTGGACAACAACGAGAACGTCTTCGTCCGCGATTCGGCCATCGCTCAGGAGAAATTCGAGAACGCCAAGAAGATGGAGCGGCAGAAGCAGTGGAACAACGCCGCCAGCTTTTATCAGGAAGTTCTGGAGAAGTACTCTGGGCGCGTCGTGCCTACGGGCGTGAACAAGGAAGGGCGGATCAACCAGTACACGAGCATTGCCAGGGGCGTGCGCGACCGGCTGTGCCACTGGCCGCAGGAGGGGCTGGACGTTTACCGCGCCATGAACGAGCCCAAGGCCGCGGCATTGCTGGAGCAGGCCCAGAAGGCGGCCGCCGTCGGGCAGGACGATTCGTTCGCGCTGCACGAGTTGCTGCGCTTGTATTTCGTGACCGACTCGGGCAAGGCCGCGGCACTTCGGCTGATCGACGAAAAACTGGAGCGCGGCGAGTTCTCCGCCGCCGGCTGGCTCGGGGACGAATTGCTCAACCTGCACCCCAACCTGATCGCCGAACGTCCCGCCGTGCTGTTCCGCACGGCGCTGGCGTACCACCTGGCCGGCAATGAGAAGGCCGCCCTGGACCGCGCCGCAACCCTGGCGGCCAAATTCCCCCATGACATGGGCGTCATCCGCGGCAAAGACGCCGTCCTGGCCGACGCGCTGG
>Ga0182024_10009485_pt1 | contig 20110 bp, 17 predicted proteins | sample P32metaG_FD_120480 | JGI IMG/M metagenome (GOLD analysis project Ga0182024, IMG submission 120480) | Permafrost microbial communities from Stordalen Mire, Sweden - P3-2 metaG (Illumina Assembly) | ecosystem: Environmental > Terrestrial > Soil > Wetlands > Permafrost | place: Sweden: Stordalen... | reverse complement strand
CGGCGGATTATGGAGTTCATTTCCTCGTTATTCGGCGCTTCAATGAACGCGAATCCCTTGGACTCCTGTGTTTCCGGACTGCGGATAACCTTAATTGCGTCAGCAACCAGGTTTTCGGCTGTCAGCCAGCCCTTAATATCGTCCGCGGTTACCCAAACGGGCAAGTTGCCCAAAAAGACCGTAAAACTCATTCGGCGGTTGTCTTCGACTCCATTGGTGGGGGTTTGGCTCGAGTACGATGGTCCCTCGGGCACTACCAGCGTATCACACCTTGCAACAAGGGTAAACAAAAAACAGATACACTTTTACCTGCCTCGACTCTATCGGGGAGGAGGTTCCAGTGAAAACCCTACTGTTCGCCGCACTTGCCGCTTTCAGCGCCGCTCAGCCCACGCCCGAAAAGATCATGAAAGAAGTTCGTCACGAGCTTGTGATGCTGCCCTACTATGGCGTTTTCGACAACCTCGCCTACCGCGTGGACGGGACTAAAGTAACGTTGTTCGGCCAAGTCACCCAGCCGACCCTCAAATCCGATGCGGAACGGGTCGTCAAACGGATAGAAGGCGTGACCAACGTCGACAACGAGATCGAGGTGCTCCCCCTTTCCCCGAACGACGACCAGATCCGCCGGGCCGCGTACCGCCAGATCTACTCCAAAGCTCCCCTCCAGCGCTACCAGATGGGCGCAGTGCCGCCGATTCATATCATCGTCAAGAACGGGAATATCACGCTGGTCGGCGTGGTCGACAATCAAGGTGACAAAGACCTCGCGGGCATCGCTGCGAACGGAGTTTCCGGAGCCTTCGGCGTGACCAATAATCTGGTCGTTGAGAAATAGCGTCAGGACCAGAATTCGCTCGACCGGAGCACGGGGATAACCTCGAAGTCGATCAAGTCGTCCCAGCGGCCTATCGCGCCCACAGCATCCACCCAAGTCGCTTGAACCGCACTCCGATAGATCTCGTATCGGCATTTCTGAAGTGTATCGACTACAATTCTTAAATGCGTTACCTGCTCGCTCTCGCCCTCGCTCTTCCCCTGGCCGCGCAGCCAAAACCCTCCATCGCTCCCGCCGATTATGGCAAGTGGGAAACTCTCGGCAATGGAGTCTTCTCGCCCGACGGCAAGTGGCTCGCCTATCCCATCCGCCGCGCCGACGGCACCTACGAGCTTCGCATTTCCCCGACCGCCGGAGGCAAGACACAGATCGCAAAGTTCGGGACCGACCCGTCCTTCTCTTCCGACTCGCACTGGATCGCCTATGCGATCGGCGTCTCCGAATCGGAGGCGGAAAAGGCCCCAGCCGCGCGTAAGCCGCAAAATAAGCTCGGCTTGATGGACCTGTCCAATTTGGGCACCCCCGGCACCGCGACCACGGTCGACGACATCACCGCCTTCGCTTTCTCCGATCGCGGAGCCTTTCTCGCCATGCGCCGTTATGCGCCGCGAACCGCGACGCCAGCCGCGGCGACTCCGGCGGCAGCAGGTCGAGGCGGACGCGGCGGCGGAAGCCGTGGCGGTGCGACCGATCCAGTCGGAACCACTCTCTTGGTCCGCGACCTCGCCTCCGGCGTCGACACCACCTTCGGCGACGTTACCGATTTCAAATGGCAAGACAAAGGCACCCATCTCGCCATGACCATCGGCGCCGAGAATCGCGTCGGCAACGGAATCCAGCTTTACGATGCGTCGACCACCACGTTGAAGGTCCTCGATTCCGGCGACGCCAGCTTCTCCGCCCTCACCTGGCGTAAGGATTCGTCCGATCTCGCCGCGCTCCGTTCCAAGCGCGACCACGCTTACGATGGCGATTCCTACGTCGTCCTTGCGTTCCGTAATCTGGCCAATAAAAAGTCCGCCGACGTCCCCGCGCCCCAGCGCATTGTTTCTTCCCGCGCTCCGCAGTGGTCGGAGGACGGCAAAATAATCTACCTCGGCATCGCCGATTGGGACAAGCGCGCCGACACCGTCTCCGGCGATCCGGCCAACGTCGAAGTCTGGCACTCGCGCGACGTAAACGTCGTCGCCGAGCAGAAGCTCCGCCTCGCGCGCGATCGTGATCGCCACGTGGTCGCGGCCTGGAACGTCGACTCCGGCAAAATCACGCCCCTCGGCGCCAGCGTGAAGGAGACGATGCAGATTCCGCGCCACGGGAGCATCGCCATCGCCGTCGACGAAACGCCGTACGACACCGACGGCATGTTCGGCCGCCGCTACAACGACGTATATAAGGTTGATCTCGCGACCGGCGCGCGCACGGTCGTCGCGAAGCGAGTCATCCCTCCGGTCTGGCATAGCCCCGGAGGCCATTACGTCCTCACCTTCAAGGACAACGAATACACCATTTACGATCTGGAAACCGGCGCTACCCGTAACCTCAGCAAGCTCGCCCCCGGCGTGACGTTCACCGATAAAGAGGACGACCACACGCCTCCTCACAAGCCTTCCTGGGGCATCGCCGGGTGGACGACCAACGACAAAAGCGTGATCGTCTACGACGACACCGATCTCTATGAGCTCTACTCCGACGGCTCAAAATCCATCAAGCTGACCAGCGGCAGCGCCGAGCAGGTCCGCTATCGGCACGTCTACGTTTCGAGCGAAGGCGGAGGCGGTCGCGGCGGTCGCGGCGGCGGAGCGAACGACGAGGCTATCGACCTTTCGAAGCCCGTCTACCTGAGCCTTTACGGCATCTGGACCAAGAAAACCGGCTATGCAATCCTCAACGCCGGTAATGTGGAAAAGGCCGTCTGGATCGACAAGGGCACCAGCCGTCTGATCAAAGCCAAGGACTCCGATACCTACGCCTACGTCGCCGAGGCCTTCGACTCCTCGCCCAACTACTACGCCGCTGGAGCCGACCTCAAGAACCCGCATCAGGTCAGCGACACCAATCCCTTTCAATCCAACTACGCGTGGGGCAAAGCGCAGCTCATCGAATACAAATCCCCCAAAGGCGAGCGACTTCAGGGAGCCCTTTTCTACCCCGTCAATTACGAACCCGGCAAGCAGTACCCGATGCTGGTCCACATTTATGAACGCGAGAGCAACTTCCTGCATCGCTACTTCCCTGTGTCAGAGCGCTCGCCCTACAGCGAAGCCGTCTGGACCTCGAAGGGCTACTTCGTCCTGATGCCCGACATCGTCTTTCGTCCGCGCGATCCCGGCCTGTCGATCCTCGAATGCACTGTCGCCGCCACGAAAGCCGCCGTCGCGACCGGCATGATCGACTCGAAGCACATGGGCATCACCGGACATTCCTGGGGAGGCTACGGCTCGACGTTCATCATGACCCAGACCGACCTGTTCGCCGCCGGCGCGGTGGGCGGATCGCTCACCGATTTGATCTCCAACTTCGGCGAGGTTTATTGGAATAACGGCGTCCCCGAGACCGGCCATATGGAAGTCGGGCAGGAGCGCATGCAGGTCCCTCTGTGGGAAGATCCGCAAGCGTACATCCGCAACTCCGCCGTCTTCAGCGTCAATAAAATGCAGGGCCCGCTGCTGATGTCGACCGCCGATAAAGACGGCGCGTCGGACTGGCATCAGACACTAGAGTTCTACAACATCGCCCGCCGGGCGGGAAAACAAGTAGTGATGCTGATGTATCCCGGCGAGAATCATTCGCTCGCGATCAAGGCGAATCAAATCGATTATCACCACCGGATCATCGACTGGTTCGGCTACTACTTAAAAGGCGAGCCCGCCCCCGAGTGGATCAATAAGGGGACGTCGGTGCTCGACCGGGAGAAAGAGTTGAAGAAAATTAAAAAGGAGACCGAAGGATCGACAACCAACACCGGCGGAGGCGGCGCGCCGTAGAGGATATTGACGCGGCCCCCGTCTGTCGTGTCGGCGCTTCTACTTCGTGACTACATCCACAATCCTCATGACGTCGATGCGCGGCCGGTCTGCTGTGTCTGATATCTTATCCGCATACTGCGCAAAGTCCATCTCGGGATGCACCTTGTTCCAGGTCGCTCGCGCCGGAATGCCCTTTCCCAAAGCCTCCCAGCTGGGGAATCCGTCTACCGTCATGGCGTTATACGGCAGGCTGGCTCCCGCGGGCATCACCAGAGTGTAGACTGACCAGAACGCGCCCGGCGTGTCCTTCGCCAAGCTCTCTACTAATTGCTTCCAGCCCGTCGTTTCAAGGCGCAGCCAATCCGCCTGCATGTTCGGCTTGATTTTGTAATAGTTCAGCCGCACGTAGCCTCCCTTCACCACCCCGGGGCCCACGCTCGCCCGCCCGCGCCAAATCTCCGACCCGACCAGATAGCTCAGGTCGGTTCTCCTGGCCACCATCGCCGCCCCACTCATCGTAATCCCCGCCTTTTTCATGTCTGCCTCAGTCTGCGCGGCAGAACGCGTCTCCGGCGGAAAGCCATTGCTTCTGGACACCACCTGATAATCGCACCGGGCTCCCCGGCCCGCCGGATACGCCGCCTGTGTGTAGATGACCGCCGTGTACATGCCGCTGTCCACGCTCACCTTCGCTAGCTTCATCGCCGTGTCCCGAAGGTACTCAGTGTACAACCCTCCTTTTCCGTCCCTGACCTTGATGCAATTGACGCGGATGAACTGCGGCGCCTCTTGTGCGGAAACGATTGAGTTCCATGCGATTCCAAGCGCGAGTATTCCGGCAACTTGGGCGAACCTGATCATAGTTGACTCCTTTCTAGAGCGGAGTAAGTATACACCAATGTGCTGGTAGGCATATCGAAAATCCGGCGAAAATCCGGGACGGCATTCGGACAATCAGATAGATTAAATGCATGGGCGGAGCCACGACCGAAGAGCGGATCGGGCGCGCGGAGCGGGTTGAAGGGGTCGAAAGGGTCGAAAGGGACAGACAGAATCGACGGACTCGTAAATCCAGGTCGAAGGGGATCGAAGAATCCGGAATCCGGCACATTATACGCAACACCTTCTGCCAATCCGATAGACTGAATGCATGCCCGGAACCACAACAAAAGAGCGGATCGGTCGCGTAGGACAGCGCCGCCAAGTGGTGATCCCGAAAGAGATCCTGGAAAGCCTCAATATGCGAGAGGGCGATCTCGTCGCCGTTGCGCAACGCGGCGATTCCGTGGTTATCAAGCGCAAAACACTGGTCGATCCCGACGACGTGCTCACGCCAGCAGAAGGCGCGCTTGTGAAGAAGGCCGAACGCGAGATGAAGCAAGGCAAGTACGTGACGCTTGCCCAACTCCACCATGACCTGGCACGTAAAAGTTCACAACGGCGCCGCAAAACAGCTTGACGCGATCCCGCCAGATCGGCGAAAGCGCATTCTGAACGATATCGACGAACTTGCCGATGACCCCTTTCGCGGCCTTGTAAAGCCGCTGAAGGGACCGCAGTATAGAGGCATCTATCGTAAAGTATCAGGCCGGTATCGCATCATCTTCAAGCCCATTCATGCGGCGCATACCGTCGAAGTTCTGTCTGTTCTCCTGCGAGATGAGCGCACGTACCGACACCTATAGTCTGAGGACTTCCGTAATGACACCGTCATTACGTTATGTTATGCTGGCTTCACGTAGAGTATTCTCATGCCCACTTCCCATCAGGCAAACGCCAAGCGCGACACTCTGAACGTCCGGATCAAGCCGGAACTGCGCGCACTTATCGACCGCGCCGCCGAACTGTCGGGGAAAAACCGGACAGATTTCGTGCTCGACGCCGCCCGTCGTGCCGCCGAGGATGCCCTGTTAGACCGGACGGTGTTTATGGTCAATCCTAAAGCCTACGCCGAGTTCCTGGTGCGGCTCGATGCGCAGCCGCGCCCGAATGCCCGGCTGCGCCGGTCGCTGAAAACCACCGCTCCATGGGAGAAATAAGCGCGCCTGAACCCCTCGCGGATCGGCACGACGTCGGCGATTTCGGCTCCGGGGAGGCATCCCTTGACGACTGGCTGACGCGCCGGGCGCGCGCCAATCAGGCGAGTGGAGCGTCACGCACGTATGTCGTTTGCGAAGCAAGCCGCGTCATCGGCTATTATGCGCTGGCTTCCGGCGTGGTGACAGTCGAAAGCGCCCCCGGCCGGTTTCGGCGAAACATGCCGAATCCAATCCCCGTAGCCGTGCTGGCACGCCTGGCTGTGGATCGAGAGTGGCAGGCGCGAGGTATCGGCCGCGCGCTGTTCCGGGACGCCGCGCGCCGTGTGGCCCATGCGGCGGACGCGATCGGGATTCGCGGTATCGTGGTTCACGCTATATCGGAGGAAGCGAAGAGTTTCTATCTGGCGCTTGGCTTCGAAGCGAGCCCAAGCGAACCGATGACGTTGATGGTGACATTGTCCGACGTTCGCGCTGCCCTTTCATAGGCGTCGAAGGGGACGCCACTGCTCCGTCCCCTTCGCGAGATAAGCATTTTCGGCAACTTCGGGAAGTCGTCGCGAGAAGACGACGGGTTGGTTATACTATGGCTGGACCATGACTTTCTCACACAGATTCGTCCTATTGGCTACAGCGCTGCTGGCTGGACCGTGCTGTTTCGCTACGTCCAGTTTTTCGTTTACGGGGAACTTCACGTACGACACCGATGTCCAACTGTTTACGTTTACGCTGCTTGCGAACACCAGCAACGTAAGCCTGCGGACCTGGTCCTATTCCGGCGGCGTCAATGCCGCGGGGCAGACGATCGGCAGCGGCGGATTTCAGCCGATTCTCGATCTCTACCTGGCGGACGGAACCCAAATGAATCCCGGCCCGGCCGGGCCGTGCACGGTGCCCACCACCGGAAACGCTCTGACGGACTTGCTTCCCGATCCTACGACACAGGAGTGCTCGGACGTCTACTACCCTACGACTCTCTCGTTCCCAGGCGGCGTGTGGCAAGCCGGGACTTACATCGTGGCGCTTGTCGAAGACGCCAACCAAGGCGTCGGCAATCTCTCCGACGGCTTTTTCGCGTCCGCCGTCCTAGGCTTGCCCGTGCCGAGTAACTTCACCTGTCAGGTCGGCCCCATTGGCTTTCAGGGAAATCCGCCCACAGTGCCAGTAACTGACCCGTTCTGCGATGAAAGCGCTCCTGGCGTTGAGCGAACCGGCGCGTGGGCCCTCGATTTTAACAATGTGGATAGCGTGACCGCCGAATCTGCCGTTCCCGAGCCCGGCACACTACCCCTATGCCTCCTTGCGGCAGCAGTTGTCTTCGCCGGAGGGCGATTCGGAAATCGCCGCGCCTGCGGCCTCTAGCTGGGTTATAACCTCATGCGTAAGCGTGGGGATCGTACGGGCGCATCGGGCTCTCATCGTTTTCCCAACAGCGGCTTATTCAACAGCTCCACCATCGGAGCCACCTCTTTAAAGCGTTTAATGATTTCCGATTTTAACCTCCGCGACGTCGCAAGCTTCGGGTCCAGCTCCACCCACCAATACCACTGCTTCATCTTGATCAGGTCCACCGCCGGATGCGCCGGATCGAAGCCCTTTGGCACACGCTGCAATGTTGTTCCTTGCAATGCTCCCATCAGCTTCCTTTTCGTGCGAATCAACTTATGGTTTTCAGTGAGAAAATGCCGGATCTTGCGCAACTGCTCCGGCCCTGGCGCGTATGCTCCGCAGGCGATTCCGACCTCCTTTGCCGATACGTGAAAATAATATCCGGCGCCCGCATCCTTATGAAGACCGCGCCGCGGAAAGATCGCGCCAAGATGCGTTTTGTACGGAGTCTTGTCCTTGCTGAAACGAGTGTCGCGATAGATGCGGTACACGGCTTTCTTCGGCTCCGTGATATGTTCCGGCGCGAACTTCAACAGCTCGGCGTTGATGGCCTCGACGAATTCGAGCATCGGAGCCTTCAGCTTCGAATCGAAAATTTCCTTCCTCGGCTGAAACCAGTCGCGGGTGTTGTTTTTTTCCAGGCCTTTTAAGAATGTGAGGGCTTCGGGAGGGAACATATAATCAGAAGAGATGCTCTTTCGCCTCTCGGCGATTCCCAATGTACAGCTTTTCGTGAACGCTCCGCTGGCGCGTTATACCCGCTTTGAAATCGGCGGCCCCGCTCGCATGCTGGCCAATGTTTCGACAGTAGATGCGCTGGCCGAAACATTGAAGCTGACCAAAGACAGCGGCACTCCGCACGCGATCATCGGCGGCGGCACCAACCTGATTGTCGACGATGCCGGATTTCCCGGAGCGGTGGTTCGTTACGTGGCCAAGAACATCGAAATCGACGGCACGCGAGTGCGCGTCGAAGCAGGCGCAATGCTGCAAGACCTGGTCGATCAAACGATCGACGCCGGTTTAAGAGGCCTCGAAACGATGACGGGGATTCCGGGCTGGGTGGGCGGCGCGATTTACGGCAATGCGGGCGCCTACGGGCATTCCATCCAGGAATCGATCGAAAGCGTGCGGTTTTTCGATGGCTTCAAAGTGTGCGAATTATGGTCAAATAAGCTTGCTTGGAGCTACAGAAACAGCATATTTAAGTCATTTAAGGACTGGATTGTGCTGGACGCCACATTAAAGCTTGTTAAGGCCGATCCGGCCGAATTGCGCGCCACTGCCGGCGGAATCCTCAAAATACGCAATGAAAAGTACCCTCCCACCATGAAATGCGCCGGCAGTATCTTCAAAAACCTGCTGCTGGCCGATTTGCCCGCCGGAGTGATGGTTCCCGAGAAAATCGTCCGCGAAGGGAAGGTGCCGTCGGCCTATTTTCTGGAAGCGGCGGGTGCGAAAGGCCTGGCGATCGGGGGACTTCGGGTGGCCGATTATCACGCCAACCTTATCTACAACCAAGGCGGAGGCACTGCCAAAGATTTATGGCATCTTATTGAAACGCTGAAGGTTGGTGTCTGGGAAAAGTTCGGCGTGAGGCTCGAGGAAGAAGTGCAGTCGATCAGAAAACCGTGATCGTCAGACCGGACTGCGTCATGAAAGAGCCGACGCCGACGACAATCGGCAACGTGCCTCCGGAAAAATAACCGGAGGGGACTTGCGCATTGATCTGAAACATTCCAGGATAGTTACCGGACGGCCCCGCGTAAAGAATCGTCGCGGCGTAGCCTCCCAGCGATACGGAAAACGGCAGTCCAGTAACGCCTTCGCCGGTTCCGAACAGCGAAATCACGCTGCCGCGAGGGGCTGGATTCGTCGGGCTGTTCAGGGTTCCGTCCTGATTGATAATGGAGGCTTGCCCGCTGGCATTCGCGAACAGAGCGGGTGCGGCATCCACAACATTTGCCGTGATTTGCGCGATTTGCGCTCCCTGATCCTCGACGGTAATCTGGACCGTGCCTGCGACCGAGAGCGGAACCCGCACTAACAGCGGGGTCATGGAAAGAATCGGCGCGGGTATCGTGTTGAAAAGCACCTGTGTCGCCGCAGGAACGCCTATAAGATCCATCAACATACCAGGGGCGATGGGACCCGGCGTGAGGCTGGCGGCGTTGACAGCGCTGACCACCAGTATCGGCGCAACCGTCGCTTGCGATCCGGAAGGAATAAGCTGGCGGATGCGGTTGTTTCCGGAATCGACAATATAGGCACCTGCGACGTCGCAGGGTGCGTTCAATTGCGCCAGGAGAGAAGATGCTCCGTCGCCTGCGAATCCGGCCGATCCGGTGCCGGCTACCGGAGTGACTTGGCCGTACGTGTTGACGCTGAGGACTTGCGCTAAACCGCTATCGGCGACCAGTACATTTCCCGACGCGTCGACGGCGATGCCTTGGGGAGCGCTCCATAAACCGGGCGCGAGCAGAGAATGATTGCCCGATGGAGCGATCATCCAGACCTGCTTGGCTCCGGTTTCAGAGAAGTAGAAATTGCCGGCCGCATCGAAGGCCATGCCGCGTGGGGATTGGAGGCCGGAAAAAAGAGTAGTAGTGACGCCCGCCGGTGTGAGTTTATAAATGACGGAGGAATCGGCGATATATAAGTTCTGCAATTGGTCGAACATCATGTACGCGGGCGCCGACAAAACGGGTGTGGCCAGCGGGAGAATGATGCCGCCGGGAGTGACCACGCGGATGCGGGCGTTGCCGGTATCGGCGATGTACAGGTTGCCAAAGGAATCGAAGGTGACCGAGGTCGGGCCATTGAGCGCGGCCAGCATCGCGGCTCCGCCATCGCCTGAGTTTCCCGGCGTTGCAAGACCGGCTACGGTGGTAATTGTGCCGTCCAATCCTACGCGGCGAATGCGGTTGTTGGCGCGGTCGGCGATGAACAGATTTCCGATGGAATCGAGCGCAACGCCGGTGGGGTGGTTGAGCAGAGCCTGGGTGGCTGGTCCGCCGTCGCCCTCGGCCAGATTCCCTCCGCCGGCGACGACAGTCGAGTAGCCGGTGAGAGTTACACGGCGGGCGAAGGTCATATCGGCGACGTACAAAGTGCCGTCGTAGCCGCACACGATGTCGACGGCCGAAACATTCATGGCCGTGGCCGTTCCGGAGGAAAGAGGGATCGCAAGGATCTGGGCGGCGGAGTGATCGGCAACGTAGAGGGTGGAGTATCCATCGAAGGCGAGGCCGGTGGGAAGCGCGGAGCGCGCGATCGAGGTGATGCGTCCGGCGGATACTTTGCGGATCAGATGATTGCCGCTGTCGGCGATGTAGACGGTTCCCTGATGGTCGACCGCGAGGGCAGTGGGATAGTTCAGCTCGGCGAGCGCGGCTACACCGTCGCCTGAATAGCCGAGGGCGCCTGTTCCGGCGAGCGTGGTGACGGTGCCGTCGGTGGTCATCTTATAGACGCGGTGGGCTCCGAAATCGGAGATATAGACGATGCCGGTGTTGGCGATGGCGACGTTGCGGGGCGCGGTGAAGGAGAGCACGGTGGCCATGCTCCCCTCATTGCTGCCACCGGCGGGTAGGGCGCCTCCTCCGGCAATGGTCGAGATGATTCCAGAGGGAGTGATGCGGCGGATGCGGGCATTGCCGAGGTCGGCGACGTAGAGATTTCCGGAAAGATCGAACGCCAGGCCGTAGGGGGAGTTGAGTTGGGAAGACGAAGCGGGTCCGCCATCGCCCGCGAATCCAGCGACGCCGTTGCCGGCGATGGTGCGGATGATGCCGTTGGGGGCGATGCAGCGGATGCGATGGTTGTTGGCGTCCGATATGTATATGTTGCCGAGGGGGTCGGCGGCGATTCCTTCGGCTTGAATGAGGATGGCGGAGGTCGCGGGGATGCTTTCGCCAACCCAGTTGCTGCCGGCGATGGTCGAGATGTTATAGGAACCAGCGGAGGCGGGGAGGAGCAGGCAGAGGAATGAAAGAAAGCGCATAAGAGTTGACGGCATACTCCTGAATACATGGAGTGCTATCAGCTCAGGATTTTTCTCAGGTGGAATTGTGAGTGGGCGCGAGGTCGGTTCACGGAGGATTCTGCATGTCAATGTGACTGATCACCTAACCGCGGAATGGCCGATTCAGCAGTTCCGCGAGTTTCTGGCATTCGACTATCCGCATCGATTCGTGATCCATGACCGCGACGCGATTTTCTCCGCCGCTGTCGATTCGGCGTTGAGGGATTTCGGTGTTCGCGCTCTCAGAACTCCGGTCCGAACACCTACCGCCGATGCTTTCTGCGAGCGAGTCATTGGGACCATCCGGCGCGAATGCTTGAATTTCATCATTCCGATCAATGAGCGACATCTTCGCTCGACAGTTCGCGAATACGTCGCCTACTACAATCGGGGTCGGCCACACTCATCCTTGGGACCGGGAATTCCGGAGCCGACCCAGGCAAGCGCTCCGGCCATGGTCCATAGACATAAACTGCCAGTCGGTTATCGAATCGCATCGAAATCGATTCTCGGCGGTTTGCACCACGATTATCGCCTGGGAGAGGAGGCCGCTTAGCGACGGATCATATTTTTTGCGGACCACAGCAGATGGTCGGCGGAGAAAAGCGGCTAAAAGGGCGATTTCACGAAGGGAACGGAGCTGTGTGTCCCTCGTCTGTGCAACTCGCTTTGCTGCTAGAGTTTATGGCTCGCTTTTTGGATTTACGAGTACGTCGATTCTGTCTGTCCCTTTCGGTCCTTTCGGTCTTTCGGTCCCCTTTCGGTCTTTTGGTCGCTGCCATTTTATGCCGATACTGCGATTTCGCGCACAACGCCGGCGCCTCGGCACGATTTCCGCTGAAATAGCTCCGCCATCTCCGAATGGACATGATTGGTCATCAGGAAGTAAGGCAGGACGCGCACTCGGGCCGCCGCCTGATTTTCGCGGATCAGTCGCAGATGCAGCGACCGGTCTCCCAACGTGAAGAAAACCCGTTCCCGATTTCGTCCTTTTTCCACTTTGTCCCCAATTTTTCCCCTTTGTCGTTCCGCATTTTCTCCCATGTTTCTAAAATTTTCCCCGTTGTTCGAACTTAATTGCGACGTCTGGTAAAGTTAATTGGCAAAATGGACGATTTTAAAATAATGAAAAGCTCGGTGCTTCTTCTTGCGTTGGCGCTCGGCACGGCTGCGACCAGCTGGGCGACGGTTACCTCGTGCGCTGGCCAATCCTCGGCTACATTGCCCAGTGCAGGAGAGAACGGCAACACTCCCGCCAATGGCTGCGGCCAAATTGACTCGGGATTCAATAACTTGACCACACCCGCCGGCCCTGACGGTAATGGCGGGGTATTCAATAACTTCATCACGCCTCCCTCTCCAATTTTCGTCAACAATTTCTCCTTTGAGACTCTTCCGGCGGGTGGCCTGCCGGAGGGTTGCGGCGTAGGCTGCACCTATAGCACTGGGGCCATTCCCGGCTGGTCCGGCGGCACCGGGCTCTTCGGCCAATTCCAACCTGGAACGCCGTGGTTCACCACGCCGCCCTCGGATGGCAGCGCTACGATGGCCTGGTCCCAGGGTCTCACTATCGCTCAAACCGTGCTTCCGACGGTCCAGCTAGGTGTCACTTACACCTTGATGGTTGATTTGGGCCTAAGGCTGGACCCCGGCCCAACATTTGTGTCATCGGCGGGTCTGTTGGTCGATGATGTTCGCTTGGATGAGACGGTGCCTGAGCCCACTGGGGCTACTCTCCTTGGACTGGGTTTGGTTGGACTCTCCGTATTCGCCAGGTGGAAACGGGTCAGCTAGGCCGTTGGACGAGACTCTTCGTAACTGCGGTCTTACTCCTGGCGCCGCTTCCTCTCTCGAGGACTGCGACCAATTCCTACCTTTGAGAAAACCGGGACAGACGGAGATTGACAGGGTGAACTCTTGCGAGCGGCCTGGCGTGATCCGCCGGTCCAGATAGCGTTCGAGGTCCTTGACAAAACTCGGCCCCGGTATAGCCCGTACCGGGGATCTATGCCGATTCGGCGGCTCAGGAGTGTGTGACAAGGTTCGACGGATTGGCGGCGGAGATGGATGCTGTGCGGGGTCCGAAATCGGACTTGCGAAATAAAGCCGCCTTAAAAGGCGGCTGCAGGCTAGAGCCTGCCCCACAAAAGAATCTAGACTGAGGCTGATTGATTTGGCACAGAAAAAAGCCGGGAGGAGCGGTTGGCTCTCCCGGCTTTTATCTATTATTCGGGCAGGGTGCCGCTGAGCCACATTGAGTGCGGGGCTTGGGTGGTCGACGTGCGGGTACGGACTACACCTCCGGAACGGACGACATGGAAGGCCACCGGATCGCCTGGCTTCAACGTTGCCTGGACCTTCTTCACATCTTCGATTGAGTTGACAGGCTGGCGGTTGACTGAGGTGATGATATCGCGGTCGGTCAGGCCGATATCGCTGGCGAAGGAGCCCGGCTCGACACGGGTTACGCACAGGCCGCGCTTCTCCGAGGTCAGCGCTTTTTCATCGTCGGTCAGGCTTCGCAAAGAGACGCCGAACTGGACTACTCTGCTGACTTCCGCTTTGGCTTCGTTCGCGGCGGGCTGGTCGATCTTACCCACGACGCGCTCGTCGTTGGCGAAAACCTTCATGCGATCTTCCACGACCAGCTTGAAATCCATTTTCTTGCCGTCGCGGTCGATGTTGAGAACTACCGGGGTTCCAACCGACAGGTCCGCAATGCGGTTCATGAGGTCGTCACCGTCTTTGAGAGGTTTGCCGTTGATGCCGAGAATAATATCGTCGACTTTGACACCGGCTCGGTCGGCTGGTCCGCCCTTGGGCACCTCATCGAGGATGACGCCATGGTCGTAGCCCATCGCCCTAAGCGTTTCGGCCTTGGTGGGAAGCCATTGGACGCCGATGGAGCCGCGGGTGACGTGGCCGTCGCGGATCACGTCGTTATACACGCGCACCGCCATGTTCATGGGGAGCGCGAAACCGATTCCTTCATAACCGCCGCTGCGGGTGGCGATCATGGTGTTGATTCCGATGACTTCACCGCGGATGTTGAGCAGAGGTCCGCCGCTGTTGCCGGGGTTGATGGCCGCATCGGTCTGGATGAAGCGCTGGAACTGGCCGTCGCCGATGTTGGCGCGATTCGTGGCGCTGATGATACCGGCGGTAACCGTCTCCTGGAGTCCGAACGGGGAGCCGATGGCGACTGCCCAGTCACCGACCTGCACGCCGTCGGAATTGGCGATGTTGACCGGCTGGAGCGGGTGGTGCGCATCGATTTTGAGAATCGCGACGTCGGTTTCACGATCGAAGCCGATAAGCTTGGCGCGATACTCGGTCTCCTCGCCGTGGAGCTTTACTTTAATGTGATCGACGGGAGTGCCGTCTTCTTCGGAGACGACGTGCTTGTTGGTGAGGATGTAGCCGTTCTTATCGACGATGAAGCCGGTGCCGGACTGTTCGCGCTTGCCTTCTTCCTGCGGCATCTGGAGGCCGGGAGCTTGGCCACCGAAGAATTTGCGGAACAGCTCGGAAGAACCATCGTCGGCGCCGGCGCCTTCCTGATCGTCCTGGTTGGGGCGAACTCGCTGGCGGCGGGTGGTTTGGATTTTGGGCGTATAGTCGGCCGTGATGTTGACCACGCTGGGGCTGATTTTCTTGGCGAGCTTGGAGAATTCATTCCCGGTTTCGACCGCCGAGGGAATTACGAGCGGGGTCGCATCGGGAGCGACGTTTTGGGCCTTGGCGGCATTCACGCCGGTGTTCACGAGCGTTCCGATGACGATTCCGATCGAAAGGGTGAACAGCATTAGGGTTGTCGACAGGAGCTTTTGCTGTCTCATTCTATCTAGCAGCTTCATTTGTTTTTGTTAACCTCATTTCGGAGTTTCGAAGGCGCACTCCAGCCTGAAACCACACACTCTTATCCTAATAGATGTCCGCGCGGGGCGGGGGGTTTCAGGAAGGCTGGGTTTTGCCGCTCACAGAGAAATAGACGCTGGGTGTGAAAAAATGTCACAAAGGCGACGACATGAGGTTCCCACTATTCATTGATGAGCAGGAGGCATAGGGCTAACAGGATGCGCCGGAGGCCTAGGTCGCGGCCTTCGGGTTGATACCACTCGGACGGCGTGTGGGCGCCGCCGCCTTGGCCTCCAGTGCCGATGGAGACGGCGGGGATGCCGAGAGACAAGGGGATATTGGCGTCGGTGGAGGAGCAGTCGAGATGGCTGCGGATGCCGAGATGGGCGTCGACGGCGCGCATATAATCGAGGATGGGCGCATCGGGGGCGAGTCCTCCGCCGGGGCGCGAACCGATCTCCTTCATCTTCGCGGCGACGCGTCCGGTACTGCGGCTGTTTTCAATGCCTATGGCCTCTTCTACGGCGCTTCCGAGGAGCGTGGCCATTTCATCGATGCGGGCGGCGCTTTCCGATCGCAAATCGACTTTGGCGTGGGCTTCACTGGGGATGGAGTTGATGCTGGAGCCGCCTTCGATCAGGCCGAAGTTGAAAGACGATTTGGGTCCGGCGGCAGGGATACGATCGTTGAACAAAGTGACGGCGCGGCTAAGCGCGTGGACGGGATTGCCGACGCCGTAATCGCTCCAGCTATGGCCGCCAGGTCCGGTGATGGACACATCGAAACGGCGGCTGGCGAGGGCTTGCGAGGTGATGCGGTCGGTGCCGGGGCCGTCGAGTACGAGGAAGGATCTTATGCGTGAACTGGCACCGGTCCGGCACAGATAGCGCATGCCCGAGAGATTGCCTTCGCCCTCCTCGCCGACATTGGCGATGAGAACGGGACAGAGAGCGGAGTCCTCAAGAGGCTTCGCGGCCCGCCAGACGGCGGCGATCGCGAGGAGAGCGGAGAGGCCCGCGCCGTTGTCGGAGACGCCCGGTCCGAATAACTTTCCGTCATCCGAGACCTTGATGTCGTCGGCGGTGCGCGGCGCGAGGACGGTATCGAGATGGGCGGTGACGGCGATGAGCGGCGTATCGCGGCGTGTTCCGAGGGAAGCGACGACATTGCCGGCGCGATCGATTTTAGCGTCCCATTGAAGAGCTCGAAAGCGGTCGGCGATCCATTCGGCGCGCTTCTGCTCAAAGAATGTGGGTGCGGGGATGCGGCAGAGCTTAAGGTGCTGTTCCTGAATCCAAGAACGCTCGCGGCGGAACCAGTCGAGGGCTGTGCGGACACCGGTGGCTGAGGAGAGATCGGCGACGGATTGGGCGAGCGCTGCCAAATATTAGTCTAGCGCGGGTTTTGAGGCGACAATTTGGGGCGTCAGATCCCGGCCTTGGGATTCTTTTCGCGGATCCAGGGAATGAATTCGCCGGGGACTGGCATGGTTGAGAGGCGGCCTTGACGCACGAGGGCCCAGTCATCGAACTTTTCCGACTGCTTTACTTGAGCGAGCGTTACCGGAGAATCGAGAATGGAAAGAAACTCGAGATCGACCACGGCGGATTTAGGGTTATTCGGATCGGGACGACCTGCCGATAGTACCAGAGCGATGCCGACAATTGCGGAGATTCCGCCGCTGTGGTAGATGAAGACTCGGTCGCCGGGCTGCATCTCCTTGATAGCGTGCACCGCGTGGGGATTTCGGACGCCGTCCCAGACGGTCTTTTTATCGCGCTGGAGATCCTGAATGGAATAGACGGTAGGCTCAGTCTTAGCCAAGTAGTAGCGGACGGGTGTAGGGTGTTTCATGATCGAGAGTCAGGGTACCAAGGTAACTGGACAGTGCTCGCAAAATACTGTTTTATAAATAGTAACAGGACAAACAACGCGATGGGGAGAACGTTGTACAATACAAAGTAGTTTGCTGTTTCCGCCGGCCGTGAACTTCAAGGAGGAATGTCGTCAGTGGTCCCTAGAAGACTAGCACTATGTCTACCAGTATTGGCGATCGTGGCTCTGGTAGCTGCGGCGCAGGTGCCGGTACAGCAGCAGACGCCGCCGCCTGAAAAGCCGCCGGAAGCGATAAAGACGCTGCCGAACAGCGTGGGGGCCGACAACACGGGGGCACCCATCGATCCCAAGACGTATGTGATCGGGCCGGAGGACGTTCTCTACATCGCTGTTTTTCACGAAATGGAACTGAGCGGAGCGGTTGCCGTCCGCCCTGACGGGAAGATTACCAAACCGCTCATTGGAGACATGCAAGCAGGGGGACTCACGCCAGAGCGACTTTCGGCGCAATTGAAGCAGGCGTTTTCCACGTACATCAATAATCCGGACGTGACGGTCACGGTTGTCCAGGTAAATAGTAAGCGCTACACGGTGGCGGGAGAAGTGATGCGGGCGGGTCCGTATCCGCTGGTCCTGCCGACCAAGGTTTTCGACGCGCTGAGTACGGTCGGATTCCGCGATTTCGCGAATACCAAGAAGATCAAGATCATCCGGGGCAAAGAGCGGATTAAGTTCAACTACAACGAAGTGCTGAAGGGCAAGCATTTGGAACAGAACATTTTTCTGGAGCCGGGCGATACAATTTACGTTCCATAGTTTTTTAAGTAAGTAAGGAGTCACGACGCAATGCAGCCAACCGAGGGGATGAGTATTTCAAGAAGGGCGCTCGATGTCGAGGATTATATCGACATTATCCGGCGGCACAAAGGATGGATATTCGGGCCGTTTCTGTTGACCCTGGTGGTGAGCGTGGTCGGCGTCTATATGTGGCCGGACAGCTACACCTCTACCGAGGTGATCCGGGTGGTTCCGCAGCAGGTGCCGGAGCAGATGGTACAGGCGGCCGTGAACCAGCAGATGGAGCAGCGGCTGGGATCGATGGCGCAGACGATCATGAGCCGCTCGGTGCTGACGAATATCATCAACCAGTTTGGCCTGTATCCGAAGGAACGCACGCAGCGGCCGATCGAAGATCTGGTGGAGGACATGAAGACCAACCATATTAAGATCAACCTGGTTACATCCATTACGGGTGGCTCAGAGCATCGGGGCGTGGGGGCGTTCTCCATCTCGTTCTCCTACGAAAATCGCTATCAGGCGCAGAAGGTGGTGCAGGATCTGGGATCCCGGTTCATGGAAGAGAGCATCCGGAATCGCTCGAACGCGACCTATCAAACCACCCAATTCATCAAAGAACAGATGGAACAGGCCAAGAAGGAATTGGACGAAATCGAAATAAAGCTGCAGGCGTTCCAGACGGAGCATAACGGCAACCTACCGGACCAAATGGATTCAAACCTGCGCCAGATGCAATCTCTGCAGACTCAATTGAGCATCCTGGGAAACCAGATCAGCCGTGACAATCAGGACCGGTTGCAGTTTCAATCGCAGATTCAGATTTTGAAGGACAGCCAAGCGGCGGTGGCAAAAGAGCAGCCGATGGAACAACAGACCCAGGCCTACAAGGAAAAGAACGACAAGCTAGCGGAGGCGGAGCGCGACGTTACGATGCTTCAAACTCGATTGGACCTGCTGCTCCAGCATTATAAGGAAGACTGGCCCGATGTACGGACCGCGCGGGGCCAGCTCATCGTTGCCAAGCAGCGCCGGGACGAGCTACTGAAGGAAGACGCCGCCGCAAAGAAGACGGACGCCACAGCCACTGCGGCAGCGCCCGCTAGGACTCAAAATCCTCTTCAGGCGCGCGAGTTGCGCGAATACGATAATCGCATCCGAACCCTTCAGACGGCGATTGAAGCTAAAGATCTGGAAATAGCGGGCTACACCAAGGAGATTGGGAGGCTGAACGCCCAGATTACGCTTTACACAGGTCGTGTCGAAACTGTGCCGGCCGGAGCGCGTCAATATGGGGACCTTCTTCGCGAGAAGGAGATCGCGCGAACGAAGTATGTGGATATGGATACGAAGCTGCAACATGCGCAGATTGCGCAGGAAATGGAAGGCCGCAAACAAGGGGAGACGCTGGAGCTGTTGGACCCGGCTTCGCTGCCGATTACCCAGACCGATCCGAAGCGGCCGATGATTATTTCCATCGGCGCCGGCATCGGCCTGCTGCTGGGCGTCGTGATCGCCGGTGCGCTCGAGATGAAAGACACCTCTCTCAAAAATCTGAAGGATGTGCGGGCGTACACGCAGATGGCGATTCTGGGCAGCATTCCGCTGCTCGAGAACGATTTTGTAGTGCGCCGCCGCAAGCGCCTGGCATGGCTGGGATGGACGACCGCGTCTCTGGCCGCGGTGGTGATCATGTCAGGGTCGATTGTGTATTACTACGTGACGAAGGATTGAAGGAAACGTTATGAGCCGAGTACATGATGCATTGCGACGCGCCGAACAGGCGGGATTATTGTCGCCACCGGTATCGCGACTGAACGCGGACGCCCGCGCAGCGGCAACAGGTGTGAATCAGGAACATGGGCCGAACCTGGCCAACCTGCTGGAGCAGGTGGAGGAGATCCCGTTCCGGGCCGCCGCCGACTCCCTGCTGATCGACGTCGCGCGGCCGCATGAGGCGCCGATGGAAGAGTTCCGCACGCTTCGCACGCGGCTCAACCACATGAAGACGCTATCGCCCATTCACACTGTGGTGATAACCAGTCCATCGCCGGCGGAAGGCAAATCGCTCTCGGCCGCGAATCTCGCACTGGCGCAGGCGCACTTGGCTGGGAATATCACGCTGCTCGCGGATTTCGATTTCCGGCGGCCGATCGTGCACACTCTGTTCGGCGTCGACCGCAGCCCCGGCATCACCGACTATTTGCTGGGCCGCGTACCGTTGCACAAGGCAATGCGTAAAGTGGCGGGTACGAATCTCTACATCATGCCGGCCGGGGAGGCGGTCATTAATCCTCTTGAACTTCTGAACCTGCGCGAAGTGAAGCATCTGCTGGACCGCCTGCCGACTCTGTTCAACTGGATCATT
>Ga0182024_10009484_pt1 | contig 20111 bp, 21 predicted proteins | sample P32metaG_FD_120480 | JGI IMG/M metagenome (GOLD analysis project Ga0182024, IMG submission 120480) | Permafrost microbial communities from Stordalen Mire, Sweden - P3-2 metaG (Illumina Assembly) | ecosystem: Environmental > Terrestrial > Soil > Wetlands > Permafrost | place: Sweden: Stordalen... | reverse complement strand
CCGCAAGTTCAAGCGCTTCAAGCAAAAGCCGAAGAGCGCGCGTGAGTGGCTCGCCCGTATCATCCAGATCAACCCAGAGCTCTTCGCGCACTGGCCGCTTCTACATGCCAACAGTCGGACTGGGAGCCGGATGAGCCGAGCGGCTCACGTCCGGTTCTGAGAGAGCGCGGTGGTGAAACTCCGCCGCGCCACTCGCCCCAGGCAGGAGATCGTTTGCTCTACTCCTCTACCCTTCTATAGAATCAATAGTTTGCTGCCCGAAGTCTTAAGCCGCAAGCGAACCTGCCGATCATCATAAAGTTGAGCCGGGATTGAATCAGAAATCATTATGAAAATTCATGAGTACCAGGCCAAGGGAATCCTGAAGAAATATGGGGTCGCGGTGCCGCGGGGCGAGGTGGCTGGCACGCGTGAACAAGCGGTAGCTGCGGCCGAGAATTTGTTCAGCGCGGGTGCTACCGGGGTGGTGGTCAAGGCACAGATTCATGCCGGAGGCCGAGGCAAAGGCGGTGGAGTGAAAATCGCCAAGTCGGTGGAAGAAGCTGCGGAACTCGCATCCAAAATCCTGGGAATGACGCTAGTGACGCACCAGACTGGGCCGGAAGGCAAACTGGTGCAGCGATTGCTGATCGAAGAGACGTTGCCGATCGAGAAAGAGCTTTACCTGGGGATCGTGATCGATCGTGGGGAAGCGAAGCCGGTGTTTATGGCGTCAGCGGCGGGGGGAATGGAAATCGAGCAGGTGGCGGAGGAAAATCCGGACGCAATTCTTCGCGAATACATTGATCCGGGAATGGGGCTGGGAGCGTTCCAGGCACGCAAGTTGGCATTCAAGCTGGGTTTGAAGCCGCAACAGATCAACGATGCGGTGCGCTTCATGACTGGCTTGTACAAGGCATTCGAAGAGACGGATTCTTCGATGATGGAGATCAATCCGTTCATTACTTGCACCGACGGGCGTTTGTTTGCGCTTGATGCAAAAGTTGCTTTTGATGACAATGCGCTGTTTCGGCATCCCGATCTCAAAGAGCTGCGCGACGTTACTGAGGAAGATCCGCTTGAGGTGGAAGCTTCGAAGTACAGCCTGAACTACATCAAACTGGATGGGAATGTTGGCTGCATGGTGAACGGTGCCGGACTGGCGATGGCGACCATGGACATTATCAAGTATGCCGGCGGCATGCCTGCGAACTTTCTTGATGTGGGCGGCGGGGCGAATGCTGAGCAAGTGACGCACGCGTTTGAAATTCTTCTCAGCGATAAGAGCGTGAAGGCCGTGCTGATCAATATTTTTGGCGGGATATTGCGGGTGGATACGCTGGCCAAAGGCGTGGTCGAGGCGGCGACGAAAACGAAGATCCAGTTGCCGATTGTGTTGCGGCTGGAAGGGACGAACGTCGAGCAGGGACGGGAGATCCTGCAAGAATCAGGATTTAATTTTATTGTGGCGGAGACGATGAAGGACGCAGCGGAGAGGGTGGTGGCGGCGGCGAGCTAGCTGCGGGCGACCGTGCAGGGTGTAGGGGTCCTTCGACTGCACATTTCTTCCGCTTCGCGAAAGAAATGTTTCGCTTAGGAGACAACGGATTCAGAGTTGGGAAGATTTGAAAATAAAAAACTTATGAGCATTCTGGTAGATAAATCGACCAAGGTTATTGTGCAGGGGCTGACGGGGCGGGAAGGTACTTTTCACGCCAAAGCTTGCGCGGAGTATGGCACCAAGATTGTAGGCGGAGTGACTCCTGGCAAGGGCGGGACCACGCACGAAGGCTGGCCCATCTTCAACACAATGCAGGAAGCGGTCGACAAGACGGGAGCGGATGCCTCGGTGATTTTTGTGCCGCCGCCGTTTGCTGCCGACGCGATCATGGAAGCTGCCGATGCCGAGATCGAATTGATTGTGTGCATCACCGAAGGGATTCCGACGCTGGATATGGTGAAAGCCTGGGAATTTCTGCAGACCCGGCGTTCGCGATTGATCGGGCCGAATTGTCCGGGCATTATTTCGCCGGGAAAGTGCAAGATCGGCATTATGCCGGCGCGGATTCACAAGGAAGGAAATGTTGGCATTATTTCGCGGTCGGGCACGCTGACTTATGAAGCCGTCTATCAGCTCACCACGCGCGGGATTGGGCAATCGACGGCGATTGGGATTGGCGGCGACCCCATCATTGGCACCAATTTCCTTGACGCTCTGGAGTTATTCAACAAAGACCCGCAGACCGAAGCCGTGATCATGATTGGTGAGATCGGTGGCAATGCCGAAGAAGCGGCGGCGGAGTATGTGAAGGCGCGCATGAAGAAGCCGGTGGTCGGCTTTATTGCTGGCCAGACCGCGCCTCCTGGGCGTCGCATGGGTCATGCGGGAGCGATCATCTCAGGCGGGAAGGGAACCGCGGAGGAAAAAATCAAAGCGATGCAAGCTGTTGGGATCCGTGTGGCTAAGTCGCCGGCCACCATCGGCGAAACGCTGGTTGCGGCCATGGGTATGACCGCGAAGGCCTGAATTCTAATTCGGAAATAGAGACGTAGCAAGCTACATCTCTACAAATAAGGACGAACGACTGAAACCATGAAGACTCTGCAACGTACTTTTACCATCGTGAAACCCGATGCAGTCAAGAAGAATGCAGTCGGAGATATTATTGAGCAGTTTGAAAAGGACGGGTTTCGCATCATCGCCATGAAGATGCTGGAAATTTCCAAGCATCAAGCGGAGCAGTTTTATGCGGTGCACGCGAGCCGGCCTTTCTACGGTTCATTGACGGACTTTATGTCCAGCGGGCCGATTGTGGTGCTGGCACTGGAAAAAGAAAATGCCATCGCCGATCTTCGCAAACTTATGGGTGCGACCAATCCGGCCAATGCTGAAGAGGGGACCATTCGCAAGAAGTGGGCATCCAGCATTGAGTACAACGCGATCCATGGATCGGATGCTGAAGATACGGCGCGCTTTGAGCTGAGTTATTTTTTTGCGGGATACGAACTGGCGCAGTAAGGAGATTGCCACATGCCGATGGTGCAGATCACCATGTTGAGCGGACGGACCGCCGAGCAGAAACGCAAGATTGCGCAACGTGTTACGGACGCGTTGGTGGAAGAGGCGGGAGCTAAGCGGGAGGGCATTATGATCGCGTTTCATGAAGTGTCGAAGGAAAGTTATGCGTCGGGCGGCGTGCTAATAATAGACAAATAGGATCGCGCGGGAAGTGAAACCTCAGGGGCTAAAGCCCGCAGAAAGCAAAGTCTTTATCGCAGCGCTGAAGCGGCTGCTCCACCCAATGGCAATCGCAGGCGAGGGCTCCTTCGACTTCGCTCAGGACAGGTCCGCGCCACACAATCATCATCCCAATGGTTCGTAAAGGTGGCCTTCGACGCGCTCGCCGACCTTGGGTAGGTCTTTCTTGGCGTACTGGAGAAAATGGGGGGCGGCGCGGTGGGCTTCGAGCGCGGCGTCGTCTTTGTATTGCTCGTAGATGAAGAAGCGGCGTGGCTCAGTCTTGTGCCGGTGGACCTGATAAACCACGCAGCCCGGTTCTTTGCGGGATTCCTCGGTCAGCTTGAAAAAAATTGCGGTGACTTCAGCTTCATGACCCGCTTTCGCCATCCACGTTACTGCCAGGACTACCATTGATTGCTCCGTCTCCTAGATTTACGCATGGGTCTTGAGGTTGCTTTCGGTCAACGACTTCATCTCCACCGCAAACTCATCCACAAACATGGTTTGCTCACGGCCGGGGCCGGTGGAAACCACGCCGATGCGAGCGCCGCTTTCTTTCTCGATGAAAGCAAGATATTCGCGGGCGGCTTTGGGTAGCTTGTCAACCTGCGTAATTCCCATCGTCGAAGCGCGCCAGCCCGGCAGGGTGTGATAAATGCACTCGATTGGATCGTAGCCACTGGCGTGAGCGGGGATTTCCGTCGTGGCCTGGCCGCCGATCTTGTAGCCGACACAGACGGGAATCTCAGCCATTTCGTCCAGCACGTCCAACTTGGTCACCACCAGCCATGCGATGCCGTTAATCATGCCAGCGTAGCGCAAAAGCGGCAAGTCCAGCCAGCCGCAGCGCCGCGGGCGTCCTGTGACTGCGCCGTATTCGTTGCCGCGGGTACGAAGCAGATCGCCGGTGGAATCCATGAGTTCTGACGGGAAAGGGCCGCCACCCACGCGCGTGCAATAGGCTTTGGTCACGCCGATCACCGTGCCAATCGCGGTGGGCGCTACGCCTGTGCCGATGACAGCGCCGCCCGAGGTCGCGCTCGATGACGTAACAAAGGGATAGGTGCCGTGATCGATGTCGAGCATCGTGCCTTGAGCGCCTTCGAACATTACTGATTCACCCTGGGCGATGGCGTTGTTCAGCATCACGGCTGTGTCGCATACGAACGGGGCGATCTTGGCTGAGGCTTCGGCGTACTCGTGGTACATCTTGTCGGGATCGAGCGGCTCGGAGTTGAACAATGCGTGCGCGATCATGTTCTTCTCGCGGCAGGCGTTTTCAATGTGTGTCTTGAGCAGTGGAAGATCGAGTAGGTCAGCTACGCGCAGACCGCGGCGGCCCATTTTGTCCTCATATGCAGGGCCGATGCCACGGGAAGTGGTCCCGATTTTTACGCGTCCGGGAGCATTTTCGGAGGCCAGTTCAATCATGCGATGGTAGGGCAGGATCACATGAGCGCGATTGCTGACGAACAAGCTGCCGTCGACCTTTACACCGGTTTCGCACAGGGCCGAGACCTCCTTGAGGAAGGCCATCGGGTCGAGCACGACGCCATTGCCAATGACGCTGCGGCATCCGGCCCGCAGCACGCCACAGGGTACCAACTGCAGGATGAATTTCTTGCCATTGATGATGACGGTGTGGCCGGCGTTGTGTCCGCCGGCATAGCGCGCGACGATGGAGAACTCTTCGGAGAGGACGTCGACGATCTTGCCTTTGCCCTCATCGCCCCATTGGGCGCCTACGATGACCGCGGTTTTGCCCTTGTTCAATGCCAACTCCGTGAACGGAATGGTGGGGCCGCTCCAACGACGTGTGGGAAAGGTCCAGCCGCATTCCAGGGTTCGCACACACTCGTTGCCCCAGCGAACTGCGCATTTACTGAATTGCAGGGATAAGGTGCAGTAGAGGTGTACCGAGAATCATAACCTGCGGGGCGGGGGATGGGCAATGAGAGTTTGGTCGTTTGGTCGTTTGGTCGTTGTGAGAGTTTGGTCGTTGGCCGGGCGTCGTTGGGTTTTCGGCGACTGGGGGCGAACGGTCGCTCGCATCCGGTTGGCTGTAAACTATTTTTGCATGCCTGAGCTTCCTGAAGTCGAAACCATTGCGCGTGGGCTTGCCAGGCGGGTCAATGGAGACGTGATCGAGTCCGTATGGCTGGGATCCAAACCGGAGCCGTTAAAATCGCCGGCTTCGGAGATCGCGGCGGCGTTGGAATCCAGCCGGATTGTGGATGTGCGAAGGGTGGGAAAGCACATTGTGTTTGATCTGGAGAGTGAGGGGCGAGCCGGAAAAACACCTGCCGCAGATCGACTGCGTCTTGGATCTCTGGCGAAGCGAGCAGTTGTGAGCGCAAAGGTGGGCGGGGGCGCCCGCCCCACACCGGCGCTCACACCTTCCAAAGCACAATGGATTGTTCACCTGGGGATGACGGGGCGGATGCTGGTTTGCGAGGCCGCCGCGGAAATCGCGAAACATACGCACGCCGTTGCGAAGCTGGCTTCGGGGCGCGAACTACGCTTTGTCGATCCCAGGCGTTTTGGACGGCTCAGCGTTTCACATGACTTTGAAGCCAGTGGTTCCGAGCCGCTGGAAGTCGAATTGGAGCGCTTTGTCGGGCTATTTCATGGTCGTAAGACACCCATCAAGAGCGCATTGCTCAACCAAAACCTGCTCAGCGGCGTAGGTAATATTTATGCAGACGAATCGCTTTTTCGGGCCGCAATCAGACCTCGTCGGCGAGCTGCCTCACTCACTCGAGGGGATCTTCGAAGGCTCTATCTTGCGGTACAGGAAGTGTTGAAGGAGGCGATTGCGCTGGGCGGGTCATCGGTTTCCGACTACGTGGACGCGGACGGCGAAGAGGGCTTCTTTCAACTCCGACATCGCGTATATGGACGCGAAGATGAACCGTGCCTGGTTTGCAAGACGGCAATCAAGCGGGTGGTCAACGCGGGCCGCAGCAGCCATTACTGCCCAAAGTGTCAAAAGTAAAGGATCGATCCCGTAAGGATACACGCCTTCCAACTCGCGGAGCTGTGCTCCGCCGGACAGCCGATGGCGGCTGTCCCTACGCAGTTCGAACCCAGTCATGTTCGAACCCGGTCATCGACAATCAAAAATCTCTGGTGTTAGTCTGATGCACTCTAGTTATGTCTAATTTTTCTATTGGCGTTGATCTGGGTGGAACCAATCTTCGCATTGCGGCGGTGGGCGAGCAGGGGAATTTGTTGGAGAAGATCGCGCTGAGCACGCCGGTTACGCTGGGTCTGGAGCGGGTCATCCACGACATGTGCGATGCCATCGACCAACTCACCGGCAAATTCAAGAGCGGTAGGGCATTGCAAGGAATTGGCATCGGCGTGCCGGGAATTATTGATATGAAAACGGGCATGCTGCGCGAGTCCGCGAATATGCCGGGCTGGGGCGGATCTCCGGTGCGAGCTGAGATTGAGCAGCGGCTGGGCACCCGAGTCATTCTGGAGAACGATGCTAACGTGGCAGCTCTCGGAGAAAATTGGTTGGGTGCCGCTCGTAATGTGGACGATATGGCAATCCTTACTCTTGGCACGGGCGTGGGAGGTGGGATTGTCCTGGGCCGGCGGATTTGGCACGGCATGACGGGGATGGCAGGCGAGTTTGGACACACGACCGTCGAGCCCGACGGTGTGCCGTGTGGCTGTGGCAATCGCGGATGCCTGGAGCAGTATGCGTCCGCCAAAGCGGTGGTGCGGATGGCGCACGAGGCAGGTGTGGATCATGCTTCGGCGAGAGCGGTGTACCACCTCGCAGTCCAGGGTGATGAAGGCGCAAAGGAAGTTTTTGTCCGCGTGGGACGCGCGCTCGGGATCGTGATTGCCAGCGCTGTCAATGCACTCAATCTGCCGATGTATGTATTGGCCGGCGGAGTCACCAGCGCATGGGATGCATTCTCTCCTGCGATGTTTGAGCAAGTGCGGCTGCGATCCGTGGTCTTTGCGGCGACCGCGCCCGAGTCTGCGGCGGGCGCGGCACAAGGCGCTTCGGCACAAGTCGCACCTGGCGGCTCGACCAGAACCATTATTACGAGGACGATTTTGGGGAGCGACGCCGGTTTGTATGGCGCGGCGCGGCTGGCGATGATGGGCGTCCAGTAGACGGGCGCCCAGAAGACGACCTTGGATTGAATGGGCGCGCTGTAGATGGGCGTGCGGCAGATGAGCGTGGGGAAAACTTGGGCTTGTTCGGCTTCGAGGTTCTCGCGAATGGAACGTTGGGCCTTGCGAGTGTCGACGGACGCGCACTAGATGAGCGTGGATTGAAGCTGGGCTTGGTAGGCCTGGCGCCCGCTCTGGCAAATGAGACGTTAGGCTTCGCGGGCGTCGATGGGCGCGAGTCGGGGCGCGGAGTAAATTTGAGTCCGGTCGGCTTGTTCCCGGTTTTCGCGAATGTGGCCTTCGAAAATGTAGACGGGCGTTGGGCGGATGACCGCGGAATAAATTTAGGCTTAGCTGGCTGAGCGTTGGTTTTTGCGAATGTAACTTTCGGCTTCGCGAATATGGGGATGAACCTCGCCGGGTCAACTCCCGGTTTCGTGATCGATTTGAGCTGCTCAACTTCGTCCGGTGTCAGCCGGCGAAATTTTCCTGGATGGACATCCAGTTCAAGGTTCCCGTAGCGGACCCGCTTGATCTTCTCGACGTGATGTCCGATCTCTTCAAACATGCGTCGAATCTGGCGATTCTTTCCTTCAATCAGGGTGATTTCGTACCAGGGATTGTCGGATTCGCGAATCAGATTGATTTTGGCGGGCGCGGTTCTGACTCTCCTGCCGGAGTCCGAGCCAATGAAAAGGCCTGCGCGCAGTTTGTCCAGCCCCTCGGCGCCTGGCTTGCCGGCTACCTTTACCATGTAGGTCTTATGCACGTGGGACGCTGCCTTCATCAAATGATTGGCAAAGTCGCCGTCGTTGGTCAGCAGGAGCAAACCTTCACTGGCGTAGTCGAGGCGGCCGATAGGATAGACTCGTGCTCCTACGCCGTGAAGCAGGTCCATTACGGTCGGGCGGCGTTCGGGATCGTGGAGTGTGGTGACGTAGCCCTTGGGCTTGTTCATCAGCAAATAAACGTGCCGTTCGGGCCCGTGGAGAAGCTTCCCGTTAACGCGTATATGATCGCTTTCGGGATCAGCCTTGCTGCCAAGTTCGATGACGACCTGGCCATTCACTGACACAAGGCCGCCCGTGATTAGTTGCTCAGCCTTGCGGCGAGAAGCAATTCCGGCCGCGGCAATAATTTTTTGCAGACGTTCAAAGGGCATGAGTGGGTGGGTCTACCAAAACCAGGCAAACGCCGTCCTGATCCCATCAGTGAGGGAATGCAGACAGTCGAGTCACTTCTATTGTAACCGTCTCCGGCCTTCGCGGTGGCTGCTCTGAATTCAAGAACCGGAAGGCTTGCCGTGCTGCCCGCCAACTCCGTCGCTACCGTCAGACCCGGTTGATCCAGAGTCGGCAGTATCGAGGGCTTCGTTATCGGACTCACACGGCGCAACATTCCCGGGATTGGGCTTCCCGTGCTTCCCTGGAACTCCATCGTCCTTGACAGATCCTTGTGATGTGCTGTTTGCCATGGTGTCATCTCCTGCGTCGCCATCGGTGACCGGCAACAAATCGCTTTGAAATGATTCCGCAACCAACTTCTCGAACTCTTCCATGCTGGGGAGCTCACTGACGTCCTTCAAGCCAAATCGTAGCAGGAATTCTTTGGTGCTTTTGTAAAGAATTGGCCGTCCAATGACTGCCTTCCGGCCAGCGGTGGTGATCAGCTTGCGATCCAGCAACGTGGCAATGACCCCGCTCGAATCCACGCCGCGAATCTCACTGATCTCAGGCACGGTAACGGGCTGCCTGTATGCGATCACCGCCAGCGTTTCCAATGCAGGCATGGAAAGGCGGATCGGCGGCTTCAAGCTTTTGGCAAAGGCGCGTACCACATCGTGATGTTCGGGTTTGGTGGACATCCGATATCCGCTCGCGACTTGCCGGATTTCAATTCCGTGGTTGGCTCCGGCGTAGTCGCTGGACAATTCTTCCAGAGCCACGCGAACCTGTGATTTTATCGCGGCATCGTCAGGTGCATCGCCGTTGGCAACGGTTTCTCGGACGAGTTGGATCATGTTGTCCAGGGTAACCGGCGTTTCCGCCGCGTAGATAATGGCTTCGAGTTGGGCTTTAAGACTCATGATTGGTCATTCGTCCTTGGTCCTTGATCGTTGGCATCGCCATCGTGTCTGCAGGCCGTAGAGGCGAACGACCAACGACGGTTTTTAGCGCCAATCGTCGCGCACGGCGACCTGCTCCGTCATCAGGGCTTCGAATCCGGTGTGTTTGCGGAGCAAAATTTCGCCAAACGAACGGTCCTGCCGCAGTTGGATCGCCTGCAGACGGACCAATTCGAGCAGGGCCAGAAACATGCAAATCAGCGCGGAGCGGGACTCGACGTTTCGCAACAGCTGCTTCAGGCGGATGGGCCGGTCTTCGAGCGTCAATCGCCGCCGCAGATAATCAATCATCTGTCCGACGGTGACGGTTTCCTCATCCACTTGGAGCATGGGACGCGTGCGCGAGCGCTCCAGAATCTGCTGGAAAGTTTTCACCAGATCGATCACGTCGGCAGCGATTTCAGGCTCCGCGCCCTCGGCATCCATGAACTCTTTGATCGCCGGGTTCGACCAGACGGCATCTTCGATCTGCTGCTTTTGCATCAGCATCTGCGCCGCAGACTTGAATTTTTCGTGCTCGATCAAACGATTGACCAGTTCGGCGCGTGGGTCGGCTTGCTCATCAGATGCGGCGGCCGGATCTCGCGGCAAAAGCATCTTCGACTTGATGTGAATGAGCACCGCGGCCATGTATATGAAATCGGCTGCAACATTCACATCTAACTCGCGAAGTTTTTCAACGTAGGTCAGATACTGTGACGTGATCCGGGCGATCGGGATGTCATAGATGTCGATGTCCTGCTTACGAATCAAGTCGAGCAGCAGATCGAGCGGGCCTTCATAGACATCGCTGACTGTGACCGCGAAAGGGAAGTCGTTTTCTTCTCTTTTCTGGTGCGATTTCCGCGCGACAACACACGGGCCCGCTTCCGCGCCGACGGTCGTGCTGACCGCAGCGCCTTCGGGAACCGTTTTCAATTCTTCCGCCGTTAATTTGTTGCTCATCGCCATTGAATCTTAGTTACTTCCCCTAGGAATTGCGGGAGCCATCGTACTCCAGCGACATGCCCATGGATTCCCGAACCTCACTCATGGTAGCGGACGCAACCTTGCCAGCCGTGGCAGCGCCTGCCTCAAGAATATCCCAGACGAGCCGGGGATGGTCCTCGTATTTTTTGCGACGCTGCTGCATGGGAGCGAGAATCTGAACGAGCGAATCTGCGGCCCATCCTTTGCACTCGATGCATCCGATGCCCGCCGAACGGCAGCCTTCGTACACCTTGGCGATCGTGTTCTTACTGCTAAATAGCTTGTGCAGGTCGCCCACCGGGCAAACATCAGGATTGCCGGGGTCACAGCGGCGAACTCGCGCCGGGTCCGTGACCATGGTCTTCAGCTTTTGCCGTACCACCGGCTCGGGATCAGTGAGCATGATGGTGTTGCTATACGACTTTGACATCTTTCGGCCGTCGGTACCAGGCAGTTTTGGCTCAGGTGTCAACAGCGCTTGGGGCTCGGGAAAAACGGGATTTCCGCGAAGGTTGTAGAAGGTATTAAAACGGCGGGCGACTTCACGGGTAAGCTCCACGTGTGGGACCTGGTCCTCACCCACGGGGACGAAATCCCCCTTGTACATCAAAATGTCCGCTGACATCAGCAAGGGGTAGCCAAGGAAACCGTAGGTGCTCAGGTCTTTTCCCGTGATGTTTTCCTGCTGTTCTTTGTAGGTGGGCACCCGTTCGAGCCATCCCAGCGGCGTAATCATCGAAAACAGCAGATGGAGTTCCGCATGCTGCGGCACGTGCGATTGGATGAACATGGTGCAGCGTTCAGGATCCAGCCCGCCCGCCAGAAAATCCAGCATTACCTCTAGGGAATTTTCTTTAACTCTCGAAGTGTCAGCGTAATCGGTGGTCAAGGCGTGCCAGTCGGCAATGAAGAAAAAGCATTCGTACTGGTCTTGCATGCGGACCCAATTGTCCAGCGCGCCGACAAAATTTCCCAGGTGCAGTTTGCCGGTAGCGCGCATGCCGCTGAGCACGCGTTTGCGTTGATTTGGCTGAGGAGGCATCAAATTGTTCAGAGCATGTACATCAATTGAAACAGGATGTCACCTTATTGCAGCGTGATGCAAGATTGGCTTCGATACTAACATGCGGGGCGCAGATTCCGCGCGCTCCGGGGCTTCCGACTTGGAGCGCGAGTGCATGACATTCGCCCGTCTAATGCTTCTCGAATCCCTTGCGCAGCTCTTCGGGGGCAATTGGTTTCACCTTGATCGGCTTGGCGGGGATGCCGGCTACGACGGTGAAAGCTTCAACATTCTTGGAAGCCACTCCCATCGAGCCGACCATCCCGTGCTCGCTGATCTTCACTCCGCTCATCACCGTGGCGTGATAAGTGACGCGCGCCTTGGGACCGATCTCGGTGATGTGGTTGGAGACGATCATGCCGTCATTCAAATCATGAGCGTGAGTATAGACATTCGCGTAGTCGGAAATCGAGCTGCCTTCATGGATGATCAGTTCCCCGCGATCATCAAGCAGCACGTATTTGTGAATGGTGCAGTTGTCTTCAATTGTCAGGTTGTAGCCGAACGAGACTTCCACGCCGTGAAAAATCTTCACGTTCTTGCCGCAGTGCTTGAATATGTGCCGGCCGAGCATGGCGCGGACGCGGAACCCCAGCCAATGGTTTAGCCCCACCGGCGACCGGTCATACATCATCCAGAACCAGATGAGCGGCTTGCGCTCGGCATATTTCACGGCATCCACGTCGCCGTAGTATTCGGGTTCGAGGGTAGAATTGCGCGGATCGAAGGTGTGGACAAGTGTCTGTTCCGCCAAAGTGACGGGCGGATTCGGCACGATATAGGGTCGTCCGAGATAAAGCTCGTGCAAAGCGTTGCGGACCACCTGGCTGCGAATCTCGGGATCGCGGTTACTGAATTCCTGGTCCAGGCGTTCCAGCCATTCCAGAAAGCTCTTTTGCGCTTCCGGTGTCGGATTAATGGGACGATATTCGTATCGGGGCATGGCCGCCTCGCAAATTGATTAGGGCGCGTTAAACATAGCATACCGGCTGGCCGAGACTCGATGACAAAGGTAGACTGCTAGGTTGCTGGGACGGCTATTGCGGTTCCGACCGGCCAATTAGAAAGGAAAGAATGAATAACCGTGCTTCACAGGTGCTCGTAAAGTTGCTGCTAATCGTCACGGTTTTGCTGGCGGGGGTTCAGTGCCTCTGGTCGCAATCATCGCCTTCGGCTGGGGTGTTGCAACCCTTCGATATTGTGATCACGAATGGCCACATCATCGACGGCACCGGCTCGCCTTGGTATTCCGGAGACGTTGGCATACGTGGCGGAAAGATTTCGGCGATTGGCAATCTGAGCGCTGCTCCACGCACTCGAACGATCGATGCGCAAAGCAAAGTTGTGGCCCCGGGATTCATTGACATGCTTGGGCAATCAGACCTGACCATTCTGGTGGATCCCCGTCTGCCCTCGAAGATCTATCAGGGGATCACGACCGAGATTACAGGCGAGGGCGGCTCGGCAGCGCCGCTGAGCGACGCGATCCTTCAAGCGGACCGTCCGGGCTACGATCACTATCACCTGACTCCTGACTGGAGAACCTTCCGGCAATATTTTGCGAAGCTGGAAAGTCAGGGCATGGGAATCAATCTGGCGAGCTATGTGGGAGCAACGCAAGTACGCCGCATGGTTTTGGGCGATGACGATAAACAACCCACGCCCGAACAGCTCGAACACATGAAAGAGCTGGTGCGGCAGGCCATGCGCGACGGTACCGTGGGGCTTTCCACAGCCCTTGAATATGCTCCGGCTCCTTACGCAAAGACAGAAGAATTGATCGCGCTGGCGGGAGAAGCGTCAAAATTCGGCGGCATTTATGCTACGCATATGCGCGACGAGAGTAATTCGGTTTTGTCCGCGATAGACGAGGCCTTGCGCATCGGGCGCGAGGCGCATATTCCAGTGGAAATCTGGCACCTCAAAGTTGCAGGCAAAGAGAACTGGGGTCGCATGCCCGAAGTTGTAGCCAAAATAAACGCCGCACGTGCGGAAGGCATGGACGTCAGCGCCAACACTTATGCCTATACAGCGTGGTTCAACACGTTTTCGGCATTTATTCCGCCGTGGGCGCACGATGGCGGGGATGTCAAGTTGGTTGAACGCTTGAGAGATCCAGCACTGCGCGCGCGCATTCGCAAAGAGATGATAACGCCGTCGAACGACTGGGACAACGAATGGCTAGAAATTCCGGGGCCCGAGTCAATCTTGATTGGCGTAGTACGGAACCCGAAACTTCTTCCGATGCAGGGCAAAACGCTGGCCGAAGTCGCGAAGATTTGGGACAAAGATCCGATTGATGCACTTTGTGATTTGCTCATCGAAGACGCCCTTATCGAAGTCGCCGTCTTCGGTATGTCGGAACCCGATGTTGCGCTTGCCTTGCAACAACCGTGGGTGTCGATTGACAACGATTCCTCCGGCACTTCACCGGAAGGACTGCTCGGCCAGGAACACCCTCACCCGAGGGCGTACGGCACTTTCCCGCGCATTTTGCGCAAGTATGTTCGGGAGGAGCATAAGCTCACGCTGGAAGACGCCATTCGCAAGTTCTCAGCCTTACCGGCACAGCGCATGCGACTCGCTGATCGCGGAGTGTTGAAGGCCGGCATGTGGGCAGACGTCGTGATCTTCGATCCGGCAACCGTGCGTGATCTGGCCACTTTTGAGAATCCGAACCAGTTGTCGCAAGGGATGGGCTACGTGCTGGTGAATGGAGTGCCCGTAATCGATCAAGGGAAAATGACTGGAGCGAAGCCGGGGAAAGTCCTGCGGGGACCAGGATACGTGCGGTAATTATTTCTGGATGATCGTCAGCTCTTGCCGTCCGACGGTTGCCGTGTCAACGCGGGCCGGCAAAGCGAACCGCGAATCCAGACCGAGGTTCGGATATTTCGGCTGAATAAACTTCTGGACGAAAATTTGCAGGATTAGTGGCGGGATTTCATTGTCGTCGAGGACCACAGAATCGACATGTACAATGCCTTGCCCGCTTTCGCTACGCGCATGCGCAACGACCACAACAGTATGAATCCCGCTGAAAACTGAGAGCAGGGGATTGCCTGAATTGCGTCCTGACCTGATTTGGTCGAAATCCACTCGCGCGGTACCAGTCACAACGCCTGGTTGCGCTTGAAAATTGACGGACCGCACTCCAGCCGGCAGCTTGACCCTTCCGGCCGCAAAATAGGCGTTGATTTCCTGATCGGTGAATTTGGTTGGCGATAAGGTCGGGTGTGCCGATTTCCCGTTGCTTTCGATATGCTGTAACTTCTTCTCCATGCTGGATACGGCAGCAGGATTTGAAGCGGGATCTGTTTGTGCTTGGGGTGTGCTCAGGAAGCCAGCGGCAAGGAAAATAACAGCAAGGAGAATCGTCCGAGAAACTCTCATGGCTTCAGGGCAGCCCGCGTTTCCGGAGTTGCAACGGGGGAGACGTGGGGTTCACTCAGCGTGCCCGTGAGGTTGAATCCACGCCCGCCTTCGCGTGAAAGTTTCATGTCCAAATTACGACTGAAAGATGCTGTGCCGCTTACCTGATAATTCCCGCTCGCAGTTTCGACTCTGCCATTCGGAATCTCCAACTTGCCATTGCGAATCAGGAACCGCCCCGTGAAGTAATGGATTTGTAGAGGCCCGGCCGCGTTGCCGAGAACAATGTGCGGCAACCGGGCGTCCTGCGCCTCGACCTGCAAACTGGCATTCGCAGACGTGAGCAATTCGGGAGTGGTCCAGCCGGACGCTGCTGCTTGATAATTTGCCGTCGCCGTTCCACTGATCCAGGCATCGTGGATGGAATCAGCAAGCTGTCCCAGAGCGACGCGCTCCAAGGTGCCCCTGCCCACATACTTCGGCGGCTTGACCGAGAAATCCGCTTTCCACTCGCCGGCATGCCGGCCGCCGAGAAGATTACCTCGCAAATCGGACAACCGGAGTTTGCCATCTTCGAGCTCTGTGTTCGCCGAAACTCCGGTGGCAATCAGCTTGTGAATCAATAAACGGTCGGCGGCGAGCCTTCCCACTGCGTGCAAAGTACGCAGGTAAGGAATTCCGGGGGACGCCGAAGATGAAAATTGATACCACGCTCGTTCGCGAGGCTGAGGAACCAGGAGCTGGCCGAACAGGTCGGTTGCAATCTCGTTGGCATGCAGATCGAAACGGAGAGGACAGTGTCCCGGCACGGCACACTGCCGCGGTATGGTCAAAGACCCGTGCCAAATGCTTTTCGCCAGCGAGGCGGTCACGTTTTGTACTTTGATTTCATCCTGTGCCAGAGAGAGATCGGCGGAGGCGATTTCCAACGGCGCATTCAATCCTGTCACCGGTGCGCGAATGGAGTGCAGTTGTACTCTGCCGGTTGCGTTGGGCGCCTTGAATCCTGGCCAGTCACCGGCGATTTGCACATCTACTTTAGCCACTCCGTCGGCGGCGAGCGCAGGCGCCGGAATTCCAACGGTCCGCGCCACCTGCAACAGCCGTTGTACCTGCGCATCACCCTGAAGTGAGAAGCCATATCCTGAATACGAGATCCAACCTCGCGCCACCGCCGGTGAAGGTCTTCCCATCGCCAGGTTGAATGGACCAATGTCTAAGTGGGTTTGAGGCGGGGTCTGAGCCATTCCGGTCCGAGTTGGGTAGCGTACCGTTTTCATGGGGGGCACAGAGCGGCCCCCTGCGGAGATCACGATGGGAATCTTATCGAGCGCCAACTCGGTCTTAGTAAAGTTGGAGCTTAGGCGGAATCCCAGAGTTTCGCCTGAACCTCTCCAGACGGCAGGACTCGCATTCCCGGCTCGGACATACTTAACATTTGCTTCCAGATTTCCAGTTGCGATCAAATCGCTGGGTATATATTTTTTCGCGTGCCGAGCGAGCCCAACCAGCGCTTGTATGGGCACGTGCTGGACGACCATGGCCAAATCGTAAGACGGAGAACCGGGGAAATCAGAAATGCTGCCACTCACAGCAACCACGCCAACCCCGACCGGAGCGCGGCAGGCAAGTTTGGAAAGCATTTGGTCCGCGGTACTGTAATGGCCACTACACTGCGCTGCCAATCGCAGAGCTCCGCCCCCCGGAATGTCGTAGCGACGGAAATCCTCTACGGACGCGTCCGTGCCAAAAACAAGATCGCCGGGTGTGCCGCTCAACGTGGCGGAAAATTCAATCGTTCCCCTCCATCCTTGATCGTTTCCGTAAACCAGTTTGGAGGCTTGCCCGACCTGCGCCCGCTCCCACTGCAGACTGAACTGAAGAGGGGTTGCTCGCAAAGCGACCGCTCTCTGCCAGGTTCCGTCGACAGTCAGGAGCCCGGTGTCACTGAGGTTGAAATCTGTCCGCACCGGTTGCGCCTTCAAACGCATGCCCCATGCGTTTTCCGAGTCCTGCCAGAGTCCAAAGTCGGCTAGGGTCAAAGCGTAAGGTTTCTTCTCCTGCCCGAACTTGAAATTGATGCGGCCGCGATCGGCCTCGATATATGGGAAGCCGGGACGCAATTCGGTCCTCGCTTTACTGGTGGGAGCAACGGGCGTTTTGGCCGCGCGTTCGAGAAGGCTCTCAAGGTTCCAGTGCCCGTCGCGATTGCGCACAAGATTGAGGCTTGGTTCAGTCAGGCTTAGGCGGGCAATCTCTATGCGGCCGCGAAAGAGTGAACTGACTCTCAGTGCCGCCGTTACATGGTCAGCCCGCAGCATGGGTTCGGCGCTGAAAGCGGGATCATCGTGAACCACGAAACCCTGCAGCTCGAAGCCGGGCTGCGGCAGCAAACGCAGAGTCACCGCGCCGACATCCACTTGTCTTCCCAGCGCCAGGCTGATGGAGCGCGCAATCCTCGTCCGCAGCTGGTTTGCTCCCGGCCGCACCAGGAACAAGCCCAGAACCAGCAAGGCCCCGAGCGCCAGAATGCCGCGTCTGGAACGAAAAAAACTCACCGGACCACCCTTAACGTACGGCTCCACCGAGTCTCATCAAAGAAATGGATCACAACCTGCGCGATGAAACTCAGCCGGTCGATGATTCCGGTTTTCTCATATTGGTCGCGCGGCGTTTCGAATGACCAGTAAATGAACATGGGCCGCCCGATCACGTTCTCCTGCGGGATGAAACCCCAGAACCGGCTGTCCAGGCTCACGTCGCGATTGTCGCCCATGCCGAAATAACTATTCGGGGGAACCACTAAATCGTCGCCCTCGATGTGAGTCCGAAGGCTCATTTCTCCGTCCGGGTACTGAGCGTTGCTCTGCGGCGGGGCCGAAGGGAAATTGTCGCGGTAATCGCTGACGTCGTCGGGGTTGTGGGGGGTTATATAAGGCTCGTCCAACTTCTCCCCGTTGCGATACACCACACCGCCACGGAGGTGTATGCGATCGCCAGGGATACCGATGATCCGCTTAACCACATAAAGTCCCGGCTCCCGAGGATGGAGAAACACCACGATGTCACCATGCCGAATCGGGCGGTAAGGAAGAAGGGGGCCCAGCCAACGAGCTGCGGGCGCGAATTGCACGCGATTCACAAACACGTGATCGCCGATCAGCAGCGTCTCCTCCATGGAACTGGAGGGAATCTCAAAGGCCTGCATGATGAACGTGATAATGAACAGACCCGTCACCAACACTGTCGCCAGCGAAGCGAGAAATTCGACTGTAGTCTCTCGCGGCTTTTCTTCCGCCTTGATTTCTTTCTTGGCCACTAGAATCAATCCCCTTGCAGGGCGGGTTGCGCCCTAGCTGACTACCCGGAGTGTGCGGTCCCAACGGGTTAGCTGAAACAAATGAGTAACGGCATAGGCGAAATGAAAAAGTTTATCACCCATAGTCGGTGACGCGGGCAGCTCCTCGGTCCCATTCCTCACCGACCAGTAGATGAGCAGGGGCCGTCCCACGATGTTCTCCCTGGGAACAAAGCCCCAGTAGCGGCTGTCCTTGCTGTCATCGCGGTGGTCTCCCAGCGCGAAATAGTTTCCTTCTGGGACAATCAGTTGGCCGTCTTCGACAAGTTTCTTCATCAGCAGCCACCATTCCCCCTCTTCGTCCGGGTCCAAAATGTCGGTGCGGGGAAATTCGTCACGAAAAACATTGTGCCCGACGGTGCTGTAATGGACGTAGGGTTCATTCATCAGCACGCCATTCACATAGACTTGCTGGTTCTTGAGACGCACGTGATCGCCGGGAATGCCGATTACACGTTTCACGAAATGCTGGCGCGGATCAATGGGATAGTGGAATACGATGATGTCGCCACGATGCACTTGCCGGTAGGGCAAGATCGCGTCCGGGAACCCGCCTCCCCCATAGCGAAACTTGTCCACTAACAAGTAATCCCCGATCAGCAAAGTATTTTCCATGGACTCGGAAGGAATCTGAAAAGCCTGCACGATAAAGGTCATTACAAAGGTCGCGATGACCACGGCGTTCAACAGCCATTGCACTGAACCCGGCCAGTGACTTATCGATGGTTTCTCTGTCGCTTCCATCATGATCTGACTAGCGGCCCTTACGCAGCAGTTGCCCATTGGCGTCCTCTGGTACGGATGCCAAACATTCCAGCGCTTGCCGGGCAGCGTCCTGTTCGGCGTTCTTCTTCGTGGAACCTTCCGCCCGGCCCACGAATGCGGCGTTGCCGTTATGGTCGGCCGTGCGCAGCCGAACTTCGACGGTAAAAGTTTTGCTGTGATCGGGGCCGTGTTCCTTCACCAATACATAAGTGGGCTGGGGTTGTCCGTTGGCCTGTAATTTTTCCTGCAGAGCTGATTTGTAATCGGTGACTGGCAGGCTGCTGCCATTTCGTTCCAACTCCGGACTTACGATCTGCTGCAAGACAAAGCGCCGCGCACTTTCCATGCCGCCATCCAGGTATACGGCACCCAAAACAGCTTCCAGCGCGTCCACCAGCAGCGCGGTCTTATTACGGCCTCCACTTTTTTCTTCGCCCCTGCCCAAACGCAGGTAAGAGCCGAGCTCCAATTGCTGGGCGACACTGATGAGGTGTTTTTCGCTCACCAGGTGGGCGCGTAACTTCGAAAGCTCGCCTTCCCGAAAATCTGGGAAGCGATGGAATAATTCCTCAGTCGTAATCAGCCCCAGGACGGCATCTCCCAGGAACTCGAGTTGTTCATTGTCTCCCACTCGAGTCGGTTCTAACGGTTTAACAGCCTCAAGCTCCCTTGCCTGGGACGTATGAGTCAGCGCTTGACGCAGTAGTTCCGGCCGCTTGAACCGGTACCCCACGACCTCCTCTAGCGCCGCAATGTCAGGTGACTTCATCATCTAAGAAGCTTAAGGATGGATCCAAGCTCGCGTAGGGACAGCCGCCCTCGGCTGTCCGGGTCGAGCAAAGCTCGACTATGCACGACCACGGACGTTCGCATCATGAATTCCTGTCAGCCCAGGCGGCTACCTGTCAAACCGCCTCGCACAGTCCTACATTCCTTCCTGAAAGCTATTACTTGCGCGGAGCTTGTGCGCCGGGAACCAGTTGGACCAAACGGGACTGTTCATCGCGCGCCGCCTTTCCTACATTGGTCCCTTCCTTTGTAAGATCGACGGCGTGATTGGCTTCCTTCAGGGCCTCGGGATACTTTTCCTGCTTGTCCAGGG
>Ga0182024_10009483_pt1 | contig 20111 bp, 16 predicted proteins | sample P32metaG_FD_120480 | JGI IMG/M metagenome (GOLD analysis project Ga0182024, IMG submission 120480) | Permafrost microbial communities from Stordalen Mire, Sweden - P3-2 metaG (Illumina Assembly) | ecosystem: Environmental > Terrestrial > Soil > Wetlands > Permafrost | place: Sweden: Stordalen... | reverse complement strand
GCGGATCTTGCCGCATGATGTAGTGATCTCAGTCGGGCACATGCCGTGTTGGCCGCATGCCAGTGCCAGTGCCAGTGTCAGGGGTGACTCGGTTCATGAGCAGCGGATGGCCGCCGGACCAGCAGGATCTGCGCTGGCCGCCAGTGCCGGGTGAGGATGCCTGGCCGCCGGGCGAGGATGTGCGCGGCGATGAGCCGGGGTATGAAGCGGCGCGGGGAAGCGGCGATCAATGGGCCGCAGATCCGGGTGCCTATCCGGGTGCCGGGGATCCGTGGAATGCCGGGCCGGGCTTTGGTAATTCCGGGGCTAGCGCACATGATGCCGGCCATCCCTGGGACGGGGTGCAGGATGCCGTCCGCCCCTGGGATGGTGCGGGGGATGCCGGCCACCCTTGGGACGGCGGGCAGGCTGCCGGGGCGTCATGGGACGGCGCGCGCTATGCCGGGGGAAATGGGGACGGCGCGGCCGGCGCCGGGCAGCCCTCGTGGAGCCAGCCGGAGCATCCGGTGGCGCCCCCGCAGCCGGCGCACCAGCAGCGCGGTCGCGTTGCGCGGTCGCGGCAGCCGGATCCCGAGCCTGCCGCTGATGAGGAATACGACTGGTATCACTATCTGGGCCACGGCGGCAGTCCGCCAGCGGGCGCTGACGCCGGCCCCGCAGCCGACTCGGATGCCCGGGAAGACCACCCGGCCCGCTCGCCGCTCGCCGCCCGCAGGAGCCGGAGCGAGCGTAAGAGCCGGGACGAACGCAAGATCCCGGACGAACGCGGAGGCCGGGATGACCGCAAAGGCCGGGATGACCGCAAAGGCCGGGATGACCGCAAAGGCCGGGATGACCGCAAAGGCCGGGATGACCGCAAAGGCCGGGCTGAACGCAGCGGCCGGGACGAACGGAAGATCCGCAGGGACCGCAAGAACCGCGGGCCAGATCATGACCAGCCGACTGCACATCAGGCCGATGCTGATCACGCGGTCTATCCGGATGTGACGCACCCGCAGCGGGCAAGCGAGCCCGCCGGCTACGCGGATCCGGCTGGCAACGCTGCCGACACCGGCGCAGGTCAGTACTGGCGTAACTACCCGGACTCGGCCGGCGGCCCGCCGGAGCCTGCGGATGCTGGTTACGGGCAGCAGGCGTTCTCGGGCCCGGCCGGTGGTCACCCGGCGCCTGTAGACGCTGGTTACTACGGCCAGCCGGCGTTCCGTGCCCCAGCCAGCGGCTCGCCGGTTCCTGCGGACGCTGATTACGGGCAGCAGGCATTTCCTAGCCCGGGCGATCTCCCGGTGGCTGCGGACGCTGGTTACGCCCAGCCGGGATTTCCTGGCCCGGTCAGCGGCCCGCCGTCGCCTGCGGATCGTGGCTACTGGGCGGAAAATCACTCCGGCGTCGGCCTGGCGCCGGAGAGCGCGCCGGACTTCGGCTTTGCCCCGCAGGCAGACGCGCCGCCAGGCTACGAGCGCTCGCCCGGCGAGGAGGACATGCGGAGCCGCGGCAGCCGCACACCTGAGCCGCCCGGCCCTGCAGTGGCAGCCCGCCGGCCGAAGAAACGTGCCAGGAAGGCGCTCCGCTCGCCAACTGCCCGCGCCGTTCGCCGTGCGGCGCATCCGGACGCGGTGCAGCATGCCAATCCCGCAGCGGCTGCTGGCGGCGCCGATCGGGCGGGCCTGGCCGGCCGCCCCGGGGTCGCTGAGCGGCCAGCTCGTCCGCAGCAGGCGGCCCCTCCGGACTGGATGACCCGTCCCGAGCAGACGGCCCCTCCCGAGTGGGTGGCTCCGGAGTGGGTAGCCCCTCCGGAGCAGGCGGCAAGTCCGGAGCAGTCCGTTCGCCCGGAACGGTCCGTTCTTGCGGAACGGCCCAGCCGCGCCGATCGGCATGTCCGCGCTGAGCGCCCGGGCCGGACTCGCAGTTCCGCCCGGCTGGACGACAGCGCTCGTCCGGGTGGCGCCAGTCGTGCCGGCCGCGCTGGCCGTGCCAGCCGCGCTGGCCGTGCTGGCCGGCGCAGCAAGCGGCTATCCCGCCGGATGCTCCTGCTAGCAGCCGGGGCCATTGCTGTCGTCGTCGCTGTCGGTGTCAGTGCCACGCTGCTGTCAGGCTCGGGCGCCGGTCCGGCTCATGTCCTGGCGACCCCGGTCAGGCTCGGCGCCTATGTCAAGGCGCCGCAGCTCGCCAAGGCGATGGATGCGAGCCTGCTGCAGCGGGAGGTCGTCACCAAGAGCGGCGGCGAGGCGAGGAATGTGGTGTACGCCGTCTACGAGGACAGCACCGGCCCCGCCGCGAAAGCTGGACCGGAGATCATTCTGTTCATCGGCGGGAACCTCAAGGGCGCCTCGTCGAGCGGGTTCATCAGCAGTTTCGTTGGCGAGTCCAGGGGTGCCCAGAGAACCAGTGCCGGATCGATGGCGGGTGAGGCGGCCTGCGTTCCCCGGTTCCCCGGCAGCGTCGCGGAGTGCGCATGGGCCGATAACGACACCTTCGGGGTGGTGGCCTCGCCGACCCTGAGCGTCTCAGCGCTGGCCGCGGAGTTGCGTAACGTCAGGCCGCAGGTAGAACACCTGGCTAAATAGCCCGCCGCGCCGCCGGTCCGGACCGCTACTGCTTGCTGGATGGACCGTTGTCGTCTTCCGGCCGTTGCGGGCGAAGCGATAGCCGGGTGATCGCGATCGTAATAGCCGCGGCCAGAACGACCAGGCCCGCGAGCTGCCCTCCGATCAGGCGCATGTTCAGGGGCAACGTGGCGGAGACAGAAGCTGCGCTGATCCGGCGTGAGTTCTTGTGGCCAGCCGCCGAACTGCGCGCGGCCGGGCCTGCTGTCGGCTGCGGAGAGACGGTGGGGAACAGCCCCGAGGCGTCCTTCGCCGTGCTGAGCGGGTCAGGCAGCACAGGGGCAGGGATGGTGGGCAGCGGAGGCAGCGGGCTCGTACTGGGCGTCGGGGTTGTCGCGGGGGCGGGCTTCCGCCGGATGATTGTGACCGAGCCGGACGCGCTGAAGGAGACGGCATCCTTCGCCTTCGCCTGCGCGATGAGCGTGACGTGGTGGCCGATGATGGCGTCTTTCCGCACTGCCACGCGGACGTGCAGTTCGTCTGCCTGGCCTTGCGGCAGGTTTCCCAGGGCGCAGGTTGCCCCGCTTGCGCCCGGGCAGACCGAGAATTGCGGCGCCGCAGTCCCCTTGGTTTGCTGGATCGCCGCGCTGACAGTGACCTTCATGCTGCTGCCGTGGGTGCTCCACACCCATACCGTGTAGGTGACGGTGTGACCGCGGCGTACCTGTGCCGTGCTGGAGAAGGGCTGAACGGACACGCAGAGCTGGCTGTTCGCGGGTGTCTTCGTCGGTGACGGGGAAGTGCTCGGCTTCGGGCTCTTGGTGGGGCTCGGGCTGGTGGTGGGGCTCTTGGTCGGGCTCGGGCTCGGGCCGCTCCTGGTGGGGCTCGGCGACGGGCTGCTCGGGCTCGGATCCGGGCTCGAGCTGATTGTCGGCGTCGGGGTCTTGGTCGGGCTCGGGCTGCTCTTGCTCGGGCTCGGCGACGGACTGTGGCTAAGTTTCGTGCTCGGCGACAGCGGGCCTCCCGTACTGCGCGTCCGCTTGCCGGCCGCTGTCCCGCTTACGCCCATGGATTGTTTAGCCGACTTGTTCAGGATCGCTTTATGCGCCGCTGACTCCGAGATATCCGATGCCGACATTGCTAGCGCTGTTGCCCCGCTTTGCCCGGCGCTGAGCGCTGCGGCTACGCCTGCGGCGGTTGCGGGCCGGGTCGTGCACGCCCTCTTGGCTGCCGACGCGGACGTGACGTGCGTTCCGGCAAAAAACACGCTGACCAGGCCACACGAGACAACGGCAGTCCCAGCCCACGCCCCAAAGGTGGCTGGTCCGGCACGCCGGTTCCTCACAGTATTGACCTCGCCTCAGTCGCTCCCCCGCCAGGGACTTTGCTCGGTAGCATCTCTCATCACACTATGCTCGCCACCCAAATGGGCATTCCCCTCTGTCCTGATTCGACACCTCTAGCGGGCGCCTGCGGGAGAGACGCGAAGGTAAAAGCTTGGTGTGGTGTGACCCTCCAGGGAGGAAAAACGGATCCGCGTGAAGTGCTCACCAGGCCAGCTCCGTCACCTGATTTTGTTCTCCGCTACGGCCCTGGCCCGGAGCACGTCGCTGACTTGCGGCTACCAGCGGGCGGGAGAATCGCGGCGTCGGATCGGGGGCCGGCCGCTCCCTTGGTGGTGCTGCTGCATGGTGGTTTCTGGCGCGCGGCGTTCGACCGTGCCCATGCCGGCCCGCTCGCATCGGCGCTCGCACAGGCGGGCTACGCGGTCTGCGTTCCTGAGTACCGCAGGACGGGTCAGCGCGGCGGCGGCTGGCCGGGGACCTTCGATGACGTCGCCGCGGCGGTGGACACCTTGCCGGGCCTCGCCGCGGAGGCAGTGCATGGCCTGCTAGATCCAGCGGTGGTGCTGCTTGCCGGGCACTCCGCCGGCGGGCACCTGGCATTGTGGGCAGCATCAAGGAATCGGCTCCCGGCGGGCACGGCGTGGCACCGCGAGGCATCCCCGGTGCGCGGTGTCGTCGCGCTCGCCGCGGTGAGCGACCTCGCGGCTTGCGCCGAACAGGATCTCGGCCGTGGTGCAGCTGCCTTGCTGATGGGTGGTGGCCCGGAACGCCATCCAGGCCGGTATGCCCAGGCCGACCCTGCCGGTTTGCTCCCTGTCCCCGCTCCTGTCCGGCTGGTCCATGGCGAACTCGATGACGTAGTGCCCTGCGCGATGAGCCTCGAATACGCCGAGCGGGCAGCCCGCGCGCGCGGTGACGTCGCATGTGATGCCCTGCCAGGATGCGGCCATTTCGAGGTCATCGATCCGCTGTCCGGCGCCTGGCCGCGCGTGCTCGCGGCTTTCCAATCTCTGGTCATGCCGCCCGGCCCGCCAGCCTCCGGCCTCCGGGACGCGTAGCGATTTCCGGTCGTGTATGCTCGCCTGGCACGAGCCGGTAGGCGGATGAGGTTTCCGCCTTGGCGCGCGCCGGGTGGCCAGGCAGGACCAGTGCCAGGCAGCCCGCCCCCTTAGCTCAGTCGGCAGAGCGTCTCCATGGTAAGGAGAAGGTCTACGGTTCGATTCCGTAAGGGGGCTCCAGGTCAGGAGTGTTTTTCGTTCATGTATCCGGTGATAATGCAGGCCGGAAGTGCCCCCCGGATGCCCCCCAGCGCTGGGTGCGATGCCCCCCAAACGCTGCGCTGGGGACGCTGATCATGGCGGTGACCTGGGAGTGCGTGCGCCGGGCGCGGCTGGTGAGCGTTTCCGGTCCTGGGAATCCGGCAGCAATCTTGCCTTTATGCCGCGAAGGTAAACGATGCTGCCTGAGGGTGGCCCCGGGGCCACTTCGGTTCTGGGGTTGGCATCGAAGCAGCCGCATGCGGTGGGCAGCCTGCGGCCACCTCGTGATCGTGTCGTGGCACCCAGATCGCGGGCTCCTGCGGCGCTGCGCTTGTCAGTCCTGTGACCGGGCTCAGCACAGATCAGAGGCGCCTTGGGGGATTGCTCGCGGGACAGGGCAGGTGCTGCCGCACGCGGGGCCCGTTTGCGCCAGGTCGCGCTCCGTGATGGCCACCCGCGGCAGTACACGAACCATATCCGCGATATGTATTGCTCTGCGGTCCGCTGACTGGCCGTCAACGCCGCGCCAGAATGGAGAATATGAGCGTTCAGGTGAGAGGGCCGCCGGGAGTTGTCAGGGCAGTGTTCGCACGGTGCGATGCTCTTGCGGCAAGACGGTCCGGCAGCGGCCGCCCCGGCGCGCCGTACGCTGTGGTCGTGACGAGCCGGCTGTTCATGATCGCGTCCGGCACCGGGATGGCGGTGCTGCTCGCCGCCGGCTGCGCCAGCGCGAACGCCGACCCGCCGGTGGCGGGAACAGCCGCCAGGGCGCCAGCCGCCCGGCCGGCGGCCAGCAGCCCTGCCCCGAGCGCCTTGCCAGCCCCTTCCCCCGGCAAGGCGCCTATCCCCCGGTTCTCGGCCGGGGTGTCAGGGCCGCTCACCGCGCACGACGTGCGGTACAGCTGGCGCCCGGGCTGCCCGGTGCCGCCGCGCGAGCTGCGCGCGATCCACATGCCCTACATCGGCTTCGACCGCGTGGCGCACAAGGGCGAGCTCATCGTCAACGCCCGCGTCGTCAAGAAGGTGATCAAGGTCTTCGCGCGGCTTTACCGCGCCAGGTTCCCGATCAAGCGGATGCAGCCGGTCGACGCCTACCACGGCAGCGACCCGAGGTCTATGGCGGCGGACAACACCTCGAGCTTCAACTGCCGCCGTGCTGTCGCGCCAGGGCCGCCGCAGTGGTCGATGCATGCCTACGGGCTGGCCATCGACGTCAACACCGTCCAGAACCCGTACGTCGAGGCGGGGGCCGGCGTCCAGCCGCTGTCCGTCGCCGCCTACCTGAACCGGTCCGACATCCGCCGCGGGATGGCCTACCCCGGCGGCGTGCTGGTGAAGGCGTTCACAGCGATCGGCTGGGGGTGGGGCGGGAACTGGTCAGGCTCGCCCGACTACCAGCACTTCTCCTCCAGCGGAAGCTAGAGTCCTGACCAGGCAGTCAGCCGCAACGAGCTGCTCCGCTGCCTGCGCACCGGCCGCGCCCGCCGCCCGCAGGGCCTGACCGTGATGAACGGTCAGGGCAAGATCCGCGACATGGTCAACATCTCCGAGCGTCCCGCCGAAGCCGCCGGCCGGGCAGTGCCCGGCAACTGGGAAGGCGACATCATGTTTGGTGCTACACCGCCATCGCCACCCTCGCCGAGCGCCGCAGCGGCTTCCTGATGCTCGTTGCCCTGCCCGGCGGGCCGCGCGGAGGGTGTTCCATCAGTCCGCCACCTCCGCGAGGCCATCAGGCGCCTGGTCACCGTCGTGACCGACGATACCGGCGGCGGAAGCTGGCTCGATGCGCTCGGGCGAGGCGGCCGAGGCCGCGTCGCGCCCGCCGAACGAGGACTCAGGATGATGCACCAGGCAGTGCTGCGTTCCTTCGCGGCCACAGGCAGGCCGCCGGCCCCCGAAGTGCTCGATGGTGCGGGCCGTGCCCTTCGACAGCAGCCAGTTACTGAGCGAACTGGCCGAAGGCGATTATCTCTGCCTCGATCACGCCGGGCAGATTACTGCTGCCTACCCTTTCTCCGCCGCGGCGACGCGACACACGGTCCAGATCACCGGAGGCGCCAGCGCCTATTCGATGTGCGCCATCGATGCCCTGGGTATAGCAAGCATGCTGGGCACGAGCGCGCGGATCAACTCCGCCGACCCGTCAACCGGCGAGCCGATCGCTATAGCCGTCGATGGCAGTAGCGCGGTGTGGGAACCTGATACTGCCGTCGTGTTCGTCGGCCGCACGGCCAGCACCGGTGAGGGGCCGTCCGCGTCGACCTGCTGCGGGCACATGAATTTCTTCACAAGCCAGACGACTGCCGCGGCCTGGGCTAGTGCCCACCCTCTGAGATCATCGGCGGCATTCTCAGCCAGGGGCCGGCGTGCCGTTATCAACGGCGACGTGTTCCGCTAGCCGGGCGATCGCGGTCTATCAGGCTGAGGGCCTCAGCTGGCGGGTTCTCCGCAACCTCCCTGATGGCGTCACCGACAGCGCGGCATGACCACTCGAACAGATCAATGGGCATGGTCAGGGCAGGCTGGAGCCGGTAGATCCATTTACCCCATTGCGTGATGCCGATGACACCTCGGCGCAGCGCCGACTGGTGCACTGCCCGGTGGAATGCGGGCGCCGGCTTTATTGACTCCTTGTCAGTGACAAATTCGATGCCAATGAAAGCGCCAGCCACCCGGACGTCACCCACTTGGGCTATCTCGTCGATCAATGGCGCAAGACTCGCGATCGCGGTCTGCTCAATTCGGGCGACATTGGCCATCGTGGCAGGGTCGAGCAGCTTCTCGATGCCTGCCAAAGCCCCGGCGCAAGCAGCCGGCGTCCAGGCAAAGGTTCCACCGCTGTGCACGTCCGTCGACGACATGACATCCTCCGTTCCCAGCACCGCTGCGATGGGCGCGCCACCAGCCGCGAAACCCTTGCCGAGCAACAGGATGTCCGGGCGAAGGTCCCAGCGGTCACCGGCGAAAATCGTGCCGCAGCGACCCATGCCCGTCTGTACTTCGTCCAGGATGAGCTTCCAGCCCCAGCGCTCGCACAACGCGACAAGGCGGCGCCAGAATCCCGCTGACGGTATCAGAATTCCGCCCTCGCCGAGGATTGGCTCGATTAGTACCCCGGCTACCTGCTCGGCCTCGACTTGATGAACGAGAATCCATTCTTCGAGAAAATCAACATAAAGCGTATCGTCGTACGGTCCCGGACCGCGATGAAAGGGAGCGCGAAAGCTATTCGGGTAGGGGGCAAAGGCAAGACCGCTCACGTACTGGCCGCTATGGCTGCTCACCTCCGACAGATCGCTGGAAGCGCTAGCCGTAAGATAGGTGGCTTCGCCATGATACTGGCCGTGGAACGTGAGGATAATGGGTCGGCCCGTTGATTCGCGGGCGAGCTTCACGCCAGTTTCGACAGCAAGGGTCCCGCTGAGGGAAGGAGTAAAGCGCGTCAGGCCGGCCGGCGCAATTGACAGTAGCCTTGACGCTAGCGCTATAGCAGGCTCGTTCTGGATGTAGTTAGTAATCTCCATTCCGTAACGTTGCTGGGCCGCAATGACCGCATTCGCGACCTCGGGACAGGTCGCCCCGAACGGAGTGGCGCCCCAAGCCGACACATGATCAGAAAATACGTTGCCGTCCACGTCCCTGATCAGGGATCCGGTCTTCATGTCCTCCACGAACGGGACCTCATCGTGGTCGGTCAAGGGGGCCGCGGCAACCGCATCGAGGATCGCAAAGAGCTCCGCGCTCTTCGGGCCCGGCAGGTCTGTCGCTACACGGGGCCAGTCAATGTGCCCTTGGTTATTCATTTGGAGGCCTCCTTCACCTAGCCGAACGTCTACGTCGAGCGCACGCGTTCATATGCGGCCGCTGCGCAGTCACTGGACGACTGCGCAGCGACCGCCAGGCTTACACCTCGTTACGTGCCCGCCGCATTGCGCTCTTAATAGCTTCTGTGTCGAACGTCAACTCGAAGAAGCCGATGTGCTCTTCATACACACTCGTATCGACCTGCTCCTTAATTGCATCTTGCAGGTGGTCGGTGAGGCCGCCATCGGTCTCAGACAGGATCGCTACGGCGCCGATCCCCGCCGCTTCGCAGGCCCGGACAGTGAGCATCGTGTCGGTATGCGAGTTGCCGGCGGAGAAGGTCGTGCAGATGACGCCGTCCGCGCCGAGCTGATGGCACAAGCGCGCGGACATCATCGCCGAGCGCTCTTTCTCGAAGGCGGTATCGAGATAACCGGGGGCGAGCACCACGCCGGCGAATCTCAGGGTCTTACCGTCCTGAGCAGCCAGGGAGCGAATCAGCGCGCTGTCCTGATAGCAGGCGGTGACATTGCGGACCGCTGGCCAATCGTAGGCGCCACTGGTCAGCGCGCCGTCCAAAATCTCGCGGTAGTTAAGGGTGGTGGGAACCATCCCGCGCAGATGTCCGCCGTAAAGAAAGGTGTCAAGCAAGGGGCCTTCGGACGCGACCTGAAGTATGACCGCGATGGCGTCGAGATCGGGGCTTGCTGGCCCGCTCGAATCGTACGACGCCTCGGCATCCGGCTCCTGCGCCAGCGTCGCGCTGGCCGCAGAGCGCGCAACCTGGAGCGCCGCCCTGCGCACGGACCGGTCGACATCGCCGATCGCAGCCCCGGGCTTCGGCGTACAGACCACCACCAGCACGATCCGGTCTCCCCACAGGGTCACAGGCTGGCCGGGTCCGGCCATGTCGACCAGAGAGTCGGGGAACTCGTCCGGAGCTGAATATCCTGCCGCCAGCCAGTCGCATACCGAGAGCACCGCGACGCCGCCAAGCCGGTTCGTCCGGCCGGCCCCCGCGGGGGCAAGCGGGCCCAGTACGCCAGGAAACGTGCCGCCGGGGCTGGCGGCCTTGATATCAGGGATGATCGCGTCAAGCACATTGGCGATCCGAACGGAATCGCCTGGACGCACCAAGCGCAGGCTGACGTCCGCGAGCGCAGGCGAAACGTGCCGGGCGTCCTTCGCCATACCCGTGAGATCGAGGCTCAGCCGGTGATCGGACCAGCGGGTCACCGGCGCTGAGGCCACTTCGGTCACGTCGAAGGTTGAGATGATGAGCGGCTTGAGACTGATGTCTGCGCTCATTCCTACAGTTTACTGTTGACAATAGGGCAGGTCAACACCAGACAATAAGCACGACGGCAGGCACGCCGCACGGAGGGCACCACCGGTGCCGGAGGGAGGATCATGGCGGAAGTCTGGGATGTCGTCATCGTTGGCGGCGGGCACAACGGGCTTGTCGCGGCGTTCTACCTGGCCCGGAGGGGACTCAGCACTCTGGTCCTTGAGCGCCGCGAGATCGTCGGGGGCGCTTGTGTCACGGAGGAGTTCGCGCCCGGCTTCCGGGCGTCGCCAGGTGCCTACGTCCTGGCGATGCTGCGCAAGCCAGTCTGGCAGGACCTTCGGCTGCGAGAGCGCGGCCTGCGCGTTGACGAGGCCGGGCCGTCACTGCACCTCTATCCGGACGGCCAGACCCTTACCCTGCACAGCGACCGCGGCCAGACAGTTGACGAGATCCGCGCATTCTCGCCCGTGGATGCGTCAGCTTTCCCGACATACGAGGAGAAGCTAAGCCGGATCGCAACCGCCCTGGAGCCGGTTTTCGACTGGCCCCCGCCAGCTGTCCGAACCGGCAGCGTCCAGGACCTCATCGGACTTGCGCGGTTCGGGGCACTCGCCTTCCGGCATCGCAAAGACGTCGAAGAGACGGTGCAGCTGTTTGCGACCTCGGCAAAACAGTACCTGGACGGGCACTTCCGGACCGAGATCCTGAAGTCCGCGCTCGGCTGGGAGTCGATTAGCAACAGCCTCGCCGGGACCTCGACGCCGGGTACCGCCTACAACTTGTTGCATGAGGCTGCCTCGGAGGGCTCCGCCGGGGGCGTGGGCTGGGGCTTCGTCCGTGGCGGGATGGGGGTCGTGACATCGCTGATGGCCGACGCTGCTCGCGAGGCCGGTGCCGTGATCCGCACTGGCTCGCCGGTCGCGCGCATCCTGACCAGAGATAACCGGGCGACCGGCGTTGTGCTGGCGGATGGCGAGGAGATCAGGGCCAGCCGTGTGCTGTCGAACGCGGACCCCAAGCGCACGTTCCTGACCCTGCTGGAGGAGAGCGACCTGCCGGCTGCGTTTGTCGCCGCCGTCAATGCGTACCGCTGCGAGGGTGCCAGCCTGAAGATCAACCTTGCGGTCGCCGAGCTCCCGCTGCTGCGAAACAGCCTGGGCCAGGGGATCCAGCCTTACCACCGGGGCCTGATTCAGATCACCAAGGAACTAGCCGAGCTTGACCGCGATCAGGCCAGCGCCCGAGCCGGGATCCCGGCCAGCCCCGCCCATGTCGAGCTGTGCGTCCCGACGGTGCATGACCCCTCGCTGGCGCCCGGTGGGAAGCACGTCCTGACGATCGGGGTGCGATCCCAGCCATTTCGCCTCCGGGATCACGACTGGGATGTCGCCAAGCACGAGGTGGCAGATCGCGTCGTCGAGCACCTCGGCGAATTCATGCCCAACCTTCCCGGTTCCGTGCTGCACCGCGAGGTCCTCTCCCCGGTGGACCTCGAACGCAGGCTCGCACTGACGGGCGGGCATCACCTGCACGGTGACATGTCGCCCGATCAGTTGCTGTTCATGCGGCCAGTTCGCGGTTACGCCCGTTACCGCACACCGGTTTCGGGTCTGTACCTCTGCGGCGCCGGAACACATCCCGGTGGTGGCGTGACCGGAGCGAACGGCCGAAACTGTGCCCGAGAGGTGCTGCACGACGTGAAGAGATCGTGATGCTGGATAAGTTCTCGGTATTTGCCAGCGACCTTAACCACTCTGAGGGCGTGGCCTGGAATCCATTCGACGGCCGGGTTTATGCAGGCGGAGAAGCAGGTGAGCTCTATGCGATCTCCCTTGACGGAGAGGTCGAGCTGATGGGCTCGACCGGCGGCTCGCTGCTGGGCCTGGCCGTTGACGGCCAGGGCCGGGTCTACGCCTGCGACGCCGGAAGGGGAGAGATTGCCCGACTCGATCCCCGCACGAGGGCGGTGTCCGTCTATGCGCGCGGAGCACTCGGCGCCGACCTCGATACTCCCAACGTGCTGGCCTTCGGACCCGATGGCATGGCGTACGTGACCTGCTCAGGCGAGGACGGACGACCTGAGATCGTACGGATCTCGCCCGGCGGGCGCACCGAGACGTGGACTACGGAAGTTCCGGGCTACCCGAATGGGTGCCTGGTCATGCCGGCCGGCGACGGCCTGGTCGTCGTCGAGGCGCACGCGCAGCGTCTCGCTCTCGTCCCGGTCGAGCCGGACGGTTCGGCGGGGCCGCCGCGCACCATCGCTGAGCTGCCGGATACCGATGCCGACGGCGTCGGCCTCGCTGTTGACGGAAGCTACTGGATAACGCTCTACCGGCCGGACGGGCTCCTGCGAGTGACAGCTGACGGCGCTGTCGAGACGGCGGTCGACGATCACCTGGCGTCGCATTTCGACGCTCCCACAAATATCGCCTGGATTGGCGCTTCACTTGACCGCGCGGTCGTGGCCAACGTCGGCGGCCGGCATCTCTCGGTCGCGGATGTGGGCGTCGCCGGCGTCCCGCTTCACTATCCGGAGGTTCCCTGATGGGGAAATTCACAGGTCAGAATGTGCTCGTCACGGGCGCTGCCCAAGGTATCGGACGTGGCATCGTTGAGGCCCTCCTGGCGGAAGGCGCGAGGGTGTTCGCCGCTGACATCCTCGGGGATGGCCTTGAGCTCATGCGAGCGGCCCAGCGTGAACCTGACCGGGTTATTACTCGCGTCGTCGATCTCAGCGACTTCAATGCCGCGGTGGCGATGGCACAAGATGTCATCTCGGACTGTGCGGAACTTCATGTCCTGGTGAATTGCGCGGGCGTGATGCCGGACGGGCCATTCCTGCAGGTCGCCAAGGAGACCTTCGACCGGGTATTTGCGGTCAACGTGCGCGCTCCGCTGGCGACGATGCAAGTTGCTGCCGCTCACATGGCGGAACGGGGTACGGGCTCGATCGTGAATATCGCGTCAGCGAACGCGTTCAAGAACGAGTCACCGGAGTCCGTCTACAACGCCTCAAAGGCTGCGCTCGTGGCGCTTACGAAGGCCGTCGCGCACGAGCTCGGGCACCGGGGAGTGCGGGCCAACTGCGTGGCGCCGGGCCAGACTCTGACTGCCGAGCGGCATGCGGAGGTCGCAGCGGACGCCGACGCGGCCAGGCAAGAGCGGGAGTATCTGCGCAAGATCCCGTTGCAGCGCGCCGGAACGCCCGCCGACCAGGCCGCCGCAGTGCTTTTTCTTGCGTCCGACGACGCAGCATGGATCACGGGTCAGACCTTGATCGTGGATGGCGGCGAGATCGGCGGCGGCGACTGGTTTGATCAGAACGATGCGCCGCCATTGGCTGCCGGCAAGTCGTGATCCTGAATCTCGCCTGACAGGGTCTATCCCAAGGCCGGGTCCTGGTAGACAGCGTTGCCCGCTAGCAGCGTGAGCAGGACTCTAGCTGACCCGATCTCCTGTGCTTCACAGCTCTCGAGATTGCGGTCAATCACGATAATGTCGGCGAGCTTCCCGACCGTCAGGTCACCCGTCCGGTCGTCCAGATGGTTGACATAAGCCGCGCCCGACGTGAAGGCGTCCAGCGTCGTGCTGAGCGAGAGCCGCTCATGGGCCATGAACGGCTCTTCGCCGGTGCCAGGTAGTGCCCGGTTCACAGCCACGTGAGCCTCACGGAGAGGATCGGCCGTGCTCACAGGCCAGTCACTTCCGCCGGCCAGCCGGGTACCCGCAGCGCGCATGCTTTCGAACGGGTACCACCAGTTCGACCTCGGGTAACCGAGGAACCGGCTCTCCCGGATCATGTCCGGACTGGCAGCCGCCCAGTAAGGCTGGATATTCGCAGTGACATCCAGGGCCGAGAACCGGCTTCTGTCATCAGGGTGGACCAAGCAAACGTGGGCGATATGGTGCCGCAAGTCCGACCAGCCATTAAGCCTTCGCGCGGCCTCGACGGCATCGAGTGAGCTGCGCACCGATGCCTCGCCGATCGCATGAAAATGTACTTGAAAACCGTGCGCATCCAGCCGCGCCACAACCCGGGCGAGCTTATCGGGTTCAACGAAAGGCAGGCCGTAGTTACTCGTCGGCATGCCCTGCTCGTCCAGATAGGGTTCCAGGACAGACGCCGTGAAGTTGCCGGTCGTGCCATCGACCATGATCTTAACTGAGGTAGCCCTAAGATTCCTCAGATACGAAGCCTCGCGCTGCTCGACGAGACCGTCGATCTGCTCCTCACCCGCCAGCCGGTCCCACCACAGGGCGGCCGTTACCCTCGCGGTGAGCTGACCGCTGACCGTCAGCCTCTGGTACGCACCCAGTACCTCGGGCGTTGTCCAGGCGTCCTGCCACGCGGTAATGCCGAGACGATGCAGATGAGACTGGGCCGTCAGGAGAGCGTCGTCGGTGTCGCTGTCTTGCGTCGCCGGCGTGACCTTCTCGACCAGCCGGACGGCGCCCTCGTGCAGCAGTCCCGAGGGCTCTCCATCATCCTGCCGCCCGATGTATCCGTCTGGCGGCTCCGGGCTCGCGGCATCGATGCCCGCCATCCTCAACGCCACGCTGTTCACCCAGGCGTCATGCAAGCCCGCGCCCATCAGCAGAACAGGCCGATCGGGGACAATCGCATCAAGGAACTTCTTATTCAGCCAGCCGCAGGAGATATCCTCTTCCCAGCCGGATCCGAGAATCCAACTTTCCGCGGGCCGCTGTGCGACATAATCTGCAATGGCCCGGCGAATAGGATTCTCACCCGAAACCTCATGAAGATTGCATCTAGTCAGCGCGAAGCCGCCCTGCGCCGGATGTAGATGGGCATCCTGAAACGCCGGGAGTACGCTTTTGCCGCCCACATCGAGCACTCTGGTCCTGGGCCCGGCAAGATCCTTCAGCTTCTCGTCAGGGGCAACGGCGATGATCCGGTCGCCTTTGATCGCCAGCCCGGAACTCAGCCGGCGCCGCCACAGAGTTCCGTTGGTGATGAGCAAATCCGCGAACACTCCGAGTCCGATCCTTCCCCGGCCGCGGGCGGCCTCCATTCGGCGGTCAATGATGCCGGTCAGCACGCATTGCCTGGCCGCCTGGTCCGCGGGCCGCACGCCGCGATGCGCGGTGCCCGCCGGGTCCGGCCGCCATACGGCGGACCCGGCGGGCACCGCTGGCTAGCTACCGGCCGCCTTCACGTCTTGCCACAGCTGAGTCCAGGTCGCGATGTTGCTCGGCGTACCGAACGTGGCCGCGGTGTGATACTTGCCGACGTTGTTCTGGCCGGTCTTCGCAAGGACGGCAGCCGAAAGCTTGGCCGCTGACATTTTGTTCGACACCAGATAACTGAAACTCGTCGCCTGCGCATCCTGCACGAGAGGTGACAGGGCGTAGTTCAGGTAAGCGTAGACAGCGTCCAGGTTCTGAGCGTGCTTGCCAATCGAGTACCCGCACGTCCACGCTAGCGGCGGGTTCATCGGCGCGAACGCGACGTTCTTGCCATGAAGCTGATCCACCAGCGTGATGTCGATGGGGGTGATGTCAACCTCGTTGTCCGCCCACAAGGTGCTCAGCGCATCGCCCTGGTAGTACGTGACGACGTGCTTCTTCTGCGCGATGAGCAGCTGCTTGACGTTCGCCAGCTGAGCGGCAGTCATGGACTGCGGCGGGAAGTACCCAAGGGCCAGGGCGGCCACGATGATGCTCGTCAGCGGATCATCCGGCTCGGTAATCCTCTTGTCCGTGGTGAACAGCTGCTTCCACGACGTGGGAGGCGTCGGAAACGCCGACGGCCGGTACGCCAGCCCGTAGGCACCGCCAACGAGTGGCAGCATATATGTCTTGCCGTTGACGTCTACGCCGGCAATGCTCTTGAAGAACGGGTAAATATCATTCCAGTCCTTGATGCGAGAGGTATCAATGGGCTGAAGGTCGCCGTTACCGATCTCCTGAGAGACCGGTCCGGCGCACGTGTTGACGACGTCTGCCTGAAAGCCCGCCTTTAGTTTCGCGACCCCTTCTTCATCACTGGAAATGTCCGCTTGCTGCACGGACAGCGAGGGGTTCTGCTTGGTGAACGAATTGAATACAGCGGGCGCGAACGCATCAGAGTAGGCAAAAATGGTCAGGTTTCCGGTTATCGCCCCTTTTGCGTGCGAAGCGGGCGCACCGGAGCATGCGCTGACGGCTCCTGTTGCGACTACCGCCGCGGCGACAACCGCCATCCGGAGCCTCGAATATTGTCGGATCACTTTTCTCTCCTTACGGTCGTTTCGCTCCTTCTGGGCAAGGCTAAGAAGGCATTACGTGCCAGATACGCGTCTGGAGACTCGCTGAGCGGCAATGATCAATATCACCGCGATGACAAGCAGCAATGTCGCGCCAGCGGCAGCCGCAGTCCAATTGCCTACTTCCAGCAACTGATCGCTCACCAGATTGCCGACCATCAGTGTGTTTGGTCCGCCTACGAGCTGTGGGGTGGCGAATTCGCTGAGAAGCGGTACGAAGACGACGATAAAGGCGCCCAGAACGCCCGGAGCCGACAGCGGCCCGATAATGTGGCGCAGAACGGCGAGACGTCCGGAGTACAGGTCCCGCGCAGCTTCGAGCTGGCTGCGGGAGATGGTCCGCATGGCTGCATATATCGGTATGACAATGTACGGCAGCCAGCCAGCAGCGAGCACCAGGATGACCGCAAGCCGGCTAAAGAGAATGGCGGTCATGGGCTGGCTTATAACGCCGATCTTCAGGAGAGCCTCGTTGAGAATTCCGTTGTAGCCCAGGAGGGTGTACCAGGCGAAGATCCTGATGATGTCGCTGACGCTGCCGGAGATAATGAGGAGGAGCAGCATGGGCATGTGCCAGGATGCCTTCATCCGGAAAGTAATTATGTACGCCAGCGGGTAACCGATGACCAGCATCGAGACGAAAGCGATGCTCGCTATGGTGAACGACTGGGAGAGAATCGGCAGCAAATCTCCCTGCGTAACCATCTGGGAGTAAGGGCTCCACCAGTGCTGGCCGGCTCCTGGCCGTACGCTTCGCACAAGCAGAGCAAAGAGAGGCACGTAGAAAAACGGGATCAGGAAAAGCAGTCCCAAGGGTGTCATCGCGACCGCGACCCGCTGAATGGGGTTGAAGGGCACGCGCCGCCTGCGCTCAGGCAGCGGGACCACGACGGCCTGGTCTACAGCCACGTCGTCTCTCCTTCATCACGCCGGGTAAGGACGAAGACGATGAGAAAGACGATCAGGCTGATGGCCAGAAGCGCTGTCGATGCGGCGTTCACCACCGGCAGGTTCTGCGAATGGCGTAGCTCGCTATACGCCCAGACGGGGACTGTCGTGTTGTAGCCGCTGACGAAAAACGTTATCACGAAGTTGCCGAGCGACGAGATGAAGGCAAAGAGTCCGCCGACGATGATCGGGGTGACAAGCTGCGGTAGCACGACGCGGCACAGCACGCCCATTCGCCCGGAGCCCAGGTCGAAAGCGGCCTCTTCTGCGGACACCGACATGCCGGCGAGCCGCGCGTAGAGGATCAGGGTGATGAGCGGGAACGTGACGACAACTTGCATCAGTACGACGGTGACAGTCGAGGGCGCGACGCCCACCATCGTAAAGAAGAGAAGCCCGCCTACGCCGATAACGAGCCAGGGCACGACCAGCGGGATGCTGAACACCCCAAGGCAGATGCTCTTCCACGCGCCGGTCAAGCGGGCGGCGGCGTAAGCACTGGTGAGTCCGGCCAAGACGCAGATCGGGGCAACGACCGCGGCTATCGTGAGCGAGCTCTTGAACGCTTGTATGGCGTCTGGCTCAGTGAGAAGCGCGCGGAACCACTGCAGGCTGAAACCGGTGAACGGCAGGCTGATAGTTCCCGCAGCGTTGAACGAGAACAGCACCAGTACCACGAGCGGCGAGAACAGTATGACGAGGCAGATGCCGACGTACGCGGCGGGCAATACTCCTAGCCCGCCGCGCCTGCCGCGGCGTTGGCGATGCAGCGTGTCCAGCGCTTCGGCCACCATCATTGGCCCCGCAACCTGATCGGCACCTGGCAGGCTCTTCGGTTCGAGCGACGCGTGAGAGCCTCGTCCCGGCCCGTTCTGGCTGCCGCGCGGGATACCGAGGCCGCCCGGGCGGGCTCGTAGTCGGCGAAGGCGCCGCGGTCGCCGCGAGTTTCAGCAGGCATGGACCGCCTCCGTCTCGGTGAACGGTTCGTCGGTTGTCGGCATGTCGTAACTGCATATTGTCAACAACCTAGCGGCCGGCAATCCGCGCGTCAAGGCTTCAGGCGGCCGTCACTTGTCCGAGACCCTGCTGCTATATGCCCCGCGGTGGGTTGACCGGAGTTCCGTGCCTGCACCTCGGCGGGGCTATCATCGACCCGCGCTTCGGTTGGCGACGCCGGCCGAGAGTTCGGTCAGCCCTGGCTGCATGCTCCACGGCGTGATCTTCCTCTGCTTCGGCGCGCAGGGCCGCCGCGCGGAGACGGTTCCGCGGGCCTGCCACGAGCACACCTACAACCCGGGGGCGCGGCGGCGGACCTCTCAGCGGCAAGGCAATCCTACAAGCCGACTGTTGACAACCTTCAGATCCGCGTTAGTCTTCCGTCATGGCTCCCGAGCTAGTTATGTTGTGCTCTGCAACCATTCTCGCCGCCAGGACGCCCGGCGCGCGCTGCGCCCGCAAGCTGCCTCGCAATCGCTGTTCTACCTCGTCGCGGTGACATCATGAAGACAAAGACCGGCGGCCTGACGGAGCCCAAGACATCCGATGATCCCGGCACTGCCAGGCCTGCCATCCAATTGATAGGTCTTACCAAGAGATTCGGGCTGAAGGACGGCAACGTACAAGCCGTGAACGGGATCGACCTGGCTATCGGTCAGGGCGAGTTCTTCACGCTTCTCGGGCCGTCTGGCTGCGGAAAGTCGACCACGCTGAGGATGACCGCTGGCCTCGAGGACCCTGACTCGGGCCAGATTCTTCTCAACGGAAAGGATATGGCCGGCACACCGCCCAATCGCCGCGACGTTAACATGGTGTTCCAGGACTACGCCCTCTTCCCGCACATGACGGTTTTCGACAATATTGCCTACGGACTCCGTCGCAAGAAAGTCCCGGCCGCGGAGGTTACGCTTCGCGTGAACCAGATGGTTGAGCTGGTAGAGCTGGGTGGGCTGGCTAAGAGAAGATCGCGGGATCTGTCAGGCGGACAGCAACAGCGCGTGGCGCTGGCCAGAGCACTTGTGAACCGGCCAGGTGCGCTGTTGCTCGATGAGCCGCTGGGCGCGCTCGATCTCAAGTTGCGCCAATCTATGCAGACCGAGCTCAAGCGCATCCAGAGGGAAGTCGGAATCACGTTTGTGTACGTGACGCATGACCAGACTGAGGCGCTGGTGATGAGCGACAGGCTGGCCATCATGAAGTCCGGGAGCATCGCGCAGATAGGCACTCCGCGCGACGTGTACGAGCGCCCGGCGAGCCGGTTTGTGGCCGGATTCATTGGTGTCTCTAACGTCCTGGCCGGGACCGTCGCGGACGTAATTGACGGAGTCGGAGTAATCACCTATGGCGCGGGTGAGCGCGTGCTCGTGCCACAGACGGACCTGGTCGTGAAGAACGGGCCGGTGTATTTGACAGTCCGGCCTGAGAAGATGTTCATCTCGTCTTCCGAGCTTCCGCCGGAGGCTGACTGTCGCATCAGAGGCACGATCAGAGACGTCATCTACCTGGGAACTTCGACGTCTTACTCAGTGGTAACGGCATCCGGGGATGAGCTCACAGCACATCGCCTTAATTCCGAATCTACTGATGATTCTATCTCCAGTGGTCAGGAAGTCTGGTTTCACTGGAGCATGGCGCACTCGTGCGCTGTCGCTGGCTAG
>Ga0182024_10009482_pt1 | contig 20112 bp, 16 predicted proteins | sample P32metaG_FD_120480 | JGI IMG/M metagenome (GOLD analysis project Ga0182024, IMG submission 120480) | Permafrost microbial communities from Stordalen Mire, Sweden - P3-2 metaG (Illumina Assembly) | ecosystem: Environmental > Terrestrial > Soil > Wetlands > Permafrost | place: Sweden: Stordalen... | reverse complement strand
TATTGTCCGCATCCCGCCCAAAGCAGAACGGGTCCAGAAACTCTTCGACCGCCGTCTTCACCGCCAGCGCCCGCTGGGTGAACGTCGCGCACCCCAGCCCATACAAGCCCGGCTCACTGGTCTCCACCTTCACCACCACAAACTTCACCCCCAACTGCGGCGAAGTCAGAATCGGCCGAACCTTGGTGATCTTCACGACGCCGCCCCCGCGCGAAGGCTGCGTTGCCGCCGCCTGTCCGCGCGCCATCCGCGCTCCCGCGGATCCCATCAGCGCTGAAATCCCCCCCAACCCAGCCCCGACCAGCAGTTCACGTCGATTCATCGCAACCACCTCGCCAAACCGCGACCGACATCGCCGCGGCAGTTAAAGCCTCTCGGACATGACACGACACGGTGATCGTACTACCCCGGTTACCGTGCGACGTTTCGTTCACGCCGGTCGGATACAATCCATTCAACGATGAACCGAACAGGCGTCGGCCGTGCTGCGTTATTAGGGCGCACTCCCTCTTTTCCCTCCCTCATTACCGTGGGGCAGGAATCTGCCGGCTCATCCCTGTATGTTTGTAGGTTGATGCACGGCTTCCCATTCTTTGTGAAGCGACTCCAACGGATCGTTTGAGCTAATCCAAAGGTTCTGACGATACTCGGGGAGTCGAATAAAGTGACTAACCAAGTCATCACGTAAACACATGCGGTGGCCTTCGCTAATACGCTGAGGGACACCGCCACAAGTAGTGACGAATAACTCTTTGATCGCATCTGCGAGGCCAGCCATCGCAGCCTCTATATCGTCAGCGATAAAGACCAGTAATCCCAAGATCGATGCGATTCGGTTGTTCTTCACCGACTTCTCGGGCCAAATGCCAAACGTTCTAAGCTGGCTCCACTCTCTGTCATCCAGGGACAGCGCAAAACCTTCTTCGGTGGCGTAGATTCTGTCTAAGGAATGCCCTTTGTGATTTACGTTGTTTCGCACTTGTCGAAGCGCCTTGAATACACTTTCCCTCTTTCGCAAATAAGATATGATCGACGGCGCAAAATGATAGCTCTCGGCTAAATACTCGTCCGTTTTTCCTAGAATCCTATCGAACGATTCCGTTAGGCTGGCAGGCGATATCGGTTTCCCATCCTTTTGTAATTTCAGCTTCTTGTACAGGCTGGTAAAAAGCTTAATGAGCAAATCATAAAAAGACCTATGATTGCCGAAGGCAAATTCCAGTTCCGTGCTGACAAGTGTGTATGGGTGCGCAGACCTGTGGCGGTTAGCATAACTTAGCAGGACAAAGTACTTGTGGATTGACGCTAAGGAATTTAGAAAGTCATCTTCTATGGCCTTAATCGTCTGCAACGTATCGTCAAATGAAGTGTATTGAAACACAAAATCGGACAGAGGTAGGCAACAATCTATCGGGCTTAGGACGAGATTGGATGTTATGAAGGTTGTGCTCATAGCACCGATCGGATGATAAATCATGAACGATCCATCCCGCTGCACAAATAAGCTCCAGTTGTGGCTCGGATCAAGATAGGCCATGACGGGAATGGATCGGCCATCCTGAGGAACAAATGTAAGGTATGGCAACCGGTCTGCGGTAATTGTTTGTATCTCGCCCATACGTGCTCCTGTCTACATGTCGTTCGTCGATCAACTAACAGGTACACCCGGCAACACGACTGCCGATATTCGGGCTGACGCCGTGCATTCCGCTAAGTGGTTATTCCATTGCGCCTCAGTGTGAAGCCTTGAAGTCTGATAGACCACTAGGATTATATTATCCCAATCGACGCTTCGATATCCTGCTGTATCAGCCAAGACGTCATCGGATATTGTCTTTTCTTGTTCCAGCGTCGTGGTATATTTGTACTCAAGCAATGTGCGAATCTGCGGTAGACCAGTGTCGGGGATAAAGTTTTTCATGGGTTTAGACATTGCGGGCTTACGGATTAGATCGGGGAATACACATTTCAGTATGGCTTCAATTCTATCATGCACGTCAGATTCTTTTTGCGGCACTTCGGAAAATAACTTTATATCGGTAATCGGGCCTATGCAGTTACGCAAAATGCCTTCGACATCCCGCACAACCCTATAGCTAGGTTGTCTGCCGTAACCCACTTCCAGGGCTTTGATAAACCGCCTGATACGATCGCCAGCATATAGATGAACTCCGCCATCCGGATCATGTTGATAATACAGGTACCCGTTTTTCTTTCGCCTACATCTTCGGCGCGCGGCTTTAATCTCAGCCAATAGGTGGGGTAGATTCATTGCCTCAGCAGCAACAGACAGTTGCGAAAAGGCGTCACCCACCCCGTCGCTGATGGTTTCTTCCAATATCCAATCGTCCGGCCCGTCTCTACTGCCAAGCACCTGAGCGGTACGGCCTGCATTGCCAATTAGGGATCGTGCGGACGATAACAAGGCATCAATATCAAATTCCCGCATAACAAAGCCCTCAAAATTTGACCTGATGGAGATTGAAGATTGATGAATCCGCGAACGACAATGTTGGCATCAGGATGATCCGGCACGAAGTGGAGGGCACGGAGTGTCTAGCCCTTCTTCGGCTTGTGGCGATGATACGCGACTTTCGCTTCTTCCACCAAGCGGTCCACTTCCGCTTCGTCCACTTCCCGGCCCGGTTCCAGCAGCTCCTCAAACGAACTGTTCTTGGCCCGCTCGGAGACGGCCAGATCCTCTTCCAGCAAGTGCTTAAGATATCCCTGCGGACTCATTCCCAATCGCTTGGCGCGCGCAACCAGCTTCGCGGTCTTTTGCTTGCCGAGGCCGCGTACTTGGAGTGTTGCTGGTTGAGACGTCGCCATGTGTTTACCTTCGGTTGTCTTGCAAATTATAGCACGGCCGATCGCCGCTCAGAAACGAGAGGTCGGCTACTGGTTTTCTTTGCTGAACTGCCATAATGCACGATCAAGATCCCGCATCGTGACGCCGGTTTCCTCAGCCAGCCGCCTGCAAAATCGAGTGTAATCCCACCAGAATTCAAAGTCATAAACTTTCGGCACATCCATAGTCAGCGACCAGAGCGCGCGAAAATCCAGAATTGGATATTCATCGATTGCACAGAAGTGGAGGATGACGGAGGCCGTCGGCCAGTCGACACCGCAAAGCAGCGTCAACACTTCGATCCTCAACTTCTCGTTTGTTGTCGAAAATGCCGTAGCCGTCACCGCACGAACGAAATCCTCATCATTATCTTCGCATCGCCCCGCACTGCGAGGAGACTTCCAATGCGCAATTCTAAGGAGGTGGTTTTTGGAGAAATAGCCGTGCGTCTTCGCGTGGCCGCGGAATTCATCCCCATCAACAACGGCATCCTTTGCGATGTCATAACGGTCTGTCCAATGGTTTATCTCGCCGCGATCAAGACGTAGTTTGAAGCCAAATGGCATTGACGACCATCGTAACTTGTACAAGCGAGACCAGAAACAGCCCCAACGCTTAGGCAAGAATATCCTTCACCACAACCCCGAAGTCTCCGTCAGCCGGAAATCTCTTCCGGCGTATTTGTAGGTGAGATTCCTCGCAGTCGGTGAGCCTCTCGCTTGACCCGCTTCGCGATCGCTACCAGGGTGATCAACCCAATGAGGGTCAGACGAAGCCACCGCGGAGCGGGGACAGGCCAAACCCAGGCGAGCATGATCACTTTCGATTCCAAGCAGGCATTGATCGGCAACGATAGTGATTTCAAGCGGGCGAAGGGGTTCGAACCCTCGACATTGACGTTGGGAACGTCACGCTCTACCAACTGAGCTACGCCCGCACAACGGCAATCGTAGCCGGGTTGAGGGGGGCGTCAAGTTGGGGTTGCGGCGGGGTTGGGCTCGGCGCCGGTGCTGGTCCATCGGCGGAGGGCGACGATCGTCCAGACGCCTTCGACGGCTCCGAAGGGCCACGCGCCTTGCAGGAAGCCGTAGACTGACGACATCAGGCACGCGACAGCGAACAGCAGCACGAACCAGTGCGAGCGATCTTCCAAGGCGTAGAACACCAGCATCAATGCGACCGAGACAACGCCATAGGCAGTGAGGGGACTCATCGCCGGAGTATAGGGCGCACCGCGCGGGCGACATCAACAGCTTTGCCAAGTCGCGCGTAGAACACTTGTCTGAACGAATAAATGTGCGACACTCATTGAATTGAGTCGTTCGGCGGGGGCGGAATCGAAAGCGCGGGCTTCCATGAAATGGTTTTTGCTGGTTCTCACCGTCGCGTTGATCGTCGTTCACCAGGATTTCTGGAACTGGGCGAAGACTGAGCCGCGGCTGTTCGGGTATCTGCCGGTGGGCATCTGGTATCACGCGGCGTTTTGCATCGCGGCGTCGGTGCTGCTGTGGCTATTTGTGCTGCTGGCCTGGCCGAAGCATCTGGAAGACGCGCAGCGCGAAGACGGCGTGGCGCGCGAGCAGACGCCGATGCACTAGATTGAGATTCAAAATTCAAAATTCAAAATTCCGGATTTGAAATTCGAAATCTGAAATCTGAGATTCGAAATTCCGCTCTCTTGGAGCAATAGCGCAATGGAAACGTGGCAAAGCTGGCTGCCCGCGATTGTGATCTTCATCTACCTCGCGATCGTGCTGTACATCGGCATCTTCGCGTTTCGGCGTGGTAAGGAAACGGGCGAAGACTTCTTCCTGGCCAGCCGATCGGTCGGGTCGATCGTCTTTTTCCTGGCGCTGTTCGCGACGAACATGACGTCGTTCGCCATCATCGGCAGCTCAGGCATGTCGTATCGCACGGGCATCGGCGTCTTTGGGATGATGGCCACGTCATCAGCGCTGGTCATTCCATTAACGCTATTCTTCATCGGCACGCGGCTCTGGGCCGTCGGCAAACGCTTCGGCCACATGACGCAGGTTTCGTACTTCCGCGATCGCTGGGAATGCTCCGAAATCGGCACGTTCATCTTCCTGCTGACGGCGGCGATGATGCTGCCGTACCTGATCATCAGCATCATCGGGGGTGGGACGATTCTCGAGGCGCTGACCAATGGCCATATCAACTACGCGATCGGCGGGGCGATCGTGGCGCTGGTCGTGATGGGCAACGTCTTCTTCGGTGGCCTCCGCGGCGCGGTGCTCGTCAATGTGTTTCAAACGATCCTGTTCCTCGGCTTCGGGCTGGTCGCATTCGCGGTGATCGGGCACAAGATCGATTTCCACGCGACGACCGATCGACTAATGAACACGCCGACGCTGGCGCCGCTGCTGAATCGCGCTGAAGGCGCCGGCGGCATCCCGCCCGGCATTCCCAAGCTGGTATTCCTCAGCTACATGCTGATTCCGCTGTCATCGATCATGTTCCCGCACATGTCGATCATGTGCTTCACCGCCAAAAAAGTGACGGCGTTCAAGAAGACGGTGGTGCTCTATCCGCTGAGCATCATGCTGATCTGGCTCCCGTGCTGCTTTCTGGGGGCGATCGCGGCGGGCCAGCCGCAGATCAGCGCCGCAATGGCCGGTGGATCTGAAGCCCTTAAGACCTGGCACGAGAACCCGACGAAGGACAACGAGCCGCTGCTGTTCAGGGATTTCAAATCGAACAAGATCGCCGCTGGCGTGGCTCTGGAAGAGGAGCTGAAGAACGCAAAGGAGCTTCCTACACCGGAGGAGTTTGCCAAGAAGCTCTATCCGGTCGTTCACGCGGTACCGGAGAAATCGCCAGCTTACAAGCTGCTTACGCGCGACGTCCGTCAGCTTGCCAGCAGCAACTCCGATAGCGTTCTGCTTGAGATGCTGAAGCTGAACGTGCCGGCGCTGCTGGCGGGCATCCTCGCCGCCGGCATCATCTCGGCGGTTATGGGTTCCGACTGCCATCAGATCCTGGCGATGTCGACCATGTTCACGAAGGACGTGTTCGACTACTACGGCGGCCGAAAAGCGTTCGGCGAGAAGGGCACGGTCTTCATGGGCCGGGCGTTCATTATCATCGTTAATCTGATCGCTTACCTGGTCGCGCTGAAGCGTCCGCCGATCTTTGAATTGGCGGTGCAATACGCGTTTTCAGGATTCGCAGCGCTAGCGCCCGTGATGATTGCGGCGCTTTTCTGGAAACGCAGCACCAAGTGGGGCGCTCTACTGGCGAGTCTGTTTGTGACGGCTTGCGTGATCGTGACCGGTATTCTGGAAGTGAAGTACCGGCCGGCTCGGGTACCGTCGCCGGTGGATATCCACATCTTGGATCTTGGCTCGCACTGGGTGCTGTTCCTGAACAAGGCCGGTCAGCTTCGCGTGCTGGGTGGGTGGATGACGGTGGTGCCGATGGTGATCGGCTCGGGGATTCTGATGATCCTCGGATCGCTGATTTCCGCTCCGCCGAGCCACCGGACAATCGATCGCTACTTCTCGACAAAGCGAACCGCCGGCACGGGTGCGCCGGCGGCTGCAACAATTGGATGACGCAGGATAGTTCGCGCGGCGGTTACGACTTGCCGTCGCGGAACGGCGTGTGGATTTCGGCCACCACGCTATCCACCACCTGGCGCCCATTGGGCCCCATGCCACTGTAGATTCCGCGCAGGAAGCCGATGGTTCGCAGTGCCGCGTCGTCCCAGACCCAGACACAGTGCTCCACGTTGCAGCGGGTGAAGGTCGGTATCACGCCGCCGCGATAGACGAGTCGGCACTTGACGAACTTGCACTGGTCATACACGTTTCCGTCGATCTGTTCGGTGGTCGCGTTAAAATCCTGTCCAAGATAATCCGCCATGAACTTGCTCCTTGCGGGGATTGCTTTGATTTGAGGAATCAGCCTTCTTATTGATCAGTATCGGTCGCAACGGGTGCCGACGGGAATCGATAAATTGTGCCGTCGCGCCCTCGATAACTCATCAGAACACCCAACCAGATTTCGGCGCCGATCAACAGCACCATGAACAGGCACATGCTGGCGACCAGCCACTTGGCTCGGGCCAGGAAGCGGGCTGCAAGTGCCAGCAATAAGGGATAAACGACCAGTGCGATGCCGATAACGATGTGAAACCCGCGGCGGTTCTCTGATAACTTCGTGTTCTCCGTGGCATTGGTCTTCACCAGTTGCACGACGGACGCGGCCGTGATCTTGGCATCCGGATCACCGGCGCGCTGCACGTTCACCAGAAATAGCGTTCCAAAACCAAGCGCGGCGGCAAAGATCAGGCAGCTCAGCAGCCAGAATCGAGCCGCCGGAATGCGCGGAGCGCCTATTTCGGCGTCGGCATTCAATGTTCGCGCGACGGTCATGTCGTCGGTCACCCGTCGCTGCCCGAAGGGGTGTGGGTCGGCGGGGTTCGCGGTGGTTGCGGTAAGGGCTGCCAGCTCGCGTTCATCGGCCGCTTCGTCATTTCGATGGCCGATGCTGGTCAGCAAGCGCCATGTCGCGCCAAGCGCGCCGAGGGCGGCGGCCATCGCCAGGCCGGCCATCGCGATATGAGTCTCGCGGGCAGGAGCATAGAACTCGATCGAACCCGGCTCCGCTTTGATCTTCTTCATCCCCACTGCGAAAGAGTCGAGGTAAACCGCTTCCCCGGCAAAGTGAGCGCCGATTCCCATCAGCGTTGCGGCTGCAAGCATGACCAGCAGCAGGATCGAATAAGTCGGAATGTGCCCCAGTCGACGAAGCGATAATCCCAGCCCCGCGGTGACCCCCAGCGCCGCAAGCCCGGCTCCAACGCTGGTGTACAACACATGTTTTCGCATGTACGCGTACTGCGGGTCGTTGATTCCAGGGAGGGTCGTGTACTTGCTGCCGGTCTTTTGCAGGTAGATTCCGTTGTCGTGAACGTCGTGATAGGCATCAACCCCTGAAAGTGCGGCAGGAACAGCCATCAGCCCGCCGAACAGCAGCATCCAGCGCGCCGCTTGCCGCACCTGGCTCCCGCGAAACAGCAGCAGCCCGAACACTTCCAGAAACAGCCCAAACATGAAAAGACCCAACGGGGCGTGAACGAGGATCGCGTGCATGTTCGGGCTGATCAGGTGTCTGGGTTCGATCGTAATCGGCACAAAAAGCTCCTTCTCAATCGTTAACAGCTGCCCGCGAGAGTATCGGAGTTGCCCGATGCGCTGTCCAGCAATCAAGCCGGCGGGTGTCGGTCCGATAATAAAGCAATGTGGGATCGTAGCTCGGACGCTATGATTCCGCCTTATGCGACAGCTTGGCTCCTATTTTAATCGCATTCGCGCTGCACAAGGGTTAGTCGGCGGTCGCGGTACTTTCATAACCGCGACCATCAGTTTTTGGCTACTGGCATCCACTGCCGGCTGCTCGAGTCAGGCGGCAAATCCATCATTCCCAACGAATTTACAAGCGGCGCAATCCGATCTGGACCGCATGCAGGCGGCTCCGCATGCGCTACATCACCCGCTGCTGATTGTCGGTGGAATGCTCGATCCGGGCATTGCTTCGAGCTGGTTGCGAAGTCGGTTCAGCGCGATCACCGGCGATGGGCGCGTGGTCTCGGTTTCGCTGGGCGAGTGCATGAGCATGGATGACTGCTGCGAAAAAATCATCCGGGCCGTCGATGCAGCATATCCATCGCCAGGCGGCAATCAGACCGCGGAAGTCGATGTCATTGGATTTTCATTGGGCGGCGTCGCGTCACGGTATGCGAGCTTGCCCACAGCGCACCGCCGGCTGAATATCGCCCGGCTGTTTACCATCAGCTCGCCGATGCGGGGTGCGCTGGCGGCGCAACGTCTGCCACTTATGCATCCGTTGCAGCGCGATCTGCGGCCAGGTTCGGATGTCGTCAATGCGCTGAATGCGAGCAAGCCGACTTATCCGATCTACTCCTACATTCGGCTGGGGGATACGGTGGTTGGTCAGGAGAACGCCGCGCTGGAAGGAACAGCCGTTTGGTGGGTTCCCGATGCGCCGATGACGGCGCCGCACAGTGGGGCTTACTTTGACGCGCGGATTCTGGCCGACATCGCCCGGCGACTGCGGGACGAAACCCCATTGGCGCGTTCACCGGCAAGCGCGCTGCCCGTTTTAGCGGGGTGATCGCACTTAGCGGTATAGTTGCCGCCTATGCTTGCAACCGCGCGCCGAACGCTTGGGCTACTTTTCATCTCCGTTGCACTGTCGTCAACGGCTTGGGCATCTGATCTGTTCGTGAACTTGTCCGGATCGGACCAAAACGACGGAAGTCTTAGCCGGCCATTCAAAACGCTCCCTGCTGCTCAAAAGGCGGCGAGGCATCACGAACCATTGACGATTCATGTTGCGCCAGGCGTCTATTATCTCGATGAACCGCTGAAGCTGACCACTGAAGACTCGGGAACAACGTGGTTGGCTGATCCTGGCCGCGAAGTCGTTATCAGCGGCGGATGCAAACTCGATCTAACGTGGAAGCCATACCAGAACGGCATTTTCCAGGCACAAGTTCCCGCTGATCTCTCGACCGACCAGCTCTTCGTCAACGGCCAGCGGCAGATTTTGGCGCGATATCCGAACTTTGATCCGAATGTGCTGGTGTTCAACGGATACGCCGCCGATTGCATCAGTCCGGAACGGGTCGCGCGATGGCATGACCCCGTCGGCGGAATCATGCACGCGATGCACCCGGCTCAATGGGGCGGGTTCAGTTACGTCATCACCGGCAAGGATGATCAGGGCAATGTGACGCTGGAAGGGGGTTGGCAGGGGAATCGCGCCGCCAAGCCGCACAAGCAGCTGCGTTATGTCGAGAATATTTTCGAAGAACTCGACGCGCCCGGCGAGTGGTATCTCAACTCGAAGACGCACACGCTCTATTTCTATCCACCCGCCGGGCTCGATCTGGCGACGGCAAAAGTTGAAGCGGTGCGCCTGCGACATCTGATTGAGTTTCGTGGGAGCCAGGCCGCGCCGGTAAAGCATGTCACGTTTCGCGGCTTCACGTTTCGGCACACGCTGCGAACGTTCATGGAAACGCGCGAGCCGCTGCTGCGAAGCGACTGGACGATCTATCGCGGCGGGGCCGTGCTGTTCGACGGCGCGGAAGACTGCACGCTTGCCAATGGCTTCATCGATCAAGTCGGCGGGAATGCGGTCTTCGTCAATAATTACAACCGCCGCATCACGATCAGCGGCTGTCGGATCGAGAAATCCGGCGCCGGCGGCATCATGTTCGTCGGCGATCCGAAAGCCGTTCGTAGCCCGTTGTTTGAGTATTCGCAGCGCCAACCGCTTGAGAAGATCGATCGCACCCCGGGGCCGCTGACCGACAACTACCCGGCGGATTGTCGAGTTGAAGATTGTTTGATTACGCAGGTCGGCCGCGTCGAGAAGCAATCGACCGGCGTCGGCATCGATATGAGCGCGCGCGTCACGGTGAGCCATTGCAGCATCTACGACATGCCGCGCGCGGGCATCAACATCGGCGACGGATGCTGGGGCGGCGATGTCATCGAGTTCTGCGACGTCTTCGACACCGTCAAAGAAACCGGCGATCATGGGTCGTTTAACTCGTGGGGCCGCGATCGGTATTGGGTGTCGAACATCAAGGAAGTGAATCAGCGCGTGGCCAGCGCGCCCGAGCTGCCGCTATTGGATGTTGTCGAGCCAATCACACTGCGAAACAATCGCTGGCGCTGCGACCACGGTTGGGATATCGATCTGGACGACGGCTCCAGCAACTACCACATCTACAACAACCTCTGCCTGCACGGCGGCATCAAGAATCGCGAGGGATTCAATCGCGTTGTCGAAAACAACGTCATGGTGAACAACAGTTTTCACCCGCATGTGTGGTTCAACAACAGCAACGACGTGTTCGATCACAACATTGTCTTTGAGCCGTACCATCCGATCGGCATGCCGCGCACATGGGGAAAAGACATCGACAATAACCTGCTGCACGATCCAACTGCTGCAACGACACAACCAGCGGCGTCTTTGCAGAAGCTCTCTCACCAAGACGCACATTCACTTCGCGGCGACGCGATGTTCGTCGATCCGTCGCATGGCGATTACCGCGTGCGCGATGGATCGCCGGCATTGGCGCTCGGATTCAAGAACTTCCCCATGAACGAGTTTGGCGTGACATCAGCGTCGCTTCGCGCGATTGCAAAGACGCCGTCGTTTGGTCGAGACGCCGCGGCGGCGCCGACGCGAGATGCGCGCGTCCGCGACTGGATGGGCGCGAAAGTTCGAAACATCATCGGCCCTGGCGAACAATCGGCGTACGGGCTTGCATCTGAAGCCGGCGTCCTGGTGCTTCGCGTTTCGGCCGATAGCGTCTTGGCTCAATCAGGTGTTCGCGAGAACGACGTCATCGTGAGCGCAGAAGGCCACGCGATTGGCGATATTGCGACGCTGATGAAGCTTGGGGGAAAGTCACCGCTTACTGTCGAAGTTTTGCGCGATCAGCAGATCGTCAAGCTCACGATCGCCGGCAAATAGGATCAGTTGTCTTCAAAGAGCGGGATATCGGTGAAGCGAATCGGCACGGTGATTTCGCGCGACTCGGTGGGGATTTCCCACACGAGTTTGGCGGGCCTGCGGGTGCGGTCGCCGTTGTTGGCGCCGAAGTTGATTGTGAACTCGGCGGACTGGCCGTCCATGTTCATGCCGGCGCCGCGATGATCGAGCTCGTTGCCACGCGTGTCGAGCAATTGCAGGCGGGTTTGGATTTGATTGACGATGTTCTGCCATTGCGGGTTGGCCGCGCTGCTTTGCGGCATACCGACGCGCAGCACGCACTGATCGTCCTTCACTTTCAAATCGTGAAACGTTACCGGTATTCCGTTGACGGTGGTCGCTAGCTCGTGGAGTTCGGCTAGGTTGTCAATCTCAAAATCCCGCATCTTGGTCTGGACAAGGAACTTCGTGCTGCCGTGGAATCGGACGATGCGCGTGCCCGGATTCTTTGCCGGGTATTGCAGTGCGGTAAAGAGGTTGAATCCCCCGAATCCTCCGTAGCGCATGAAATTCGGCGAGCGGTTTCGGGTTGGGATGAGCGAATTGCCGCGATCGTCGACAACTTCATCAAGTTGCACGCCCGTTCCGCCCGAGAGCACGGTGATCTTCGGCTCTGGATAGACCGACATCCCAATGCCGAAATTCGTCTGCTCGCGATTGCCCGCGCCCAGCACCCGCGTGCGGGTGTAATTGATCTGATTGGCGACGATGAGAAACGCGCCTTCCACGTGCGACATTCCCTGAGTCTGCCCGCCGCCGCGCATGATGCGAAGGGAGTTGTTGTAGGGTCGGAAGTCGACGCCGAGCTGCTGGCAGATCTTCGGAGCGACTTCCCAGAATGGAACGTGATCGACATTGATGTTGACCATGCCAAAGCCGCCTTGCTGCCAGAGGTTGTCGGGCAGGGTCGGCAGCGTTGAGAATGTCTGCGGCGCGAGTTCCGCGAAAGCCTGGGCCGGGGTGGCGTTCTTCAGATGAAGCGTGATGAAGGATGGGCCGCTAATGCGGTTGTCGTCAATCTGTGCCAGCGCGGCTTGGGCATTGTTGCGCGCCTCCTCGCTTGTGGCGGCGCGAATCAATTCCTGAATGAACGACTTGCCGTCCTGCCCAAGTCGGACCAGCGACTCGGTGGCGGCTTTGCGCTGACGCCAGTCGGGGCTGGCAAGCTGTTGCAGAATCGTCTGGGGGTCGATGCCAAGTGACGCGGGACGGGTAGAGCTGAAATTGGCCGGCTGCGTGCTGGCTGGCGCCGTTTCGGCCGTTCGGGTGGATTGTCCCGAGACCGAAGAAAGCGCCAGCGTCAGCACGCCGAGCCACGATAAACCGAGTCGCACATCGATTGGTCGCATGGTTTCCCCATCCGGCGACCCGACGGCCGCAGGTCAAGCCGTCGTAATTGTTCCCAACAACAGCCCGCGGATCAACCTTCGCTTAATAATATGCGCCTTGAGAATGGCCCCGGCCTGCACATCGCCGCCAACCTGCAACAGCGTGAGCGTATCGGCGAGGTTGATGTCCGCCGCGTCGAGCAGGCTGCCGGCGACGATCAACTTGCCAAGGTTCTTGCCGATGGTGATGCCGGTGTTCAGATTGCGTCCGATCTTCAAGACCTTCAGATTTCCGTTGATCGTCAACGTGTTTCCGGGAACGCCGAGATCGCCCGTGGTCATGATGGTGCCGACATTGCCGATGATCTGAAGCGATCCGTCACCAAGCCCACCCGTGAGCTTGAGCGTGCCAAGGGTGGCCGCTTGAATGGTTCCAGAAATGCTTCCGAGGATCTGGATAGTTCCGATGCTCGTGGTTGCGCGGATGAAGCCGCTGTAGTTGCCGTGAACCACCAGCGACGCGATTCGTCCGCCCGGCCCGGAGGCGACGATCGACGACGTGCCGAGCATGCTCGACTTGAACACCAGCGCCCCGATCGCCCCGGAGACGTCCAGTGAGAAATTCTCCACGTTGCCGCCGAAGTTGTACTTCGACGTTCGACCGGTGGTGATCGAGAAATTGTTAATCGGCCCAGTCACGTTGATCTGGGCCACTTCATCGGCGACGTTTACAAACGTCCCCGGCGTCACAAGAATAAATTCGTCGCTGGACGTTACCGTGCGGCCTCGGATCGACCAGGCATTGAGCGCACCCAGATCGCGCGAACTGCGGATCAGGTCATTCTCAATAACCCCCGACTCGGTGCTGCCAACGATCAGTGGAGCTGTCGGCGACGTTCCTAGGTAGCTATCCAGATCGTTGAGGAAACCAATTGATTGACCAGTTACCGGGTCAAACAAAGCGCCGGTCTCGGAGTTTCGAACTGAACTGGGGAAATTGGTGATCGGAAGCTGCGATCCGTCGCCCAACGCCGTGATTGCGCCAAAGCTTGCACCCCCTTGGAAATTGTCGAGCCGGAGCCCGTAACCACCGGCGGAGATGCCGACGATAGTCCCATCCCCCAATACCACAAACGAGCTGGAGAAGATGCCAAAACCGGTCTTGGCCACGCTGACGGTTCCGATGTGTTCGCCGACAATGAAAGAGCCGATTATGCCGCCATTGCCTTCGACGGCGATGTTACCCAGATCGATCTGCGGAAGGGTGAACGGCGTTGCACTGGTGGGGACGATTCCACCCAAGGCGCGCGCCTCGGCGTAATCGAAACGCGAGAAGTCAGCGACGACGGCGTTGTTCAGCGAGCCATTTGTGATCGTGAGCCCAACTTGCCCGACGGTCGAAATAATCTGCCCGCGAACGTCGCCGCTGACCGTCACCGGTCCAATAAGAGCTGTCGAAAAGATGCCCGGAGAACCCTGTGCGCCCGAGCCTTCCCAGCCGATGCTGCCGGCGGAGGCGGAGTCGATCGTCCCCGCGGTGACCACCGATCCCACAATGGCGCCGGCGTGCAAAGATCCCACTTGGCCATTGGTGCCGGCCGGCGCGTTGACGCCAGCCGGGATTGCCGGGGGGATTGAGTTGAGCGCGGGCGCTGCTTCGCCCGCGATGGTGCCGACCAAAATATTGCCGACCACCCCGGCGTTAATGCTGATCGCGTTGCCGGTGATTCGCGCGAGACTGCTCACCTGATACAGCGGATAGCTGTATTCCATCCCCGTGCCGGTGATGTAGTTTCCTTCCACGCTGGCGGCGGTATTGTGCTCCAGCGCCACGCCCAGTGCGCCGCTGACATTGGCGGTACCGAGCGAGGTGATCTGCAAATTGACGATTTCGCCAGTGGTCGAATTCGATAGGGAAGTCAGCTGAGTCGTTCCGACCGTGGTGGAGTTGGCAGGGGTCGTCCCGGTAATCGAGTAAACGTCGGTTTTGACCGAGCCACTGATGTTTACATCCAGGGGATTGCCAGTCGTGTTGAGCGTTGGCCGGCCTGGCAGGTTCGCGATAGTAAACTTGTTTCCCGAGCTGCCCGGCCCGGCGACAGGCGCGCCACCGGGCGTACCCGCTGAAGGGAAGGTTGAGCCGGTCGTCGTTGTTGTCGTGGTCGTCGTCCCGGTATTAGTCGTCGTCGTTGTGGTGGTGGTGCCCCCGGAAGTCGTTGTGGTAGTCGTGGTGCCGGCAATTACGGCCGTGCCCGTGCCGTCGAGAATGATCGCGCCGATTTCCGCGGCGCCGCTTCCGCTCGTGGTGATATTGACGCCCTCGGCGCTGGCGGCGTTTGTCGTGTTGGTGACTTCAACGCTCACGATCGCCGAACCACCACCGCGAATGGGATAAGTAGTCACGATAAGGCTGTCGGCGGGGCTCTCGGGCGACATGGAGACGTTGGCGCCGGAATCATCGGTGATCAGCGCGGTTTCACCGGGCTGATAGAGCGTAGCCTCGGGCGATCCGCCGCCAAAGAAGACATCCCGGAACGCTAAGCCGCCAACGTGCACATAGCGGCAGTCGCCGCCGGGGCCAGTGACGATCGCCGGTCCACCAGCGCCGAGGGTGCCGAGATTTCCGGACACGTCGATCAAGTCGATCGTTCCATGTTTGGTTGTGTCGTCAAACGCATTCACCTGAAAATAACTCGCGGGGTTGCTCTCCATATCCGCCGCACGAATGGTTCCGATATTGCCTTGGGCGACCAGATCTCCGGCGAACTGATTCGCGCAATCGACCATCTGATAATCGCCGCCGATGGCAACAGTGGCGGTCGCGGCGCTCGTCAAGGTGTTGCCGGTGGCGATGCCCACATTCCAAACGAGGATGTCGGTTCCACCCTGGCCGGCGCCATTGGCGGTTCCCGTTGCCTGGAGAAGCCCAACCGACCCCTTGGGAACAAAAGCAATCGGATATTCTCCGAATGCGAATGCTCCCACGGCCTGCGCACTTCCCGTCGTAGCGGCACTGGCCGCCCCGACGCCGTTGCCGATGGAGATCGCCGACACGTCTCGGAGGTTGCCGTTATCGACATAATATGAATCGTTGAACTCATCACTAATGACCAGGTTGCCGGCATAGATGGCGCCCAAGTCGCCGTTGGCCACCTGGACACCCGCGACGTTGGGAGTAGTCGGGTCGGCGCCCTCACCGTCATCGAGAACATTGGTCGTTGCGACCAGCCCGCCCAAGCCTAAGTCACCAACGTTTTTGACCGTGAGCGTATACGGAATATCGCCTACCAGCGTAGCGAAGTTGGCGCTGAAGGTGTTGTTCAAGCCGTCTTCGACCGCAAAGTAATAGATGCCTGGCGTCTTGGCGGTGATTTGGAATGGCTGGCCGCTGGTGGCCGACAGATTGGCCGCGTTGTAGTCGGTCGCGACAAGTTGATCCTGGCCATTGAACACGCCAAGAATCACACCGGCGTAATTCGCGCCATTGAGGGTCGAAAATACGCCCGACGGTAGCCCAAGCGCATTTAAAAAAGCGCTGGTATCGATCTGCGCGGTGACTGTTTGGCCCGCGAGTAGCGGCACGGCATAAAAATCCGTTGATTTGTCGACGGTGCTGCTCTCGCCCTGCAGCTCTCCGGTGACTTGGACAGTGCCTGAGGAGTCAATTGGGCCAAGGAACTGGGCGCCCAGGAAGTTCTGGTCATTGACCAGCGGATCGGCGCCGAAAACTGCGCTATCCCAGGGGTCAAAACCAGTGCCGCCGCGAAGATCGAGCTGCGCGTACGGAACTCCATCCAGGCTTGGCGCCGTGGGCGAGTGGGTGACGTCCACGCTGCCGACGAACGAGTCGAGCGACTTGATCATCCCGGCTTTTCCGCCGACGTGCATGTTGAAATTCGTCACGTAGTTCGGCACGCCCAGGTTGGTCAAGCCGCTGTCGGTGTTGGTTCCGATGGAGCCGTTGGTCAGGAGGGTGTGAATGTCGCCGTCGACATTGAAGTTGTCTGGAAAGCGGTTGCCACCGATAACGCCGCCATCGGCGTTGCCGGTGAGAAGCCAGCCGGCGTAGAAGAGATTGATCGAGCCGTGGATATTGACTTCGCCGGTGAGAGTGCCGCCAAGGAGGAACTCGCCCAGATTGTTCCCGGGCGTGACCGTCAGCCCCGGAGGCAGCTGAGTAACACCTGGACTAACCGTTTGTGCATCCACGGGGATCGGCGAGGGGTCAATGATCGGCTGGTTGGTCGGGAAGTTCTGGCTGGAGCCGTTCGTGCCCTGGGCGGGGAGCGCCTTGGCGCCGATGTAAACGGTCCCCGTATTGGCCGCGCTGACGGATATGTCGGGGCCGCCGTTTTCGTTGGCGACGAGCACGGTCTCGCTCCCGGTGAATGGAAGCTGCCCGATGGCGTGCGTAGCCGCATTGAGTGCCGGGGCGGCGGAGATAGCGATGCTGGAGTTTGAATCCCCCTGCGTGACATAAATCGCCCAGATGTTGGCAGAGTGCGCAGTCGAGCTGGAGCCGCCTGTGCCACCGCCTTGCCCGTTCGGAAGCGCCTCGGGTGGATACCCGGCCCCAACCTGACCCGCGTCGGGGCCCTGGATTATTTCACCTTGCATCGTGTCGAGCGTCAGCGGACCTCCCGGTCCTTGCCCGACCGCGACCAATGGGTTGGTTCCGAACAACTCCACGGTGGTATTGCCCGTGACGACAACGCGCTCGATGTGGGTATTCTCGGCCCAGAACTGGAACACGTCGCCGCCGTGCAGGACGACGAACAATCGGCGTGTCTCGAGCGACTCCACCCGGTATCGGGAGGGTTCAGAGCGATTTCGCGACGGGTTGTTTTTCTTCGATGCTTTTGCGGGGGTGGGACGACGACGCGCCATTGGTGCTTGCTCCTGGCTGCGACACTTTCCCCGCACTCAGTAGCGGGGGTGTCGACCGCGACCTGAACTTCAAACCGGGACTCTGGGCGATCCGCCAACCGCCCGTTGCTTCACAACTTCACTGCCCCGTTAAGTTTCCGAGGGATACACGCGGGTATCACCGGATGTATGCGGGATCACCGGCGGCCACTCCTTTTGCCTCATCAAGCTGCAAGGCGCCGGCAGCGACGGAAGTTATCTCTCGGCGGGGGGGAAGTCAAAGAAAAACGCCGCGCCCCACACTGCCGCCGACTCGTTCCGATAATTGGTTGGCGCGCGATGCACCCGCATTCGGCCACAATTGCAGCCGCGCCATCGTGGGGCTTTTGGCTCCCGCGTACCGCATCCATTTGCATCCATAAGCACATTTTGACAACGTGTCCTCACCGCGCTGCGCATGAGCGGCGACATTTGCAGCAGCCTCCTTCACGACTTCAGTAAGCTTAGCAAGCGCGGGCAGGTTAGAGGAAAGTTCGCCGTCGGCTGCGACAAAGGATCGGGGCCGGCTTTTAATTGGGGCTGACAGCAGCGTCGCGTTGGCGCGGGTCACTGGCATGCCTCGCGGGATCATAAAACCTTGCCGCGAAACAAAAGCAAGCCGGGCGTCCCATGCGGAACGCCCGGACTGAGATTTTGCTCCCGACCACTCGAAATTCAGCAGGCCATTTTACGGCGGCGAGACAGCAGCGTCAGCCCGGCGACGCCGATGAGACCAAGCGAAGCCGGCTCGGGGGTGGGTACGGCCGTGCCATTGATGGTCACGTTGTCAAAACGCCAGTTGCCCGACGTGTTATTGAGCGCGCCACCCGCAATGGCGACATCGTCAGCGCCTGTTGACGCGTTTACCATTTCGATGCCGAAGTTCGGATTATTCGCCGCAAGCGGATCGGTGATGGTGGCGGCCAATCCGGTGAACCAATTTTGCCCGGCTGAACCGCTGACATACGACCCCATAACCGTATTGGTGGAGGTGCTGTTGTTCAAGACGAGGAGGTCGGCGTCAGACCCGGAGAGGGCGATCGGAACGTTAATCCAAGTCGTGCCGTCGTTGGTGTACTCCAACTGGAGATTCGCTTCGCCCTTATTGGTCGCGTACCAATCGAAGCTGACGTTAATCGCGTTGTACCCGACCGTGCTGGCAAAAAACTGGGCGCCTTGCGCACCGATCGGCGCCGTGCTCGACCAGCCATTCGCCGGACCGGCGGTGCCAGCCTGTGCACGCACACGGAAGATGTTCGTGGTGTCGGCATTCCCATTCAGGCCCGTGTCTCCGGCCACGCCCTGAAGGACATCGTCGGTGGTAACACCTGGATTCGGGGTCGGATATCCGTCCATGCCAATAGAGCCGGCCGTCCCCGTCCCGGTGGACGGAGTTGGGCTATTGGTAAGGGTAGCCGCAGTCGTCGAGTAGTTCTCGAACGTCCACTGGGTGACGATGGCAGCAGAACCTTGCGCCGCCGTCAACCCCAGCAACACCACCGCCGCGCCGGCGGCACGCCGGATAACACTCGATCTATTCATAAACATTTCTCCCTGCGCTTTAGTAAAAGCGAAAACCATTCAATTCAACGTGTCGCGAGATGCACTCCTTCCCGCTCCACCACGGCCGTGAAGTCTAGAGGGAAAGATGAAGGCCGCGCTAGGACACCAATAAACTTCGGTAAACTGCGAACACGATCGATTGGCAAAAGGATCCGCGCCAGCGAAGCGCACCGCGAAAAAATTAGAAGTGGTTTTAGAACTCGCGGTCGCGCGGAACGACCGGCCTGTTATCCGGCGCCGAAACCAACTTCTGCTCGCCGGCCTCGTGGCGATGCATTAAACTGCATTCATCATTTCTTATCGTCTTGCTGCTTTACTCTTCATATTCATCCCGATGATGCCGCATCTGAAACGGGAGCAATTCATTTCGCGGGCCTTTGGGAAAATCAAAATGAAACGTCGCGGTTTTACACTCGTCGAGCTATTGGTGGTTATTGGTATTATCGCTCTACTCGTTGCAATATTGCTGCCCGTGCTCAGCAAAGCGCGGGCGGCGGCGCAGGAGATCAAGTGCATGAGCAACCTGCGCCAGCTCGGCATGGGGTTCATCCAGTATTGCGATTTCAACAAAGGGACCGTTCCATCGGAGGGCGGCGATGGATCCAGCTCAGTGCCGGCCACGCAAGTCACAACGTCCACGGGTGCGACGAAGAACCTGACCTGGGATAACACGGCGTTGTGGTGGAATGCAATCCTGCCTTATGCCGGCATGGCCCCCTATTACGACCTGCAGCAGCAGACCCTCGGCGCATTCCCCGGCCCGGGGTCAGGCGCGGTCACGACGTGCCCCACGTGCACTGGTGGAGTTGCAACGCAGCAGGACATTAGCGCCGGTGTGAACACGACCAACGGCGTCTTCTACCTTCACGGCGCCCCGTCCGGCAGCAATGGCAAGGGCGATCAGGTTCT
>Ga0182024_10009481_pt1 | contig 20114 bp, 22 predicted proteins | sample P32metaG_FD_120480 | JGI IMG/M metagenome (GOLD analysis project Ga0182024, IMG submission 120480) | Permafrost microbial communities from Stordalen Mire, Sweden - P3-2 metaG (Illumina Assembly) | ecosystem: Environmental > Terrestrial > Soil > Wetlands > Permafrost | place: Sweden: Stordalen... | reverse complement strand
TTGTCAAAAAGTGCCCAGCCAGTGCGATAGGCAAGGTCGTCATCGGCGCCGTTGTACAAAAGCAAGATGCCATCCTTAGTTATGATTGGCGCTGGTCCAGGCTCTGCTACTTTCGAGTCGAACATGCCCGGGCGCAGCGGCAGAACCGGTTTGGTCGTGGCGTCCTGCCAGTGTGTGCCGTCAACAGAAGAAGCGACTCCGGTTTGGTCGGCACCATCTGTGGCGTCACCCATGTAATACATCCACTGCTTGCCACCAATCACTTCTGGGACAATCGCCCCCGACTTCGTCCAGTGTATGTTCCAGGTTCCTTCTCTTGCCGGCATGACGATGCCGAGACGATCCCAGTTGCGCAGATCAGGCGATCGGTACATTGCCAGCTGCGCATCTTTATCAAACGCCGTCGCCGTCAAGTCCCAATGTCCTGGCTTAGCCAGACTGGGGTGCAGGCGCGGATCTTCAATTCCATTTCTCTCATAGTCAGCTTGAGGTCGCAGGATCGGCTCATCCTCACGCTCGAAGCGAACACCATCTGTGCCTTGGGCGTAGCCAATGCGTGAGACGCCGGCATCATCTTGTGCTCTGTAGAGCATTACAAATTTTCCTTCCCCGGGCTTGACCACGGTTGGGTTGAAGGCACCGACCGAGTCGAACTTGCCAGGACGCGGAGAGAGAATGGGATCTTCTGATAGACGTTTGAAGGGTGAGAACATTTCGGTGACATTTGGTGGAAACGGTGTCCCCACCTCCTTGACAGCACTGTCGCCAGGCGCCACGTTCTCGCCACCGGTCCGGACAATCTCGGATTGGGGCACTGCTTTGGCAGTATCTGATTGTGGGGTGGCGCCCGCTTCGGCAGAGGGTCCACCGCTGGATCTGGTCAATCCGTAGTCGAGAGCGCCAAAGGCCGCTCCGAACAAGCCGAAACTTAGCGCCTGTCCGCCTATTTGTTTGGGCGTGGCCCAACGTCCGTTGATTAATCCTTCTGAAGCAATGGCATTGGCGCCGCCAACGAGAGCGCCGCTGACAGAATTTACCGCCACTTTGTTGAGCAGCGAGTTGTCGAAGATCGTTACGCCGTTCAATGCTCGTGACGTCAGCCCCATTGCTGCCAGTGTGCCGCCCTGCAGTGCTGCTTGTTTCAGCCGATCGCTAAGAAAGTTGCCTGCCTGTGTTGGTGTAAAGACTCCACCGTACAAAGCTCCAGCTGTGCCCATGTGCAAAGCTTGCGCGGTGGCGCTGCTCTCGGCGATGCCGGCACGACCAAGCAATGATTTGCTTGCTCCTTTTGTGCCTAGAGTAAGAAGAGTCAGATCAGTGATGAAACCCGCGATGTGCCCAGCCTGAGCGGCAATTGAATCTTTGTTTGCGGCGCCGGCGTAATCCACTTCTTCGAGGTGCACGCCGGGAATTTGATCTGCCAGTTGAATCAGCCCATTCAAAGGCGCAACGGCTGCGCTTTCAATGAATTCTCTGGAAAAATCGGATGCGGCAGCCGTCGCTACAAGGCTCGAGCGCTCAAACATAGTGTTCACGTCACAAGAGGAAGGTGCGCGCAGCCTACTTGTTATCCGGCCAACATGTTATGGGGGGATTCCCATTTGCGCATGCGGGTCTTCGAAAGGCAGACGTCCAAGTTGGGCATCTTTACTGGTTTCTCGGACAGGCGCCCCGCCGGTGGTGATGAGCTTCAGTGCGGCAAGCCAAAAAGAAAATAGATCAGACACATCAAGGCCAGTACAATTGCGCCTGAGTTCAGCTCCTTGTATCTTCCTGTCAGTAGTTTGAGCAACGCATAGAAGAGAATGCCGGCAGTCAAGCCGTTGGCAATGTTGTAAGTGAACACCATGATGGCGATGGTGGCAAACGCCGGGGCGCATTCAGTCAAGTCGTCAGTATCGATCTTGCGAATTGAATCAGCCATGAGCAAACCTACTGCCATCAGGGCTGGTGCGTAAGCATAGCTCAAATGTTGCATGGGTTCGAACAAAGGAATAAAAAATATCGAGGCGGCAAACAGGGCGCCCGTGATCACTGAGGCAAACCCGGTGCGGGCGCCCTCGCGAATTCCCGCTGCCGATTCGATGAAGGCACCACTGGTGGATGAGCCGACAACGGAGCTGAAGATGCAAGACAATGCATCCACAATCATTGGTCGCTCGACATTGACGAAGTTTCCAGCTTCGTCAAGCATTCCGCCCGCGGCACCAACCCCTACCAGTGTGCCCAGTGTGTCCAAGAAACTCATGAGAAATAAAGTGAGGAGGATGGGAATGAAGCTCAATTTCAAGACACCAGCGATGTCCAATTTGAGGAATATGGGATCAATAGAATATTGCCCGACAAAGGGCAGTGCTACCACCGCATGTGGTGCCTGCCCGAATCCTAGAAGGGATCCTACGACTGCAGTGGCGACGATACCGATCAGCATGGCGCCTTTGACCTTTTTATGTTGCAGCACCACGATTAAAACAAATCCGCCAATTGCCAGAAGCACTGTCGGCTCATGCAAATTGCCGATTTTTAAGGGTACATCAGGAGCGCGCAATAAATTGGTGGCAGGCACTAGCAATGCGGCTGCCGGTAGCCCGGTGGCGCCTGATGTGACGATGCCGGTTTCATACAATCCGATCAAAGCCATAAAAAGCCCAATTCCGGCGCCAAAGCTGTACTTCATGCTAGCGGAGATTGAATTGGCCAACCACGGTCTTATCCGCCACAAGGCTAACAACGCAAAAGCGATACCTGAGACGAAGACTGCACCAAGCCGCTGTTGCCAGCTGATTCCCAGAGCAGTCAAACCAAAGGCGATGAAGGCGTTCTCTCCCATATAAGGAGCCACGGCCAGTGGTCGATTGGCAAAAAATGCCATCAACCAGCATCCGAAAACGGCAGTCAAAATAGTTGCCACTGTGCTTGGTGCTTGAGGAATACCGGCGAAGCTCAAAATGGCAGGATTGACCACGATGATATAAGCCATGGTCAGGAATGTTGTTAAGCCGCCAAGCATCTCAGTTCTTATGGAGGAGCCGCGCTCTTTGATCTTGAAGAAGCTATCGATGGTCACTCGTATTCTCCCACTGACAAATGACATAGAATTTGCCACTCTATATCAGCCCTTGATTATATAATGATGCCGGCGGAATTTCTTGAAGGAAGGTTTCGGTGAAAAGACTCTATCTACTTTTGCTGTGTTGCATTGTTTTGGCATCGCAAAGTTATTGTGGTGGCGCATACGGTGCAACGGCGCTGAGAAAGATCAAGAATTGGGGGCTGTGGACTCACGGAGGTGAGAAGGATTACGAACTCGGTGTCGATGACGATACTCGGGTCCATGATAAGCCGAGCGCCTGCATTAGAGCGATCGTAGAAAATCCCAAAGGTTTCGCCTCAATTGAGCAAGAATTCAGCGCTGAAGAATTTCGTGGTAAACACATTCGCTACTCCGGTGCGATAAAAACCAATAACGTCACTGATTTGTGCGAATTGTGGATGAAGGTCTCTGGACCTGATGGTGTGGTTTCCTTCGACAATATGGAAGACCGCGCTTTGAAAGGCACATCTGAATGGAAGGATTGTTCGATCGTTCTCAATGTGCCAAAGGAAAGCAGGTCCATCAAGATGGGTTTTCTGGTCAGTGGCACTGGCACCGGGTGGTTGAACAGTGTCGCGGTGGAAGCGGTGAGCGACCAGGTTCCTGTCACCGGAAAACCAGTTGCTCCCGGAACATTCGCTTCCGAGGGGCTGAAGCTCCAACCATCCAATCTGGATTTTGAAAAAAGATGAATATTCAATATCCACATTTGAAAAAATGGCTGATTGCGGCATTGCTGTGCGCTGCCGCTGCGTGCCCGGCGGCCAATGATCTTGAAGAATCAGCGACGGCAAGATGGCAGATGCAACATGAAAAATACGAGCTTTTGGATCAAGAAAAATCGCTGCTCGCGGCCAATGACAGTCTTGAGTACGACATCGATCATACTAAATTGGCAATCAAGGAGTTGTTTGATCATCTTGGTGCTTCGCAGTCGAAGTTAGCGTCTGTGCGACATGCTCTTATCAGTGTGCAGCTGCGACTGAGGTAGTCTAAACTTCGTCCACCCTCATCTAATTTTGGGTTTGTTTGAATTCTCATTCTGCTATGAGACGGACAGGACTAAAGCGATAAAGGGCGATGAAAGGCTGATGAATACGCTTTTAAAGCAACGCGTTTTCAGTTGCCCAGGCGATCTCTTTCTGTAAAGCACTTTCAAGTGAAGTCTTGGGCTGAAACCCTGTCTGAGCCACAAGTTTGCCTATGTTAGTAGTGGTGGTAGTCGTCAGTTTATTAACCTGATCCATGCTTATCGGCGCTTTGTCTTGCATGAACAGCTCCGCCGCTTTGACGCCGATGCGGAACACACCTTCGGGCACCGAGGCGATTTTCTTCACGTCCAATCCGCTGTCACGCAAACATTTTGCGATCGAGTCAGCCAGTTGACGCACAGGCATAGGTTCTGGGTTGGCGACGTTGAAAATGTGAAATCCGTCAGGCAGATTGTTGATGCACAGATATATTGCTTCAGCCAGATCCTTCGAGTAGATAACGCTCTTGGCCGTATCGGCACTGCCTATATGCTTGTATTTGTTTGATTTGATGTTGCGCATCAAGCTGAGCAAATTTCCTCTGTCTCCTTCACCAAATACAAGAGACGGCCGCAATATGACAATCTTTGGAATGCCCTGAATGGTCTGCAAGAAATTTTCAGAGGTCATCTTGGACACCGCATATGGTGTCACTGCTTTGAGCGGTCCCTCTTCGGAAATGCGGTCGAACGGCCCTGGTCCGTACACGGCTGATGAGCTTAGGAAGATCAGTGTTTTCACTTTGTTGACCACCGCTGCTTCAGCGAGCAGCTGAGTGGCGCGCACATTGATCACCTCGTACTCCTGATAAGGCGCGTCTGGCTGATGAACCAGACCGGCGGCGTGCACGATTATGTCTGCGCCTTTGCTGAGCAAGCGCATCTCACGATCTCCGACTCTGGTAAAGTCGGCTTCTTCCAGGCGCAGCTTGGTCAGGTCGAGAGAATCACCGACTACCGCCCGGGCATTAGACGCGCCTCTGACCTGCAACTTGAGATCGTTGTTGGCATTCTGCAACAGCCGTTCGGCAACCGCTCGTCCTATTAAACCGCTGCCGCCAGTGATTAAAATCCTCTTTCGAACGCCGTTTGCGACCATTTCTTAGCTGCCCGACCTTGATGATAGGTTTCCTGTTTGTTCAGCTCACGCGAGCTGTCAAGCCTTTAGCAAGCCCGCGCCCGAGATTGATAAGTATAAACAATCCGGCCCGTGTCCAAATGGCAGCATACACCAGCGCATTGAATGGGGCCCAGTATTTTTGCGCTAAGTGTTTTTTGTAGAAGACTTCCATTCCCTTGTGCAGGTTGATCGTCGCACCCACTGGCCGTAGCCTGCTTGAGGCGCCGTGGACGTGATAAATGACCGCTTCCGGCACATAGAAAATCTTCCACTTGGCTTGCTTGATCCGCCAACACCAGTCGATATCTTCACCAAACATAAAGATGTCTTCATCCAACAAGCCGACCTGATCAATCGCTTGACGACGAACCATCATGCAAGAGCCTGATAAGGCGTCGACCTCCAATTGCTCGTTGGGATTGGCGGAGGTGAAGTTGTATTGGGAGAAAGTGGGATTGTTGGGAAAAATTCGGCTCAGGTAGGTAATGCGATAAAAGGCAGCGGCAGGCGATGGAAAAGCCCGGCGGCAGGCAAGTTGTAAGGATCCGTCTGAATTCAACACTTTCGGACCGGCAGCACCGCAGTCTGGATGCTCATCCAGAAACTGAGCCAGGGTAGTCACTGCATCAGGCTCAATCTCGGTGTCGGGGTTAAGCAGCAGCACATATTGCCCTTTCGTTTCAGGAATTGCCTGGTTGCACGCTTTCGAGAACCCAAGATTGTCGTCGTTGGCGATCACTTTCACGTCTGGAAAGCGCTTGCGGACCATCTCGACGGACTCATCGCCCGAATTGTTGTCGATCAGCCAGATCTCGAACTTCTCGTGATTGCGATCTTTGCTCATCGAGTCGAGGCACCGGGCAAGCAGCTGCGGCGTCTTCCAGTTGACTATGACTATCGAAACTGTAGTTCCGGACATCAATCAATTGAACCATATCTTTTCATCTATCCCATGCGCTGCGTCTCACTTTGCGAGATCGGCGATTAAATATTTACAGCTGAATGAGTGTTCCGTGCCATCATTTGCAATCAAGCTTTTGGCGGAGAATCGAGATGCTGAGAAAAATAATGGTTGGCGCTTGTTTTGCTTTGCTGGGCGCTGTCGCTGCCCGGGCAGGCAACGGCACTGACAATAGCAAAGCTGCGTGCTGACGGAACCGATTACAAGTCCACGGGCATAAAAGGCATGCCTGCTGCCTGGACCAGCGACGGAAAGAAAGTTATTCTCACTATAAATGCGCCAGGCAAGAAATATTCCAATCAGGTGAAAGCAACCGTTGCGCTTGTGCAGTTTTTCGTCGATCTTCTGCATCCTGGCGCTGCTACCAACTGATGCTGAGGCGTTTTATGGATTTAAAAACTATGTCGGAATCATTTTTCGCAATCATGAACTATGATCAACTATTACACAAACCTATGGCAGTCGCTCATCGTGGGCGATTGTGTTGAGAGTTTTACGGAGTTGGGCCATTTCCTTTTCCCCGTAGAGCAAGGTCAATCTTTCCTGGGCAGTTACCCAAAGTGGAAATGCTTCCTGAAGTTTAGCCTTACCGGCCCGAGTGATAACTAGATGGCGCTGTCTTCGGTCCTGCTCGTTTTCTTGTAGCTCCACGAAACCATCGCGCTCAAGGGGTCGAAGATTGTGACCGAGAGCAGAACGATCCAATACCATCGCTTCGGCTAGTTCATTTAAGGTTGGTGGATTTTTCTGGCGAGCATAGAGACTGCCCAGTATATGAACTTGGGTAGAACGCAGGCCACAGGGGGCAAGGGCTGTGTCATAAATTTGTGTGATGCGGCGGGACACTTTGCGCGTTGCTAGCGAATTACATGAACTGATGTCTGTTAGCTCAGCTTTTCTGGACATAAACATTCTCCGGGACGCATTCCTTAATATGGTCTAGTTTACAAGTTTTCGACGATATGGGCATATGCCTCTAATATTAATTATGCGATTGAGGGCATATGCCCGTATCGTTTATGCGCTAATATGGGCATGTGCCCCTAATTAAAGAGAAACCCTTCAGGAGATGGAAAAATGAACAAGAAGAAAGTTTTAGTGACTGGAGCCACAGGCTCAACAGGACGTGAAACAGCGCGGTTGCTTGTTGAGAAAGGTCACTCTGTCCGCGCCTTCGTTCATAGGGAAGATGAACGCTCAGAAGCCCTGGCGAAACAGGGAATTGAAGTCGCCGTGGGCGATTTGCTCGATATGGATGCTGTATCAAAAGCTTTAGATAGCATAGATGGCGCCTACTTTTGCTATCCTCTCCTTCCCGGCTTGCTTCAGGCTACTGCTTATTTCGCGCAAGCAGCTAAGGAAACCGGTGTGCAGGCGATAGTAAACATGTCGCAAATCTCTGCCCGACGCGATTCTAAAAGTCATGCGGCTCAGGACCACTGGGTGGCTGAGAGAGTTTTTGACAGGTCTGGTGTGAACGTCACTCATATAAGACCAACATTTTTTGCCGAATGGCTCTTGTATGGAGCTCATGTGGTGGCAAGCACTGGCGTACTCCGCCTACCGCTGTCTCCCGATTCCCGCCATGCTCCCGTAGCCGCTGAAGATCAATCAAAAGTGATCGCCAACGTTTTAGACAGTCCTTCGGAGCATGCAGGAAAAATTTATCCCCTTTTTGGGGCAACTGAGCTCGACCAAAATGAGATTGCAGCGACTGTTGGGAAGGCACTCGGAATAACCGTCAGGTATGAGCAAGTTCCGGCAGCTATCTGGGTCAATGATATATTGACCGGCGGCCGCTACAAGAAAGGTCCTAAAATAGCCAACCCAGATGGAACACTTAGTCCTGGAGCGGCCTTCCTCATACAGCATCTAGAAGAGGTATCTCTGGATCACAAAAATGGCCTATTTGGTGGCACCAACGATCTGCTTTCCACAATCGGCAAAACGCAGCCTCTAACTGTCGAACAATTCTTGCAGAAGCACAAAGATGCATTCAAACCAGCATTGGAAGCCAGTCGAAAGTAATACGCATTCGCATTAATCTAAAGATCCGATTGAGTTTCTAACGATCGTTTGTACTAGAATGTGACCCGTATGCTTGAGAATAAGGAACCGATATGATTGAGCTTAGCCTGGGAATATCCCCTTGTCCGAACGACGTATTCATTTTTAGCGGACTCATTCTCGAAAAGGTTCGCATACCCGATATCTCGCTGCGGATCTCCTATTTCGATATTGAGACTTTGAACGAGCGAGCCATCGCAAACGAACTGGACATAGTTAAGATCAGTTATGCCAACTATCAGCGCTGCGAAAGTAATTACGAGCTACTTTCAACGGGCGGTGCTCTTGGCCGGGGCGTTGGCCCGCTTTTGCTCTCGCATGGTCAAGAGTGGCGTCCCGATGAAGAAGTGCTCGTCCCTGGTCAATACACAACTGCTAATTTCTTGCTCGACTTTTGGGCGCAAGGTCAACTCAAGAAGCGGTTCAAATGTTTTACCGATGTATACGCCGATCTCTGCAATAAACCAACAGCCCAGGGAGTGGTGATCCACGAGAAGAGGTTTACGTACGTTCAAGACGGGCTTACCTTAATCCAAGATTTGGGAGCCTTCTGGGAAGACAAGACTGGCTATCCCATTCCATTAGGCTGCTTATTGGCGCGCCGAGGTCTCAAAACAGAGAGCATTGTCGATGCTATACAACAGAGTCTGCGCTGGGCCTATGATCATGAGGAATTAGCCTTGTCTCTCTGTCAGCAGCACGCATCAGACCTGACACCAGCAGTGATCCGATCTCACATCGATCTTTATGTAAATGAGTACTCCAATGCGCTTGGGCCTCTGGGTGAAGAAGCGGTGGCATTCTTCCTTAAAAGAGTTCGTCAAACAGTAGCTGTCTAGACGAAAAATTTGATTTAGCATCTCCTTTCTTCTGATTGACGGTGAATCAGGCGGCCATGCCACGCGCCGCATTTGCTATCGGCAAGCTCCGCGTCTTAATCTCTTCATTCGTCCGCTCCAATCGTATCTTGGACTGAATTCACAATTGCCGCTAATTTCTCATCGCTCAAATTGCCCAGTTTCTGAATGAATCGAGCATGTGACACACTGCGTGCTTGATGTGCCATTGAATAACTGACTTTCTTGAGACCGCCGTCCGGTGGGTCAACTGCCACCATCAATGGTGAGAGTTTCCCGGATTTCAACAGGACCGGCGTCCCGGTAAATGGAACTATTGTGCTCAAATTCAAAACATGATTTATAAAATCAGAGCTGAGAATCACACATGGGCGAATTTTGCCTTGCTCGTGCCCTTCAATTGGGTCCAGCCTCACCAACCAAACCTCCCCTCGGCTAATAAGCATCCCAATCGCCGTCCTCATCCGGTAGACCGTCTGCGGAAGTGCAATCCCACAACTTTGTTTCAGCCAGATGCGCAGCCCAAAGTTTCGGATCTGAACGCATGCTCTCTACTGACTCGCGCACATTCTGCTCCCATATTCGCCTTTTCAGCGCTTTACAAAAATCATGAATAATATCAGCAGCCATACAGCCTTGCTCGCGTGCCACTTGGTTGATCAAAGCAATGTCCGCATCAAATGCTTTGACAGTTCTCCGTGCTTTCAAGCGACTGGCCATTGCGATGCATCCTGGCTGGTACACCCAATAGTATACCATACGGGATACCAGAGCCCAATCTGCACTGGTGGTCCAAGACCTTGAATTGGTCGAAACGAATAGTGGTGCATGGTGCCTATGAAGAAAACGCGCCTGTACCGCAACTTTCGGCTTTGGCAATAGCGGCATCGAGTTCACCGCAGGTGGTGACACGTGCACTGTACCAGCCCTCACATCCATTGCGCCAGGTCGTTGTAATAGGTGTTCGGGTCGCATAGCCGACGCGGGTGTGGTGATGCATCACATTGGAGCTGACAATCTTTTCCACTTCATCAAGGTGGTGCAGATTTTCTTGAATGACTCTCACTCCGAGATTAAAAAATCTTTCAGACTGAAGTGGTTTCCTAACTTGAGAGAGAGGATTACATGAGCGACAAAAAGAAATGGAGATACCATCATGACTAGCACAAAAGCATTGTCCAAGGAGAAAAAAGGCATCATAAAAATGAATGGGGCACAAGCCTTGTTCAAGGCACTCGTCGATGCAGGGTTGGACACCTGTTTCGGGAATCCAGGGACGTCCGAGATGCAGCTGGTCTACGAAATGGCGCTGACAACAGACGTACGCCCGATTCTCTGCCTTCAGGAGAATGTCGTCACAGGCGCCGCCGACGGGTATGGACGCATGGCCCGTAAACCAGCTTTCACGCTTCTCCATGTTGGTGCTGGCTTCGCTAACGGCATCGCCAGTCTTCAGGACGCGGGCCGGGCTAATACCCCTATAGTCAATATCGTGGGCGCTAACGCCACCTATCATCAGGCCAATTATCCCGAGCATGAGTTGATCAACGGCAAGATCGTCGACCTGGCACGGGTCGTCTCGCATTGGGCGCACGAAGCCAAATCGGCCAGCGACCTGGCGGTGCTCGGGGCGATGGCAACACGCTACTCCCGGATCGGTGCTGGAAAGATCTGTACGGTAATAGCCCCCACCAACTGCCACTGGGATGCTGCTGTCGCTCCGCCCGTGCCTGCTGAGCCGATAGAGACGCCGAAAGTCTCCCCTCAGACCATTGAAGAAGTTGCCGGTCTGCTCACCAACGGCAAGAAGACAGCAATTGTCTTGGGCAGCCATTCGATGTATGGCGACGGGCTTGAGCTGGCCGGTCGTATCGCAGCAAAAACTGGTGCCGATTTGCTCGGCGAAACCGGTCCGTCCCGCTTCGCCAGAGGGGAGGGCCGCGTTCCGGTCAAACTGATTCCATATCTGCCCGAGATGGCTCACCCGGTTCTGAAACCATATCAACAGCTCATCCTTGTTGGGGCAGCTTTGCCGGTTACAACCTTCGCCTATAAAGATAAGCCGCTCTTTAAGGTCCCCGAAGGGTGCGAAGTGTCTACGTTCGCAACCGTTGATCATGACGTGTTGTCTGCGCTGAAGGATCTGGCCAAGGCTGTCGGTGCACCGGCCCAACCGGCCCATCGCCAAGCACGCTCCAAAGATGCACCGCCTTCCGGAAGGCTGACCGATGCCGCCATTGGGCAAAGCGCCGCTATGTTGCTACCGGAGAACGCAATCGTGGTGATGGAATGTCCCACGACTGAACCGGCAATCTATCAACACACTGAAGGAGCCCGGGCGCACGACTATCTGCAAGCCATTACCGGCGGTGCAATCGGCAATGGCATGCCAGTGGCGTTGGGAGCCGCAGTTGCATGCCCAGACCGCAAGGTCATCGTTTTCGAAGGCGACGGCAGTGGCATGTATACAAACCAGGCGCTGTGGTCCATGGCGAGGGCGAAGGCTGATGTAGTAGTGGTCATCCTCAAGAATGACGACTACGGAATTCTAAACATCGAATTGGCGCGAGTGCGCGAAGGCGACGCCAACGACAAAATGCTATCGATGATAAATCTCAACAATCCGACGCTCGACTGGATCAAGATAGCGGAGGGGCAAGGCGTGCCGGCCAGCCGTGCGACCACCGCGCAGGAGTTCCATAAGCAATTCGAAGCGGCGATTAGCACCAAGGGTCCCCATCTGATCGAGGCACAGATCGTAGAAGACATTCAACCGATGATCGACTACATCCGCAAAACCATGAATATGGAATAAAACTGAAGAACAGCGTCAGGTGATGACATTCAAATTCGTCATGTATCGTTATCTTCCCAAAGGAGAAAAGCAAATGCCTCATATCATCGTCAAGCTATGGCCCGGACACTCAGAGGAGCAGAAAGCGCAACTCGTCGAACGATTGGTCAAAGATGGAGTAGAAGTTTTAGGCAAAGGCGCAGATCACTTTTCGGTAGGCATAGAAGAAGTCAGCCCGGAGGAATGGGCTGAAAAGGTCTATAAACCCGAGATTCTCAAGAACCTGGACAAGCTCTATAAGAAGCCCGGATACAAGATGTAAGCCTGCGAAAAGTTTCCCTCGCAGCGATGATTGGTGGTTGTTCGGCAAAGAGAAAAATCCAGAGAAACAAAAATGGAAGTAAGCTTCTGAAGCGATTTACAACATGGCAGGGATAGGCAATCCCTATCGGTTGCATAAAATTTGAGTATTGGACGCAGGCGGCGGTGTACGCTAGATTGGAAGTAATAGGTCAAATCAGAGACCGAGAAAATTGAAGTGGAAAAAAAATAATTCTTGTGGTTAAGCCCAACGCAGAAATGCATAAAGTGGCGCGCCGAATTGGCGCCTCTTTAGGGCTCGAATACATCACTTGCGAAAACACAAAAGAAGCAATCCGACTGCTCGAACGAGTACGGGTTGATCTGATCGCTGCTGAGGCGTTTATGGACGTGGGCCGCGAGGATAATGTTTTTAGTTTGATCAAGGCGGTGCGGTGCTTGCCCAGGCAGTTACAGAAACCCATTTGGATATTCGCCGCTGAGCCAGGACCAATCGGCACGCAGATTTTCCAACAAGTCGCAGTGTTGGCGCACTTTCTTGGCGCAGACAGGGTATTCGTTGCACATTTTGCGGATGTTCCCCGCATTGTTGTTGAAGTACGAGCTGCACTAGACGGACTTTATGGAGAAGCCGCGACAATAACGGGTCCGCTCAAAGCCGGCTGATAATCTCTATCAGCCCGTCAATTTTCCTTGCCGATGCGGCCTTTCGTCTGCTCAGATTTTGCTCGAGACAAAGACCGGTAAAGAACGTCAAAATAATGTCCGCTATCAAGTCGGAGTCTATTTTCACTGATGTAGCAGCGATGTTTTTGGCGATCAAACGTTTCATTGCTTCCAGGCTCGTTGAAACAATGTCATGCACTTCATCGGGAACGACCGAAAGTTCACGCCTCTCCCTCGACCAGATTGTCGACGCCCACAAATATCTAGAAGGAAATCAACAATTCGGCAAAATCGTAGTCACTGTTTAACGGCTTGACTTTGACAGCGATTTGATCATGGAAAGAACACAAGTAGGACGCACAGCCGATAAGCGGGAGTCATGACCATGGGCAAGTTAGAAGGGAAAGTGGCAGTCATTACAGGTGGCACCACCGGGATAGGGTTGGCTACGGCAAAGCTCTTTGTCCGGGAGGGCGCCTATGTCTTCATTACGGGACGTCGTCAGAAGGAACTCGATGAGGCCGTCAAGGTAATTGGCAGCAACGTTTCTGGTATTCAAGGAGACATTGCAAAGCCCGCCGATCTGGATCGCCTCTACGAGACTGTCAGTGCGCACGGGCGAATCGATATCGTTTTCGCTAATGCCGGCGTCGCTGAATTCGCACCGCTTGGAAGCATCACGGAGGCCCATTTCGACAAACTATTCAACATCAATGTCAGAGGAACGCTGTTCACGGTACAAAAAGCCCTACCGCTAATGAATGATGGTGGCTCTATCATTCTCACAGGTTCCGTTGCAGGTGTGAAAGGTACTCCCGCCTTCGGCGTCTACGGTGCCACCAAGGCCGCTCTACGCTGTTTGGTCCGATCCTGGACTATGGAGCTCAAGGACCGCCGTATCCGATCAAATGTTGTTAGCCCTGGTCCGATCGATACACCGGTATTGGATCAGCTACCAGCGGACGCTATTGCCAAAATGGTGTCCACCATCCCAATGGGACGGATGGGGGAAGCCGATGAAGTAGCGAAGGCAGCGCTGTTTCTGGCCTCGGATGACTCCAGTTTCATCACTGGCATCGAATTGTTCGTTGATGGCGGCAGAGAGCAAATCTAGTTCTTCTGGAGCCTTCGCGGGCTGCTGATTCGGTCAAAAGTGCATGAAATAATTGAGAAATAAATTGAGGGCAAAATAGGCGCCGCCCAAGACAATGACAAGATAGTTTCCCGGCGTGATTTTGACATCCAGTTTTAGGTCGGGATTGGCCGACTGATTTAGTTTGATCAAATATTCGTTGACGAAAATAAAGGGAACAAATGAAAAAATGCCCAGGACCGACCACGGTGGTGGGAAGACTAAACAAACGGCGAGCATACACCAGTAGAGAATAATCTTTTCGATTGGCAATTCTTTGTCTAGTCCATATGGTTTGCCTTCATCACGCATCGCTTCCAGCAACTTACGCAGGTACAAAAGAGGGAGATTAAGGCGCCACAAAGGGGACAAGATCTTGCCGTCACGCTCCTTTTGACAGACGAAGTTTTTGTAGAGCCACCAGATCTCATAGCCGTGGAATGGTACGCACAGGCACATCAAAGTAAACTTCATCGAGCCCACCGGCAGATAGATGATTCCGGTTTCGACGGCTTTTATCTCTTCTTCACGACCCAGTCTAGCCGCGGCGGGAGTTTGTTGCTCCGAAATCTTGTAATCGGGATCTTTAAAGTCCGGATCTTTAAAGTCCGGATCTTTGAAGTCTGGATCTTTGAAGTCCGGATCTTTGAAGTTTGGATCTTTGAAGTTTGGATCTTGATAGTTGGTCATGGGTTCTCCCTTCCTTCCCATTTTAGCTTTGAGGTTCCATACCTCCATCCCGATCGTATAACGTCATACGTATAAAGTTATATGATTTGGGGGCACCATGGGATCCCCGGAAGGGTTATCTATTTGAATACAAGTCGGTCGAATAAGAAAGGAGTGAAGGATTGACTGCGGAACTTATCTCTCTTGTTCTAGCTGCGCCCCATGACATGAACGTTCGTCGGATTTATGCCGATTCGATTCGCGGTCAGCGGCACGATTGCGCCGCCTTAATCGATCATCAGCTTGCCATGCGAGACGCGGCGCGGGCAGGCGAGACGCCATCGGAGGGCGACCGCTCGGCAGCTGCAGCCTTGATCAGACAGGCGGGTGAGCAATGTTGCGGGCCCATCCTTGGCTCTGTGGATTCTTACAACTATTGGGGCGGAATGGTTGAAGAGGTGCAGGTGGACGCCCTTCGTTTTGTGGATTGTGCATACATTTTGAAGGGATGCATACCGCTGCGCATGTTGACCTTGACGCGCCTGCACGGACACATAGAGAAAGTGCTGGCAGAGCCGATCCTTGGCCAGCTGGTGTCACTGGATGTGGGCGAAAATAGGCTTACCGACGATGATATTGTCGCCCTTGCTAATTCACCGCTGTTGAAAGAGTTGCGCGTCTTGCGCATTGCCGGAAACCTGGAATGTGGCTATCGGGCGCTGCGTGCGCTCACAGCTCTTCCCAATTTGCGCTTTGTGGACTCAGACGATACCAAAACACCGTTGCGCATCTACCTCGACGACTGCAGCTCTCCGACAAGAGAGGTCGACTACACGGCAGCCCAAGGTAGAATGGAATCCGAGCTCGGTCCGCTGCCGTGGGTAATTGGAGCGCTTCAGCGGCCCAGCAATCATGAACTCTGATCAATGTTGCTCGTTGAGTAAGAGGTTGTTGTCCTACGACCCTACGTTCAATTGTCGAAAACGCTCAGCCTAAAGCGTCGCCACAGGGCGGAATTTGCCGAAGGCTTTGCGCAATGTGTTGCTGATCTCGCCGACGGTGGCATAGCATTCCACCGACTGGCAGATGAAGGGCATCAAGTTATCCTTTCCTTGCGCCGCTTTGAAAAGGCGATCGAGCGAATCTTGCGTTTTGCTGTCGTCGCGCCTGGCTTTCACTTTGGCCAGATCTGCCTTCTGACTCTCCTCCAGCTTAGGGTCGACCCGCAGTGTGTCAATTTTCTCGGGCTCCTGATCGATAAATTGATTGACACCAACGACGATTTGGGTTTTATCCTGCACGGCGCAATGCTGCGCATAAGCGGAGTCTTGGATCTCTCTTTGAATGAATCCAGTCTCGACGGCACAAATGGCGCCACCAAGCTGTTCGATTTTTTCAAGATATGCTTCTACTTCTCTTTCAATCTTGTCCGTCAGCGATTCAATGAAGAATGAGCCACCAAAGGGATCGACAACACCAGTGACTCCAGTTTCTCCGGCAATAATTTGTTGCGTGCGCAATGCGGTAAGAGCCGCTGCTTCACTGGGAAGGGAAAACGCCTCGTCTTTGGAATTTGTATGCAGCGATTGGGCACCGCCAATAACCGCAGCCATGGCTTCCATTGTGGTGCGCACGATATTGTTGTCCGGTTGTTGTTGGGTGAGACTGGAACCGGCCGTTTGCACATGAAATCGAAGCATGTGCGATTTTGGATTTTTGGCGCCAAAACGGTCGCGCATAATCTTGGCCCATAAGCGTCTGGCAGCGCGGAATTTGGCGATCTCTTCCAAGAAATCCATCTGGGCGACGAAAAAGAAACTCAGCTGCGGGGCAAAGGAATCAATCTCCAAGCCTCGTGACAGAGCCGCTTTCACATATTCAATAGCGTTGGCAAAGGTAAACGCCAGCTCCTGCACTGCCGTCGCTCCTGCTTCCCTGATGTGATAGCCGCTAATTGAAATCGTGTTCCAGCGCGGCATTTCAGTGGCACAGAATTCAAAAATGTCGGTAATCAATCGCATCGATCCCGTCGGTGGAAAGATGTATGTGTTGCGCGCTTCGTATTCTTTCAAAATGTCATTTTGAGTGGTGCCCTGCAAAAGCTTGGCATCAACGCCCTGTTTGACACCGACGGCTCTGTACATAGCCAGCAAAATTGAGCTGGTGGCATTGATGGTCATCGATGTCGATACTTTTGACAGATCGATTTGATCGAAAAGCAATTCCATATCTTGCAAAGTATCGATCGCCACACCGGTTCTGCCCACTTCACCAGCGGCCATTGGATCGTCGCTATCCAAGCCCATCTGTGTCGGTAAATCAAATGCAGTCGAAAGTCCGGTCTGGCCATTCTTCAGCAAGTAGCGAAACCGTTTGTTCGTCTCTTTGGCGTTGCCAAAGCCGGCATACTGACGCATCGTCCAGACGCGCGAGCGGTACATGTCAGCGTAAATGCCGCGTGTGTATGGAAATTGACCGGCTTGCCCGAGTTTCTCGGTGACATTCCATTCAGCGAGATCTTCCGGCTTCCACACATATTTGTTCTTCATTTTGGCACCAACAATCAGCGAACCTGCTCAGCATGCTGGATTATAGCTAACTTTGCCTGTCTGTTTCCAGTGCTGCCTGTATTATTGAGCAACACTTGACCTAATCTTGCGCCGCTCCTGTAAAGTCTTATTCGTTGTGGAACTACAGGGATTCTCACATGAAATTTTCTACAAGAGCCTTGCATATCGGTCAGGAGCCTGACGCCTCCACCGGTTCAATCAGCACTCCGATCTTCCAGACTTCATCTTTTGTGCAAGATGGATTAGGTAAGCATCGGGGCTTCACCTACTCGCGCACGGAAAACCCCACTCGCTCTGCTCTGGAAACTTGTCTTGCCTCGCTTGAGCAGGGGCGCTATGGGCTTTGTTATGCGTCCGGACTGGCAGCTATTACCAACGTGATGATGCTTTTGTCCAGTGGCGATCACGTCGTCGCCGGCAATGAGATCTATGGTGGCACGTTTCGATTGTTTGAGAAGGTATTTTCCAGATACGGAATTTCATTCACGTATGTCGACACCAAATCTCAAGACGTCGTTGAGGCAGCAATTCAACCGAATACCAAAATGCTCTGGTTGGAGTCACCAACCAATCCACTATTGCGCCTGGCGGATTTGAAGAACCTCATTGATCTTGCTCGCAGCACCAAATTTGGTAGCAAGATCATTACTGTAATCGACAATACATTTGCCACTCCATACAATCAAAATCCACTCAAAATGGGAGCGGATGTGGTTGTGCATAGTGCCACAAAATGGTTGGGCGGACACAGTGATGTCGTCGGCGGTGCCATAGTGTTGGACGATGAAGAATACTACGCCGCATTGAAGTTCCATCAGAATGCAGTGGGCGCAATTCTAGGACCGTTTGATAGCTGGCTTGTCTTGCGGGGTCTCAAAACCTTGTCATTGAGAATGGATGCGCACCAGAGAAACGCTCAAGCGGTGGCTCAATTCTTCGCCGCTCACAAATCAGTCGAGAAAGTTTTTTATCCCGGTTTGCCATCGCACCCTCAATATGATCTGGCCAGCAAGCAGATGACCGGCAATGGCGCCGTGGTATCGTGCGTGGTGAAGGGCGGCCTACCCGCAGTCGAACGCCTGCTGGAGAGAACAAAGCTGTTTGCACTGGCAGAAGGCTTAGGCGGAGTTGAATCAATGATCGGGTATCCGCCGACCATGTCACATGGCTCTGTGCCCAAGGAGTTGCGGCAAGCGCAGGGTCTGGTCGACGGTTTGTTGCGCTTTTCGGTCGGAGTAGAAGATACAGACGACTTGCTTGAGGATCTCGACTTTGCCTTATCCTGATTTGAAGCGGGCGAACAGCTGCTGCTCGCTGACTTACCACGCTCACTCGCCACTCTGCACTCTGGCACTCTGCTGTGCTTGCCAAATGTGTTTGCCATAACTTCTCCACAAATAGCCTTTATTCTAGTTTTGTTCGCCCAGAGTACGAGACGATACTATTTACTAGCGGCTTCTGTCACCTGGAACCACCCACGAACGCCCCCACACGAACCCTTCGGTTCCTCGCAGAGTGAGGTTGTTTATGAGTAGGTATCCTTCCAACGGTGGTTACGACAATTCCTTATATGGTGGTGGCTTTGGGCAACAAAGCAGCGCTTACTACGGACCCCAAAATGAAGTGTCGAACACAAGCTTCAACGAGGCGTCGGGCTATTACCGGCATCAGGTCGGTCGCATAAATCAAAGTGTGAACGATCAGGGATTGCTGTCGCCCATGCAGCTGATGAATGGGCAAGGCGCAGCTGCTCACAATTACTATGCGCAAGGCGAGATACCGCCACACGTTCGAGCTCATCACCACAAACATCGCTCTCATCCTCGGCACCACTACGGACGTTCGCCCCAGCAGCATGGCTCTGGTGACGCGCAGACAGGCGATGGTCAGCAAGGAAAATACCAGGACAGCAAATACGACAAGAAGACTTATGACAGTGCTACATATGCAGCTGGTGACGCCAAAGCCAACGCCAAGATCGTTGCTCAGGTTGCGCGTTCGATGGGAGTTGATCCGGCTACTGCCATTGCTGCAATGTTGGTGGAAAGTGGTGGCAACTCAAAGGCAATAGGCGACCACGGAACGAGTTTCGGCTTGTTCCAACTGCACAAGGGTGGCGAACTTGGCAAGATGAGCCCCCAGCAAGCCTTTGATCCTGAGGCCAATGCGCGGGTGGCCCTTTCTTACTTTAAGAAAGGCGAGCAGCAAAACCCCGGCACGATGGTTGCTAACGCTCAACGCCCGGCAGACCGAGCGGGCTATGCAAGGCAGATAAATGCGCGCATGGCACAAGCACGTCAGCTGTTGCAGCAGGCAGATAACTCGTGATAGTGCCGGATGCGCATTGACCTTGGGAGCGCAGGCGTCCCGCCTGCTTCGGCCCGCAATCTAGTGATTCGGAAATACAGGCAGTGCCGAGCGATCGTCCAGAATAGGCTTGGACACTTGCAGTGGGAATCCTACGAAAGCGCTTTCCAATCTGTCGAAACGCCATCCCTGATTAGGTTGCAACCACGCCAGTGCCTCGAAACCCTGGCTATAGCCCAAATTGGGGTCTGTTAAAGAAAGATTAATTGTTGTAGACTGGTACGGTCTTGAGATCGGTTCTCAGGGCACCCCTCTCCATAAGCGATAACTTGCAGCGATGCAAGCAAAGCGTTTACCAGGTAACAGATGCGTTTCTTGCCCACATACACCCATAAAGGCTTTAATCGCATCAGTTGCCACAGTAGTTCCTTGCTGGCATCAGAGAGTTACGCCCCCACCCCACAACTATTCTTCTTACTAAGGGGGCATTATGAGCGGTAGAAATCATCAGGGCGGCGGTGGTAAT
>Ga0182024_10009480_pt1 | contig 20114 bp, 19 predicted proteins | sample P32metaG_FD_120480 | JGI IMG/M metagenome (GOLD analysis project Ga0182024, IMG submission 120480) | Permafrost microbial communities from Stordalen Mire, Sweden - P3-2 metaG (Illumina Assembly) | ecosystem: Environmental > Terrestrial > Soil > Wetlands > Permafrost | place: Sweden: Stordalen... | reverse complement strand
CGAAGAACCAGACGAGCATGACCGGGCTGAACCAGCGCGCCACCGCCGCCGTGCCCCCCGCCTGAATCAGAAAGAGGCAGAACAACAGGATCGCCGAGACCAGAGTCACGGTGTGGGCGGTGGTCACGTGGTGCAGCGCCGGCACATCGTGCATTCCCTGGAAGGCGCCCAGGACCGAAATGGCCGGCGTGATCACCGCGTCGCCGTAGAACAGCGCCGCGCCCACCAAGCCGAGCACGAACACCGTTCGGGTGCGGCGTCCCAGGGCTCTTTGCGCCAGCGCCATCAGCGAGAGCACGCCGCCCTCGCCACGGTTGTCGGCGCGCATGACGAAGAGCACGTACTTGATGGTCACGACCAGAAAGAGCGCCCAGAGCGCCAGGGAGACCACGCCGAGCACCGCCGGCCGGGTCACCGGATCGTGGGCGGCCTGTCCCATGGCCGCCTGGAAGGCGTAGAGCGGGCTCGTGCCGATATCGCCGAAGACGACGCCGATCGAGCCGATCGCCAGAAACAGGAAGGTCCGGCGCCCGCGCTTGCGAGGGCCGATCACCGGCGCGCCCTGATCAGCGATCGCCCCCGGAGGGATCGTCGTCGCTTGCTGGGCGTCCGCCGGCATGGAAGGCCTTTCTCTCGCCCGCGGCGGTTCTTGGAGCGCGCGCGCGGCTCCCTATAACGAAACCGTCACGATTCCACCCTTTCTTCCTAAAAAGGGCTCGCCGGATCGTTCGCACTATGAACCGGATCGGCGGCGGCGGAGTTCCCTGGCGCCCACGGTAAGCGTCACCAGAACGGTATAGAGCGCCGCGCGCCCAAAGACATTTGGTCGCGCTTGGTTCGCCGTCTAGAAGGTGGCCGACGCCCGACGTCTCGCTCTTTTCCTGGGAGCCATCCTTGGCAGCCCGCCTGTTCAACGCCTACGTTATCGTCCACTGGAACGCCGCCTCGAAGCCGACGTCCGGGACCGACAGTGTGTGGATCGGGGTGCTCAAGCGCGATGTCCGATTTCGGTTGGCCTTCGAGGCCCACCGACCTGCTACCCGAGCCGAGGCGGAGAAACTGCTCACCGACACCCTCCAGGATCGGGTGAAGCGGCGCGAACGGGCCCTCATCGGCTTCGATTTCCCCCTCGGCCTGCCGCGCGGACTGGCGGCCGGACTGCATCTGCCCGGATCGGCGCCGTGGCGCGCGGTCTGGGATCAGCTGGCGAAGATGGTCAAGGATAGGAAAGACAATTCGAACAATCGCTTCGGCGTCGGCTCGGAAGTTAATCGGCGGCTCACCGGCGGGCCTTTTCCCTTCTGGGGTTGTCCGGCGAGGGATGCGCTGACCACGCTAAAGCCCAAGCGCGAGCGCGCTCACGGTCCCTCGGACATCCCCGAGTTTCGCCACGCGGAGGTGGCCGCCAGTTCGGCGAACTCGGTGTGGAAGCTTTACTACAGCGGCTCGATAGGCGGCCAGGCGATCCTGGGCATCCCCATGGTCAGGCGGCTCAAACTGGCCTTCGGAGAGGCCTTCGCCATCTGGCCCTTCGAAACCGGATACAAGGCGCTCTCCGAGGTCCACCTTGCCGGCGTCGCGGTCGTGGCGGCGGAGATCAATGCGCTGATGGTCAAAGCCCAGGCCCAACCGGCCGAAGTGAGGGAGGCGGCGCAGGTTCGCGCCTTGGCCGAACATCTCGCCAAGCTCGACGAGGCGGGCGCGCTGGGCGCGCTCTTCGGCCCGGCCAAAGGCGAGGCCGCCGACGTAGTGCTCGACGCCGAGAACGAGGAAGGCTGGATCCTCGGCGCCTGAATTTCCAGTCTATCGGAAGAGGTCTGGCTCGCCTCGGGCCAGAGCGCTTTCGATGGCCAGCAGGCGTCGCTTGGTGGTGACGCCGCCGTAGGCCGAAAATCCGCCGATGGAGCCGCCGGCCGCCAGCACCCGGTGACAGGGAACAATGATGGGACAGGGATTGCGGCCCATGGCTTGGCCAACTTCCCGCGCGAGGGCTCGGTCACCCAATTCGGCGGCGATCTCGCCATAGGCCCGCGTCGCCCCAGGGGGAATGCCGCGGGCGACCTCCCAGATGCGGCGGTGGAGGGGCGGAGCGGAGTCGACATCGATGGTGATCGCGGCAAGGTCGTCGGCTTCGCCCTCAAGCAGAGCGGTGATCCGCCGGATCGCTTCTTCGATGAGGCCAGGCGGCGACATGGGCGCGGCGGTCGGAAAGCGGGCGGCCAGGCGTGATCGCGTCTGGACCTCATCGTCACGGGGCAGCTCGACGCCGACGACGCCCTCGTCGCTCCAGGCGATTCCGACCTCGCCGATCGCCGTCTCGAAGAACGCGATTCCCTTGGGCTGCGCCATTTGACCGGCCTCACTCCTCTAGCGCCACGCCACCAAGACGCTGGTGATCATGTGCCTGTCGCCGGCCCGACCGCGGCGCCCTATTCGGCCGCTCGCCGGCTATCGACCGGACGCTGGGCCTTGAGTTTTTCGGCGACCAGAAACGCCAGCTCCAGGGCCTGCTCGCTGTTGAGGCGCGGATCGCAGTGGGTATGATAGCGGTCGGCGAGGTCGCCCTCGGCCACCGCCCTGGCGCCGCCCAGGCACTCGGTGACATTCTGCCCGGTCATTTCCAAATGGACGCCGCCGGGGTGGACCCCCTCGGCTTCGGCGATCTCCACGAAGCTCCTCACTTCCGACAGTATATGTTCGAAAGTCCTTGTCTTGTAACCGTTTTTGGCCTTTTGAGTGTTGCCGTGCATCGGATCGATTGCCCAAACGACCTTGCGTCCCTCGCGGCGCGTGGCGCGCATCAGGGGCGGCAGCCGGGAGGCGATCTGGTCGGCGCCGAAGCGGCCATAGAGGGTGAGCCGCCCAGGCTCATCGGCCGGATTGAGGGCATCGATGAGGCCGATCAGCTCGTCGGCCGGAAGGCCCGGCCCGACCTTGAGGCCGACCGGGTTCTTCACCCCCCGCAGGAACTCGACATGGGCGCCGTCCAGCTGGCGTGTGCGGTCGCCGACCCACAGCAGGTGAGCGGAGACGTCGTACCAGTCGCCGCTGGTCGAATCGATGCGGGTCATCGCCTCCTCGAAGCCCAGAAGCAGGGCCTCGTGGCAGGTGAAGAACTCCACCCGATGCAGATCCGGCGCGCTCTGCGGAGTGACCCCGATCGCCCCCATGAAGGCGAGCGCCTCGGTGATCTTGTCGCTCAGCTCACGATATCGCTCGCCCTGGGGGCTGCCTTCGACGAAGCCCAGGGTCCAGCGGTGGATGTTGTGCAGGTCGGCGTAGCCGCCGCCGGCGAAGGCGCGCAGCAGATTGAGCGTCGAGGCCGACTGAGCGTAGGCCTTGAGCAGGCGCTGCGGATCGGGGGTGCGAGCGGCGGCGTCGAACTCCATGCCGTTGATGTTGTCGCCCCGGTAGGCGGGCAGGGTGAGGCCACCGATGGTTTGGGTGATTTCCGACCGCGGCTTGGCGAACTGTCCGGCCATCCTGCCGACCTTCACCACCGGCTTACCGCCGGCGAAGGTCAGCACCACCGCCATCTGCAGGATCAGGCGGAAGGTGTCACGGATGTTGTCGGCGGAGAATTCCTTGAAGCTCTCGGCGCAATCGCCGCCCTGAAGTAGGAAGGCCCGGCCCGCCTCCACCTCGCCCAGCAGCGACTTCAACCGCCGCGCCTCGCCGGCGAAGACGAGCGGGGGCATGCGGCGAAGCTCGGCTTCGACGCGCGCGACCTCGTCGGGGTCGGGCCAGTCGTCCGGGATGTGCCGCGCCGGGCGCTGCCTCCAGGACGCGGGCGTCCAGGGGTCGGTCATGTCGCGGGTCTCGAGAAGGAAGGGCGCGGCTTTAGCTCAACGGGCCGGAGAAGGCAAAGGGTCGCCGCCCCCTTACCCCACCAAGCCGAGCTCGGGCGGCACATAGGGCTCGCGCATGGTCACCAGCTCCTCGGCGGCGGTCGGATGAACGGCGCAGGTCGCATCCCACTGGGCCTTGGTGATGCCCAGCTTGATGGCGATGGCGGCCATCTGGATGATTTCCGGCGCATCGGGACCGACGATGTGACAGCCGAGAATCCGGCCGCTGGCGGCGTCGACCACCAACTTCATCAGCATCCGCTCCTCACCGCCGTAGAAGGTCGCCTTCATCGGCCGGAACACCGAGCGGTAGATGTCGATCTTCGCCCCGCCGTGGCGGGCGTCGGCCTCGCTCAGGCCCACGACCCCGACGGGCGGCTGGGAAAAGACGGCGCTGGCGACGTCCCTATGGTCGAAGCGCATGGGATGCTTGGCGAACTCGGTTTCGGCGAAGGCCGCGCCCTCGCGGATCGCCACCGGCGTAAGGTTTATCCGGTCGGTGACATCGCCCACGGCCCAGATGCTGTCGACGTTGGTCTTCGAGAATTCGTCGACCACCACCGCGCCCCGTTCGCTGAGCGCCACCCCGGCCTTCTCCAGGCCCAGTCCGTCGGTGTTGGGCGCCCGGCCGGTGGCGAAGAGAACCTGGTCGGTCTCGAGCGCATGGCCGCTGGAAAGGTGGCTGACGATGCCGCCTTCGCTCTTCTCCAGACTGACATGCTGGCAGCCGAGGATCACCGTGATTCCCCGCCGCTCGAGTTCGCCGGCTAGGTGCAGGCGCACATCGTTATCGAAACCCCGCAGGATGTTCGGGCCCCGATAGACCAGTGTCGTTTTCGCTCCCAAACCATTGAAGATGCCCGCGAACTCGACGGCGATATAGCCCCCGCCGCAGACCATCACCCGCTTGGGCAGGCTCGGAAGATGGAAGGCCTCGTTGGAAGTGATGGCGAGCTCGATGCCGGGAATGCCCTGGGGAAGTAACGGCCGCGCACCGGTGGCGATGAGGATCTTGCCGGCGTTGTAGGTCCGGCCTTGATCGGGCACGTTGACGGTGTGGGCGTCGACCACTTCGGCCCGGGCGTGGGCGAGGTCGGCGCCGGCGTTCTGCAGATTGGTGACGTAGACCCCCGAGAGCCGGGCGATCTCGATGTCCTTGGCGGCCAGGAACCGTTCCCAGTCGAAAGCCGGCGCGCAGACCCCCCAGCCATAGCCCTCAGCAGTCTTGAACGACTGTGAGAATTCGCTGGCGTAAACCATGAATTTCTTTGGGATACAGCCGCGAATAACGCAGGTGCCACCCACCCGGTCTTCTTCGGCGATGGCTACCTTCGCCCCCGTCATCGCCGCGACACGCGCCGCCCGGACGCCTCCCGATCCGGCGCCGATTACGAAGAGATCATAGTCGTAGCTGGCCACTTCAGCTTCCCTTTGGGCGGATGGCGGAGACGCCAGCCGACCCTCCGATGAGCGCCTCCGAAGCGAGGCCGAGGAAGAGGCCATGTTCGACGACGCCGGTGATGGCCTTGAGCGCCTCTCCCAGCGCCCGCGGCTCGGGGATCGTTTCGCAGCGCACGTCGTAGATGAAGTTGCCGCTGTCGGTGCTCACCGGCGAGGCGCCTTTCGTCCGCAGGAGGGGCGCTGCCTCGATGTCGAAGCTTGCGAGGACAGACTGGATGCGCCGAGCCGTGGTCTTGTGGCCGAAGGTCACGACCTCGATGGGAAGAGGAAACTTACCCAGTCTTTTTACTAGCTTGCTCTCATCGGCTATGACAATGCATTGAGCGGATGCTTGCCAAACCAGCTTTTCGCGCAGGAGGGCCGCACCGCCGCCTTTGATCAGGCGTAGCTCGCGGTCGAGCTCGTCGGCGCCGTCCACCGTGAGATCGACCGAGCCCGCTTCGTCCAGATCGACGATGGCCATTCCCAGCGGCCGGGCGAGGCTCGCCGTCGCCTCTGAAGTGGCGACGCAGGTTACCGCCAGGCGGCGGACGGCCAGGGCCTTGACGAACCAGGCGGCGGTGGTGCCGGTGCCGAGGCCCACGACCATCCGATCCTCGACCAGGCGCGCCGCCGCCTCGCCGGCGGCGCGCTTCTGATCGTCGACGCTGGAGGGCGATTGCTCGGCCCCCGGCGTCACTTCCCGGCTCTTTCGCGCATTTTTCGGGCCCTAAACGCCATGGCCCAACCTTTTTCGTCAGTCTGGCGCGCGCGGCCGAGCGCCAGGGCGTCTCCGGGCACATCCCTGGTGATCACCGAGCCGGAGCCGGTATAGGCGCCGTCGCCGACGGTGACCGGGGCCACCAGGGCGGTGTTGGAGCCGACGAAGGCCCCTTCCCCCACATGGGTCTCGAACTTGTCGAAGCCGTCGTAGTTGCAGAAGATCGTCCCGGCCCCGATGTTCGCGCCCGCACCCACAGAGCCGTCGCCGAGATAGGCGAGGTGGTTGGCCTTCGCGCCCTTGCCGACGTTTACCTTCTTCACCTCGACGAAATTGCCGATATGGGCGTCCTCACCGATGTCGGCCCCGGGTCGCAGGCGCGCATAGGGACCGATCAGGGCCCGCTCGCGCACGCGGGCGCCCTCCAGGTGGCTGAAGGCGCGGATCTGGGCCCCGGCCTCGACGGCGACCCCGGGCGCGAAGACCACGAACGGCTCGACGATGGCCCCGGCGGCGATCGCCGTATCCCAGGAAAGCCGCACCGTCTGCGGGGCGACCATCGTCACCCCGGCCGCCATCAGCTCGGCGCGACGGCGCCGCTGGAAGACATCTTCCACCGCCGCCAGCTCCGCCTGGCTGTTGATCCCCATGACCTCGGCTTCGTCGGCGAACGCCACCCGCACACTCCTGCCGTCGCCGATCGCCAGGGCGAGGATATCGGGCAGATAGTATTCCCCTTGGGCGTTGTCCTTGCCGACCTTGGCCAGCAGCTCGAAGAGCAGACCGGCGGGGGCGGCCAGAACCCCGGAGTTGCAGGTCCTGACCGCGAGTTCCTCGCCCGTCGCATCCTTGGCTTCGACCCCGCGCAGCACCGCACCGTCATCGCCAAGCAACAGGCGGCCGTAGGCCCCGGGAACGGCCGCCTCGAACGCCAGGCCGGCGATGTCGGCGCCGGCATCGCGCAAGGCGAAGACCTGCTTTACCGTCGCCGCCGAAATCAGCGGCGTGTCGGCGAAGATCACCAGCACGTCGCCGTCGAAGCCCGCCAGGGCCGGGCGCGCCGCCAACACCGCGTGACCGGTTCCCAGGGGCGGATCCTGGACCGCTACCGCCCCCTCCCCCAGCCGCTGGGCCACGTGGCGGCGCACGAGCGGGGCATGGGCGCCGACCACCACCGCGATCCGCTCGCACCCCAGGGCCTCGGCGGTGTCGATGGCGTGGTCGATGATCGCCCGTCCGCCAACCTGATGGAGCACCTTGGGCGTGGGCGACTTCATGCGCTCGCCCTTGCCGGCGGCGAGGATGACGCAGGCCCTGGCTCGATGCGGCTCGCCGGTCATGGGGTGGTCGAAATCTTCCGTTGGCTCTGGCCTTGCCCAGATGGGGGCTTTAGCCGAAACCCACAGCGTTTTTAATCGAGGAGTTCACGTGGGCGCTCGTCCCTCCCCGCTGATGGATGCGACCATCGTCTTCGATCTCGACGGCACCCTCATCGACACCGCGCCGGACCTCGTCGACGTGCTCAACGGCCTGCTCATCGAGGAGGGCCTGGCCGCCCTGCCGCTCGACGAGGCCCGGCCGATGATCGGCCGGGGCGCCCGGGCGCTCATCGAGCGCGGGTTCGCGGCCGACGGCGCCCATCTTGGAAGGGCGCACGCGGACCTCCTCTTCGAGACGTTCATCGACCGCTATCGCGGCCGGATCGCAAGGAAGAGCCTACCCTTCGCCGGCGCCGCCGACGCGCTCAGCGAGATCGCCCGCGCCGGCGCGCGCCTGGCGGTATGCACCAACAAGCCCACCGACCTCGCCGTCGCCCTGCTCGAGGCCCTGGACCTCGCCGGCCTCTTCGCCGCCATCGTCGGCCCCGAGGGCGCTCCGGCGGCCAAGCCCGACCCCAGCCACCTGCTGGTAACCATCGATAAGGCCGGCGGCCGAGCCAACAGCGCCGTCATGGTCGGCGATTCAGCCGCCGATGCACAGGCCGCGCGGGGCGCCGGCGTTCCCCTGATCCTCGTCAGCTTCGGCTACACCGAGACGCCGGCGCGCGATCTGGCGCCCGACATCCTGATCGATGCTTTCGACGAACTGCCCAGCGCCTGCGCGCGCCTGCTCGCGCCTTGTTCGCCCCCCGTCCAGCCGGTATAGCCGCTCATCCTCGCCACCCCGGACGCGTAGCTCAGCGGGAGAGCACCTCGTTCACACCGGGGGGTCGCTGGTTCGATCCCAGCCGCGTCCACCAATCTTTTCAACCACTTAAGTCGAACGGTCCCATCGCCAATTTGGGTCCAGATACCAAGGCGATACCGAGACGAGCGATTTCGACACCGACTGCGGACGGGCTGGTCCAGATCACTGCCGCGCAACGCCTGTCATCATCAAAGGGCGCAGGCCTGCGCGGCGGGTGAGTGAACCCACCGGCGCCCGCGACAGGCACCCGGCCGGCGATCCTGTTCGGGGAAAACCGGCCGGCAAGAGCTGGCGGCTTGAGTTCTCACCTAGCCCCGAAGAATCGCGGCATTTTTGGCGATGGGCTCCCTCTCACAGGCGGACGTTCCCAACTTCTCAGAAGGGTGGGCGGCGTCGCGGGAAAAAACGGCCTGCCTGGCGAATCATTTCTGCGGCCGGTAGTCCTCCCAGGGCTTGGCGGCACCCGCTTGGGTGGCACTCCTTCTGCCGGGAATCAAAGTGTTTGGCTTTGCTTCGGTCTCTGGCTTTGCGGGCGTTCCGAGATCGGCCCAGCTTTCCTTGGGTGGATAAGTGCCCCTCAGCGCGGCGAGATCAGCGGGAGCGTTTAGCTGAGGCATCGGGTCCCATGCCGCCGGATCATTGGTCAAGTCGCTCACCTCGACGCGACTCCAGGTTCGGCCCGTCGCGGTATCCAATAGGATCGTGTCGCGCTCGACTTCAGCACTGTGGACGATCACGTAGCGTCCGACCTGGGGCGGCGGGTTGGCAGGTTTCTGCTGTGAGCAGCCATAGAGCGCGGCCATCGACGCCGCGATAGTCAAGGCGCGGATCATTGCTGCCCCTTCATCGACCCTTCGAGACTATCCGAGGCTGACTTGGCCGCCGGAAAAACGGGCCTGACCTGGCGGCGGATTCTACCACTCTATCCTTCTCGCGAGGACGATCTTGAGGATGAGGACGAATTCATCGAATAACCACGCGGCGCGGCTCTTCTTCCAGGCTTTCCAAGCCCAAGCGACGCCGAAGCTGGCGGCGGCCAGTAAGGCGATATCGCCCAACATGTCCCGGAAGATCGTGAAGCCGCCACCTGTCCATCTGTCCAGGAGCCAATAGGTGTATCCAATTCCGAGGACCGGCAGAGCGATGAGGTAGGCAAGTCCCCAAAGGGCGCCGATGGAAATGGGGATGCAGACGAGCCAAACGAATACCGGCCCCAGTGCGTCGCGGATCGAGACCAGCCGCTCAAGGATGGGGTGGGTAGTGCGCCACTCAATGCGCGCGGTCTCCCGTTCGCCGGATCGTCGGCAGGCCTCCTCGAAACTCCGCGCATGACGCTCCCGGGCTTCCCGTTCCTGTCTGCGAGCTTCGCGTCGCTCCGCTTTTTCTTCTTCGGTCAGGCGCCTTGTCATTTCTGGCGTAGCAAGGCGCCAGACTCGACCGCTCTCGAAGCCAAGGTCACACCCCCAGTTCTCACTTGGTGCGCCGACCCCATTAACACGGATCGGGCATATTAGTCCCTAGACCCTCCTATCAGCGCGACCGCCCCTCAGGCGATGGAGTGGGCGAGTATCGTCGGCGCGAACATCCGGAAGCTGCGAGGGGATCGCGGTCTGACACAGGAACAACTCGCGCTCGACGCCTCGATAGACTTGACCTATCTCGGCGGCATTGAACGTGGCAGGCGCAATCCGTCCGTGGCAGTCCTGGGCCGGCTCGCGACCGTCTTACGCGTCCGCCCGCGAGATTTCTTCGACGAATAAGCGACAGTCTGGCGCCCTAAAACACCCTCAAAAGGGGTCGCGCGCGTAGGCGCACGCCGTTGCAACAGAACAGTTCTGCGATCTCTGGCGGCAGAGTCAGCGCGGCGATGCAGGGTTACCCAACGTTAAGGGTGTAAACGATTTTTGGCCTGCCTCCAGTTTCCAGCTTGGTCGACCGCAGGATTCCGCGCTCGACGAGAAATCGGAGGCCCCACTTCACTTCGAGGTGCGATCTGAGTCCGACCCAGCGCCGCTGAAGGATGGCGCGCTGTATGAACGAGTCGGCGATCTCGCCGAGGAGAAGCTTCCCCAGGATGCGCCCGCCGTAGAACTCTCGGTTCACCATCGCCTGTAAGTCCAGCGCGACGTAGCCAGGGGGTCTCGGCCGAGCGCTGCGCTGGTGTGCCAGCCACCGCTCCTCCCACTTGGGTTTTCGTCGCGGCTTGCGCTTACGGCGCGTCACGACGTCCTCGCCGGTTCGCAGCTCCGCCAACGGCCCGGGGCAAGCGCGAGGACCAAGCGCCGGCGGCCCTTTTCGCCCTCGTTGAAGAGGAACAGCACTCCGTCTGTCCATGGCTGCGCCTCGTCCGCTTCGATCTCGCGAATTGACCAGCTCATTTCGCCCGGCCAGATGGCCTCGATCGACCAGCGGTTGCCTGCGATCACGGCGGCCATGCCTTCGCTGCCGTCGGGAAGGATCAACACCCGCCATTCGGGATCGTCGTTGCCAGTCGTCATGGAAGAACCCCTGAGTCGAACAGGATCGGATTGACCGCGAAATCGCCACGCGGTCGCCCCGCGCGCGGTTCGCCCGCGACGGGTCGAATGACACCCGCTTCGGCGAGGGCCTTGCAGGCGGCATCCAGCGCTGGCACGCGGTTCAGACGCCCGCCCGGCCCGTCGCGCGAGCGTCGCGCATCGCGCGCATTGAACGTGGATTTGCCCTGGCGTTTCAACCAGCGGACCAGGGCCACCGCATCCTTCTCCGCCCCAGAGACGGCGGCGCTCCCGGCTACTCGCCTGGCCATGGGTTCCGCCCAATCGTCCACCAGGCGGATCGCGGCGTGGATCGCGTCCAGGCTGACGCACCCTGGCGGCAAGTCGAGCGGATCGCCGTCAGGACCCTCCGGATCGCTCCATGCCCACCAGAGATGATGCAGGATGAGCGCGAGGCGCACGACAAGACCCCCGGCTTTGCCAAGCCACTCGCCGATAAAGCCTGACTCGCTGTGCGCCTTCGCACGGGCTGCGCACCACCACGATTCCAAAGAGTCGGCAGCGGCGGGTGAAAGGTTGCACGGAACAGGCCGCGGCGAGTCCCGAGGACCGACCAATTCGAGGGACCGAAGACGGTCCATGGCCCGCCGCATCGGTTCGTGATCGAGGGTTTCGCGAAATCGGCGAAAGCCCGAAACGGGCTCGGGGTAAACCCAAAGGAAACGGGCCGTGAGCCCGTCAGCCTCGCGCTCGAGTAGCTGCGCCGCGAGGTCCGGTTGCACGCCGCCCAGGACGCTGACTGCGAGCCGGGGAATGCGGATCGGCTTGGTGAGTTTCTTCCTGTCCACGATGTGGGAGCGAGCGCCGTAGGCCGATAGCCAGAGTTGGGCGTCGTTGCCAGCGCCGCCGCTGTAGCGGTCGAACCCGCGCCACCAGCCGGCGAGTTCGTCGCGGATGAGCAGCAGACCTTTGGGATTTCCCGCCGAGATCGCGGCGACGGCCTCGATTGTCGCGTCGGCGATCACAAGCCGAAGGCGAACTGGCTCCTCCGGCGCCATCGCGTCAACGGGGAGTGCCAACGACTCCATGCCGTCGAGGATGCATTCGCGCGGCGCGCGGGGCGGAGGTTTTGGCATTTTGACTATTTTGGCCCCGGTGAGGAGATCGTCGCAAAACTTAGACGATTGTGTCTCGTCAGTTGTGACGACCTTCCCTCCTTCCTCCCTAGGTGATTGTTCCGGCTTTCCGGCTGCAACCATCCCCGAGCCAAAATTGTCAAAATGCCGAAATCCATCGGCCTTGAACCGGGCTTCCCACTCCGCACGCCTGGCCTTGGCCAGCTGAACCGCGCCTTCGTAGCTGCGGAGCGCGTCGCCAAACCCCCTGGCCCATTGCGCCTCGAAATCCGAAAGCAGGCAGAGAAGAGGGTCGAGCGCGGGGCTCTTTCCCGACGAGGGCGGACCAACGAGAGCTGTCCACAGGATCGGCGGCTCGGCCCATGCGTCCAGCGCCGCCACCCTCGCGTTACCGATTAGCGCGCCCGCGATGGTCAGCAGTCCCGCCGCTCCGTAGTCAAGCGGGGCGTTAGCCGACCGTGCCACGGCCTCGCACCATGCCAGCGCAGGCCCCAACACGTGGCGTGGGAACGGCGGAGCCGCGCCCAGCGCGTCAGCGATCAACGTGAGGTCAGGATCCCCCCAGGTTCCGCCCGGAGCCTCGGAGTCGACGTTGACCTCCTTGAACGCCGCCGTTGGGTGTTCGCTTCCTGGGGCGTTCCGAGCATATCGGAAGCCGTTAGCGACCTTGACCCGCAGCTCGTCATCCGACCATGGCGGGCCGCATCGAGGATTCCAGAGGTCCGCCATTATTTCGAACGCCGTTTCCTCGCTGACGCCGAGGCCGTGGAGGTAGGCGGCGACCCGATAGGTTGTGTAATCCCCGCCTGCGCGTTCGACCGCGAGCGGAGCGTCGTCCGTCAGCCAGCGCCGGGCCAGTTCGAGAGTGTCGTCGCGGTCGATTTCGATGGCGGGTTGCCGCAAGACGGATGCGTCGGCCGCGCGTTTCCGAGGCGCGTTGAATCTGTCCGAGAGCGCCTGCGGAGCCGGGGCGATCGGCAGCTCGTTCGCAGCTTCATAGACGCCTTCGACGGAGCCAGCCGCATCCCTCAGGACCGAGCCGGGCAAGACAATGTAACCGCGTCCGCTCCCTCGGGTATCGAGGCCAGGCCCGAGCTTTCCCGCGCCGGTCGGAAAGTCACCGCGATAAAACAGATGGCGGCCGTGCGGGGTATTCACCGTAAAGGTTTTCAGGCCTCAGGCCCCCACCCCAGGGCGCTGAACGACGCCTCGCCCACCTCGCCGTCGATATCGAGCACCGACAGGCCGTCACCACAAACGACGGCCCAATTGGCGTTCGGATATTGATGATGCCAGCGGCGGATTTGTTCGGGGTCGGATGACGCCCGGTGCGGCCAGTCGGTTATCTGCGGTTTCTTGGTCCCGACCCGGAGGGGAAAGACGCGGTGGCCGTCGGCCACCATGGCCAATGCCGCATCGAACGCCGCTTCGGGATTGGGTTCGTCTTCTGGAGTCGCCGGATTTTCGGTATCTTGGGACACGGTCGCCGTCCTTGCAGGGTGGCCTCAGCGCCTCGCCGCCCTGACCCGGGCGGCGGGCGCAAACCCTTTCTTGGATCAGGCAGGGTTGGACGTAGAGGTTCGGGCCGGGAACGCGGCGAGCCATGCGGCCACGTCCTCGGGGCGATATCTGACCAGCCTTCCGATCTTCAGGAACGGCGGACCATCGCCTGTGAGACGAGCCTTTTGCAGCGATCCTCTGGCGCAGCCGAGAATGGCGGCGACGCCATGGTCATCGAGTAGAGGGGTCGGTGTGCTCAAAGACATGGACTTGGCTCCGGCGAAATCGAGTTGCCGGGAGTCGCACAGACCATCCGCGCCGGAAATTATCTGAAAAGGGGGTGACCCCTTTAAAGTAGTTCCTCGGGGCCGCGGCGCGGTCGCCGTCGTCTGGAAATTTCGGCGTCTTTCAGGCGCGTCCACTCCTCAGAGCGGTCATACCAAATGGCGGTGGCGTAGGAGGCCGAACACTTTCGCGCCTTCGCCGCATCCTTCAGGGCCTTGCCTACTGGCGCGCCAGCGTCGACGGCGTCGCGAACGGCGAGCCAAATCGAAAGCCGGTTGTGGCTGTCCTTGGGCCTTCCACCGCTTGGCTTTGGCAGGCGCCCCCCGTTCATGCGGCGAAGCTCGTCGACGACGAGTTTGATTTGGGGGTCGAGGCTTTTCAGCTCGCCCTTGACCATGGCAGCGCGATAGCGGCGGACGAGTTCTTCCCTGGCGATGTCACGCTTGCGCACGACCTGCGGGTCCCCGAGTTCCGCCGCGCGCGGCTCTGCGTCTCTTACGAGAGTGCCGATCTCAGGGCCTGGGCACGGAAGGGATGGTGACATGACGGCGGCCCTTCAACGACGAGCCGCCAGATGATCCACGGGGGCGGCGCGATCCCCCTCGGCCGGGGGCGCTTCTCCGCCGCCCATGATCCGTCGTCCGATCATCGCCGCCGCGTCTTGCAGCGGATCGCCGGAAAGGTGCGCATACCGCTCGGTTGTCCGTGCGCTCGCGTGACCTAACAACTTGCCGATTAGGAACAGGCTCGCCCCGTCCGCGACCGCAAAACTGGCGAAGCTGTGGCGCAGATCATGGACCCGGACGCTCGATAGCTTCGCCTTGGCGCAGACCCTCGCGAACGTCTTTCGCAGCCCGATCGCGTGGCCCTGGCCCCGCGAGGCCGGAAACACGAAGTCGGGTTCGGCGAACGCACCCGCTTCCGCAGCGGTCCGCCGCGCCTTTTCGACGGCCGCCCGACGATCCGACAGAATCGTGAGCGCGGGAGGCGAAAGGACAATCCGCCGCTCGCCCGTCGACCCGCCGGCCTTGGTCCTTGCCGGAGGAAGGACAAGCCGTTGACGGTCGAAGTCGACCTCGGCCCAGCGGAGGCCGAGTATTTCGGTTTTGCGGGCACCCGTGAGGAGCAGTAGCCGGATCGCGTCCGCGAAAGCGCCGGATATGTCGCGGCCGGCCTGAAGCTCGGCGATCGCGTCCAAAAGGCTCCCCGCCTCGGCCCTGGAAAGGAATCGTTCCCGCACCGGCGCAGCCGACAGCTTCACGCCCTTGAACGGGTTCGCGGTCGTGAGCCCGTGCTCGATTCCCCAAGAGAACATCGCGGCCGCCGTGATCCGCGTCCGGCGGGCGACGCCCTGGCCGCCAGTGATGCGAGCGCGGCCCCGCGGTTTGGTCTTTTCGTCCTTCGCGGTCTTGCCCTGCTCGATATCTCGGATCGCCCGCGCCGCGTCCGCCTTGCTCACATGGTTCGCGACCTTGGAGCCAAGCAGGGGGCGGATATGGCGGTTCAGGTTTGATGCGTCGTTGGCCCAGGTGATGTCGCGCTTGGCGGGCTTCGTGGCGGGGCCATCAGTGACATAGCGGTTGATCAGTTCCGCGACCGTCAGGGCCTCTCTGGCGGCCCTCTTCTCGGCGTTGGGGTCCTCGCCCTTCCTGGCGCGGCGAAGGGCTTCCTCCGCCTGCTCTCGCGCCTCGTCGGGGGTCAGGGCGTCACTGTGCACCCCTATCGTGTGGATGCGTTGGCGTCCGGCGGCCCGACACTTGACCGCGTAGACCTTCCTGCCGGTCGGGTAGACCCTCAGAAAGAACCCCTTCAGCTCCGTGTCCCACAGCCAGGTTTCTTTGCCCTCCGGAGGGACCGCGACCGCATCAACGGTGCGCTTGCTGATCTTCGCTTTGAGGCCTGCCATGGCCGCTCTCCCTAGGTATCGGGCGGGGTCCCCGATACCAGGGCGATACCACATGAGCGGAAGCTAGGGGAAGCTCAAAGCAACAACAAGCAACACCGACACGCGATATATGCCCTATTTCAACACTTTAGGATGATCACGGAAATCGGAGGCAACACCGCGAAAAGCCCCACCGTCACATTCACACCGAGGGGGTCGCTGGTTCGATCCCAGCCGCGTCCACCATGTTTTTCCGGGCTTTCCTGAGTGTCACAGGCCCCCAATTCAATGGCTTGTCGCGCAGGTAGGTCGCCTCTGCGACCGGGCCGAGAGAGCCCGCGACGACCCGCGCCTATCGGCTTGCGAAAAGCAAGGGCGAGGTCTTCTGCGTAGTTACGAAAAGGGTCAGCCTGCTTCCGCCTCTGCGAACAGCCGCTCGCTTTCGACCAGGATGGCGGCAGCGAGACGCTCGCCTTCGGCACCCGCAAGGCGCGCCAGGGCTTGCGCCCGGTATTCGCGCTGGATCGCCTCGGAGAGGGGCGTCCAGGGATGGACCATCGCCTCGCGCAGCTGGCGCAGCATGGCCGAGAGCTCGGCGATGGGATTCGGCTCCGACTCCGGCTCGGGCGCAGCGCCGACAGCGGGCGCGAAAAGGTCTGCCTGGAAGGCGATTCGCGACATATGGGGAGCCTAGCGCGAAGATCGGCGGCGTGGCGAGTTTCCATTGCGTGTCGCCGCACAGCTAGGCAACCTTGCGCGAGATGGGAGTCCTTTCCGAATACCTGGACGAGATCGCACGCATCCGGGCGACCGGCGCCGGGACTGGCGAAATCAGCTACTATGGCGCGCTCGCAGGCGCGCTCAATGCGGCCGGAGCCAAGCTAAGGCCTCGGGTGTTCTGCGTGCCCAACCTGCGCAACCGCGGGGCGGGCTTCCCCGACATGGGCCTGTTCGTCCCCGCCCGCGGCGAGCCGTTGGACGACTGGCCGGAGGCCCGCCCCCCGGACCGTGGCGTGGTCGAAGCGGACGATATTCCCGCCGACCTCGCGCTCAAACTGGGCAGCAGTCAGGTCGCCGGCTATCTGGCGCACTACGGCCTCGTGCTGGTCACCAACTATCGGGACTTCGTGCTGCTCGGCCGAGACGCCTCGAATCGCCAAGAGCAGCGCGAGAGGTTCAGTTTCGACTGCGCCGACGCGGACGCCTTCTTCGCGCTGGCGCGCGGAAGTCGCCGGCCCGCCGGTCTCGGCGCCCGGTTCGAGGAGTTCCTGCAGCGCGTGCTGCTGCACCAGTCGCCGCTCACGCGTCCGGAGGACGTCGCCTTCTTCCTGGCCTCCTATGCGCGCGACGCCAGGGCCAGGGTGGAGGAGCGGGCGAGCCTACCGGCGTTCGCCGAGCTGCGCGCCGCCCTACAGGAGGCGCTCGGCCTCCGCTTCGAAGGCGACAAGGGCGAGCATCTGTTCCGCGGCACCCTAGTGCAGACGTTGTTCTACGGCCTCTTCAGCGCCTGGGTGGAGGTGGCCTCATCCGGCGGAACGGCGTTCGACTGGCGGACCGCTGGATGGAGCCTGCGGGTCCCGTTCGTCGACACCCTCTTCCAGCGCATCGCCACGCCTCAGCATCTGCGCCCGCTTGGCCTCGAGGAGCCGCTCGCCTGGGCCGCCGCGGCCCTCGAGCGAGTAGATCGCCCCGCCTTCTTCGCCCGCTTCGAGGAGACGGAAGCGGTGCGCTATTTCTACGAGCCGTTCCTAGCGGCCTACGATCCGGAGCTGCGGCGCCAGTTCGGGGTCTGGTACACGCCGCGTCCAATCGTCCGTTACATGGTGGAGCGGGTCGACCAAGTTCTACGGTCGGAGCTCGGCATCGCCGACGGCCTGGCCGACGAGAATGTCTGGGTCCTCGACCCCTGCTGCGGCACCGGCGCCTATCTCGTGGAGGTGCTCGCGCTGATCCACCGCACCTTGCAGGCGCGCGGCGAGGATGCGTTGACCGCGGAGGACCTGAAGCGCGCAGCCACAAGTCGCATCGCCGGGTTCGAGATCATGCCTGCCCCGTATGTGATCGCACACTGGCAGGTGGGTCACGCCCTGCACGCCGCCGGCGCCGCGCTGGCCGGGGGCGAGCGCGCCGCCGTCTATCTGACCAACGCCCTGACCGGCTGGGGCGCGACCGAAGAGCCGCCGGATCGCGGCGGCCAGGGTGGCTTGCGGTTCACCTTCCCCCCGCTGGCCGACGAGCGAGACGAGGCGGCCCGGGTCAAGCGCGAGCGGCCGATCATCGTCGTTCTGGGTAACCCTCCGTACAACGCCTTCGCCGGTGTTTCACCCGCCGAGGAGGCCGGCCTGGTCGAGCCGTACAAGCGCGGCCTGCAAGCCGATTGGGGCATCCGCAAGTTCAACCTCGACGACCTCTATGTGCGTTTCTTCCGGATCGCCGAGCGCCGCATCGCCCAGGCTTCAGGGCGAGGTCTCGTCTGCTTCATCAGCAACCACTCCTGGCTGTGGTACCCCTCGTTCGTGGTGATGCGGCGCCGGCTGCTGAGCGAGTTCGATCGCATCTGGGTCGACAACCTCAATGGCTCGAAGTTCGAGACCGGCAAGGTGGCGCCTGACGGCAGCCCGGACCCTTCGGTGTTCAGCACTGAGGGCAACCGCGAGGGTATTCAGGTCGGAACCGCCGTCGCGCTGCTCGCCAAGCGAGCGACGGCTGATGGCGAGAGCGTCCTCTATCGAGAGTTCTGGGGCGGGGCGAAGGCGGCTTCCTTGATCGAGAGTCTTGAAAGGGAAGGTTTCGATTCCAGCTATTCGACCGCGCGCCCCAGCCCAGCCAACCGCTTCTCCTTTCGCCCGACGGATGTAGGGAAGGCCTACGCCGCCTGGCCGACCCTGCCGCAGCTCGCGGCCCTGCCTCCCTTCAGTGGCGTCCTTGAGAAGCGCCGAGGCGCGCTGATGTCCCTCGACCGCGAGGAGCTGGCGCGGCGGATGCGGCGCTACTTCGATCCGGACGTGGACATGGCGGAGCTGCGGGCCGGGAACGTCGGACCGGTTCGGGATATGGCCCGATTCAATTCAGAGGCGGGCCGCGCTCGTCTGCTTCAGGCGGAGAGCTTCTCCGAGGCCTCGATCCGCAAACTTCTTCTTCGCCCATTCGATGCCATCTGGGCTTATCACACCAACCTGCGACCGATCTGGAATGAGCCCCGGCCGGAGCTTTCCGCCCGCGTCTTTCCCGGCAACGCATTCCTGGTCACGCGATTCCGTGCTCGGAGGCCGGCGGAGGGCGTCCCCGTAATGTGGACGCCGGTGCTGGCGGGGGACCATCTGCTAGACCCCAATTCGCATCCGCTTCCCGTTATGGCGTCGCAGTCGCGGGCCAACCTGTCGGCCGCCGCGAGGGGGTGGCTATTAGCGCTCGGCCTGCCAGACCCGGACAGCGACCCGTCGGTTGCCTTTCTTCCCTGGTATCACGCTCTGGCCGTCGCCTTTGCGCCGGCGTGGCTGGCGGAGAACGCCATTGGTCAGGACTGGCCGCGCGTCCCGTTGCCCGACAGCGCAGAGCTGTTACGCGCCTCGGCCGCGCTCGGCGAGCGCGTGGCGGCGTTGCTCGATCCCGACATGCCGGTCGTCGGCGTCACGGCGGGCGAGATCGAGTCGGTATTGAGAACAGTCGCCGTGCCCTCGAAGCGCGACGGGGCCGCCATGACCGAAGCGGATCGAAACCTCACCGCCGGCTGGGGCCACTCGGGGAAGGGCGAGGCGGTGATGCCGGGGCGTGGCCGGATGCTCGAGCGCGAATACGATCCCTCCGAGACGGACGGTGCGAGCGTTTCGGACCTGCTCGGTGCGCGCACGCGGGACGTCTTCCTCAACGGCGACGCCTATTGGCGCAACGTGCCTGACACAGTTTGGGACTTCGCCATCGGCGGATATCAGGTGCTGAAAAAGTGGCTGTCCTATCGCGAGCGACCGCTTCTCGGCCGGGCGCTTACGCCCGCGGAGGTGCGCTATTTCAGCTCCATCGCCCGCCGTCTCACCGCTCTTAGGCTCATGGGTCCGGCTCTGGACATGAACTACCGCGCCTGCGCCGCTGCTCATCGACCGTTCGCGCTACAATCCACGCGGGAGCACGGGGCGTCAGTGGAATAACGCCTTGAAGAATCGTCAGGGGATACGCGGGCGACCTGGTTCCGCGCGTCAATCCCATAGGGCTAGCACGACAGCGGTAGTAAGCGGGCCCGTCGCGTAGGCGCCTGCCAGAGTCAAAGGGCGTTACCGCTTCATCGATGTTGCTCTAGGGTCGGTTGCTCGGAACACCCGAGTTCTGGAGGTCGGGCCATGGATCGACCGATGGGCGCGTGACGGCGACCAGTAACGGCGCCGGGCGTCCGCCGCTGACCTTCGCCGTCAAGACGCTCTACGGGACGGGGGCGATGGCTTCCTCGGCCAAGACCCAGCTGATGGGCCTGCTGCTGATCTTCTACAATCAGATGGTCGGTCTGCCCGGGCCGGTGGTCAGCCTGGCGCTGTCGATCGCGCTGCTGTTCGACGCGGTCTGGGATCCGATCATCGGCCAGCTCTCGGACGGCACGCGCACGCCCTGGGGACGGCGCCACCCCTACATCTACGGCGGCGCGAT